>LSQX01186600.1_pt1 | contig 16148 bp, 13 predicted proteins | sample 654561 | NCBI WGS metagenome assembly LSQX01 (sample SAMN04489861, study PRJNA283612) | anaerobic digester metagenome | isolation source: 4 biogas reactors fed with cattle manure at either 37C or 55C with and... | place: Denmark: Kongens Lyngby | collected 2014 | reverse complement strand
GACGAGCCGACAAACCACCTGGACACAGAAAGCATGGAATGGCTCGAAAGCTGGCTCGGCGGATTTCGGGGGACCATCGTGTCCGTTTCCCACGACCGGAGATTTCTCGACACAATCTGCACCTCTGTTGCCGAGCTTTCCCTGGGGAAAATAACCATCTATCAAGGTAATTTTTCGGATTACCTTGACGAGCGGGAAAGAAAAATCGAAGAGCTCCGCAGGCAGGAGCGCCTCCAGAAGGAAGAAATTTCCCGCATGGAGGAATTCATAGAACGATTTCGTTACAAGGCGTCCAAGGCTGCTTCAGTACAGAGCAGAATCAAGCGCCTTGAGAAAATAAATCTCGTGGAAATCGAGGAAGATACGAAGCGCGTTTCCTTCCATTTTCCCCCCTGCATTCGCAGCGGACTCAACGTGCTTCTCGTGGAAAAGGGAGAAAAAAAATATGGTGAACTCACCGTTTTCAGCGACGCATCGTTGATTGTACAGAGAGGCGAAAAAATAGCCCTTGTCGGCGTGAACGGTGCAGGGAAATCCACGCTTTCAAGAATCCTCAGCGGGACTGAAGGACTCACCTCCGGCACTGTCAGCCGGGGGCGTAACGTCAGGATCGCCTTCTTTTCCCAGCAATCCTCGGAGAACCTTGATTATTCAAAAACTGTCTGGGAGTCCCTTTCAGGCCGGAATCCTGCATGGACGGCACAGGACAAGCGAAATCTTCTTGGTGCTTTTCTCTTCAGCGGTGATGACATCTTCAAGCCTGTTTCAGTGCTCTCCGGAGGTGAAAAGTCCCGGCTTGCCCTGCTGAAACTTCTTATGGAAGAAGCCAACTGTCTTGTCCTCGACGAACCGACCAACCACTTAGACATGCAGACGAAGGATCTTTTCCAGAGGGCACTCCTTGAATATGACGGAACACTGATCATCGTATCCCATGATCGTTTTTTCCTCGACAACCTCGTAACCCGGGTGGTTGAGATCGCCGCCGGAAGATTGTTTGACTATCCGGGAAACTACTCCTATTTCATCGAGAAAAGAAAGGCTCTTTCCAATGAAACCGGGGAGAAAGCAGGAGCACAGCAGGAAAACGAGGACACGGAAAGAAGACGAAAGCGTCTTGAGGCGGAGCGGCGAAATGTTTTATACCGAAAGAAACGAAAGATTCTCGAAAAAATTGAACCTGTGGAAGAACAGATTTCCCTTCTTGAAAAGAAGCAGTCGGAAAGGGATGGTTTTCTTTCAGATCCTGCGTTTCTTGTTGATTCACTGAGTGTTCAGAAACTGCTCATCGAGAGGAACGAAGCGGCAAAGGAACTTGATTCTCTCTATACNNATGGCGGAAATTGAAACGATAGAAAAAACGGGATGACAATTATCACCGGGGAGGACAGGACATGTTAAAAATGAAAAATACGCTTCTTTGCGCCCTGCTTGCCGCAACGGCATTTCTGTTTCTTTTTCCGGAAATACCGGCAAGAGCGGAGGAGGAAAGCCGCGGACGTTTGCTTCTCCACCATTTCGCCAGGGAGTTTACTCCTGAAAGAATGACTATGATAATCGATGAAGAACCGGACAACACGGGGTATGTACGGGACATCTTCCTGGACGTGAAAGGATGTGTCATTGGCGGAGTGCGCATGGATTCCCTGCGCATACGTGCCATGGGTGTTCAGATGAATTCCCCGGAGGACTGGACGTCGAAAGGACTCGACGCAAAGGAAATCCTCAATGTCCATGCCTTCGCCCGCATCCTTGAGAAAGACCTTAACGACAACCTTCTCTCCAAGGAATTCGGCGAGGACGATCACTGGAACAATCTTCAGGTTGACATGCGTCCTGAAGGAATTTACGCCCGGGGAAACTATCTCGCCACCATTCTTTTCCGGCTCAACATTCTCATAGAGATTTTCAGCAGGTTCAAAATCGTGGATATGCAGCAGGTTTGGCTTCACGACTATACTCTCAAGGTAAACAGGGTTGATGTGCCGCAATTCATAACTGACCAGGCAGTAGAACAGATACAGCCTCTTCTCGATCTGAGCAAATTTGTCTTCCCTCTGAAGCTTCATGAAATTACGTATGACGATACCAGTCTGACCATTACGAGCAGGGTTCTTCCGGAATCATTCAAGGGAATAGCTTACGAGTATCGCGCTGACAATTCGAAGGCGGGAGACAAAGACAAAAAACAGTAACCGGTGCACCCGCGGCGGGGGGGAATGGGTAACTGATCCCCTCTGCCGCCTAAGTTTTCGGCGCGAAGGCCCCTGCGAAACCGCGAATACTGTTTCCGATGAACTCCCGCTCCCTGTCCCGGATGTCAGGCTCCATTCTCCTCCAGGCCGCAAGAAAGGGGTCCCTCTCAATCAATTCTTCAAACACACTTTCTTCGTCAAGAGGAGCTCCCCCCCTGCGAAACAAATCAACCACAATGTCCCTCCAGAAGAATATCTGCTCCTTTGCAAAAGAGAGCATTTCTTTCGCTCCCTCCGCAGCTCCGAAATGAGCGTAGCAAATTCTCCGGCAGTCGAGAGATATCAGCTTTTCGATGGATTCAAGGGTAACTTCAGGGAAAAAACGGGGCGGTGTGGCCGGGCGGAGATAGGGAAAAGGCTCTTCACCTTCAAGAAAAATACCCGCCGCTTCCCCGGCAAAAAGAGTTTTCCCCCGGTCTCCTTCGTCGAGAACAAAACACCGGTGATGGGAAGCATGACCCGGGGTCTCGACGAATGAGAACCCTGCCGGCAGGTTGTCATCTGCAAGAAGTGCTTCCCGGGGAAGGGGCTCCGGTTCCCCGTAGAGGTACGCAGTCCCGCCGAGGGTTTCCACGCTTCCCTTCCACAGGGCCGCAGGTTCAAGAAGGTGAGAAATACCCTTTGGAGCGGCAGACACCGGAGCACCGTATTCCCGAAAGGCGAGGGGAGCCGCCCCGGCATGGTCAAGATGAACATGGGTCAGAAGAACGGCATCGACGCGTCCTCCCCCGTACAGGGCCACTGCATCTCGGACGATGGGCCATGTGCTTCCCGGCCCTGTGTCGACAAGGTACGTCCTGTCAGCATCTTCATCCCTGACCAGCCAGGAGGAAATGAATCGTCGAAACCCTCGTTTGTTTACCTGAAGATCGATGTTCACGAATTTCATGGGCATCACTCCCGCTCCGAAATAACAACTTTCATACCGACAGCAACATGTTTCCGGAGTTCCTCCAGCTCGTTGTTCCTCATCCGGACGCATCCCTGGGTTATCATCGTTCCGATGGAGTTCGGATCATGGGTACCGTGGATTCCTATCCCTGACCATCCCGGTGTCTTCAAACGTATGAACCAGGGTCCGTAGGCTCCGCGTGTCGGTCCGTTTCCGTCGCCGAAGTCGTAGGTCCAGGACGAAGCCCTTTGAATCTGCTGGACAGAAAAAGTCCCAGTAGGTGTTCTGCTGTCCCCGACACGCCGCTTCTGCCCGCCGTTAGCTCCGACTGCCACGTCGTATGTCTTTTCCAGTTTCTTTCCCCTGTACAGGTGAATCCTGTAGGATCCTTTGACCACATGGAGCCAAAGTTCATTGCTCTTCACCTTTTCTGGCATGGGGGGGTGCTGCGGGGGTTCCGCCCGTTTCGGCTCAGGAACGGGCAAAGGAACTTCAGCAGGTTCGGAGATATCAGGATTCGGTTCCTGTACAGGCAGGGGCTGAAGTTCGGCCGGCAGTTCAGGCTCGGGAGCAGTCATTTCCCTGTAAAGGGTATATCCGGCATAACCGGTGAGAAAACCAAAAAAAACAATGAGGACAAGGCCGCCAAGCTTTGCCCACATGGGGAATTTTCTTTTTCTGTATAGCATTGAGGAGCCTCCTGGATGCGGTAAACTCTTTTCTGGGAACCGCACTGATTCTATCATGGAATCTCCGGGCCAAAGGAGAGGAAAAGAATACGTAATTTTTCTTATTCTCCCCATTCTTTCCCATTCTTTCCCTATTGCATTTCTCGTTCCGAGGCCGTAAACTGCATCAGGTTCAAAATCAATTCACTAGGAGGTAGAGACGTGGAAAACGAGTTCCAGTTCGACCTTGAAAGGTATATTTCCATTGAACGATTCAACCGCATCAAAACGTTTGCTGAAGATAAGGAGACTCCCTTTCTCGTAATTGACCTCTCGAAGGTCGAACAGAAGTATGATGAACTTCTCAGCACTCTGCCCTTTGCAAAGATTTACTACGCCGTGAAGGCAAATCCGGACAAGTCAGTCATCAGAATGCTCGTAGCCAAGGGAAGCTGCTTCGATATAGCCTCGGTGTACGAACTTGACCACATTCTCGCCCTCGGCGCGACACCGGACAGGGTAAGCTATGGCAACACCATAAAAAAAGGAAAGGATATCGCGTACGCCTATTCAAAAGGAGTAAGGCTTTTCGCAACAGACTCCGAAAACGACCTGAAAAAGATCGCACAACATGCACCGGGATCAAAGGTCTTCTTCAGGATCCTCACCGATGGCAGCGGAGCCGACTGGCCTCTCTCAAGGAAATTCGGCGCCCACCCGGACACAATTTACAAGCTCATTCTCCAGGCTCCGGGACTCGGACTGGTCCCTTACGGAATTTCCTTTCACGTAGGATCCCAGCAGCGTGACATCGGCCAGTGGGATAATGCCATCTCTACGTGCAAGTACCTCTTTGATTCGGCAAAGGCCGAAGGAATAGAACTGAAGATGGTCAACCTCGGCGGAGGATTCCCTGCGAACTACATTTCGCCCACGAAAGAGACCTCCGTTTACGGCGCTGAGATTATCCGTTTTCTCAAAGAGGATTTCGGTGAAACGCTTCCGGAGATATTGCTTGAACCGGGGCGATTCATGGCAGGAGACGCCGGAATTCTTGTGACCGAAGTGGTGCTAATCTCAAGGAAATCAGAAGCAAACCAGTACAGCTGGGTCTATCTCGATGCCGGAAAGTTTGGAGGGCTCATCGAAACACTGGACGAGTCGATAAAATATCCCATCTACTCGGAAAAGACAGGCCCCGTCCAGGAAACGATACTCGCAGGGCCAACCTGTGACAGCATGGACATCCTCTATGAAAATGAAAAGTACGAACTTCCCGCTTCCCTCGCTGAAGGGGATCGGCTGTATTTCTTTACAACGGGTGCTTACACGCAAAGTTATTCCTCCGTATGCTTCAACGGATTTCCTCCTCTACGTGCCTATGTGCTTGAAGATTGAAGGCGCACATTCTATACTGAATTAAAGTCAGTCATCGGAGGGAACAGGTTGAAGACTTGTTCCCTCCGTTCTTTCAACAGAGAGGAGAATGCCCGGTGGAAACCCGTCCGAAAAGATTCAACGAACTATGGATAACTGAAAATCAAAGTCCGAACATGAATCTCAGCCTTCGAATTACCGACGTTCTTTTGAATGTAAAAAGTCCATATCAGGACATTTTGCTCGTTGAAACAGGCGAATACGGCAGGACGCTGCTGCTGGACGGAGCCATCCAGATTACCGAAAGGGACGAATTCTGCTACTCCGAGATGATGGCCCATGTGGCGCTCTGTTCACACCCGGAACCGAAGAGAGTGCTCATCGTCGGCGGAGGGGACGGCGGAGTTCTCAGGGAAGTTCTCCGTCACAAAAGCGTTGAAAAGGCTACACTCATCGATATTGACGAGGAAGTGATCAACGCTTCCAAAAAGTTTCTTCCGACAATCAGCGTCGCTCTGGATGATCCCCGGGCCGATGTCAAACCCATGGATGCCATGGTTTACATCAAGGCAGCAAAAGAAGAATTCGACGTGGCCATCGTTGACAGCACAGACCCTGTGGAATTCGCCGCCGGACTTTTCCAGTCCCCCTTCTATCGTGATATCCACAACGCCCTGAAAAAGGACGGGATGGTGGTGGCCCAGACAGAATCCCCCTTTACAGACAAAAACGTCGTCAGGGAAGCCTTCCGGGAGATGAGTTCCGTTTTCCCCATTGTCAGGATGTACTGGGGCGCAGTGCCGACTTATCCGAGCGGAATGTGGACTTACACAATAGGATCAAAAACAGCCGATCCGACAGCGCCGGTACACCCTGTCCCTGAGGGGACAAAATACTACACTCCTGCAATCCACAGGGCATGCTTTATCCTCCCTCCATTTGTCAGTGACTTGCTGAAATAAGTTGCTTAGTTTAGAATATATCGGTTTAGCCCTAACATTCAGGAGGGAAATTGAAAGAGATGAGAGTTTTAGTCGCCCTTGGAGGCAACGCCATTCTGCAGAGAGGTCAAAAGGGAAATGCAGCGGAACAGCGTAATAACGTTCAGAAAACAGTGGACCAGATTGTCCGTATGTTACGTGCCGGTCACGAAGTGGTTGTAACCCATGGCAACGGTCCCCAGGTAGGGGCCATACTTATTCAGAATGAACTTGGCAGCTCCTCTGTTCCCGCCATGCCCATGGATGTCTGCGGAGCCGAAAGCCAGGGGCTCATCGGATACATGTTTTGCCAGTGTTTCCATAATACCCTCACCCTCGAAGGCGTTTCCGGGAAGGAACCGGCATGTGTCGTTACCCAGGTCGAAGTTGACCCTTCTGATCCTGCCTTTGCCCATCCAACCAAACCGGTCGGCCCGTTTTACAGAGAGGACGCTGCGAAGAAACGAATGGCTGAAACGGGAGAATACTGGATTGATGATGCCGGCCGCGGCTGGCGACGTGTCGTCCCCTCTCCTGACCCCAAGGCAATTGTCGAAAAGGACGTCATCAATTCACTGCTCGAAAAAGGCTTCACCGTCATCGCTTCCGGCGGCGGCGGCATTCCTGTTATCCGAAAGCCTGACGGCACGTACGAAGGAGTCGAAGCCGTCATCGACAAGGATCTTGCAGGTGAAAGGCTGGCCGCAGCAGTGAAAGCAGACCTTCTCATGATCCTCACCGACGTTCCCCGTGTTGCCATTCATTACAACACCCCGAACCAGAAATGGCTTGAGAAGCTTACGATAACCGAAATGGAAGCCCTTGAAAAAGAAGGACATTTCAAGGCCGGATCAATGGGTCCGAAGGTAAAGGCAGCTCTTCGTTTTGTCCGCAACGGCGGGAGCCGTGCAGTCATCGCGAGCCTCGAACAAGCCCTCGAGGCGCTGGAAGGCTCGGCTGGAACTCAGATTCTGAAGGATTGACAGTCTTTTCCCTCACCAGGCAAATACCGGAAGCGGCCCCTGTAGAGGGCCGCTTTTTCACTTTCTTCCACTTCCGGTGAAGGGCAGAAAAGAGTATCATTATCCAGTTTCAATCTTCTCTCAAGGAGATGGATCATGAAAACACTTGCCGTTATACCCGCCAGATACGCGAGCACCCGCCTGCCCGGAAAACCATTGCTTCAGGTCTCCGGCATCCCACTTGTAGTCCGGGTACTCCGGCAGGTTGAAAAGTGTTCCTCGGTGGACAGAATTATCGTCGCGGCTGACGATGAACGGATTGCTGCAACGGTGAAGACTGCAGGAGGAGAATGCATGCTTACTCCTTCCGAACTGCCGAGCGGAGGCGACAGGGTGGCGTGGGTTGCCGGGAAAATCCCTTCCGATTTTGTCCTTAATGTGCAGGTAGACGATCCTCTTGTCGGGCCGGATATGATTGATCCCCTGACCGCTGCAATGGACGATCCTGCCGTTATGCTCGCGCTCCTGGCAAAAAGGATACACCGGGAGGAAGAAGTCTTCTCGCCGAATATCGTCAAAATGGTGTTCGATTCTGCAGGGAGGGCGCTGTACTTCAGCCGCTCCCCCATTCCCTATCCGAGAAACGGAGATCCGGCCTTTTACAAGCATATCGGACCCTATTGCTGGCGAAGGGATTTTCTTCTGGAATTCTCTTCCTGGGAGCAGACACCCCTCGAGAAATCGGAAAGCCTGGAAATGCTCCGCGTCCTGGAAAATGGACATTCCATCGCCTGTGTTCAGGTGGAGAGGGACACCATCGAGATTGACACCCCGGAGGACGCCGAAGCCCTGGAGCGATACCTGGAACTTCACCCCGACTGCGTTTTTTAGCTTCCAAAAAACGGGCCTCCGGAATATTCCCGGAGGCCCGTTTTTTCTTTCTCCGAAGGTGAGATCTCAGAGAGCGGCGCCGGCCCCCGCCCGAATCGCCCGGATCATTTTCTCAACAGAAGAGTCGTCCATGATGATATTGAGGCCGAACATGGCGGCCCGGGCCAGCAGCCCGTCGCTTTGGGCCATGGACGCGGGAGCATAGGATGGTGTTCTTGCCCCGAACCAGTCCTTCTCTCCCATTGCTTCAAGGGCCTTCCAGTGTTTGGCGTAATGCCATGTATTGTCAGCGATGATGGAGCACCCGCCCCCTGCTGAAACGGCAGCATCCCTGAACTTTACGGCCGACTCAGCGGACGGCAGAATGAAAATCACATGGGACGCCGTGTCCCCCTCACCGTTGTGGGTGGGACGGGGAACAATTCCCGTATCGGAAACAGCCTCCAGTATTCTCTTCTTTGTGGAGCGGAGAAGCCCGAGAGCGTAGTCCATTTTCTGCAGCGCCACAAGCCCGAGGGCTCCCTGCAGTTCGCTGAGCCGGAAGTTCACTCCCAGCCCCGACTTGCCCTCTGCGCCCCGGTCGTGCTCTTTGCTGTGGATATGCCCGTGGTCATGATAGCAGTCCATTCTGAAATGGATTTCTTCGCTGTCGGTGAACACGATTCCGCCTTCTCCAACGGTGAGGGTCTTGTTGGGATCGAAGCTCCAGGTGCCGCATGTTCCCAGGCTGCCGAGCATCCTTCCCTTGTAGGTGCCGCCGACGACTTCACAGGCATCCTCTATGATCGGGATGCCGTATTTTTTCCCGAGTTCGGCAAACCTGTCCATGTCCGCCGCGGCTCCGAACATGTGGACCGGCATGATCGCCCGGGTTCTTTCCGTAATAAGCCGCTCAGCCGAAGCCGGGTCGAGGCTCAGGGTTTCATCGATGCCGCCGAGTACCGGAACGGCGTTGCAGGCCACAATCGCCTCGACTGTGGCAATAAAGGTAAAGGGCGACGTGATGACTTCGTCCCCCGGCTGTATGCCTATCCCCTTCAGTGCAACGATGAGTGCGGCGGTTCCATTGGCCACTGCAAGGGCATGACGGGCCCCGGTGATTTCCCTGGCCCTGTTTTCAAACTCCTCCGCCCTGTAAATGCCCTTCCTGGCTCCGTGGGATCCGTAACGGTGGATCATCTTTCTTTCAATGACATCCTGAACTGCCGCCAGTTCTTCCTTCCCGAAAATTTCCGTTCCTGCCATCAGTCTTCCCCCCTGTCGTTTTCTTCAGAAACATAAAATCTTACCGTAAAACTATTCTTTTATAGATCCCCCGGATATACTCCTCTGTAGCCCGCTCCTTCCAGCTTTCGCCGAAACAGCTCTGCCAGAGTTTTTCCATTCCGAGGGCCGTTTTCGTCATTTTTTCCACGTCGTCAGCCCCTATCCCGAAATCCCGTGCTTTCGGCGGCTGCATGCCGTTTGCAGCAAGAAAAGCCAGTGTGTCTTCGCAGCCGTCAGGATAGATGTCGTCAAGGGCAAGCATGGATATGGTTACGGCCACGCTGTGAGGAAGAGTGGGTCCGGAATTGCTGAGCCCATAGGAAACGGCGTGGGCAGCCCCAACCCTTCCGCCTATGGTGCTGCTCCCACCGAGAACAGACGCCATAGCCGACTTGACAGCATTTTCCATTCGGAACTCCCCGGATCGTCCTGACATCAATACTTCACGGGACAGACTGAGGCCGTCCCGTGCGTCGGAAACGGCATCTTCCGAACTGGTACAGCTGGTCACAATCTCGTAGTGATGGAAGTAGCAGTCCATCATAGTAAAGAAGCGGTTGTATTTCTTCACTCCGGAGGACAGGGCAGGATCGATGAAGGCAACTGAAGGCTCCACGAAAGGGTTGTTGATGCCGAGCTTCTTTTCCGGCCCGCGGAGCACCGCAATAGGCGTAATTTCGGCCCCCGTTCCGCTGAGGGTGGGGAGAACCCAAATATCCGCCCCTTTCTTCATATCGAGGCCGTATCCCTGGTATGTTTGGGCGGGTCCGGGATTGGCCAGGCATATGCCGACAGCCTTCGCAAGATCCATGGTCCCTCCTCCGCCGATGCCCACCACAACATCATGAGGGGTTGCACTGTTTTTCACTATGGAGACAACGGTATCCACGTCTCCTGTCTTGGGTTCCGAAGCGGAAGCGTCGAAAAGATACAGGTCTTTCTGCCCGAAAACGGGCGCGAAGACTGTCTGTGACTGAAGAACGGAGTCCACCACGAAAAAGGGATTCTTCTTTCCATTGTCCAGCCTGTGAAGAAGCTCCCCGACTCCTTCACGGGAACGGATTATTTCTGTCGGAACCCCGGTGCGCCACCATGACTGAAGAGAAAGGAAGCCTTCCATGTCCGCCGGTACGTTTTTCATTTTTGTTTCACCCCAAACCTCAAAAGAATTGCCCCACTCCGCTGCTTTCCCTTACCCCCAACTGTCGCTGAAAGGGAGGGAATTAATACCAGCGGGAGAAACACGGGAAAAAGTGTACTCCAACTTTATTCTCCGGTCCAGAGTACTTCAGGAGGGATGAGAAACCTCGAGCCGTCGAGTTTTTGTTTTTTGCTCTGCTCACTTTACCGCTCAGGACGTTCACCTGGTAGATGGCGCTCATATCGGGCGCACCAAAAAAGCAGAGGGAAGGCACTCCTTCCCTCTGCTTTTTAAACTACTGAGCTAATTAGGGCATGGGGATATGAAGATCCGCCCCGGGACCGAGAGGCCATCCCATGGTGAACCAGAACACCAGAAGAGCGGTGAAAAGAATGAGATACATGATGCTGTACGGGAGCTGAAGGGATATGAGTGTCCCGATTCCCACTTCCTGCTTGGCATCCTGCTTGTACTGCTCGTAGAAACCAAGCATCACGGGAACGTAGTATGAAAGAGGGGCAAGGTTGTTTGTGCAGGAGTCTCCGACCCTGTATGCCGCCTGGGTCAGTGCGGGAGAGAACCCGATCATGCCGAGCATGGGAACGAAAATGGGCGCGAGGATGAGCCATTTTGCCGATCCGCTGGAAATGAACAGGTTGATGGTTGTCGTCAGCAGGACGAAGGCAACAATAAGCTTGCTGCCGGTTAAATTCATGGATTTCAGCCAGTCGGCTCCGTTGACGGCAAGTACTGTTGCCAGGTTGCTCGCGTTGAAGAGGTGAATGAAGATAGCCGCAGGCAGCACGACCACGAGGAAGCTTATGCCTCCTTTAAGTCCTTTTTCCATCATCTTGGGGATATCCGATCCTTCCTTGATGACCTTGGCGCCGTAGCCGTAGGCTACGCCCATGAAGAAGAACAGGAAAAAGAGAATTCCGGCAATGCTGGAAAGGAACGGCGAACTAGGAATGATGTTCCCGTTATCCGCCCTGAAAAATGATCCCTGGGGGAAGGTGAGGGCTACGATGAGAAGGATATAGCCAAGACCTGCGTACAGCGACCATCTCAGTCCCCTGTTTTCGACATCAGAAACGCGGTGCTTTTCAAGCTCGGTGGCATCCATGGTGCCGCCTTCGTCCCCGAGGTACTTGCACGTGATTTTCTCCGTCACGAAAGTTGTAACAAAGGCGACAACTACCGTGGCCGCAATCATCAGGTACCAGTTCATCAGCGGGTGAATGGGGCCGGGGATGTTCATTCCCTTGGCGGCGGATTCGGTGATGCCCGCAAGAAGTGCGTCAGTTCCGGCAATGAAGAAGTTTGCGGTGAAACCTCCCTGCGCAGCGGCATATCCTGCCGTGATACCTATCCACGGGTTGCGCCCCAGTGCCTTGAATATGGCCGCACCGATCATGGGCGTGAAGATGATGCCCGCGTCGGACGCAAGGTTCGCGTTGATTCCGACGATGGCAAGGGCAAAGGTCACAAGATAGGAAGGCGCCCCGAGAATGGTTTTCCGCATGAGGGCGGAGATCATTCCGGACTGTTCCAGGAGACCAATGCCCAGTGTCATGACGATGATCAGGCCGAGAGGGGGAAAGCTGGAATAAATCTTCAGAAGATCAGTGAATACGACCCGCATGCTCTTGTAGGAAAGCAGGTTTACTACCGAAACAACGGTCTCTTTCGCTTCAGCTCCCCCTCTTCCGGCAGCCATGTACTTGACCGACATGCCCGCGTTGCCGAGCCACCAGGACAGGGCCAGTATGATGCCTGAAAGAATGACGAAAAGCCAGAAAGGATGGGGGAGTTTATTTCCGACAATCTCCACTCCCTTGATGAAACGCAGGAGCAATCCCCGCTTCTTTGGTGCAGATGCTTCCGACATGAAAATTCCTCCTTTGCAAAAATAAAATGCTTTCAGTTTCTTTCAGGGATACATGGGGGTTTTGTTCTTCTCACTACCTCCTTCCGGCTGTCATTTTCCGGCCGACAATGAAAGGGCCAGTTCCGCGAAAAGTGCGGGGCCATAGTCGAGTACATTTTCATCGATGTCGAAATACTCGTTGTGATGACCGGCGGCAATGTCCGTTCCGAGCACAAAATAAACCGCCTGGCCTCCTCTTCCCTGAACAGTCCGCATCATCCAGGAAACATCTTCGCTTCCTCCCAGGCTGACATTGGGAACAATCCGTTCAATACCTTCGATGGCTACTGCCTTTTCCGCAATAATCCCTGCCAACTCGTCATCACTCAGGGCATCCACAGCCTCTCCCATCTTCGCCATGGTCATCTCCACGCCGTACATGGAGGCGGCTCCGGATACTATTTCCATCGCCCTGTCGTACACATAGGAATTCAGATCCATAGTCAGACCACGTGTTTCGACTTTCATCACAGCCCTGGAAGGGATGACATTCCGCCCGCTCCCGGCCTGAAGAACGCCCACATTGATCCTGGTCGCCCCGTCCTTGTGGGGAGGAATGCCCGCCAGGGCAAGGGTGGCGGAAGCCGCGGCAAGAAGGGCGTTCCGGCCTTCATTCGGTGCACCCCCCGCATGGGCTGCCTTTCCCTTGTAGGTCAGGTCAAACTTGGTGGTGCAGAGAAAATCTCCGCACGCTGGGGAAACGCTCCCCGTGGGAATCCCCATGCCTACGTGTGCGCCGAGGAAAAAGTCCACGTCATCGAGGAATCCCTTCGCCGCGATGGCCTTGCCTCCCCGGACACCTTCCTCCGCAGGCTGGAAGATGAGCCTGATCACTCCTGTAAGGGAATCCTTTCTTTCCATGAGCAGCTCCGCAAGGGCTAGGCCGATGACGGCATGGGCGTCATGGCCGCAGGAATGCATGGCATTTTCGTTCATGGAGGCAAAACCTTCCCGGAAGGGCCGGTGCTTTGGGTCCTGCGCCTCGGAGACATCCACGGCGTCAATATCAAAACGAAAGGCGAGAACAGGTCCCGGTTTTCGGGTGTCAAGCAATGCCACCGCTCCCGTATAGCTGTCCATTTTTTTGATCCACCCTGGGTCGGCTCCCTGGGCAAGGGCCCGCTCAGCGAAAACGGCGATCTCCCGGTCGGAGGGGCGTCCCATGACGGAGTCCAGATCAAGCACATCCCGGCCGACTAAAACATCATACCCGAGAGAGTCCAGAATGCCCGCTATTCGTGCCGTAGTCCAGAATTCCGTCCAGCCTGTTTCGGCGTGGGCGTGGAATTCTCTTCTGAGATCCCTGTACTTCCGCAGTTTTTCTTCACCGAGTGCCGCCATGCTGGTCTCCTTTCCGTCTCAGTTCGCCGCCAGGTAATCAAGGGCGCAGGCAGCAAGGATTTCCACGCCGAGCGGAATGGCCTTCTCGTCGGGGAGGAACCGGTTGTTGTGCAGAGGGGCCATGTCCTGCTTCGCGACTCCCTCGGGCCTGCATCCCAGCCACATGAACTGGGCAGGGATCTTCCGGCTGAAAAAGGCGAAATCCTCTCCCCCGAGAGCGGGCTTCTCCACCTTCACGATCTTCTCCTCGCCGATTATCCCCGAGAGCGTTGAAAAGACAAGTCTCGTCAGATCCGGGTCGTTCATGAGAGGGGGGTATCCCTTCACGTACTCCATTTCACAGTCTCCACCCATTCCCCGGGCTACGCCGGACGCGATGGATTCTATGCGGGAGGGCATCTTTTCCTGAGTTTCGGGATTGACTGTCCTGACCGTCCCCTCGAGGACGACTTCATCCGCTATGACGTTGTACCTGTTGCCTCCCCTGATGGTCCCTATGGACACCACAGCGGCATCAAGGGGGCTGACGGTTCTCGACACAACCGTCTGGAGGGCAGTGATCACCTGGGCAGCGATGGCTATGGCATCCACGCCGTTTTCCGGTTCGGATCCATGGGCGCCCTTTCCCTTGACGGTCAGGAAGAGCCTGTCGGAAGCCCCCATAAGCGGTCCCTCTTTCGTCCCCACAGTTCCAGTTTCCAGGGAGGGCCATACATGCATGCCGAAGATCGCATCCACAGCCGGGTTTTCAAGAACTCCGGCGGAAATCATGCCGGGCGCACCTCCTGTGGGGTTTGCCTCCTCCGCAGGCTGGAAGATAAACTTGACAGTCCCGCTGATGCGGTCTTTCAGCCCGGAGAGGACGAGGGCGGCACCGAGGAGTGCTGCGGTATGCACATCATGGCCGCAGGCGTGCATAACGCCCGGGACAGAAGAAGAGCAGGAATGACCTGTCTTTTCTTCCATAGGCAAAGCGTCCATGTCGGCTCGAAGGGCAACGCATCGCCCTTCCGCGGCACCATGGAGAATACCCATCACACCGTTTCCGCCGACTCCGGTGACCACATCAATCCCTGCCTCCCGCAAAACTGCTGCTACGAGGTCCGAAGTCACTCTTTCCTGGTTGCTCAGTTCGGGCTGACGGTGTATCCGGCATCTGAGTTCAAGAATTTTGTCAAGATAACGGGAAACAAGAGATTTCAGGTCCTGATTCATTATATTTCCTCCTGAAGAAAATTTTCTGCTGCAGTCTCCCCAAGAAGAAGAGGGGAACAATGGATGAAACTCAACCTGATGAAAAAATATGTTCCTCACCCGCTCCGGTACTGGACTTCATCGAAAGCGGCGGGAACAGTCGGTCATTCGGAATGAATACCTGATAAAGTAGCATAAGCACGATACTTTTTCAACAATCGATGTCCCTGACAGGATATATACTCTCAGCAGAAACACCGTTTGCGTGCATTAAACAGCCCAGCGGTTCTCTTAAGTGAAGCTAAAATCAGCCGGGGCCTGTGAGCATGCTGTTCGTTTCACGTTGTTTCATTTCTGCCGAATGAGCTGGTCATGAAGCCATAAAGGGACAAAAAACCCCGGAAGGGAAAAATTCCCTTCCGGGGTAACCGTCAGTTTCCGTTTCGCCTGAGGACTTCCTGCCACGTGACAAAGGAGTGATAATATTCCATGTCTCCGTCATCAAGGCCTCTGGTAATTTCCGTGATGTGAGTCTGCTTCGCTCCTATCTGGTCGAGGACGTAATCGACTGCAACCTGGGGCTTGCTTTCTTCACCGCAGGTGTAAATGTCAAGAGCCATGTATCCCACTTCCGGCCATGTGTGTATTGAAAGATGAGATTCGCTTATTACCACGACACCGCTCACGCCATCCGGAGGGAAACGGTGAAATGAAACTGACCAAACCTGAGTGTTGGCCCTTTTCGCTGCTTCCACAAGAATCTCCTGCAGTCTGTCGACCTGAGAAATGACAGGTCCGCACCCAGAAGCCTCAACAATGAAATGGAATCCCTTCGGTGACATTTTTTCCTCCTCTTCCAGGCAGAGATTTTCCCCAAGGGAAGAAAAAAAGCCGTCCGATAATCTCACCGACCGGCCTGATGATCAAGAAATGGTGACGTGATTCCCACCATTTGCCCTTCTCCCGCTCTCGCCCGCTTTTCAAATTCCGCGGAAAGGACTGTTTCCGCATTAATAAAAAGACTGCTTTCATGCAATCCAGAGGAATTATAGCATAAATCCAGAGGGTTGAAAGTTTAGGGCTTCTTTGCAGAGAAAGCGATGCCGGAAGCAGGAATATCGTGCCCGATGGATCACCTGAATTGTTGTCCCATGCACAGGGAACGAAAGAGCCCGGTCTAGACCGGGCTCTTTCGTTAATAAATCTATCGGTTATTTGTTTCTTAATTGATGGTGGAGCTAAGGGGATTCGAAC
>LSQX01019203.1_pt1 | contig 16148 bp, 28 predicted proteins | sample 654561 | NCBI WGS metagenome assembly LSQX01 (sample SAMN04489861, study PRJNA283612) | anaerobic digester metagenome | isolation source: 4 biogas reactors fed with cattle manure at either 37C or 55C with and... | place: Denmark: Kongens Lyngby | collected 2014 | reverse complement strand
GAAGTGCGCGGCGGCGGGAGAAAACCCTGGAGGCAGAAACATACGGGGAGGGCCAGGCACGGCAGCAGGCGATCTCCCCTTTGGGTAGGCGGTGGAGTCACCCATGGCCCCCGCCCCAGGGACTATCACCAGAAGGTCAACCGGAAGGTCAGAAGGATCGCCCTGAAGAGTGCGCTTTCTCTCAAGGTTCTCGAAGGAGGGCTGGTCCTGCTCGACCGCCTTGACATAGAAAAGCCCGACACGAAGAGCATGGCCTCCTTCCTGGCGGAGATCGACGCCGGAAGGAAGGTCCTGGTCATGGTGGGCGAGGGCAGCGATGCGATCTACAAGTCGGCCTCGAACATCCCGGGGACAATGGTCCTCCATGTGGACAGCATCAACGTTTACGACATCCTGAATCACAACAGGATGATCCTGACGGTGGACGCTGCCAGGAAGATCGAGGAGGTGTACGGGGCATGAAATCATTGCCGCAGGACATCATCCTGAGGCCGATCATCACGGAAAAGAGCAGCCGGCTGATGGAACATAACAAGTATACGTTCGAGGTTCACCCGAAGGCCAACAAGATCGAGGTCAGGAACGCCGTGTCCTCCATTTTCAAGGTCAAGGTGGTCAAGGTGAGAACCCTGTACGTCAGACCGAAACCCAAGAGGATGGGGGCCTTCCTGGGCAAATCCAGGGCCTGGAAGAAGGCCATCGTAACCGTCGCTGCCGGCGAGCGCATCGAGTTCTTCGAAGGCGCCGGCGCCTAGGCGGGGAGGTTTTTAAAAGATGAGCGTTAAAAAATACAAGTCTTACACTCCGGGGCGCAGGTTCATGACGACCTCTTCCTTCGAAGAGATCACCAGGACCGAGCCCGAGAAATCGCTGGTGGAAACCCTGAAAAGGTCCGGGGGGCGCAACAACCTCGGAAGGATCACCATGAGACACCGCGGGGGAGGCACCAAGCGACTCTACCGGATCATCGACTTCAAGCGTGACAAGATCGGAGTCCCCGGAAAAGTGGCCTCCATAGAGTACGATCCCAATCGCTCGGCGAGGATAGCGCTGATCCATTATGTCGATGGCGAGAAAAGGTACATCCTCGCCCCGGTCGGCCTGGGAGTCGGCAGCACCGTCATGGCGGGTCCGGAATCGGATATCCGCCCCGGAAACGCCTTGAAATTGAGGGATATCCCCGTGGGTACCTTCGTCCACAACATCGAACTCGAGCCGGGTCGAGGCGGAGTGATGGTCCGGTCGGCGGGGACAGCGGCGCAACTCATGGCCAAGGAGGGTAAGAGGGCTTTCATCAGGCTTCCCAGCGGAGAACTTCGCCTGGCCCTTCTTGAGTGCATGGCCACCATCGGCCAGTTGGGCAACGAGGAGCACGAAAACCTCACCCGCGGTAAAGCCGGTAAAAGCCGATGGCTTGGCAGGCGTCCCCGCGTCAGGGGGATAGTCATGAACCCCGTGGATCACCCCATGGGCGGTGGGGAAGGGAAAAGCAAATCCCACATGCACCCCGTGTCCCCTTGGGGGACGCCCGCCAAGGGGTACAGAACCCGTAAACGCAAGCCGTCGGACAAGTTCATCGTACGGCGACGTTACGAGAAGTAGCGGCAGGGAGGGACAAAATATGGCTCGTTCAACAAAAAAGGGGCCCTTTGTCGAACAGAAGCTTCTCCGCAAGGTGGAGGCCATGAACGAGGAAGGAAAGAAAAGAGTCATCAAAACGTGGTCCAGGCGTTCCACCATCGTGCCGGACATGATTGGGCACACTATCGCCGTGCATAATGGTAGGACCCATATACCGATCTTCATAAGCGATAACATGGTGGGCCACAAGCTTGGGGAGTTCGCTCCCACGCGGAAGTTCGGGGGACACGCCGGGCAGGAACGTTCCACCCGCGTGCGATAGGAGGGCTTTTCATGGAAGCAAAAGCCATTGCGAGGCAGGTGCGGCTTTCGCCGACCAAATCGAGGCAGGTCCTTACGCTCATAAGGGGCAAGGAGGCCGGCCAGGCCCTCGAGACGCTCCGCTTCACCCAGAAGAAGGCCGCTCGGGTCGTCGAGAAGGTGCTCAAGAGTGCCATCGCCAATGCCGAGCATAACTATGGAATGGATATGGATCGACTGGTTGTGGTTAAGGCCTATGCCGACCAGGGTCCATCGATGAAGCGCTGGCTGCCGGTCTCGATGGGCAGGGTGCATGCCTACAAGCATCGCACCAGCCATATCACCGTCGTGGTCGCCGAGCGTTAGGGAGGGTTGACCGTTGGGCCAGAAAGTACACCCTGTTGGGTATCGCCTTGGAATAGTGCGTGATTGGGAATCGAGATGGTATGCGGGCCGCAAGGATTACGCGGAGAAACTGCATGAAGACCTCATGCTCAGGGATTGGATCGCCAAAAGGTGGTCCCATGCAGGCATCTCGAAGGTAGAGATCGAACGGATCGGCAAGGTAATCCGTTTCACCATCTGGACAGCCCGTCCAGGCGTAGTGATAGGAAAGGGCGGCACGGAGATCCAGAAGGTCAGGGAGGAGATCCAGGAGTTGACGGGCAACAAGATAATGATCAACGTCCAGGAAATCAAGAACCCCGACAAGGAAGCTCAGATCGTGGCCGAGGGGGTCGCTTCGGCCCTTGAGAGGCGCGTCAGTTTCCGCCGGGCCATGAAACAGTCCATCTTCCGGGCCATGAAATCCGGTGCCGAGGGTATCAAGATCCAGTGCAGCGGAAGACTGGGCGGGGCGGAGATCGCCAGGACCGAGTGGTACCTCGAGGGCCGGCTTCCCCTGTCGACGCTCAGGGCCGACATCGATTACGGCTTCGCCGAGGCACGGACCCTGTACGGTGTGATAGGCGTAAAGGTCTGGATAAACAAGGGTCAGGCCGTGAGGCCCGCTCCCGCCGGGAGCCAGGAACCCGTCGAGAGGGGGTAATTGGGGATGCTCATGCCGAAAAGGGTCAAGTACCGTAAAACCTATAGACGTGCCTTGAAAGGCATGGCTAAAGGCGGCAAGACCGTGGCCTTCGGGGAGTACGGCCTCCAGGCGCTCGAATGTGCGTGGATAACCGCCCGCCAGATCGAAGCCGCCCGCGTGGCGATCTCCCGCAAAATGAAAAAGGGCGGCAAGACCTGGATAAGGATATTCCCGGACCACCCCTTCACGAGGAAACCCCTTGAGACCCGCATGGGTAAGGGAAAGGGGGCCCCGGAGTTCTGGGTCGCCCCCGTACGCAGGGGGAAGATCATGTTCGAGATAGCGGGAGTATCGAGGGAAGTGGCTGAAAAGGCCTTCCTCACGGCTTCACACAAGCTGCCGATAAAGGTCCGCCTGGTAACGCGGGATGGAATGGGTGGTGCATGAGGATGAACGCCAGGGAACTTCGCGAGTTGTCTCTAGAGGAATTGAGCGACAAGCACAAGCAGTTCAAGGAAGAACTTTTCAACCTCCGATTCCAGCATGCCATTGGGCAGTTGGGGAATACCGGGCGCATCGGTGATGTAAAACGATCCATCGCCAGGGTGCTCACCGTCATGAGGGAGAAGGAGATCGGGCTGAAACGCCCGGTGTAGGGGGGAACGCGGGATGAACGAAAGGACCATCTCAAGAAAGACACGGGTAGGCACCGTCGTCAGCGACCGGATGACCAAGACGGTCGTCGTCAAGGTAGACCGCATGGCCAAGCACTCCCTTTACGGCAAGCCCGTTTTGAGGAGCAAGAAATTCATGGCCCATGACGAGGAAGAGACCTGCCGCATCGGGGACAAGATCAGGATCGAGGAAACTCGCCCCTTGAGTCGCCACAAGCGATGGCAGGTTGTCGAGATAATCGAAAGAGCTCCGATCCTCGGCGGCAGCCAGGATAAGGAGGCGTAACGGATGATCCAGCTCCGTACGGTGATGAAGGTCGCCGACAACTCAGGCGCCAAGAAGATCATGTGCATCCAGGTCCTAGGAGGGAGCAGGAAACGTTACGCCTCCATCGGCGATATAGTGGTCGCTTCCGTGAAGGAAGCCATACCCAACAGCAATGCCGGCAAGGGCGACGTGGTAAAAGCCGTGATCGTCAGGACTAAAAAAGAAGTCCGCCGAAAGGACGGTTCCTATGTCAGGTTCGACGACAACGCGGCCGTTCTCATAGACAACAACGGTGATCCGAGGGGCACGAGGATCTTTGGCCCCGTAGCCCGCGAGCTCAGGGAAAAGCGGTTCATGAGGATCGTTTCCCTTGCTCCGGAAGTGGTCTAGAAGGAAGTGGCGCGATGAGCAAGATCAGGATACGCAAAGGAGACCGGGTGAAGGTCATCTCCGGGAAGGACAAGGGGAAAGAGGGAAAAGTCCTTCGCTGCTTCCCGACCAGGGACCTGTTGCTGGTGGAGGGGGTAAACATGGTCACGAAGCATGTCAAACCTTCCGCCAAGAACCCGCAAAGCGGGATAGTCAAGCAGGAGGCCCCCGTATACTCCAGCAAGGTTCAGCTCGTCTGCACGACCTGCGGTGCTGCGACCCGGGTCGGAAGGGCCTTCCTTGAGGACGGACGCAAGGTCCGTTTCTGCAAGAAGTGCGGCGAGATCATCGATAAGGTGTAACGGGGGAGGCGACTTGACAATGCCGCGTCTGGCGGATTTTTACAAGAAGGAGATCACGGGACGACTGCAGAAGGAGTTCGGGTATTCCAACGTGATGGAAGTCCCCCGGATCCAGAAGGTCGTAGTGAATATAGGGGTGGGAGAGGCCAAGGTGGACTTCAAGTTCATGGAGTCGTCCATCGCGGAGCTTCGCACCATTACGGGACAACAGCCCACGATGAAAAGAGCCAGGAAGTCCGTGGCGGGCTTCAAGCTCCGTGAGGGGATGCCCGTCGGGTGTTCCGTGACGCTTCGGGGGGCGAGGATGTGGGAGTTCCTCGACAGGCTCATATCCCTCGCGCTGCCGAGGATTAAGGACTTCCAGGGTTTGTCGCCCAAGGGGTTTGACGGCCATGGGAACTACAACCTCGGCCTGAGAGAGCAACTGATCTTCCCCGAGATCGACTACGACAAGGTGATCCGCATCAGGGGGATGAACATATCCATTGTTTCCACGGCTAAAACGGATGAAGAGGCTATGAGCCTGCTCCAGGCTCTTGGGATGCCTTTCGCCCGGTAAGGGAGGAGATGAAGCGAATGGCTCGAAAAGCCATGAGGATCAAGGCCACGAGAGAGCCCAAGTACAAGGTAAGGTCATATACTCGGTGTCCTCTCTGTGGTCGTGTCCATGCCTACATGAGGCAATTCAATATGTGCCGTTGTTGCTTCCGGAAGCTGGCCCGGGAAGGCAAAATCCCCGGTGTGGTCAAGTCCAGCTGGTAGCAAGGGATGCGGTCAAGGAGGCTATTGCAATGTATGTGAATGACCCTATAGGGGACATGCTCACGCGCATCCGGAACGCCAACATGGTCTACCATGAAACGGTTGATATGCCCCTCAGCAAGGTCAAGCTGGCCATCGCCAAGATCTTCAAGGAAGAGGGTTATGTCAAGAATTTCAAGGTTGTCAACGACCCCAAAAAGCCCTACGCGACACTGAGGCTATACCTTTCCTACGGCCCCCAAAGGGAGCGCGTGATCCAGGGTCTCAGGAGGATCAGCAAACCGGGACGCAGGATCTATGTCCGCAAGGACGAACTCCCCAGTGTCATGAAGGGGCTCGGTACTGCCGTCATATCGACCTCCAAGGGCATGATGCCCGAAGCTGAGGCTCGCAAACTGGGCCTTGGCGGAGAAGTCGTCTGCTTCATCTGGTAGGAGGTGCCATCGGTGTCGAGAATAGGCAGAAAACTGATCGATATACCCCCTGGTGTGACCCTTTCGATCGATGACGAAAAAGTCAAGGTCAAGGGACCCAAGGGCGAACTCTCGGTGAACCTCGTCCCGGGGATAGACGTCTCCGTCGAGGATAACGCCGTCAAGGTCACCCGGCAGGGTGATGACAAGAAAACAAGGGCCTATCACGGGATGATGAGGGCGTTGGTCAACAACCTCGTCCAGGGAGTCAGCACCGGCTTCGAGAGGCGACTCGAGATCATAGGGATCGGCTGGCGCGCCCAGATGCAGGGCAACACCCTGGTCATGAACCTCGGCTTCTCCCACCCGGTGGAGTACGATCCTCCCAAGGGAGTGGAGATCACCACCGACGGTCCCACGAAGATCACCGTGAAGGGGATAGATAAACAGGCCGTCGGGCAGACGGCAGCGGTCATCAGGGGCTTCAGGCCTCCCGAGCCCTACAAGGGCAAGGGGATCAGGTACGTCGGCGAGCATGTTATCCGGAAGGCCGGCAAGGCCGGAGCCTAGATAGCGAGGTGAAGGGCAGGATGAAAAAGAGAACCAGGAATGATATGCGATTGATCAGGCATCGCCGCCTCCGCAAAACCCTTTCGGGTACCGGGGAGCGCCCGCGCCTTGCCGTATTCCGCAGTCTGAACCACCTGTATGCCCAGATCATAGATGATACCAGGGGCCATACGCTGGCGTCCGCTTCGACGCTGGAAAAGAGCGTAAAAGCCAGCGAGGAAGGCGCCGATGATTTTGAGGTCGCCAAGGCCGTGGGCAGGGTCGTTGCCGAAAGGGCCCTGGAAAAGGGCATCACCCAGGTTCTTTTCGACCGCGGTGGTCACTTGTATCATGGCAAGGTCAAGGCCCTGGCGGACGCGGCCCGTGAAGCCGGCCTGAAGTTCTAAGGAGGTTGCAGGAAATGAGGGTCAAGGAAGGCGGTCCGAAGGGCCAGGAAATGCTCGAAAGAGTCGTTTCCATAAATCGAGTGAGCAAGGTTGTGAAGGGCGGCAAGAGGTTCCGATTCAGCGTCCTCGTGGTTGTCGGCGACGGCATGCAGAATGTTGGCGTAGGCATCGGTAAAGCCAGGGAGATCTCCGAGGCCGTCCGAAAGGGCATCGAGAAGGCCAAGAAGGAGCAGGTCGAACTGAAAAGGGTCGGCAGCAGCATCCCCCACGATATAGTGGGACGATTTGGCGCTGCCGAGGTCCTTCTCAAACCGGCCGTTCCCGGGACGGGCGTTATCGCAGCGGGTGCGGTCCGGGCTATCATGGAGCTGGGCGGCGTCAGCGACGTGGTGACCAAGGTGATCGGCAGGACCTCGAACCCGGTCAACGTGGCCTATGCCACTATGGAAGCTCTCAGGGGACTCCGCTCTCCGGCGGAGGTCATGCGGCTTCGCGGCAAGGAAGTCCGCCAGCCCCAGGAAGCATAGGGGGCGAAGGTGACGATGGCCAAGCTGAGGATAACGCTCAGGAAGAGCACCATAGGCCGCCTCCCTCGCCAGGGAGCGACGGTGCGGGCCTTGGGCCTGAGGAAGATCAGGCAGACCGTAATACATGAAGACACTCCCCAGATCCGAGGGATGATAGCCACGGTAGAGCACCTCGTGGACTGGGAGATCGTAGGAGAATAGGGGGGGAGAGGCTCGTGGGAATTCATGAGCTCCGGCCCGCTCCTGGGTCGAGGAGAAAACCGAAAAGATTGGGACAGGGTACGGCATCCGGCAAGGGCAGGACCGCCGGCAAGGGTACCAAGGGTCAGAAAGCCAGAAGCGGCGGAGGGGTTCGTCCCGGTTTCGAGGGCGGGCAGATGCCCCTTACGAGAAGGATCCCCAAGCGGGGTTTCAGTAACGCCAGGTTCAAAAAGACCTTTCAACTGGTGAACGTGGGAAGCATCGACGACCATTTCGAGAATGGCGGCGAGGTGGGCATTCCCGAGATGGTGATGGCCGGGCTCATCCGTAGCGCCAATAAACCGGTGAAGGTGCTGGGTAACGGCGAGGTTTCCAGGACACTGACCGTGAAGGCCAACGCCTTCAGCGCCCAGGCGGTGGCCAAGATAGAGGCTGCAGGCGGGAAGACCGAGGTGATCTAGGTGCTGGACGCATTCAGGGATGCTTTCAGGTTGCCCGACCTCAAGAGGAAGATACTTTTCACCATGGGAGTTCTCTTCCTCTTCCGCCTCGGTACACATATTCCCACGCCGGGCATCGATGCCGGCGCCATGGCCAGCCTCTTCGATCAGGGCGGGGTGCTCGGGTTCCTCGACCTCTTCGCCGGTGGCGCCCTCAGGAGATTCAGCGTTTTCGCGTTGGGGGTGGCACCCTACATCAACGCCAGCATCGTTATGCAACTGCTGGTGGTGGTGTTTCCTGCCCTGGAAAAGATCCAGAAAGAAGGAGAGCAGGGCAGGAAGAAGATCGTCCAGTACACCCGGATCGGCACGGTGTTCTTCGCCACCGTCCAGGCCATAGGCATGACTTTCTGGCTCAGGAACCTGGGCGTTTTCTCAGGGGGGTGGATGGGCTTCCTGGCCGCGGTCTTCACGGTCACGGCTGGCTCCCTGGTCGTCATGTGGCTGGGGGAAGAGATCTCCGACCACGGGATAGGCAACGGCATCTCCCTCCTGATTTTCGCAGGGATCGTGGCCAGGCTGCCGGAGGCCGTGATCAGGACCTGGAATCTTGTAAGGATGGGCGAGATGAACGTCCTTGTCGTGACCCTGGCCCTTGTCCTGATGCTCGTGGTCATCGCTGGTTGCGTTCTTCTCCAGGAGGGGCAGAGGAGGCTTCCCGTCCAGTACGCGAAGAGAGTCGTGGGCAACAAGGTCTACGGAGGGCAGAGCACCTTCATACCCCTGAAGGTAAACCAGGCCGGCGTCATACCGATAATATTCGCGTCGTCGGTGCTGCTGTTCCCCTTGACCATCGTCCGTTTCTTTTCGGGGAACGTGTCGATGATGATCCAGCGTTTTCTGTCGCCCGATAGCCTTGTCTACATGACGTTGTACGTGGTTCTTATCATTTTCTTCTCCTACTTCTATACCGCGGTCGTCTTCGATCCCAACGATACGGCCGAGAACATGAAGAAGTACGGGGGCTTTGTCCTGGGTATCAGGCCGGGTAAACCGACGGCCGAGTACATCGAGAAGGTGATGTCGAGGATCACCCTCGGCGGTGCCGTCTTCCTTGCCGCCGTTGCCCTGCTGCCGACCCTGATGACACGCCTCATGGGGATCACCACCTTCTACTTTGGGGGGACCGCCGTCCTGATCGTGGTTGGCGTGGCCCTCGATACGGTCCACCAGGTCGAGGCCCAGCTCCTGATGAGGCATTACGAGGGCATCCTGAAGCGGTCAAAGGGAAAGACCGCCGGGCTCCTCAAGTTCTAAGGGAAATGGCGAGGTCATGAGAGTAATCTTCCTCGGATCGCCCGGCGCGGGAAAGGGGACGCAGGCAGCCGTTCTCAAGGACCGTTATGGTTTCGCCCACCTATCGACGGGCGACATCTTGAGAGAGAATGTCAAGGACGGGACCCCTCTGGGTAAGACCGCCAGGCAGTACATGGACACGGGCAGGCTGGTACCCGACGATGTGATTATCGCCATGATGGAGGAACGTCTCCGGAAACCGGACTGTGGCAGGGGATTCATCCTGGACGGGTTTCCCAGGACGGTCCCCCAGGCCGAGGCCCTGGACCGCCTGCTTGTGAAGATGGGAATCACCCTCGACGGGGTCATACTCTTCGAGATTCCCAGGCAGCTCGTCATCGATCGGCTGACCGGCAGGAGGGTCTGCGGGAGTTGCGGCGAGATCTACAACGTGAATTACAAAAGCCCCAAGATCCCCGGGATCTGTGACCGTTGCGGCGGTGAGTTGTTCCAGAGGGACGACGACAGGGAAGAGGTCGTCGTCAAAAGGCTGGAGGTCTACGAGAAACAGACGGCTCCGCTGATCCGCTACTACGAGGAGAAGGGGCAACTCGTCCGGGTGGACGCCGGCCAGGAAGGCTCCCTTGTCGTCATGGCAATCGAGAAGGCCATGGGGTTATAGGATATGATCACCATAAAGAACGAACAGGAAATTGAAAGCCTGAGGAAGGCCGGGAAGATAGTTGCCGATGTCCTTCACTTGGTGAGGGATATCATCCGACCCGGATTGGACACTCTCACCTTGGACACCGAGGCCGAAAAGCTGATAATCGCCTCGGGGGCGCATCCGGCCTTCAAGGGATATACTGTCCCCGGCACTCCTGTTCCCTTTCCCGGAACCCTTTGCATATCCATCAACGACGAGGTGGTCCACGGGAAGCCCGACAGGGACAGGATCCTCGAGGAAGGCGATGTGGTCAGCATCGATGTGGGAGCCCGTTTCGAAGGGTTCTACGGAGATGCCGCCTACACCTTCCCGGTCGGGGCGATCTCGTCGGAAAGAGAGGCCCTGCTCAGGGTCACCCGTGAGTGCCTGGAGAGGGCTGTCTCTGTGGCTTGGGATGGCGCCACACTGGGAGATATCGGCCATGCGGTCGAATCCTGGGCCGTCCCCAGGGGTTACGGGGTCGTAAGGGAATACGCCGGCCACGGGATCGGTCGAAAACTTCACGAGGCCCCGCAGATTCCGAATTACGGCACACCCGGCAAGGGCATCACCCTGAAAAAGGGAATGTCCTTGGCCATCGAACCGATGATCATGACCGGAAAGGAGGCGGTAAGGACTCTGAAGGACGGATGGACCGTGGTAACGGCCGATGGCTCCGATGCCGCCCATTTCGAGAAGACCATCGTCATCACCGGAGACGGCCCGGAGGTGATCACGCCTTGGGATTAAGGGGTTATTATGAAAGTGACCCAGGGGTCGGAGATCGCCCCGGTGGCGTTGACCGGAGCGCAGATGTCTCGCCAGGTGGGACAGGAAGGGTGAAGGAGCCGTATGCCAAAAGATGACATGATCGAGGTCAGGGGAAAGGTAATAGAACCTCTACCCAACGCCATGTTCCGGGTCGAACTGGAAAACGGTCACAAGATCCTGGGCCATGTGTCGGGCAAGATGCGGATGCATTTCATAAGGATATTGCCGGGAGATAGGGTCCTGGTCCAGATATCTCCCTATGACTTGACACGGGGAAGGATCGTGTATAGATATAAATAAACTTAAGATTTGTGTAATCGCGCGTGTATTCTATACTTTGCGAGTAATTCAGCTGCGTTGAGGAGCGTGGAATCCGATGAAAGTGAAACCATCTATCAAACCCATCTGCGAACACTGCAGGGTTATCAAAAGAAAAGGTGTCGTCAGGATCATCTGCAGCAAGAACCCGAGGCACAAACAGAGACAGGGAGCAAGGAGGTAGTATCCCATGGCACGAATCGCAGGAGTCGATCTTCCAAGGGAAAAACGCATCGAGGTGGCGCTGACCTATATCTACGGGATCGGGTTGCCTTCCTCGAAAAAGATTCTCGAGGCGACGTCTATCTCCCCCGACACGAGGGTGAAGGATCTCACCGAAGAGGAAGCACAAAAGCTCAGATCCGAGATAGAGGATAGTTACAGGGTTGAGGGCGACCTCCGTCGGGAGGTCACGATGAATATCAAGCGCCTTGTCGAAATCGGCTGCTACAGGGGCATGCGCCACAAATTCGGCCTTCCCGTGAGAGGGCAGAGGACAAAGACCAACGCGAGGACCCGCAAGGGACCCCGCAGAGCTGTCGCGGGCAAGAAGAGATCCGCGGCCAAGAAGTAATCACTTTTGGGATGCCCCCAAAGGGTAAGGGAGGGAGTATTCGCGTGGCGAAGAGAACGCAACGTAGAGGCAAAAGAAAGGAAAAAAAGAATGTCAGTTACGGTGTTGCCCATATCTATTCGACCTTCAACAACACCATAATCAGTGTCACCGACAAGCAGGGGAACCTGCTCTCCTGGGCTTCTGGCGGACATGTGGGTTTCAAGGGAGCGAGGAAATCCACCCCCTTCGCGGCCCAGTTGGCGGCCCAGCAGGTCGCCAAGCAGGCCCAGGATCATGGTGTCCAAGAGATAGATGTCGTAGTCAAAGGGCCTGGCCCCGGTCGCGAATCGGCCATCCGGTCCCTTCAAGGGGCGGGTCTGCAGGTGAACGCCATCAAGGACGAGACCCCGATCCCCCACAATGGTTGCCGGCCTCCCAAGCGTCGGCGAGTCTAGTGGCCTGATCAAGGAGGACAAGGGTAATGAGCAGATACACAGGTGCCGTCTGTCGCCTCTGCAGAGCCGAAGGTACGAAGCTATTTCTGAAGGGCGACAGGTGTTACACGGAAAAGTGCGCTATAAACAAGAGGAACTACAAACCGGGCCAGCATGGGCAGAGCCGGAGGGTCAAGGTCAGCGAATACGGTATCCGCTTGCGGGAGAAGCAAAAACTGAGACGCTTCTACGGGCTCAACGAGTCCCAGTTCAGGAGGTTCTACGCCTCGGCCTCCAAGATGGCCGGCCAGACTGGTCATAACTTCCTCAGGCTGCTCGAGATGCGCCTCGATAACGTGGTCTACCGGTTCGGCATAGGGGTGAGCCGCCCCCAGGCGAGGCAGTTCGTGAGGCACGGCCATGTCACCGTGAACGGTCGCAAGGTGGATATCCCCAGTTACCTCGTGAAGGCGGGGGACACTATAGCCATCGGCGAGAGGAGCCGGGATAAGACCCTCATCAAGGAGAACATCGAAGTGGCGGCTTCCAGGACGATTCCCGAATGGCTTCAGTTCGATGCCGAAAGGCAGGAAGGCCGCATACTGGCCCTCCCGAACCGCGAACAGATAGAGGTCCCTGTCAAGGAACAACTGGTCGTCGAGTTCTATGCCCGATAGCAAATGACTGGGGGGAAAATGATGGAACATATAAAACCCGAGATCCGAGTAGAGGAAAGCACCCCCCTAAACGGAAGGATCGTCGTCAGCCCTCTTGAAAAGGGGTATGGCGTCACCTTGGGCAACGCTTTGAGGCGGGTCCTGCTGTCTTCCATCGGTGGGGCGGCCATAACGGCGGTGAGGATCGAGGGGATCCTTCATGAGTTCAGCACCATCCCGGGTATGAGAGAAGATGTCATTGAACTTCTGCTCAACATAAAGAACGTGGCGCTGAAGAGCTACAGCGAGGGGACGAAGGTCCTGAGGCTGGAGGCGACGGGTCCCTGCGAGGTCACGCCGGCCCACATCCAGCCCGACAGTGATATCGAGTTCGTAGACTCCGACATGTACATTTGCACCCTGGAAGGCGGCGCCTCACTGGAGATGGATCTCTTCATCGAACAGGGAACCGGTTACCTCACCTCCGAGAGGGAGAGGCCCGCGGACCTTCCGCTGGATGCCCTTGTCATGGATGCCGTGTTCTCTCCCGTCCGCCGGGCAAAGTACGAGGTCCAGGACGAGAGGGTCGGCCAGAGGACCGACTACGAGAGGCTCATCCTTGAAGTATGGACCGATGGGTCGATCATGCCTGAAAAGGCCGTAATTGACGCCGCGGCCATCCTGCAGAGGTCCTTTTCCCTCTTCGTCAAGGGGCTCGACAAGGATGAAATCGAAGGGGCGGAAGATGCCGATGAGGACGGCCATCAGAAAGGCGACAAGGATGTGGACGGGGTCTACGCCAGGTCCATAAAGGACCTTGAGCTATCTATAAGGAGCGAAAACTGCCTTCTTCGCGGGGGTGTCCAGACCATTGGGGACCTCATGAGCCGAAGCAGGGCGGAACTGCTGAAGATAAGAAATTTGGGCAAGATATCCCTCAGGGAGATTGAAGAAAAGTTGGAAGCCTTCGGGCTGCAAATCTCGGAGGATGACCGCCCGTCAGAGGACAAGTCGAAGGAGGATGAAACCCGATGAGGCATCGCGTTGACCGACGCAGGCTTGGGCGGTATGGAAGCCATCGCATGGCCATGCTTTCAAATCTCACGGCGGTCCTTTTCCTGGATGAACGCGTGGAGACCACCGTCACCAAGGCCAAAGAAGTGCGACGGGTCGCCGAGAGGATGATCACGAAGGCGAAGATCGGCGACCTTCACAACCGCAGGATCGTCGCTTCCAGGATGGGGAATGTCAAGGCCGTGCAGAAGCTGTTCAACGACATAGCCGGCCGCTACAACGAAAGGCAGGGGGGATACACCCGCATAACCAGGACCGGATACCGCAAGGGCGACGCGGCCCCCATGGCCGTCATCGAGCTTGTCTAGAGGTCATGACAGCCGACTGCCTGGTACGGTTTTCCCATGTATCCTACACCTACGAGGGTACTGACACTCCAGCCATCACGGATATAGACCTGGAAATAGGCGCCGGAGAATGGATCGCCCTAATTGGGAGTAACGGGTCGGGAAAATCCACCCTGGCGAAGCATATCAACGCCCTGCTGCTACCGTCGCAGGGCGATTGTTTTGTCAATGGCCTCAACACAAAAAGTGAAGAGGGCAAATACTCGGCCCGAAGAGCGGTGTCGATGGTGTTCCAGAACCCCGAGAACCAGCTCATAGCGGCCGTGGTGGAGGAAGATGTCGCCTTCGGCCCCGAGAACCTGGGCCTTCCCTCCGAGAAGATCAGGGAAAGGGTGAGATGGGCCCTGGAGGTGTCAGGCCTGGGGGAAATGGCCCGAAAGCCCGTCTACGCCCTTTCTGGGGGGCAGAAGCAAAGGCTGGCCCTGGCTGGAGCCATCGCCCAGAAATCATCCTGCCTGGTCATGGATGAAGCGACGACCATGCTCGACCCAAGGGGAAGGCAGGACTTGATGGTGGTGCTCTCCAGCCTCCATTCCGGAGGGATGACCCTCGTCTCCATCACTCACCGGCTCGAGGAGATCCTCTGCTGCGACCGTTGCATAGTGCTTTCAGAGGGCCGCATAGCGTGGGAAGGGACCCCGCTGGAGCTCTTCCTTCTCGGCGAGGACCTCGTGAAATGGGGTCTCGAGATCCCCGGGATTGTAAGAGTATGGCGGATACTCCTCGATGAGGGGCTCTTTGGGACGGAGACCCCGCCCCGGATGGAAGAGATGGTGGAGGCCCTATGTCGATAGCCGTGAGGGACCTGGTCCATGTCTATCACTCCGGCTCACCTCTTGAGACAAAGGCCCTGGACGGCGTCACCTTCCGGGCTGAAAAGGGCAGATGGATGGCCATTGTGGGACATACCGGAAGCGGCAAGTCCACCCTTGCCCAGCACCTGAACGGGCTCCTCCTGCCAACGGAGGGCTCCGTGAGCGTCGACGGCATACCCGTCCGCCATGGCGAGGAGTCCCTCCGCCGGGTCAGGCAGAAGGTCGGTCTCGTTTTCCAGTACCCGGAGCAGCAACTCTTCGAGGAGACGGTCTTCAAGGAAGTTTCCTTCGGACCCAGGAACTGGGGTCTCGAGGTTGGTGATGTGAAGAAAAGCGTCGAAGAAGCCCTCGAACTGGTGGGCATCGGCGAGGATCTTTACGAAGCCAGTCCCTTCCGGCTCTCGGGAGGGCAAAAAAGAAGGGTCGCCATAGCTTCTACGCTCTCCTCCGACCCGGACTACCTGGTCATGGATGAGCCTACCGCCGGACTCGACTCCTCGGGAAGGAGGCAGTTGCTCAGCCTGCTTTCCAACCTGAAGGAACTGGGCAAGGGGATAATCCACATCACCCACGACATGGAACTGGCCCTGGGCTTTGCCGACACGATACTCGTTCTCGACGAGGGCAGGAGCGCCCTATGGGGTCCCCCCGACGTAATACTGGGGGAACTCCTCGAGCGCGACATGAGGGGGCTGGTCATCCCGGATCTCGTTCGTTTCGCGGGCCGCCTCCGCGACCTGGGTTTCGAGGTGCCTCTCACTTGGGAACCAGGCATTCTCGCGGAAGCCATAGGCAGGAGCCATGGAAGATGAAATTCCTGAACAATATGACCCTCGGCCAGTATGTACCTGTCGAATCGCCGGTCCACCACCTCGATCCGCGGTGCAAGATCGTTGCCGTCCTTTTTAGCCTCGTGGGCATCTTCCTGGTCCGGGGTCCTCTGGGCTTCACGATGTGGGGCCTCCTTTTTCCGACCCTGGTCGCCACATCGAAGATCCCCGCCCGGCTTGTCCTTTCCACGGTGAAGCCGGTCTGGATACTGGTGGCCTTCACCGCCGCGATACACCTTTTCTTCACGGGGGGCGAACCGATCTTCTCCTGGGGCATATTGAAGATAACCCGGGAAGGTGTGGTCATGGCCTCGAGAATGGGTTTGAGACTGATGCTGCTCATCATGTTCGCGGGAATGTTGACCCTCACGACCAGCCCGACGGAACTTGCCGACGGCCTGGAAAGCCTTTTCTCGCCCTTTCGCCGGTTCGGCTTCCCCGCCCATGAACTGGCCATGATGA
>LSQX01269423.1_pt1 | contig 16153 bp, 11 predicted proteins | sample 654561 | NCBI WGS metagenome assembly LSQX01 (sample SAMN04489861, study PRJNA283612) | anaerobic digester metagenome | isolation source: 4 biogas reactors fed with cattle manure at either 37C or 55C with and... | place: Denmark: Kongens Lyngby | collected 2014 | reverse complement strand
GATGCGTGTCGAAGTCAGGAAAAAATGGCTTCCGTTAACCACGAAAGCCATTTTTTTGTTTTTTCTTATTAAGAGAAACAATTAATCTTCAATTGCTTTATGAACAGGAACCAACGTTTTCATTATTATCCAGCCAACCAAATAGGCAACAGCACAAATACAGAAAATAATAAAATAGCCTGATTCAATTCCCTGAAAACCAAATAGTTTCATATTAACTTTCTCACTAAAATCAAATAACGCACCTGATCCTTTATTGATAAGAAATGACCCTACTCCACCTGCCATACCACCAATTCCGGTGATGGTAGCTACCGCGTATTTCGGGAACATATCTCCAATGGTGGAGAATAAATTTGCCGACCAAGCTTGGTGAGCCGCCGCCGCGATACCGATAATCACAACAGGAATCCAAACGGAAATATGTCCTAACGGCTGAGCAAATAGCGCCAAAAGCGGGAAGAAAGCGAAAATCAACATGGCTCTCATCCGTCCTGCATAAGGTTCCATTTTCTTTTTATCAACAAAGAAAGTCGGCAGATAACCACCTGCAATAGAAATCATGGTTATCAGGTACAAAATAAAAATATGTGGCGCGCTTTCTGTAGCACTCAGTCCATATACCTGCTTCAAATAAGCCGGAGCCCAGAATAAATAGAACCACCACACGCCATCGGTCATAAATTTACCGACCGCGAAAGCCCAAGTTTGTTTGTACCGAAACGCCCTTCCGAATGACATGCTTTTCTTTGGAAGATTTTCAACAGCTTTATTTTCAACATCTTCTACAGCATCATCCTGATGTATATAGGCAAGCTCAAGTTTGTTTACTTTCTTATGAACTTCAGGTTTTTCATACATAAACACCCAAAATCCCATCCAAATAAATCCTAAAGCACCGATCACGATAAATGCCATCTCCCATCCCCACGCTTTGGCAATGAAAGGAATAGACACAGGAGCTAACAGGGCTCCGATTTGTGCTCCCGAATTAAAAATACTGGTTGCAAACGCGCGGTCTTTTTTCGGAAAATATTCAGCGGTAGCTTTAATCGCCGCCGGAAAGTTTCCTGCTTCACCCACTGCCAGTACAAATCGGGAAAATATGAACAATGAGACGCTGACTGTTACAATTTTGGAAATATCACTTGTGGCTGCTATGGTTTCACGCGCGCTTGAAAAACTCAATGTCCAGTCACCGGCAACAATTCCGGCTGTAGCAATACCGCAAAGCGCATGTATCACAGCTCCTGCCGACCAAACTCCGATTGCCCAGAGAAAACCTTTTTTGGTATCCATCCAGTCGATAAATTTTCCTGCAAAAAGCATGGATACGGCATAAAAAATAGAAAATAATCCGGTAATAGTCCCGTAGTCGTTATTTGTCCAATGAAACTCGGGAGCAATAAAATCTGCCCAAGTCAATGATAAAACTTGTCGGTCGAGATAGTTGATAGTTGTTGCAAAAAACAGCATCGCAACCATCGTCCAACGATAATTACTCATTTTTGAGGCGTGTTGTTGTACTTGTGTCATGTTTAATTAATAAAATGCTCCGGCTTCCAAATTGGAATTTTAAAGAGCTTTGGTTAATATTCTTTGTATTGATTTTATGCTAAAATAATTTTTTATGTCTTTCCGTAATCATTCCTGTTTTTTGCAATTTTGAATTGTTGCATCGCAACAATTTTACGTCGCTAAATAACGGGACAAACCGACTTGAAGCGGTTAGTCCCAATCTAAAAAAACATTATTTAAGATTAGGAACAAAAACGGATAATCCTATAATTTTTTAACAGAACTCAGATTGACACGTCTCGCGTATCTAACTTTTTCAAGCTACTTCGATCTGCTTGTTTATCTGTACTTTTTGATGATCTCTATACTTTGCTTACAAAGCTCTGTAATTTTACTCCATTCTTTATTTTTCAGCACCTCTTTCGGGAAAAGATTTGAACCCATTCCCACGCATAGAACGCCTGCCTGAAACCATTTTGAGAGATTTTCTTCCGTTGGCTCTACTCCACCCGTTACCATTACGTTTGTCCAAGGCATGGGTGCTTTAATGTTTTTCACATAAGATGGTCCGCCCACATTTCCTGCCGGAAAAATTTTAACTACATCAGCGCCTAACTCTTGTGCATAGCCAATCTCAGAAGTAGTGGCACAAGCCGGCGAATACGGTACCGAGCGGCGATTACAAACCTTGAAAATTTCAGGATTCAAAAGTGGCCCGACTACAAAATTTGCTCCCAACTGAAGGTAGAGGGCTGCAGTTGGCGCATCTACTATAGAGCCAATTCCCATAATCATTTCAGGACACTCTTTTGTGGCAAATTTTACTAATTCACCAAAAACCTCATGTGCGAAATCACCCCGATTGGTAAATTCAAACACACGTACACCACCTTCGTAGCAAGCTTTTACAACTTGTTTTGCCACCTCCACATCCTCATGGTAAAAAACCGGAACCAATCCGGTGGATTGCATGGCTGTAAGAACTGAAAGTTTATTAAATTTCATATTGATTAGCCCCCTTACCCCCTAAAGGGGGCTGTTGGTGGGGTTGGTTTCAATTTTGTAAAAATACTTAATGTTACATTCTCTTACTTCCCCTTTAGGGGATTGAGGGGCTTAAATCCCCCCTTTAGGGGGTTAGGGGGCTTCGCTTCTAGCGAACTACCCGTCCACTTCCATCTCCACCCATCAACGCTTCGACTTCCGGAACAGTAACAAGATTGAAATCACCGTAAACAGTATGTTTCAGACATGATGCCGCAACAGCGAAATCTAATGCTTTTTGATTGTCTTCGCCATAGGTGAGCAAGCCGTAAATCAATCCGCCCATAAAGGAATCTCCTCCCCCTACTCTATCCACAATGTGGGTAATATCGTAACGTTTTGATTGATACAGTTTTCCGTCAGCATAAAGAACACCACCCCAAGTATTGTGATTGGCATTAATAGAACCGCGAAGGGTGATTATCACTTTCTTGGCTCTTGGGAACTTCTTCATCATTTGTGTACAAACACTCTCAAATTCAGCTGCATCCACATGACCTTTAGTAGCCGTAACATCGAAACCTTCCGGTTTTATTCCGAAAACTTTCTCCGCATCTTCCTCATTTCCGAGAATCACATCACAACCTTCTACCAAAGCAGGCATTACTTCTGAAGCCTTTTTCCCATATTTCCAAAGGTTTTTACGGTAATTGAGGTCTGTAGAGACAGTTACGCCCATTTCGTTAGCAACTTTAATAGCTTCCAAACAAGCATCCGCTGCACCTTGCGATAATGCGGGAGTGATACCTGTCCAATGAAACCAATCCGCATCTTTCAATACTTCTTTCCAATTAATCATACCGGGTTGAATGTCGGCAATGGATGAGTTTGCACGGTCATAAACAACTTTTGAAGGTCGAGCAACGGCTCCGGTTTCAAGAAAATAAATCCCAACTCGTTCTCCTCCTCTGATAATGTTTTTTGTGCCGACATTGTACTTTCTCAATTCTGAAATACACCATTCTGCCACATCATTTTTCGGCAAACGGGTAACGTATTCGGCATTTAAGCCATAGTTAGCCAAAGAAACAGCCACATTGGCTTCTCCACCACCAAATGTAGCTGTCAAGTTTGTTGATTGGATAAAACGTTGATATCCGGGCGTTGCCAAACGAAGCATAACTTCACCAAAAGTCACGATTTTCTTGCTCATTCTTCTTTAATTAAAAGCTCCTCAAATCCTCAATGTAAGATTTTGGAGCGTGAAACAATTTGTTGTTGCAAATAAAAAATTATTATTCTTTAAAAATTTGACACAAAATTAGACTAATTTTTCAAATGATCCGGTATAAAATCTTCCCAAATTCTATCAATTCTGTACAAATTTCTCTGTTTTCCGGTTTGATATATTTTTTTTGTATCTAATGGAGGTTTATATGGAAGTCGTCTTGACTTATAAAATTCTGTTAGTTAATAAGGCACTGACGCTTTCAACGACATTGACCGTTGTGAGTTAAAAATGCAAAATACCGCTACAAGCGTCAGCTCCGATAAATCGGAATTTTCAATTTGCAATTGTGATAAAAAGTCAAGATTACCTCATGTATTAGATTATTATTGCTCTCAGCTCTCAAATTTAGATAATTGTTGATATTTTATATTGTCGGCACGACACGCCTTTCAGGTACGCGGCTTTTTCAAAACTCAAATCTATCTCTGTGAGCCCACAGTCCTAATGCAGGGTTTGATACATAAAATATTTCTTCACCATCGGGGAGCGTATTGAATCCTTCATGCAGCGAATCAAAATTATATTTTTGCATCACTTCATCTATATCGGCCCATTTGAATCCAACACTTTCTATCTCTTCTTTTGTCAGATTTTCTTTCCCTTTTCCGGGACAATAAGTGATAGAAAAACGACCTTCTGATGAACCATGAATCAAATGCGCCGCCGCACCCAGATTATCTTGTAGTTCTTTGTTTTCTTTGGTTGCTTTTAATGTGGCAGGCGTTCCGAAGTAGCCGTATTTCCGAATCAGTCGGTCAATTTCCTTGTCTTCTCCAAATTCTTTCAGAGCAGGGGCAAGTACGATCAATTCTCCACCATCTGCAATAGCCATTCGGGTGCGATAAACCGATTTATTTCCCAACCATGTACTCTTAAATTCTGTAGGATCGAGCCAAACGAGGACTTTGTTCAACGGCTTATCCACCATTTCAAAATTAACTTCCAACGATAATTTTGCAGCGATATTAAACACTTCATGGTCATCGCCAATATACAAGCCGTATGTTTGCAATCTGCCTTCTTTGTTCAATCCGACGACAGTCAAGACATACACTATCGGCAAGTGCGAAGCTATTTTTTCAGAAGCATAGTTGAAAATTCGACGCACCGGTGTGTCAGAACGTCCCATCATTTTTTCCATTCCATAGGCAGCTCCGATAAAGTGACTTTTATTAATTCCTTCCGAGCCACCTGTTCCTACGAATATGTTTTTATTGTAATTGGCAATTCCAACTACTTCGTGAGGAACAACCTGTCCGATGGAAAGTATCAAGTCATGTCCGCCATCTTGAAGTAATTTATTCACCTGTACCGGCCACTCAAAATCAACTGCGCCATCAGTAACTTCTTTCACGTATTCTGCCGGAACTTGTCCGAGTGTGACCACCTCATTCCGCCAATCATGGACACGAATCAGGTCTCTCGGTACTTTTCCAAACATTTTGATGAGCTGTTCTTCTGTCATAGCCGTATGCGTACCTAATGCCGGTAACACATCGGTCATATATTCACCGTAATATTCCCATGCATATTCGGTTAATTCTCCCGCCCGGCTTGGAAACCTTGTGAAATCAGGCGGCACAGCCACGACTTTCTTTTTCTTCCCTAATTTATTAAGGGCAATGAATAGTCCGTCTCTTAAATCATTCGCTTTAAGATCAGTTTCGGGCGAACCTTTTTGATAGTAAATCATTGTTGATAAAGCCCCTGCAGATCTCACCCCTGAGGAGAGATTTTGTGAGCCAGTAGTTATTAAGTTAGTAAAATTCTCAAATAACCTTTAAATAATTTAACGCTGCCACAACCTTAAATTGTGGCAGAGTCATGTATGAAGAGTTATTTAATTTTAACAATCTCATAAAACAACTAAAAAACTGACGTTCCAGTCTTAAAGCGTTCCTTGTGCGGTAAACCTGTTAAATTCTATTATTTTATTTTGCTTTTACTGCTTTTGAAGTGGTTGGACTGTGTCCGGTTTTTGACGGGAACCCTTCAAACAGCTGAAATAAAGAAAAGCTTAACAGCCTTGCCCTACACCGGGAGAATCAGGATAGTTACACCTGATAGGTAGTTGAAGCTGTATCGCCGCCGGTACCTGTCCAGTTTGTGTGGAAGAATTCTCTGCGAGGTTTATCGATACGCTCATACATATGTGCTCCGAAATAGTCGCGTTGTGCTTGAAGCAGGTTCGCAGGCAGTCTTTCGTTGCGGAAACCATCGTAATATGCCAACGCGGAAGATATAGCCGGAACAGGAATACCATTTTCAATCGCTGTAGCACAAACTCGTCTCCAACCCGCTTGCGCTGCTTCTACCTGTTCTTTGAAGAATGGATCAAGCAACAGATTACGGAGATTTGGATTTTTATCAAATGCATTTTTAATATCTTTCAAGAATATGGAACGAATAATACAACCGCCACGCCACATCAACGCGATTCCGCCGTAATTTAAGTTCCAATTGTATTCTTTAGCAGCCTCAATCATTAAATCGTATCCTTGTGCATACGAAACAATCTTTGAAGCGTAAATTGCACTTTCCAAGTCGTTTATAAATTGCTGTTTATCTCCTTTGAAGTTGACTGCAGGTCCGGATAAATTTTTGGAAGCCTCAACACGCAACTCTTTCTGAGCAGACAAGCAACGAGAGAAAACCGCTTCGCCAATCAATGTTAATGGAATACCTAAATCTAAAGCCGTTACGGCAGTCCATTTTCCTGTTCCTTTTTGACCTGCTGTATCTAAAATATTTTCAACCAGCGGAGTACCGTCTTCATCTTTATAAGCAAGGATATCACGCGTAATTTCAATCAGATAGCTGTCCAACTTTCCGGTATTCCATTTTTTGAAAACTTCGTGCTGTTCGAATGCATCCATGCCAAGCACTTCTTTCATAATGTGATACGCTTCGTTAATAATTTGCATATCGCCATATTCGATGCCGTTATGTACCATTTTCACAAAATGACCGGCACCATCTTCCCCTACCCAATCGCAGCAAGGAATACCGTCTTCAACTTTTGCAGAAATGGATTGGAATATATCCTTCACAAGCGGCCAAGCTTCAGGAGAACCGCCGGGCATAATGGAAGGTCCGTTAAGTGCTCCCTCTTCACCGCCTGAAACGCCTGTTCCGATGTAGAGAAGTCCTTTACTTTCAACTAACTTCGTACGGCGCACACTATCCGGGAAATGACTGTTACCACCGTCAATGATTATATCTCCGGGTTCCAAAAGCGGAATCAATTGCTCGATAAAATCATCAACCGGTTTTCCGGCTTTTACCAGCATCATTACCTTTCGCGGCTTTTCGAGTGAATCTACAAGTTCTTTTAAATTCTTAGCTCCAATAAAGTTTTTTCCGGTACCGCGTCCGTTTATAAACTTTTCAACTTTATCTACTGAACGATTGAAAACGGCTACTGTATAGCCTTTATTTTCCATATTCAACACAAGGTTTTCGCCCATCACAGCCAAACCAATTAATCCTATATCTGCTTTTTGTTTCATATATTATTGTTAATTTACGATTTACGATTTACGAACTACGATTTAAGATTTACAATTGACAATTTGACATAACCAATCTAAATTCTAAAATCTGACATCTGAAATTACCTCCTCACCCTCGCATTTCCCTGCCAAATGCTCCAGATCATCTCTTCATCGGCCGGTTGAGCATAGTCGGTTAAGAATGTAGTTGCTAATGCGCCACTTGCCCAAGCAAACTGAACCCATTTAGATGGTTCCCAGCCTTTTAAAATACTGTATAAGAGACCACCAACAAATCCATCACCACCTCCGATACGATCTAAAACTACGATTTTGCGTAGATTTTCAACATGGAAGTTGTCATTTTCATAAACAATCGCGCCCCAAAGATGTTCGTTAACGCTTAAAACTTCTCTCAATGTATTTGCGAAAACAGTTACATTCGGATATGCTTTTTTTGCATTTTTGATCATTCCTTTGAATGCTCCAATTGTTTCTTCAATATTTTCACCACCTGCTTCAGGCCCTTCTATACCCAGACACAGTTGGAAATCTTCTTCATTTCCAATCAGAATATCGGACAAGGAAGCAATTTCGTCAAAAGCTTTATGCAGCTCATCTTCACGACCTTTCCAGAAAGTTGCTCTGTGATTCAGGTCAAATGAAATCAACGTGCCGTTTTTCTTCGCGTAACGAGCCAATTCGAGACAAAAATTACTAGTTTCGGGAGAAAGAGCTGCTATAAGTCCTGACAAATGAACGATTTGCACACCTTCAACAGCAAAGATTCTCTCTATGTCAAAGTCTTTCACATTCAGCGTTCTACCTACTTCACCGGCACGATCGTTTTGTACGCGCGGGCCACGAAGTCCGTAGCCGCTATCTGCAACATTGAATTGATGACGATACCCCCACGGTCCTCCTTGAGGTACTTCAGGACCTTCATAATCCATATTGCGACGACGAAGATCTGACTTAATAAACTGTGCAATCGGACTGTCTTTTACAAAAGTTGTAAGTACTTTCACGGGCAATCCCAAGTATGATGAAATACTTGCTACGTTCGTCTCAGCACTTGTAGCGTGCATTTCGAACAATTGACTGCTATGTACCGGCTGTCCATTTACCGGAGTAATACGCACCCCAATACTTGTTGGAGTGATTAATGCATATTTTGAGTTTTTTCTGAGTTTCATAATATATGCCCCTCAATCCCCTAAAGGGGAAGTAAGAGATTAAATGATTAAACGTTTTATAAATTTTTGAATGCCCTTCAAAATTCCCCCTTTAGGGGGTTAGGGGGCTTTTAAATACTGAATGAGTCAAATCCACCATCTACAATTGCAACCGTTCCGGTTACGAATTTAGAAGCATCGCTGACCAAATAATGTAACGTACCCAATAAATCTTCCGGATTACCGAAACGTCTGAATGGAGTGTGATTGATGATTGTGTTACCTCTGTCGGTATAGCTGCCATCAGGATTTGTCAACAAAGCGCGATTTTGCTCGGTGATGAAAAATCCGGGACAAATTGCATTAACTCGGAAAGATTCACCAAATTTAATAGCCATTTCACCGGCCATATACTGCGTGAAGTTAGCAACTGCAGCTTTCGCGGCACCATATCCGGCAACACGTGTCAAAGGACGAATAGCTGAAGCGGATGAGATATTGATGATATTTCCTTGTTTCGCAGCGACCATATATTCTGCAAAAACAACAGTAGGAATCACTGTTCCCATTAAATTCAAATCAACCACTTTACGGAAATCATCCATTTTTAGGTCGAAAATATTGTTGTTTGGACCGATTGTGGCACCGGGCATATTTCCGCCTGCACCATTGATCAACACATCAATTTTTCCGTATTTGGCGACAATATCTTTTGCATTTTGTTTTAAAACAGCTTCATCAGTAACATCTGTAACCAAAAACATGGCTTCACCACCGTTGGATTTTACTTTTTCGATTAGTTTGTCACCTTTTTCTTTGTTGCGGGCCAAAACAGCCACTTTTGCACCGTGAGCGGCAAGGTATTCCACCATTGCTTCACCTAAAACTCCTGAGCCACCGGTAATTACAACTACACGATCTTTAATGTCAAATAATTTATACATATTTTTTATATTAAAAATTACAATTTTAGATTAATACTAATCAAAGCCAATTGACACGTTGGTCGGCATTATTAAATTATCGATTAGACAAAATATAATCTTCTTCCGAGAAATTGAGAAAACAGATTATCTAATCAATGTGTGAGTAGCAGAAAAGTTTATTTGTTCTATTTTGAATTTGTTGTATTATTCATTATTAAGACAAGCTTTGAGTGTTTTTCGTCTTAACAGAACAATAATCATTTCTATTACTAAAGTACAAAATTACAGATTAATACCGAATGAAAACGGTCGAATAACGCAATCTTATTTTCATTTAACGCAAATTTAAAAGCATTTAACATGAAAATGTCAATGCACAAACCAAGGAAGATTATATTAAAACATCCACCTTTTGCTTACTGAGCATTGTCGAAGCAAAAGGTGAATTTTATTACAAATTGAATAAAAGCTTTAAGTGACGTTCGTAAATGTTTTCTTCTACACAGCCACCAATAACTCTTTCGTATTTTTCCAGCATATTGATATATTCACTTCCTAATTCAGCTGCCACTGCATAGGCTACGTGAATCAATTGACGGAAATTCGGGTTATACTCAGGATGACCCGGAATATGACGTAGCGCATTTTGATATTGCTCGCTGCTCCATCCGTTAACTTCCTCAATTGTAGGTAATTTGCTGCCATCAATATCGATAACATCAGCATACGGTGCACAAAGTTCGTCTTTTCTATTCAATGAATTTGCATAAATTTTCTTAGCTAAAGCCAATCCATCGCCACCGGCTTTCGCAAGTCCGATTACTTCTTCAAGCCAAGTTGTTCCGGCAGTCTTTAAGTGAAGTCCTTTGTCATATTTGTTAATAATTTCTGCCATGATTGGATAAATTGAAAACTTATCGCTTCCGGAGTGAACGCTTAATTTCAGCTCTTCAGGCAATCCAAACTCTTTCACGGCATAATCAAGAACCAACACATCTTCTTCAAATTCTTTTGCAAATTGCTCTAAATCACCTACGTAATCAACACCTTTATTAAATCTTCCGGTAAATTTGGGAGCGATAGTTTGAGCAGGAACACCCTTATCAGCCAACATTTTCAAAATAAACAGCAATTCAACGGGAGTTTGCGGACTTTCCACCTCATCCATCGAAACTTCGGTAATGAAATTACCTTCGCCTTTCGCTTTGACTAAATATTGATAGATATCAGAAGCTTGCTGCGTTGCTGCTAAGAACTTATGAGCAATTTCCTCAAGCAATTCTTTAGTAATTTCAAGCGGCTCTTTCATTCCGGGAATTTGAAAACTTCCCATATATTTTTTGCAGGAATCTAAAAACGCATTTACATCTTCTTCAGAGCTATCTTTTCCGATAAATGAAGCTACGTCAAGAGTAAAGAAATCTGAAACCTCAATAAATCTGTCAACCGTACTCAAATTAATGTGGTCAGCATCAACAAAATATTGACCACTATATCCTAATGCTTTTACTGCTTCATCAGCCTCACGACGGGTGTCAATCGGCTCTGAGTGAACGTAAGTGTGCTCACGGTTCGACTTATTCCAAACAGGATTAATCTCCAAACCGCTTTCATTCGCTTTCATAATAGCACGTAATTGTGCTTTTCCTTGATGTGAGAATCTGTCTCCCACTCCGATACTAAATTTTCCTAATTTCATCTGTATATAATTAATTTTTTAACACTAAGACCAGATAGAACACGCCATACAATCATTCCCTTGTGAGTCAGAATTATTTTGACATGGCTGTGTCATCTGTGTATAACTTTATTTACGATTTTACAATTTACAATTACCGGTTGATTTGTCAATAGGCTCTTAACCATTATTAGCTGTTGGATTTAGCTTAAGAGCCAACATCATCAAACTTTAAAGCTTGTTAGAATTTATAAGATTGACAACCGGCACTTTCCCTCGAAGGGAAAAAATGCTAATCAAAGAATGGGATATTAAAACTTGAAGAAATTTTTCGCGTTGTAATACGAGATATTTTCTACCATTTCACCGATGAATTTCATTTCTGATTTTGGCAACAAACCTTTTTCAATGTCATCGCCAAGCAGATTACATAAAATCCTGCGGAAATACTCATGACGCGGATAAGACAAGAAGCTGCGACTGTCCGTTAACATTCCCACGAATCGACTCAGTAATCCAAGATTCGAAAGTGAGTTTAACTGAGCTTCCATTCCGGTTTTTTGATCTAAGAACCACCAGCCGGAACCAAATTGGATTTTTCCTGCTACAGAACCATCCTGGAAGTTTCCTATCATTGTGGCAATCATGTCATTGTCACGCGGATTCAGGTTGTATATGATGGTTTTCGCCAGCTTATCGTTATTGTCTAAACTGTTCAGAAATTTACTCATTGCTTTTGCTACGGTAAAATCTCCAATGCTGTCAAAACCTGTGTCGGGACCGAGTTTTCTGAAAAGACGCGAGTTGTTGTTTCGGATCGCGCCGTAGTGAAACTGCTGAGTCCAACCTTTTTCCCAGTCCATCACCGCGCCTTCATACAGCATAGCCGATTTGAATTTCAGGATTTCTTCATTTGTCAGTTCCTGTCCGCCGTATACTTTATTGAAAATAGCTTCAATTTCAGCTTGTGTATAGTCTTCAGCGTAAAACTCCTCTATCCCGTGATCGGAAAGTTTACAACCGACGCCGGCAAAGAAATCGTGACGCGCACGCAACGCTTGAATCAAATCCGCGAATTTTGAAATCGAAACTCCGGAAACTTCACTTAATTTTTCCACATACTTCCGGTATTCGGCAGGATTTTCAACCGCCATCGCTTTGTCCGGACGCCAGGTAGGAAGAACTTTTATTTCAAATCCTTCATTTTTCAATGAAATATGGTGCTCTAATGTATCTGCAGGGTCATCGGTAGTACAAACAACCTGAACGTTGAATTTTCTCATCAATCCGCGAGCAGAAAACTCCTTTGTACGAAGCTGCTCGGTACAAATGTCGTAAATTCTTTTACCTGAAGCAGGATTAAGCAATTCACCCACCCCGAAAGCGCGTTTCAGTTCCAAGTGCGTCCAGTGATAAAGTGGATTTCGCATAGTGTAAGGGAGAGTTTCAACCCATTTTTCGTATTTTTCCCAATCGGACGTGTCTTTTCCTGTACAGAATTTCTCATCAATGCCGTTTGTACGCATTGCTCGCCATTTGTAGTGATCGCCTTCAAGCCAAATCTGACCTAAATTGTCGAATTGATGATCTTTCGCAATGTACTCAGGAATCAAATGACAGTGGTAATCAATGATGGGTTGTTTTTCAGAATGATTGTGATAAAGCTCTTTCGCCGAATCACTTTGTAGTAAAAAATCGTCGTGGATGAAGTCTTTCATTGTATCGTGTTTTATTGTTTAATTTCTAAGGAATATTTTGAATTGTGTACGTGCACAAAATTATAAAATTTTTCCGGAAATAGAAAATAATTATTCATTAATTGTCATTTTTGATATAAAAAAAATCAATTTTTATGCTAAACAGTACGTTTATTATCTTCTTTTCACTTTTATATCTACATCACTATTCAATCGAACGAGTTGTTCATCGACTCCTTTTAGGAATGCAGCTTTATTATTTGCAGGTTCCCAGTCCATTTCCCAAGAAGCCATAAAATAATATTCAACGTATCCATTATCCGGCTGAAGAACAACGAGATGATTAATCGCATCTTCTGTCAGCGTTTTGAGCTGTTTCTTTTTGTAGAAAATCGCAAATCCTAAGTTGTCATCATTCAAGCTTTGTAAGCCATAGGTAGCAATGTAAGCCCATTCTCCATCGCTATCAGGTGATTTTATGAATTCTGTGTTTTTATTTTTAATAATTCCGGTAGTCAGATTATCCACATTTTTGTCGGCAAAGAGTTCCATTCTCGATGCTTTGGTTCCGGCATCAATAGTAATCAATGACTTGAGATTGAATTTATTAACATCTACATCCCAACCGAAATAGGTAGTATTCACTTGAGAGCGAATTTTTCCATCTGCGGGAATAAAGCAGATTACACTGTCTCGTTTTTCTACTCGCAGAGTCTTTGTGCCGTTATAATATCCAATCGAACCGATTCCAAGAGTCGCGCCCACTTTCATATTATCCATTCCCCAATCAGCCATATTATGATAATTATCGTAGCCATCCACACCGACAGCCGGCAGAACAATTCCCGGGGTTTTCTTGCCAAACGCATCAATTGCATTTCGCTGATCCACATAAAAACGATAGCCTACTTTATCACTCTCCCACCCCGGACCTTCGTATTTTATATAATAAGCATGATCTCGGAAAGATCCCGGAATTTTCATGTAATTTGGTTTTACCCATGAAAAACCGCCTTCATAGCGATTTCCGTTGAATTTTCCGCCAATTTTATGAGCCAACTCCGCATAGGTTCTCTTTGGATAATTATCGGCGGTTCCTTTTTGGATTTTAAATGTGTAAGTTGACTTTGGATCTAATTTTTCAATCGGAAAAACAGCTAATTCATTCCCTTTCAAGTCTTTGACTATTTCAAGTGGAACTACTGCCCCATTACTTGAAACGACCACATAATTTCCAATTGAAAGCTTAAAGTTTTTCACCGGAATTTCCGCAACGTATTCTTTTATTACATTCTCAGAATTGTTTTTAATAGTAATTGTTTGAGCTGTTCCGACGGCGAAAAATGGCATTGCCAACATTAATAAAAATAATCGATTGAGTTTCATTGCTATATATTTTGTTGTTTATTTAGATGTTTTAAAAAAAATCATTTCCCAGCACATTTTCTTTAGTGTATTTTTCCACTTGTTTTTCAGTTAACTCTTTGGACCAGGCTACACGCTTGTTCAATAGATTTCCACCCTTTCCAAAATTTTTGTACTCTGAAAATGTCGCAGTCCTTTCATTTTCTACTTTTCCCCAATTATTCCATCCCAAAGGCCGAATTACATCGCTCATTTCACATTCGATAAAAGTGGCTTTTCCATAAGGCCTCCACGGTCTGCCGAGAAAAAACGAATGAGAATTTTCACCGGAAATTTTGCATTTGTAAAAAACGTATCCAAATGGAGTGTTCTGAGGTGTCGATGGAGCTGTAATATAGCCATTATTTTTACAAAAAATCTCACATTCTTCAAAAAAAGCCGTTGAAGCGCCGAAAATAAAATCGACCGTTCCTTCAATATAGCAGTTTTTATAATACTGCCGACTTCCGGCTTTATGGGTGTAAAGCGTATCTTGAAATCCAAGAAATCGGCAGTTAATAAATTTTGCTTTATCGCTTCTCACAATTACAGCAACTGCCTGACCAACAGGACCGGCAGCATTCTCAAAAGTGATATTCTCGGCTGTAAAATTAGCCGGAGTCACATACACGCTTGCGGAACCGGAAGTCCCTAACTGATCGCCAAATCCGGTCGATTTTGAAGCGTAATTATTAAAGGAAAGAATGGTTTTGAATTTATCTTCGCCTATCAAAATTAAGCTGTCTTTGGTTTCGGGAATAATAATTTTTTCTCGATAATATCCGTTTCTTATAAAGATTTTTGTTTGTTTTTTCCGAAAATCGGGAACAGCGAGTATTGCTTGTTGTACTGAGGTGAAATCTCCGCTTCCATCTTGTGCCACGACAATATCAAAACCTTTTCTATTGAAGTTTTTAGTCTTATCCCTGAAAATTTTATTCAAAAAATTGGAGGCGTAATTTACGGTGGTCAAATGCCAGGGATGAAAATGCCAAAAAGTATGCGGCGAATCCTCAAACGTGTGAACTTCCGTATAAATATTAAAACTTGCCAAGTTTTCCATGTGCTCATCACGTCCGTTGTGAAAGCGTGGAATAGAGCTATTTATAAAACAAACGGGAGCTGATTTTTCATTTACAAAGTAAAGCGGAGAAGCGTTTTTCCAATTGTCCGACTGCTCCTGAAAAGTTCCTCCGAGCCATAGCGCATCGACAGGCAATTTTGAGCCCGACTCTCGAGCAATTTGAGCCCTGTCAACCGTAGCGATCTCTATAAAAGTAGATATCCCATCGATGTTAATAATCGCCTTTATGAGTCCATCACGATTTTTCGTGCCAATCAAGTTTGCCAGATGACCACCGGCCGAACAACCCGAAACAGCGATTTTACGCTCATCGATATTATATTTCGCAGCGTTTTTAAAAATCCATCTCACCGCATCATTCAAATCTTCAACTCCCGCGGGAAATAGCGCTTCAGGAATCAAACGATACTCAACCGTAGCTGTAGCAAATCCTTTTCTTGCAAGGTTCAAAGCCAATGCTTTTTGCAGTTCAGGAGAACCGGAATTCCAGCCTCCGCCGTGAATCATAAGCACAGCGGGGAGTTTTTCAGAATTATCAGGACGATAAATATTTAATACTAACTCACGGTTCTCGGCAATCTTTTTATAGGTTATATTCGTAAAAGATTTCAAATCATCTGATTTTGTACCGACCGGTTGTATGAACGGATATTTTTTCTTTTCCTTTATAAATGAACTGTAAACTGTGTAACTTGTATCACGCGGAATGCCGTTAATTAGAACAGTTTGAGATGGTAGAAGTCCGCTAATTAACAAACAAAAAGAGATTAACAGCATTTTAATTCCCCCGAAAAGGAGTTTGTTGAATCCGATATTTAAACTTTTAATCATTTGTTTTACAGGCATTTATATGCTAAAGAGTTTATTTGACTGATTCTAATGGATTTCGTGTGACAAAAATAAAA
>LSQX01041947.1_pt1 | contig 16157 bp, 14 predicted proteins | sample 654561 | NCBI WGS metagenome assembly LSQX01 (sample SAMN04489861, study PRJNA283612) | anaerobic digester metagenome | isolation source: 4 biogas reactors fed with cattle manure at either 37C or 55C with and... | place: Denmark: Kongens Lyngby | collected 2014 | reverse complement strand
GCCTGCGCACCTTCGGCCCGGCGCGCACCGCCTACGCCTATCCCGGCGGCACACATGCCTCCGGCCTGGCGCTGAAGGCAGTACAGCCCGGTGAGGTCATCGTCATCGACGGGCGTGGCTTCCTCGACAACATCCTCTGGGGAGAGATATTCAGCCACATGGCCGCGGTTGCCGGCTGCGTGGGTGCGGTCATTGACGGCTCGGTACGCGACATCGAGGGCGTGATGGAGATCGGCTTCCCGCTCTTCGCCTCGGGCCTCTCTCCGCAGGCCGGAACGGGTGACAAGCTCGGCGAGGTGGACCTGACGATCACCTGCGCGGGCGTCGTCGTGAATCCCGGCGACTACGTCTACGGCGACCGCCTCGGCGTGGTAGTTGTGCCTCCCGCGATGACCGAGGAGACGCTCGATTGGTGCCGGCAGATCATCGAGAAGGAGACGAAGATGCTCACCGAACTCAAGGCGAAACTTGCGGAGCGCGGGCAATGAGCGACCGCTTGATGCTGGTGATCGACACGACCGGGCGCTCGGACTACCCGCCCGAGGCGCTGGCGCACCTTGAGGGCCTCAGTGTGCGCATCGAGCCTGCGAAGGCGGTGCAGGAGGACGATGTGATCGCCGCCGCGCGCGGGGCGACGGCCATCCTCGTGACCGCCGCGTATGTGACACGGAGGGTGCAGGAGGCGCTGCAGCCGGAGTTGCGCACGGTTGTCCGCTACGGCGTCGGCCTGGATCGCATAGACCTCGATGCTGCGCGGGAGATCGGCATCGAGGTGCGCAACACAACCGACTTCTGCACCAACGAGGTCGCCGATCAGTCGCTGGCGCTGATCATGGCGCTGTCTCGGCGCATCTGCATCCACGCCAACGCCGTCCGGGAGGGCAACTGGGGGCGGCGAGGCGAGGGGCCGATACTGCGCCTGAGTGGACGCCGCGCGGGCGTAATCGGCTTCGGTGCTATCGGCCGCGCAGTCTGCCGGAGGCTGCAGGCGGTCGGGATGGAGGTAGTCTCGCACGACCCCTATGCCGATGAAGCCGCCGCCCGCGCGGTGGACGTGGCACTCGTTCCGATGGAGGAGCTTGTCGCCACCTCGCACGTGATCAGCGTGAACTGCCCGCTCAATGATGAGACCCGCGGACTGATTGGCGCCGGTGAATTTGCGGCGATGGCGCCGGGGACGCTGATCGTCAACACCGGTCGCGGTGGGATCATTGATGAGAATGCGCTGGTCGAGGCGCTGCGGAGCGGCATGGTTGCCGGTGCGGGCCTCGATGTGCTTGAACAGGAGCCACCGCCGGCGGATCATCCGCTGCTTGCGATGGAGAACGTCATCATCACCCCGCACATGGCCGCGTCATCGCAGGAGGCCATGGAGGAACTCGTGCTCGGCGTCTTCAGGAATCTCGGCGAGGCGCTGCGGGCGACTCAGTAGCAGCAGACATGACCGAGTGCCTCAAGGTACACAGAAACGGCCCGCTGTCTCAGTATGAGCGGCGGGCCGTTATCGTTCGTCCAGGTCACTCGTAGCGCAGACACTCAATCGGGTCGAGCGCTGCGGCCTTCTGCGCTGGATACCAGCCGAAGAAGACCCCTACCGCGCCGGAGAAGGCGCAACTTAGCAGGATCGACCACAGAGGCACCACTGTCTCCCAGCCGAGCGTGCTCCCAAGCGTGCGGGACACCGCGAAGCCGATGCCGATGCCGATCAGCCCGCCGATCAAGCTGAGCATGACGGCCTCGATGAGGAACTGCGAGAGGATGTCGCGCCTGCGAGCACCGACGGCCTTGCGGATGCCGATCTCACGAGTGCGCTCTGCGACCGAGACCAGCATGATGTTCATGATGCCCACGCCACCGACGAGCAGCGAAACCAGCGCGATGCCGCTGACGAAGGTGGTAAGCTGGCCGGTCGTCTCGGTCATCGTGGCCAGCATCTCGGTCTGGTCGCGAATGCGGAAATCCTCCGTGATCTCATCTACCCTGTGCAGCCGGTAGAGCGTGCGCTTGATGCTCTCGATTGCATCAGGAACCACATTTTCATTGACCGCTGAGGCGTATATGCGCGAGAACTCCGCGCCCCCGACGAGACGCTGACGCGCGGTGCTGATAGGTATGACGATCTGATTGTCCGGATCTCCCCAGCCGCCGCCCTTCTCCTGCAGGATGCCGATGACCTCAAACGGGACGCCCTGAATGCGAATGAACTCCCCGACGAGCGGGCGGCCGTAGAATAGCTCGTTGACTACCTCCTGCCCGAGCACCGCCACGCGTGTCCGTGCCCGCTCCTCAGTGAGGGTGATGAAGCGGCCGTGCTCGACGGTAAAGGCCATAGCCTCTGCCCACTCGGCGGTGGTGCCGACGACCTGCGTCTTGTGCGAAAGATTGCGATACTTTGCCGTAGCGTTAGTCTGTACGACCGGGGCGAGCAGCTTGACGTGCTTGATGTTCGCCTTCAGCGCCTTAAAATCGTCCTCGGTGAGCCTTCCCGGGCGGCGGTCGGCCCCGCGCCCTCCACCCGGTACGATGGTGATCAGGTTCGTCCCCATGGAGCGGATCCGGTTCAGGGTGTCGGTCTTGAGCCCCTCACCGATAGCCACGACAATGAGCACTGCCGCCACGCCGATGATAACACCGAGCATGGTCAGGAACGACCGCGTCTTATTGGCCAGCAGGCTGACGAGCGCACTGCGGATCGCTTCGGCAAAACTCATGTGACCTCACCAGCCGGGATCTCGTGACGGTTGAGCACATCGCTGACAATCTCGCCGTCTACAAGGCGAATCACTCGCCTGCAACGCTCTGCGACGCGCGGGTCATGGGTCACCATCACCAGTGTGATACCCTCCGAATTAAGGGCGTCAAAGAGCTCGAGTATCTCCTGGCCAGTTCGAGTGTCGAGGTTGCCGGTCGGTTCGTCAGCCATCACGATAGTGGGGCTGTTGACAAGCGCTCGCGCAATCGCCACGCGCTGCTGCTGCCCTCCCGAAAGCTCACGCGGACGGTGCTCAGCGCGATCGGAGAGTCCAACCCGATCGAGCGCCGCCAGTGCTCGCGGATGTCTATCGCTCACGCCCGCGTAGATCAGCGGCAACTCAACGTTATGGACAGCAGTGGCCCGCGGCAGCAGGTTGAACTGCTGAAACACAAAGCCGATCTTGCGGTTGCGCACTTCGGCCAGCCGGTCCGGATCGAGGCGCGATACATCCTCCCCGCCGAGTTCGTAGGTCCCCTCGGTGGGGGTGTCGAGGCAGCCCAGCAAATTCATGAGCGTGGACTTGCCAGAGCCTGACGGGCCCATGATCGCGATATGATCGCCCTTTTCGACGCACAGGCTCACTCCGCGCAGAGCGTGGACGCTCACATCGCCCATCCGGTAGACTTTGTGCAGGTCCTTGATTTCGATTATCGGCATCGATTCAGTGGACATATCCTGCCTCATCAGTTGCGTGTTCGTCCAATCATCCGGGTGGTACGCTGGACATTGCGCCGCGTATCATTTTCGCCTCGCGCGCCCGGCCCTCCGGGCCCTCCCTCGCCATTTCCGCCGAAGCCGCCTGCCATCGGCAGCACCACCGTCTCACCTTCCTCTACTCCGCTGATGATCTCCGTGTTCTCCCAGTCGGTGACGCCGACCTCGACCTCGCGGTCAACTGGCTCCTCGGCGCCTTCAGGTAGGACCTGCACCACGGTCTTCCCACCCGAGCGGTCGATGGCGCTATCGGGTACGATCAGCACGTCCTGCCTCTCTGCGGTCAAGACGCTCACATCCACTGTCATCCCCGGCCGCAACTCCGAATGCAGATCAATGACCCTGATGCGGACCGGGAAGTAGACGACATTCTCAGTCTCGGCTCCCTGCGGGAAGATCTTCTCGACCTCACCGGTGATGCGCTCATTAGGCAGCGTTTCGACGTTGATCTCGACGGGCTGCCCCACGGCGATGCGGGAGATGTCCACCTCGTCCACGTTCGCCATCACATACATCTCGGTGATGTCGGCTATCGTCACGATTGCCGTTCCCTGTGCCAGTGCCGCGGTCCCAGCGGGGACAACGGTCCCCTCCTCAACGTGCTTGGTGAGGATCACGCCATCGCGTGGCGCCACAACAGTGGTGTTGGTGAAGTTATACTGCACTTCCTCAAGCCCGGCCTCGGCCCGGCGCAGATCGGCGAGAGCAACTGTCACGGCCTCACGCTGTGCCCTCGTACTGAGCCTGCCTGCCTGTGCGCGGTCGAGACCGGCTTCCGCCTGGTCCACTGCCCTCCGCGCCGCCTCAACTTCGCCCTCGCGCACATCAACCTGCCGGCGCTGCGCTTCTGCAGTGCGCAGGGATGACTGGGCTTCGGTAACGGCGGCTTCGGCCGCTTCACGCGATCGGCTGCGGACATTCACCTGCACGTCCTGTGCCCGGGCCGAGGCCAGTGCGGCCTCCGCCTGTCGCACGGCCGCACGTGCGCGCTCTATCTCCTGCACCCGTGGCCCCGCCTGCGCAAGCGACAGCGCCTCCCTGGCTGATGTAAGCTGCGCCTCAGCGGTCTGCACGGAACGTGTGGCGCTATCAAGATCCTGATCTGATACAAAGCCGCGGTCGTGGAGGCTTTCAACGCGCGTCAACTCATTCCGAGCGTTACTGAGCACCGCCTGCGCCTCCGAGACCCGCGCCTGAGCCTGAGCGATCTCCTGAGGGCGAGTGCCCTCTTCCAGCACGGCGAGGTCCTGCTTCGCCCGGTCAAGCGCAGCTTCCGCCGAACGAATGTCCGCGCGCGTAAGCTCAGGCTGAGCCTCTTCCTGCGCTCGAGCCTCCTCCAGCCGCGCCCGCGCGGATGCGAGCCTCGCGCGCGCCTGCTCGACCGCCTGCTCGGAGGTTCGCCGCGTCTGCTCCAGGTTCGCCTGAGACTGATCCAGGCGCGCCCTTGAGGCGGCTACTGAAGCGCGCGCCTCATCTATGCTCGAGACGGTCTGCTCACCCTGGGCATCCGCGGAATAACCGGCCTGCGCTACCCGGGCGTTGGCGGCATCAACCTGCGCCGCCGCCTCATCAACCGCGGTCTGCAGATCGGTCGGGTCGAGTTGGGCGATCAGGTCGCCGGCCTGCACGTAGTCCCCGGCCTCAACATACATTTTGTCGATCTCGCCACCGCTGCGAGACTTGACTTCGACGGTCGTCAGCGGTTCAAGCACACCCGTGGCGGCGACCGTCACACGCAGGTCACCCCGCTCGACTGCCACGGTGGACATTTCTTCCTCCTCTTCCACGGGTTGTTTGCCGCGGAAGTACCACCACGCGGTTCCGCCGACTATTGCGACAACTGCGATGATGACGATCCAGCGCTTCATGGGTTTACCACCGTCTCAGTCTGCATCTCTTCTCCGGATGCCGCGTCAAGTGCAGCCTCGCTCAGTAGAGGTCTGCCTGCGGCAGCCAGGAGCTGATACCATGAGATATTGCGATCGTAGCGCGCCTGCACCAGGTTGGAACTGGCCCGGCGCCAGACCAACTCAGCGTCAGTTACCTCGATGATGTTCGCCAGACCCTCGGCGTAGCGCTCCCGCGCCACCTCAAGGTTCCGCTCAGCGGCGCGGACCGACGCCTCGGCGGCGGTCACGCGTGCGTTGGCGTCGGCAAACGAGTAGTAGGCGATCGTCACCTGGCGCGAGATGTCGAGTTCGGCCTCCGCAAGCCGCTGCCGGACCGCCTCAAGCTGCGCCTCAGCCCGCTCGACGGAGGCGTCCGACTGCCGATCGAAGAGCGGATAGCTGACGCCGGCGCCGATGAACCACGTGTCGCCGGTAGTGCCGTCATGACGCCCGTAATCGGCGCCGCCCTGCACGGAGTAGGTCAGGCCGGCGTCGATCTCTGCCTGATCCACCGCCAGCTCAGCCACTCGCAGGCTGTATCGCTGCACCTCAAGGTCGGGGCGCAGCACAAATGCGTCGGCGATCCATGCCTCAAGCTCGCCCAGTTCCGCCGGCACCTCAAGATCGCCACGAATGATGGGGAGTGAGTCGATCGGCATCGCGAGCAACGCCCGCAGGTCGGCAAGCGCTGTCCACACGGCGTTGACGGCCCGCACCGCTTCGAACTCCGCATCCGCGAGTTCCGCCTCGACCGCCACGCGATCCGAAGGGGCCGCGACACCGGCCTCGATGCGCGCGTCAACCAGTTCAAGGTGCTGCTGCGAGGTCCGCACCGCGGCATCCGCCACCTCGACGAGTTCTTGCTGCGCGAGGATCGCGTTAAAGGTCGCCGCCACATCCGTCAGCAACTGGCGGCGGCTGTTCTCCACGGTGGCGAGACTCGCCGCGGCCTGTACCCTTGCGGCCTCAATCGACTCGCTGCGCCCCGACTCGAGGAAGGTGTGAGTGAGGCCCACCGTTACGTCGCTGGTTTCGCTGGTGCCCCCGGTCGTTCGGATGGTGCCATCGTCGAGTGCTATTCTCTGGCGCAGCGACTGCTGGATTCTCCCGGAAGCGTCGAGGGAGAGCGTGGGAAGCCTGCGAGCCTGCTGTGCCTCAAGCGCGGCCTGAGCGGCGTCAACATCGCTTGCAGCCGCAGCCATCGACGGATGCCGCTGCAGCGCCAGGCGCATCGCATCCTCCAGTGCCATCGCGGCCGGGGTGTCATCCTGCGCGAATCCCGCCACCGCGGGCAGCACGCACAGGCAGACGCCTATGATGGGGATCATGTATCGCGGCAAGGCGTGGGTCACCTCTCAGGCTCTACTCTATGGTCAGTCCGGGCAGACGAGGACAGGCGTCCCCATTGCGGGCACTGTATTGGCATTCGGTACCTTCGCCGGGAGTTGTGCGATCGTGGCAGGCTGCGATTCTCGTCGGGATGCACCGGTGGGTCATATTCCCCCCTGCCGGTGGCTCTCCTCCCCCGGCGGAAAAAAAGTGAGTGATCACTTACCGGAGTGTCTGACGCCCCGCCCCCGAACCTGATTCCATCAATCTCCCAAGCGCCCCGGGGCGCTCGCCATGGGGAGTAAGTGCGTACTTACCGACGCTTGCTGAAGGTGACGAGTTCATGGCGCGGGGGCCGTACAGCAGGCGAGCCCCCACAATCGCGGGGGCTCACCAGAAACCACGGTGGGCGGGGTGACTATGGGGTCCACAGGTCCGGGGTCGGCGGGGCCGCATGGACCGCTCCGTCGAGCCAGGAGATGGTGCCGCCCTTGTGCCACTTGGCGTGGCCATCCATGTGAGCGACGTTGGCGCCCTCGTTGTGGCGGTTCGCAACGGGATCGGTGTTGTCGGTGTCGCGGATGTCCCAGTCCACGCAGTAGTAGGCTGAGTCGGCAAGCATGATGGTGTCGGCGACCGCCTGGAAGCGGGCCAGCGGCATACCGGCGGCGAGGACATTGTAGCCGTAGCCGAGGCTCGAGCTGTAGGCGGCGGGCGTCCAGTTGGTTGATGACGACGGGCAGTCGAAGATCTGGGAGTTCATGACGTAGGGATAGATCTGATACATCCAGAGCATATCCGCGGAGGTGGAGACGGCACCGCTGGGCAGCGTGTAGAGCCCGACGGCTCCCAGGTTGTTGTTCGTCCGCACAGTCGTCTCATCATAGTCCTGCGCGTACATCAGTCCGGCCAGACCAAGCGATTTGAGATTGCTCAGACAGCTTGTCTGTCGGGCCTTCTCCCGCGCCCGGGCGAAAACCGGGAACAGGATCGCAGCCAGGATCGCGATAATCGCGATTACTACGAGCAGCTCGATAAGGGTGAAGCCCCTCTTCATCGAACATTCTCCTTCACGTCGAACAGCAGATGGGTGAGAGATGAAACGCGTCCGCGGATGTTGCCGGGCCTTTCGAGGGGACACCGGCACCGCCCCTCGCGCGGGACGATGCGATCATGAAGATTCTACAGGATTCGGTGCCTCTGATGCAATAGAAAAAGAAGGTTCTGTGCGGACTTCCCATGAGGGGTCAGAACATTACTACCAAATTCCAATAGCGAAGGACGCTTTTGGTGTCATTTCCCATTGGGCGGTGGCCGTGGCCTGGCGAGGCGTTCATTCAGAAGGGAACGCGACGATGATCTCGACCGAAGAACCTTCAGACCGGATCGCTGCATTCTCCACGGCCGGGGGCATGATGAAGGTCTCACCGAGGTGATACACCGCCTCTTCCCCGCCCCAGCGGACCGCGAGAGCGTCTCCCGCGGTCACAACCACCACTGCGGGAGCATCGCCATAGCGCCACTCAGTCATCCCCGTCAGCTTCAGCCGCTCCACCCGGTACGCGTTGATGTTGACGAGCACCTCGCGCGTTCCCCACTCGCGGCTCTCAACTACCGGCGCCATTATCGCGGCATCCGTCTGCCGAACGTGGATGCTCTCCAGCGCCTGGTTCACATGCAACTCGCGAGGCAGCCCATCAGCGTCAATCCGATCGTGGTCGTGGACGCGGAAGGTCGAGTCCGATGGCTCCTGCACCTCCAGCAGCACCACGCCCGGGAGAAGCGCATGAAGCGTCCCGGCCGGCAGGTGGACGACATCCCCGTGTGCGACCCCGATGCGGCGCATGATCTGCATGATGCTGCCGTCGGTGATGCGCCCGCGGATCTCCTCCAGCGTAACGCCCTCCTGCACACCGTGCAGCACGGCGGCATCAGGCGCGGCATCAAGGATGATCCACGTCTCGGTCTTTCCGCGCTCGAGCGGATAGAGGCGGCTGCACACATCGGCGGTCGGGTGTACCTGCACGGAACTCATCTGCTGCACATCGAGGAACTTGACCAGCAGGGGGAACTCAGCGCTCTCCGAACCGGGTAAAAGCTGCTCGCCGAACTGCTGTGTGACCTCGCGCAGCGTCAACCCCGCCAGCGGACCATCTGCGATTGAGGAGCAACCCGCGGGGACATCGGCGACCTCCCACGACTCGCCGATCAGTTCGCCCGGCGGGAGGACCTTGCCCAGAACACGCTCAAGGCCACGCCCGCCCCAGATCTTGGCCTTATAGAGCGGACGGCAACGCAGGGGGAAGTTGAGCAGCAGGTCCGGCGACGAATTCACTGCGACACTCCGATCGAAAGTGATGCGCGGGCAGCCCGCTTTCCTTAACACCGGGCCGCCCGCACCTGTTTCATCTTCATCTTCATGCCGGGCGATCAGCCCCGGATCTGCTGCAGCAACTCCTCCGTCTTCTCCTCGAGCAGCGCCCGATCGCCGCGCGTCTCCACATTGAGCCTGATGACCGGCTCAGTGTTGGACGTCCGCAGGTTGAAGCGCCAGTTGTCGAAGGCGAGCGAGATGCCATCGGTCAGATCGAGTTCCCCGCCCATGCTCTGATACACCTCGCGAACCCGCTCGATGGTGGCCTGCTGGGCCGACGCATCGGCGACGTCCACATTGATCTCGCCGCTACAGGGGAAGCGCTCCTCGCGCTCCGCCACCAGCGACGACATCGGCTCGCCGCGCCTGCTGAGGATGTCCACCACCAGCAGCCACGGGATCATCCCCGAATCGGCATAGTTGAAGTCGCGGAAGTAGTGATGCGCGGACATCTCGCCGCCGTAGACGGCATCCTCGGCCCGCATGCGCTCCTTGATGAACGCGTGGCCTGTCTTGCTCTGCACCGGGACGCCGCCGGCCTGGGTGACTACCTCCACGGTGTTCCAGACCAGTCGGGGGTCGTGGATGATCTTCGCGCCGGGAGCGTTCTTGAGCATCCGCTGGGCCAGCAGGCCGACGAGGTAGTAGCCCTCTATGAACTGCGCGTTCTCGTCGAAGAAGAAGCAGCGGTCGAAGTCCCCGTCCCACGCGATACCCAGCGCCGCGCCGCTGCTCTTGACCATCTCCGCGGTGCGCAGGCGGTTCTCCGGCTTGAGCGGATTGGGCACGCCATGCGGGAAGGTCCCGTCGGGCTCGTAGTCCATCCGCGTGAAGCTGATCGGGAGGTGCCCGGCGATCATGTCCAGGAACGGGCCCGCGCAGCCGTTGCCGGGGTTGACGACGACATCCATCGCCTCAAGCTCCTGCGGATCAATGAAGCTCAGGACACTGGAGACGTATGCTTCGTCCACATTCTCCCGTCGCGTCTGGCCCTTTTGCGCCGCGTTCTGCAGATTCCCCTCGGCGACCATCGCCTCCATCTCGCGCAGGCCGGTGTCGCCGCTGATCGGACGCGCACCGGAGCGCACGAACTTCAGGCCGTTGTAATCGGAGGGGTTATGACTGGCAGTGACCATGATGCCGCCGCCGACGCCCTGCTGGGCCGAGGCGAAGTAGATCACCTCAGTGCCAACCATGCCGATGTCAACTGCGTCCGCGCCGGCATCGTTGAGCCCCCGGATCAGCGCGTCCGCAAGCTCCTCGCTGGACAGGCGCATGTCACGCCCCACCGCCACCGGCGCATCAGGCCGCACAAGCTGCACGTACGCGCGACCGATGTCGTAGACTATGTCCGCATTCAGTTCGTCGGGGATACGCCCTCTCACATCGTAGGACCCGAATGCTGCCGTGGACTGTCCGCCCATCAACCCTCACTCCCACCGCGTTGTGCCTGTTCGTTCTGCAACGCCTTTACGACATCTCGCACGTCCTGCGCCCGGTCCAGCGGCGCCACCAGCACGCCCTCGGGAGTTGCGGCGACAATCACGTCCCGCATCCCGATCACGGCCACCTGCATGCCGTTGTTGTCCGGTTCGGCGTAGACCGCACAGTCCTCACAATCTATCAGAAGCGGCCGACCATGCACCGAATTCCCGTCATCATTGCAGTCGCCGACGCGCCGCCACGCGTCCCACGCGCCGACATCGTCCCACGGGAAGTCGGCCCGCACCACCAGCACGCGCCGCGCCCGCTCCATCAGCGCGTAATCCACCGAAAGGTCCGGAAGCTGCGCGAAGAGCCGCTCCGCCTCGGCCTCATCGCCGGCTGCAAGGGCGCTCGCCATCTGCCTGACAAGTTCGGCCACTTCCGGGCTTGCATACTCAAGTTCGCTCATGAAGGTGGAGACGCGCCAGAAGAACATCCCTGCGTTCCACAGGAAGCGACCGCTGCTGACGAACTCCTCGGCGGTCTCCTGGTTCGGCTTTTCGCGGAAGCGCACCACCGGCCGCAGCAGACGCTCGGCTCCCGGATGCCCCGGAACCGGCACCGGCTCATCGCGCGCCTCGATGTACCCGAAGCCTGTCTCGGGCCGCGTCGGCTCGATGCCCACCGTAACCAGCGCATCAAGCTCCTCAGCAGCCGCCAGCGCAATGCCAAGCTCGCGCCGGAAGGTCTCCACGTCGCCGACATACTGGTCGGCGGGGATGATTGCGAGCGTGGCCTCCTCGGCCGCGAGCCCCATCTCCCCGAGAACCTTCGCCGTCACCCACGCGATGGCCCCCATGGTGTTCCGCTTTGCCGGTTCGGCGATGACCTGTTCGTCGGGGATCGGCAGGCCGGCGGTTATGACGGGTCCCTGCAGCAGGCGACTGGTGACCACAAGCAGACGGTCTCGCGGGACGAGTCCGCCCATGCGATGGACGGTGTCTTCGAGGAGAGTTCGGCTGGAGGGGCCGAGAGGAAGCAGTTGCTTCGGGCGATCGGGCCGCGATACCGGCCAGAATCGTTCCCCCACGCCACCCGCCATGATGACGCCTATGCGCGCCGTGTCTGCGCCGTCCATTACGCATCCTCCCGCTGATCGTAAGGACATAATGCGGGACAGGCCAGGGTGGCCTGCCCGGTGTTGTCTCGCCCGAGGCGCGGGTATCCTACCAAGCAGCGGCAGATCGCGCAAGTGAGACGGCCGCTGAGGCTACTAAGCTCTGGGATCGCTGTCCGAAGTCTACTTCGCCCCATGCCAGTCGGCGATCTTCTCGCCGACGGACCAATACTCGCCGAAGAACGACCAGACGGGGTCGGTGCGCTCGTACGCAATGCGCGTGCCATCGCTCTCCAGCAGATCCTCATCAACCCACGCCACCTGCGCCTCGCCCATCACCCAGTCGTGGTTGCCGAGGTGCGCGATCTCGACGATGCGGCACTCGATGCTGACCGGGCACTCCTCGATCAGCGGGGACTGGATCACCTTCGGCGGCTGGGCGGTCCAGCCGAGGTCCTCGAACTTGTTAGTATCGCGGCCGGAGACGCCGCCGCAGTAATCGGCGCCGGGAAGCTGCTCGCGGTGCGGAATGTTGACGCCGAAGTCGCCGGTGCGCTTGATGAGTTCGTATGAGTACTGCCGCACGCCCATCGCGAAGCCGATGACCCACGGGTGCGCGCAGCAGACGCTGGAGGCGCCGATGGTGATGATGTTCGGCTTGCCGTCCTCATCCACGCAACTGACGAGGATCAGCGGCCACGGGTAGAAATGCCGATTGCCTGGGCGCTCGATGAGCTTCCTGGGCATGATGCGTCTCCTCCTCCACCGCTGCTGCTGGCGGGGCTACTGCGCATACGCTGCGGCGAAATCGCAAGGCTTCGGCTTCCATCTGTCCAGATCTCGGGAGCAACGAATTCCGACCACGCGCCCGTTGGAGCGGCCGCACGAGGGCAGGTTGCGAAGCAAAGCTGCACGAGGTCGGCCCTCTGCGATAGATCGAACCACCGATGGGCCGACCTCACCGCAATGAACGACAATTGCGGCTCGTGCGGCCCCTCCTGCGATATACGGCGACCGCGGTCATGGGGCAGAATGCAAGGGTGTTCGGAGGGGCCGCTCCGAGCGTCCGCCGTCGTTTGGCGGGCGCGAGGAGTGAGGCCCGCTTGCGGGCCGAAGGTTCCACCCCGGCCCGCGCCGTTGACGTTAGATTGCGCCCCACCAGTCACTCATTCGGTGATCAGCAGGTCAAGCGTCCGCCGATCCGCTTCGCCACGGAAGTACTTCTCCAGCAATCGCTCGAACACAGACCCCGGGGGCGAGATAGCGGCGAACAGGGTCGCCGATGATCTAAGCTTCAAGTGATCCGGCGACCCGAAGATGTCGTGGGCGGACCGCCCCTCCACACTGAGGGCCGCGTCGGTGATCTCCCTCAGCCGCGGGCCGAGGACCGGGTGCTCGAGGTATGCCGCAGCCTCGGCCCGGCTCCGGATCGCGTAGCGCACCGAGGTCGCACTGCGCCCGAGCCCGGCGAACTGGGGGAAGATGTACCACATCCAGTGGGACTGCTTGCGCCCCGCGCCGACCTCCGCGAGCGCCACGGGATAAACGCCCTCCTGTGCCTGCACGAAGCGGTCGAGGTCGTGGCTGTCAGGCATAGCTCATCACATCTCGCCCGCGTGCTACTTGATCCGCGCCTGTCTCAGAGATGCTCCGTCACTCCCCCACCCAGACCTCGTGCTCCTGGAAGTGCGGGTTCATCAGGACGCCCTCGCTCTGCGAGCGCGTCACCGTGATGCTCTCGGCGATCTCCCGCGCGCGCTCCTCATTCTCGGCCTTGATCGTCATGCTCCAGAGCACACCGGTCTCCACGGCCGCCACCTGCGCGTAGCCCAGCCTGCCCTGCAGCGCCGAGGCCATGCCCTCGCCGGAACTGTCGTCGGGGCTGGTGACCAGCACGCTCACCAGCCAGAGGCCGTCGCGGTTCGCGTTGGCCCCGCGATCTTCGGAGAATCGCACTTCGTAGACGTGCTTGTTGGGGTTGACGAAGAGGTTCGTGCCCTCCGCGATCTCGCGCACGAGGCTCTCCGCCGTCGCCCGGTCGTCAACGTTCAGGTCGAGGCGGTAGTAGTCGGCGCGCTCAAGGCGCACCAGTTCATCGGCATAGCCGAGGCGCCGGCGGATGGCATTGGCGGCGGTGAGTGCGGTAACGTCGGGGATCTTCAGGCTTACGGCAAGTTCAACGCTAATCATCTTTGTGTTACCTCCTGCCGGGTGCTTCGCCGGGGAGGCCACATTCCCCTTCAGGCAGAGCGCCCGCGGCAAAGATTCAATTTCGGGGGGCCGCTGTCTCAGCGCGAGCCTGCGGTTCAGCGGTTCGCTGCAAGCGCCACCAGCAGCATCTCGCCGGACGCGAGTGAGATGCCCGCGCCATCGCCAAGCAGCCTGAACTGGCGCGGCTTGCCCACGAGTATCTCGTAGCCCGCCGCCTGCATTGACAGCGGCACCCGCAGGCGGCAGGGCGTGTCGTCGAGGTTGGCGGCCATCAGATACCACACGTCATCCATGCCCCGGATGGTGACCAGGCGACTTGCGCTATTGCTGATGCCGGGACCGATGTGCCGACCGGGCCAGCGCATCGTCTGCTCATGGTCGATTGACGTCACCAGGGCCACCGCCGAGTCCTCGACCAAGGCGCCCGTCGGAAGCTGCCGCGGACGATCATCGGACGGGTGGAGTATCTCGTGGTAGCACAGACTGTGGCCGTCCGCGCGGCGCGCACCGTCTACCGCTACCGCGAACTGCTCCCGACCGTCAAGCTCCATCACGCCAAGCATGTCGTCCACGTTCAGCCACGGCCCGCTGATGGCTATCTGCTGCCGTTCAGCCCCCACACCGAGCAACTCGATGCTCCCGTCCCGGGAGTAGACCGTGCGGCTGTTGTCATTGAAGATGTCATTCGCGATGTTCAGACACAGGCCCTCTACCAGCAGTAGCTGTACCGCGCAGGCAGTCCTCGCGCTGGAGAGATAGACGGTGGTTCGGCCGTCGGGCAGTGCGGCGAAAGCGATGCCGTGCAGGATTTTGCCATCGCACACGCTCATGGTGCCGCAGGTGGCGATGCCGCCGTCGAAGGTGTGCTCCCGGTGGCGTATCACGCGACAATCGCAGCCCACGTTGCGGAGTTGGAAGCGACTCACGAGGTTGCCCTGCCACTCCGCGAGATGATCGCCATCCCGCGGGATCACCAGCCCCTGCGCCCCGGAACGGTAGGCGTTCCAGCTCCAGCTTGCGAAGCGCGAGGGACTGCGGTGGAAGATCAGCCCGCAGTCCGGCTCAACGAAGGGTTCCGCCAGTTCCTCTTCATCAATGTCGGCAGCGACGGGGCCAGCACCGTCGTAGCGCCGATGCCACCAGTCGGCGAGCGCGATGTAGTAGGCCGGATCCACCTGGCTGCGGTAGTACACCGATGGCGCCGGTCTTCGGGGCGCCAGGTGACGGTTGCGCTCGATCACCTGACGCCACTTCGAGAGCCGGGAGGCGAAGAATGCGCCATCACCGTTGGCCTCCTGCTCCCGCGCGAGCAGGTCCGCAAGGCGCAGCTCGGCCCAGCGTGCCACATTATCCCCGTATTCGTGCTGAATGAAGACCAGCACCGGCAGGAGGTAGAGCTGCCCCCAGCAGTAGCGCGGGTAGTCTTTGCCTGCCGGATACGCGAGGCGGCCGTCCCACAGGATCAACCGCCGCTGCACGTCCCAAAGCTCGGGCACATTGCGCAGCAGCAGCTCCGGCGCGTCCTCACCTGCGTCGCGATACGCGCAGGCGGCGCTGAAGAGCGACAGCAGCGCGCGGTTGACGTAGCCGGGGTGGAAGAAGCCGTGGTGCTCAAGCGCGAAGTTCGGGTGCAGATTCGCTCCCGCATGCCAGTCGCGCAGCGGTCGCCCGCAGAGGATGGTGCCGTCATCGGCATCGGCGGGCGTGGAGAGCGCATTCGCAAGGTGCATGTGCATCGACTCGCGCCACTGCTCGGCGTTGGCATGATCGGGATCGGCGAGCAGGGCGCGCGCGAGGATGGTGGCCCGCCAGGCATTGCTCTCCGGATACGATGTGCCGAAACGCTGCGTGGGCACAGGCGGGCGCTTGCGGAAGTAACCGTGGTCCACCGGCTCGAGGTGGAAGGGCAGGAGGATGTTGCTGTCCGCCTCGAACGCGATCAACCGCCGCAGCGCGTCGCGATCGGTGTCGCTCAGGAGCGGCTCAAGGGGCTCCGCGGCGAGGGCGAGCTGGTCGGCCATCTTCGGCGACATCCCCGTGCCGCCCCACTCGATGCCATCGGGAAGCTCCCGCGGGTATGCGCGATGACTCTGGATGCAGTAGCGGAAGGCGCCGAGCGCTCTCTCGGCACACTCCTCCCGTGTGATCCGGCAGTTCGCGCAATCCAACTCCTCATTCGTGGCCGCGACGGCGTTGACGAACGCGTACAAAGCGGTGGCCTCGATTGCCAGTGCGCCCGCATCTGCGGGTCCGAAGCGCCCAATCCCGTCCGTACCGTCAATGCTGTGAAAGTGCTCCGCGCCAGAGTCCAGCCACCGTGCGACCATTGCCATGTAGTCGCGC
>LSQX01022777.1_pt2 | contig 16161 bp, 13 predicted proteins | sample 654561 | NCBI WGS metagenome assembly LSQX01 (sample SAMN04489861, study PRJNA283612) | anaerobic digester metagenome | isolation source: 4 biogas reactors fed with cattle manure at either 37C or 55C with and... | place: Denmark: Kongens Lyngby | collected 2014 | reverse complement strand
CTCGGCTTTCGCCTCGGAATGACAATTTACTTGACGCATTCAAGTGTAGTAGGTAGTTGGCATCTGTCCTAGCCGAGTCCGAGACGGAGATCGGACACTACGGACAGGAGTTCGTGAGCTGTTACATCGAGACTATTCCGATGGATCGAACGGAATTCCCGTATTATTGCCTCGTGGTCTGTTGGCATTCGGTGCGGAATTGTCCTGGGCAGGTTGCGGCGGAGGAACCGCGGTTGAGGCCGCGTCCTCTGTTTGCGCGCCCAAAAAGGTCAGCCTGTCTCGTGCGGCTATGGCGTATCGGTCGTTGCCTCCATACTCGACAGCCTTTCTGAATTCCTGAATCGCACCACCCTTGCGGCCGCGTCGTTCGTTTGCGTATCCAAGATAATAGTGGCCTTCGGGGGCATTCGGACGCATATCTATCAGTTCCTGAGCCTCCGCCTCCAGCACATCCGGGCTGCCTTGTCTGGCGGTATTATATGCGCGATTGACATAAGTTTTGAAGATATTATCCTCGGCGGTCTTCGCTTCCTGTGAATTAGGGGAAACGCGAATGGCTGCACGCCACTTTTCCGTTGCTCCTTCGATATTTCCCTGCTTGTGCAGCCTGTCCGCATCGCGCATGTATTGACCGGCGTGTTCGCTTGTAAGGGAGGTTTGATAGCTCTTATACGCCAGATTAACAGCCCAGACAGCGAATATCAGCATCCCAGTCAAACCAATCACCAGAAGAAATATGCCCAGAAAATTGCGCGTCTCGGAGCTTATAAAAGGAGCCGGAGGAGCGGGAGGGGGCATCGGCGCTTGCGGAGTCTGCCGGGCAAACGGGTCCGGCACTGATGCGGGTTGCGGTTGCGCAGAGGTTCCGTAGGGGGTCCCCTGCCCTGCCGTTCCATGCGTGTGCCCGCCGAACGGGGACGGATATGCTCCGCTCTGCCCGGTCGGGTCAAAAACAGAACCGTTGGCATACTGGCCGGTGAATTTCTGCTCGCGCAGGTCCTTGGCCATATCATCTGCGGATGCATAGCGATCATTCGGATCCTTGGACATCGCCTTGCGGATAATCCCGGCCAGCCACGGCGGCGCACCGGGTGGCGCAGCAGGATCCATATTCATAATGTTGTAGGTCACAGTGACTATGCTGTCCCCGGAAAACGGCTTGGAACCCGCGATCATTTCATACAACATAACGCCAAGGGAAAAGATATCCGACCGAGCGTCGATGTCCTTGCCGGAGACTTGCTCAGGGGACATATAACTTGGAGTTCCAAAGACCTGCCCGTTCTGGGTGATCGGAGACTCCCCTATCAGGCGAGCAATGCCGAAATCCGTGAGTTTGCAGTATCCGCCGGGCAGAATCTGCACGTTATCCGGCTTTATGTCGCGGTGTACTACTCCGTTTTGGTGCGCATAAGACAGCGCAGAGCACAACTGCAGAGCATAGTTAATAGCGTCATTTATGGACATCGGCCCGCCGGCCTGCAACGCTTCTCTGAGGTTCTGGCCTTCCAGAAACTCCATCGCGATGAAGTGGCGGTCGTTATCCTGGCCTACTTCGTAAATCGTGACGATATTGGGGTGCGCCAACTTGCCGGCGGCCTTGCCCTCGCGCCTGAAGCGTTCGATTCGCTCGCGTCGCTGCGCGCCCTGCACATTCGGAGGAATCCAGAGTTCTTTGAGGGCGACTCGGCGGTTGATGCTCGGGTCGATGGCCTCGTAAACAATGTCGTTGGAGCGGGCAATCTCCCTTATGATCTCATATTTACCGATAGTGTTGGTCGAGCCGGTGGACAATTATCTAACCTCGACCCCCGAACACGCTCCAACCCTTTTTGTGCGGTTGTTTTACTCGGATATCGAGTATTTTGAGGATCAAAACGGTGCAATTATCCCTGCCTCCGCGCTCGCGTGCAAGTTCTATGAGGTCCCATGCGGCTTGTGAAGGGGAGCCGTTCTCCATCGCCTGTTTCATTTCTTTTTGGTCTACCTCGTTTGAAAGCCCGTCCGAACACAGCAGGTATTGGTCGCCGATCTCAATTGTATCGGAGAATATGTCTATTTCCACGCTTCGAGCGTTGCCTATTGAGCGCGTAATAACGTTTTTGAACGGCGACGACTCGGCTTCCTGGGCGGTGATGGCTCCTCGCTGGATTTGCTCATTGACCCATGAGTGATCGTTGGTAAGCTGTTCTATGGACCCGTTTCTGAGGCGATAACAACGGCTATCTCCCACCTGGGCTATGTATGCCTCCTCGCCTCTGATCACCAGCGCCGTTAAGGTCGTTCCCATTCCCTTGCGCTCGACTATGGCGTTCGCCAAATCATGAATCAGCCCATTTGCATATTGCACGGATGCTCTCAGGGATTCCTCGACTATTATGGATTTATCCGCGTAATAGGCGCGAATGACCGTCTTTAGCGCGATTTCGCTTGCGATCTGGCCTGCTGCATGGCCTCCCATTCCATCGGCCAGGCCATAAAACGCGCCCTTACAAGCCAGCACATCCTCATCTTCTGGCAGGAAGAACTCGAATTTATCCTCGTTGTTTTCCCGGACGCAGCCGAGGTCGGTTTTCGCGCCGAGCAGCGAATCGACCTCGATTGTCCTGGCTTTTTTGGCCAACTCCTCCCATTTCTCGACAAGCTCGGCGGTGTTGATTTTTGCGGTTATCTCCCGATTGTCAGTCACGTTATGCCACCTCTAGCCTGAAGAGCGTTTGACCAATGGTTATTTCGTCGGCATCCCGCACTATATGCGGCACGTTCGGCTCGACCCTGGCCCCGTTCACAGCAGTGCCATTGGAACTGCCGACATCTGTCAATGTAAATGTGCCATCCGAATGAACCAGATCGGCGTGCCTGCCGGAGCAGTAGGGGTCCGGAATTGTAATATCGTTGTCGGCTTCCCGGCGGCCAATGGCATTTACGCCGTCGTGAATATCGAACCTGAAAACGCCGTCTTGTGAGACTAATTCGGCGACTGCGGGCTGTGCATCGTCAATCTCTTCTTCGACCTCGACCGAATCGGAGATCACGACTTCCTCCTGATCCGTTTCCTGCGCATCATCGAACTCCGCTGGCGGTTCCTGCGTTGCGGGAGCTTGATATTTAAGTACGAAGCTGCCGAACATCACTTCGCTGCCGTCTTTAAGCTCCGCTTTTTCATCTGCTGCGATTTTTTGCCCATCTATTAGAGTGCCATTTGTGCTGCCTCTGTCCTCTACCCAAGCGCCATCGGCATCGACTATGACAGCAGCGTGGCTGCGGGAGATTGTGTTGTGGGATAGCAATACATCCGCATTTTCACGCCCAACCGTATTATCTCCCAAATGCAGCGCGAACTCCCTTGAACCATCTGCAGCGATGAGTTTTCCGTGATCGGCAACGGGTTCTAGCTCTACGCTTACTCCTGTTGGCTCGGAGGCGAGAAGAAAGCCGCAGTCGATGCAATAGGTCTCCGAGGGCGGGTTCGGAGTTCGGCAGACCGGGCAATCTACGTTCATAGCCATCTGCGTCGCCTCCGAGACAGGCGCGGTTATCATCTGCGTGGATTCGCCGGTTTCGATTACTCCGATTGCAGTCTTGTCCATATCCATCAGCTTTTCCCCCGATCAAGGTCGATGATCGTGCCCATAAGGGTTTTTTCCGCGCCGCCGCCCTGTTTAATCTGGTCGATGGCGTTTTGTATTTCGTGCGCTTGCAGGGTTTTGCCCTGATCCATCAGCATCATCTGAGTTTTTTCGAGTTCGCGTATCGCATCTGCGGGAGATACCTGCTGAGTGCGCATTCCCATAACGGTCTTTTCGAGATTGCGGGACGCCTCAGCGACCTCAATTTCGCGAAGAACCTGATCGTTGACGCCGCCGGCAATCAGCCCTTCATCGGCAGTGAATTCAACTATCACATCCGCAGAGACCGATTCGGAGGCAGCGGTCACGGAGTCGTCGTATACAACCTCCACCTTTGCGACGCGATATGTGCCGCCGGGACGATTGCCCAACTCCAGCTCTATTATTGCAGTCTGGGTCTGGCCTCGTTCGAGATCGGCAAGGGTCACTTCCGCTGATCGGTGGCCGAATGCGGGCAGCTTGTTATATATCTGCCGCACCTGCACCCAGCGCGATGTATGCACCCGCATTTTGACGTTGCGCGCAACTATATTCATAAGAGTCTCTAGCTCTTTGCGGAAAATCTCAGGAATAAGTTCCGGGCGGGTGATGTAGTAGTAGTTGCCTCCGCTGCGTTTTGCAATCGAGGCCAGAAGTTCTTCGTTGTAGTCCATCCCAAAGCCCAGTGCAGTGAGGGTGATGCCACGAGATTTCTGCTCCGCTACCTGACCGACAATCGATGAGAAGTCCTTAATCCCTGCGGTCGGCTCGCCATCGGTGAATAACAACGCGCGATTGACATATCCAGGGGATGATACCGACGCGATCTGGCTTGAGCCAAGCTGGATGCCGCCGTAAAGATCGGTGGTGTTGCCGACCTGGAGCATATCTATGTGCTGTTTTATCAGTTGTTTATTGACCACGCGCCGCGCCGGCATTATCACCTCTGCCTGATCGGAAAACGCGACTATGGAGAGGACGTCGGCGGGTTCCAGCAGATCGACCACATAGGAGCAGGCTCGCTTCATATACTCCATCGGCGGGCCTTCCATTGAGCCGGAGCGGTCGAGAATAAGGCACAGATTGAGCGGCATTCGCGCGCCCATCGCGGCCCCGGCGCCGTTTATCTGGACGAGCACATGATCGCGAGTGTTGGAACTAGGCAGGGCATATTTGTTCTCCGGGATGCATTCGACGGTCAGCGCCTGCCGGCTTGTCGACATCTGCGTGCGATCGATATCCGATGGGAATGCACCGCCGGACATCTGCGTCGCGTTGGGGTCTATGCCGCCGATATGCGTCCTGTTCGGGTCATCCGGCGGGATCATTTGAGTTTTGTCGTTCATGTGCTTCTCCGCTCCAATCAATCAATCTCCACCCTGAACTTTGTGCTGCCTATCTGCACAGTGTCATTGGGCGCGAGTTGATGGCGTGTGATTCTTGCGTTGTTGACGTGCGTGCCATTGGCGCTGCCATCGTCATAAATTATATATGAGCCGCCCTCAATGGCGATTCGTGCATGATTTCTCGATACGGAATTGTCCAGCGGCAGCGCGATGTCTTTGGCGGACTCCCGGCCTATGTGCGTCTCTTTGTCTATTAGAAAAGTCTGGTTTGCGTATGGCCCGGAAAAACCTATCAACCGCGCGCCTTGTTTATGGGCGGTTTGCATCGGCATGGTCTGATCGCCAATCGAGGTTGCGGCGTGGGTCGGCGCAGGCGCAGTGACCGTGCAATCGCAGTTGCCCGCAGCATCTTTTATGGCTCCGCAGAACCTGCAGATATGTGTGGATGCGGGAATCTGCGCTGGCGCGGAGTATGGCGCAGAAGCTGAACGGGCAGTGGCCTTGTCTCCATATTTGAACTTAGTCTTTCCGATCTCCAGCAGGTCGCCATCGGTGAGGTATTCCCTCCCGGTAAGCTTGTTTCCATTGAGCCTGGTCCCATAAAATGAGCCAGCGTCCTCGATTTGATGCCGATTTCCAAGCGCGGTTATCACGGCATGCCTTTCCGCCACATCGGGATCACCGAAGACCGGGATATCTGCGTACTCGTCCCTGCCGAGCACGGTCACGGGCCTGTTTAGCAGGATTTCCCTGCCCTCATTGCGACCGACGAGTTTGATGAGCCACGCCTGCTTGGTGATCTCGGCTACGAATCCCAAAAACAGCCCGATAGCGGCTCCGGTCACGCTAAATGCTATGAAACGGATCATCGCAGGAGCGAAATTGGCCACTCCTCCTTTGTTCATCCATACGAGAATCTCAAACACCGAACCGCCGAGGCCGCCGCCGATAAAACCGCCGACTCCGCCGTTGATAATTTTCTTTGTATTAGTAGTCGCGACGCCGTGGGAGATGCCGATCAAAGCGCCGATTAAAGCCCAACCGAAGCCTCTGCCTATCAGTTTCAGGAGAAAAGAGAATAACCCGGCTGAGTGCGCCAAAGTGTATAGAACGCTGTAGACGCGGCTTCCCATTGTGAGGCCGATGATCCCCCCGGCTGCGCCGAATGCGGCAGATACCGCTATCCCCTTAATGGCGTGGCGCGATGAGGCAGCCGACAGAGATTCTGCAATGCCGAGCATCAACCCGACGAATGTCCCTGCGATCAGGCCGATAAGAAAGGTCTGCGAATAGGCAATATCGCGCTCGACATCGGGCATCAGCGGCGTTGGCTCCATCACAATCCAGGCCGCCAGCATTCCGATCACACCGGCCAACATGTATCTAAGAATTCGTCCCATACTTATTCAAAGCTCGACAATTTCAAATCTCAAACCGGAACTTCGTGCCGCCTATCTGGATTTCATCGCCGGCCGAAAGCGGCTGAACGGTGATACGCGCTCCGTTCACGAATGTGCCATTTGAACTGCCCTCATCGCGGATAGAGTAGCCTCCATCTGCCTGTAGAATAGTTGCGTGGCGTCTGGAAGCGGTTGTATCGTTCACCAGTGCAACGGGATTTTCGGCATCGCGGCCTAGCACGGTGGAATGCCCGGCAATCTCAAATATATGGCCTGCATATACTCCCTGTGAGCCGACCAGCCTCGGCACGCCCGCCGCAGCCGCCGATGTGCCGGAGACAGGAGGGCTTCCCGGAGTCACGCTGCAGGCGCAATTGCCGCTCGCATCCTTTCTCTGACCGCAGAACTGGCAGACGTTGGGATCGACTTCGGGAGTTGAACTTGTTGCCGGCGCGTCGTAATCTGTCTGCTCGGTCGGCAATTCGACGCCGAAACTTTTGAGCGCGGATTTGCCGGTTATCCCCTTAGCCTTGAGCACTATTACTATGACCGCAATTGCAACAACCAGCATTATCAGCCCTGACACAGCCTGCAAAATACTGACCCAGGAAGACTCTTTTTTATCCGGCTTTTTGGGAGCAGCCTGCGGACTATCTTCCTCGATTGCAAGCGTATTTACATCACCGGATACTTTGATATCCTGCTCGAAGTTGGGAGTGTCGCGTTTATCGGAGATTGTGATGTCGGAGTTTATAGTTTTGCGTAAGTTTTCGGCTTCAACCTTAACAGTTATCTCCCCTGTTGCGACGTTTGCGAAGGTGGCTACGCCTTCGTCAGCCGGAGTCACAACCGCCGAATGCTTCTCGCTCATCCCATCCGATATGCGAACTATAGCGCTTTCGATGGGCTTGCCGTCCTCTGCCACTACGCGCAGGCGCACCGTGCGAATATACTGGAATTCATCAGCCGGCAGATCGATATTTTTGCCTGAAACAAAGTCCGCGATGGCAAGGTTGCCTGTGGCTTTGTCCATCACGCATATCTTTGCCTGACTGTATTTTTCTCCCAATTCCTCGGCGTCGATTTCGGTGGTTTTGCCTTTGAATCGCTCAGGCAAGGTGGATTGGGAGACGCCGTCGGCATCGACATAGGTGAACCAGTAGACATAGCTGCCTTTTTGCTCTACGGAAAGCTGCGGCTCTGCGTCTTTGTCGTCGGCCTTTTTTTCGGCAGCGGCCCCGGGTTTGGCCTCATTGTCCGGTGCAGCGGAAACTGCGGCGCACACAAACACTACCGCTGCAATCAGAGCGATGAAAAACAGGATTCTTCTGCGTGTGTTTATGATGATCAACTCCTTTGATCAATTTAGAGCCGGAACATTGACTGGTCAGCCGTCTCAAATCTGCTCCGCGCTTTTTATCCGTAATTGCATTATGGCATCCCCGATCGAGTCGGCCAGACCGGTCGCCAGCATTGCAGGTTCGGTGAACTTATCCGCGGCAATCTCACCCGCCAGGCCATGATAATATACCGCCGCAGCAGCCGCAGTCACGGCATCGCATTTCTGCGCCAGCAGCCCGCCTATCATCCCCGACAGCACATCCCCCGTGCCTCCGGTCGCCATACCGGGGGAGCCGGTCGTATTGATGAACGCTTGTCCATCAGGCTTTGCAATCAGAGAGTTTGCCCCTTTGAGCACAACCGTTACCTTGTGTTTCTTTGCAAATGACCGCGCCGTATCCAATCGGTTAGACTCTACCTTTTCGACTGTGGTTCCAGTCAACATCGCCATCTCACCCGGATGCGGCGTTATTATGAGCGGAGCTTTGCATTCTTTCAGGACGCTCAACTCCTGAGCGATCGCAAACAGCGCATCAGCATCTATTATGGCAGGTTTTTTGAGTTGACGGATAAGCTGCCGGACAAACTCGACGGTATCGGAATCGCGCCCTAAGCCCGGCCCGATTACCGCTGCGTCCCATTTGTTGACATAACTCAGCACATCGCCGAGCGAATTCACGCCAAACGCACGCGCCTTGCCCTCCGGCACGGGAACAGTCATCGCCTCAGTGAGCTTGATTTCCAATATGTCGTTGAGGGATTGCGGCACGAGGACCGTAACCAGACCGGAGCCGATTCTGAGCGCTCCCGTCGCAGTCAGGACGGCCGCGCCGGTCATCCCTACCGAACCCGCTACTATGCCGACGTGACCACACGATCCCTTATGAGCATCCGCTTGCCTGTTACTACAGACAGACTCCGCCGTCCGCCAGTCATTAATATATACGGCATCCCCGGCAACATCGTCAGCAAGCCCGGCGGGGATTCCGATATCGGCGACAATCAGGCTGCCTGTGTGACTTGCGCCCGGATAGGTGAGCAGCCCGATTTTGGGCAGCGCAAATGTGACGGTTCTGTCGGAGACAACCGCATGCAACGGCACTGATCCGGTATCGGCCTCAACTCCGGAAGGAATATCCACGGATAATATGGGAACGCCACATCTGCGATATTGATTGATATGAGCTATTGCATCGCCGAAAGGCTCTCTGGGTGAACCTTTTGCGCCGGTTCCAAGCAGGGCATCTATCACCAAATGGCAACTCTCGGCGGCAGGCCATTGTGTGGCAGGGTCGGGATTATCATTGATGGGTATCTTCAACGCGGAAGCGATTTCGATATTCATCAAAGCGTCCCCAGCGGCTTTATCCCTGTCGCCATAATAGACTACAACAGGGCGCGCCGCCGCCTGGTGCAGGTATCGAGCGACCACGAAACCATCCCCGCCATTGTTGCCGGGACCACAGGCGACGAGAACGCATTTGCCTTGCACATCCCCGCCCATCATATCAACTGCGGTATCAAAGACGGCGCGCCCGGCGTTTTCCATCAAAATGATGCCGGATATCCCGAAGTCGGTGGTGGATCGCATGTCCATCTCGCGCATCTGATCGGCGGTAACAACCCTGGTATATTTTATATTATTCATTTGTCGCCTCTACCACTACAAACGCGGTCGCATATTGGGCAGTATGCGATATGCTCAGGTGGATGATCGATCCCTCGGCGGCAACTTTCGCACGCCCATAGAGATTGACAGTCGGTTTCCCATTCGCAGTATTTACCACTTCGACATCCAGCCACGAAAAAGGTCCGCCCAACGCCTTCGCCAGAGCCTCTTTTGCCGCAAATCTGGCGGCCAGATGCTGGTATGCGGAAGATTTACCCAAAGAATAATCCTGCTCGGTTTTTGTAAATACCCGCGCAACGAACGCTGGCTGACGCTCGCATATTTCGCGAATCCGCTCACACTCGATTATATCTATCCCCACTCCAAGTATCGGCATTTTTATGCTTTCTATTTTTTCGATTGCACTTCTATTTTACGCCACCGTCTATAAGTTATCCTGCAATATGGCGTGCAATCAAAGATTGGGCAGGCGTTGACGGGCAGGGTGCGCAGGGTTAATATATGCGTATTACACTCCAGACACAAAACTATGCGCAAACTAATCATAATGGTATCGATTATCGCAGTTGCCGCAATAGCGATTTATTTCGACGGGCAGACTCGTGACAGCAGTGAGCCGAAGATATTCGGCCCTGTTCTCAAAGCGAGATTTCTCGATCACAGCTTTGGCAACTCGAGTCTTTTCACGATGCCTGATGGCAAAATAATCGTGGTCGATCCTGCCGGAGGTCGAGGCGCTGAGGCTTTGCTGAAGATGTTGCAGGGCGAAAAGGCAAAAGAAATTGATGTTATAGTCACCAATCCGAGCAGAGAATATGCGAAAGCTCTGGCCGGGCTGCAAAAATCTGTCTTGATATCCAACGTGATTCGACCCGAACTTGGCCGCGCCACTGCAAGCTGGACAAAATGGCTCAGGGACAGTAAGTGGGAGGATGTGCCGGAGACTGCGCTGACGCGAGGCGATGTATTGCAGTTCACATCACAAGTCACCCTGGAGGCTCTTAATCCGGCAAAGGAACCTGAGCCACGCGGGGTGGGCAGCGATTCGCTGGTCTTTCGAGTCAAATTCAAGAATAAAAGCATACTCTATCTATCCGACATCGACTCTAAAGGGGAATGCGGCCTGATTGCATCGGGCCTTGATCTGGAAAGCAGCGTGATGGTGGCGGCAAGAAATGGGCGATATGGCAGCAATAGCCTGGAGTTATTGTCTATGGTGAGGCCGGAGATGTGTGTTGTGAGCGCACTGCGAAACAACGCGCCATCAACGAGTGTGATGGATAGGCTGGATACGATTAATACCGGGGCTACCCTATATCGCAGCGACAAGGATGGCATAATAGTAATTAGCACAGATGGCCACTCCATGACGCTATTGGACAAAGGAGGTGGCTATTGAAATGTCCCTCCGGCTGTGTAGCCCGGAGGATCGGAGGTAGCATTATGCAAGATGCGCAAGAACCTACCCGCCCGGTTCGTGATTGTCAAACGCCTATAGTGATCGGCGCCGGGACAGGGGGCCCGCAGGCTCTGATGCAGATCCTGCCTCGAATAGCTTCATCTTTTTCGGGCACATTTATCGTCGTACAGCAGATGGGGCCTGGCATAACCCGCATTTTGGCCGAACAGCTAAACGACAACTGCAAATTGCCGGCCTATGAGCCGGAAGATGGACAGAGCCTGAATGCCTCTGAAATCCTGGTAGTCCCGGGTGGTATGACGCTCACATTATCCGAAGGCAACAAATCTGTCCGAAGCATAGTAAAACTTCAGGATACCCACGCAAATGCCGAGCGCGCCGGCATCCGCACCAATGAGACCATGGCCTCTGTCGCCGCCAGATATGGACGCAACGCCATTGGAGTGCTGCTGACCGGAATGGGAGAAGATGGTCGTGAAGGCATGCGTGCGATCGTTGATGCCGGGGGATACACCATCGCTCAGAATGAAGAATCCTGCATAGTATTCGACCTGCCATCATCCGCGATAGACGCAAATGTGGCCCACGAGGAGTTGCCACTGTGGAATATCGCGGATCGAATAGACTCTTTTATATCTGGGGGCGCCAATGCTAACGTTGCATAGATCACGACTGGGAGACATGCTGGTGACAGCCGGGTTGCTGACCGAAGAGCAGCTTGATCGGGCGCTCGAACAGCAAAACAAGAGCTATCAAAGGCTTGGTGAGATTCTGATCGAAGCCAAGATAGTCTCTGACGATGAGATCGCCGAAGCGCGTGCGCTGCAGCTCGATATGCCTTACGTGCAGCTTGGCGACGTTCCGATCAGGGCCGAGGTAATAAAACTCGTGCCGGAGCATATCGCCCGCACATATAATTTGATCCCGATAAGCTGCACGGCCACAAAAATTGTGATCGCCATGCTGAACCCGATGGATGTGGAAGCCATCGATACCGTTCAGCGGGAATCCAAGAGACGGGTTCTGCCGGTGCTGGTAAGCGAAAACAGGCTCCAGAACGCATTGGAGCAGGCTTATGGGACGGGCGGAGAAGACATAACGGCCTCAATCGAAGAGGCAATCGGCGATGTTGAGGTTCAGGCAGACTCGGATCCAAACGATGATCTTGCCGAGGAACGCAGGCAAAGCACCCAGGCTCCCGTAGTCAAAACCGTAAACCTGGTGCTGCAGGAGGCCGTAAAGCAGCGTGCAAGCGACATTCACTTTGAACCCCGCGCCAATAAGCTGGAGATTCGCTATCGTCTCGACGGCGCGCTGCAGCATATTCGTTATCTGCCCAAGCAACTCCAGCCGGCGGTGCTCAGCCGCATAAAAATTATGGCCGATATGGACATCGCAGAAAAGCGGTTGCCGCAGGACGGGCGCATAAAAATAAAAATAGCGCACAAGCGGGTCGAATTGCGCATATCTTCGCTGCCAACTCAATATGGCGAACGAATAGTTGTGCGCATATTGGATAGAAACGCGCAGCAGATGTCCATAGAAGGGCTGGGATTTGGCGAGCAGGAGTTGGTCGGTTTTAATAAATTGATCCACAAGCCCTATGGCATCGTGCTTGTTACCGGCCCGACAGGAAGCGGCAAGACCACCACGCTGTATTCCGCGCTAAACGCGATAAAGTCGGTGGAAAGCAACATAATGACCTGCGAGGATCCTATAGAATATGAACTCGAAGGCATCAGCCAATCGGCGATAAACGTTCGAGCAGGTCTGACTTTTGCGACACAGTTGCGCGCAATTCTGCGACAGGACCCCGATATCATACTCGTCGGTGAGATACGCGACTACGAAACAGCGGAAGTTGCATTTCAAGCGGCAATGACGGGACACCTGGTCTTCTCCACCCTGCACTGCAACGATGCGCCGTCCGCCGTAACAAGGCTCATTGATATGGGAGTAGAACCGTATTTGATCGGATCATCGGTTGTCGGAGTCATCGCGCAAAGGCTGGTGAGGACTCTGTGCACGCGCTGCAAGACGCCTTATACTCCTACCCCGGAGGAACTTGCGGTATTAGGCCAGGCCAGCCTGGGAGATGACGCGCAATTGTTCGCGCCCTCCAGTTGCGCCGCGTGTAATGATCGCGGTTATTCCGGTCGAATGGCTGTCTTTGAGCTGATGATGGTCGATGAGGATATCCGCCGGTTGACGCTGAGTTCGCCGACCGCTGACCAGGTGCGTGATCTGGCGTTGAAAAAAGGCATGCGGACAATGATCGAACATGCGGCAGAGAAAGTCTGCGCCGGTCTGACCTGCATCGACGAGGTCAAGCGGAAGGTATTTGTCGGAGACGACTTGTAGTAAAACTACATGGAGCTTTTTGGTTTGGACAGGGCCGAGTTGTCTATTGTATGCCAGCAACTCGGCCAGCCTGCTTTTCGCGGCGCACAAATTGCCCGCTGGCTTTATGACAAAGGCGTGCGCGATTTTGCCTCTATGACCAATCTGCCGAGCGGGTTGCGCGAAGAGATCGCCCGTTCGCATAGTATTTTCCGCTGCGAGGTGTCTGCAAAGGCGCGTTCCGCTGACAACGCCACTAAATATCTTCTGAAACTGGCCGATGCACAGACCATCGAGAGCGTGCTTCTGCCCTATCCGGACCGCACCAGCGTCTGCGTATCAACTCAAATCGGCTGTCCTGCCGGCTGTGTGTTCTGTGCGACGGCGATGTGCGGTTTTGTCAGGAACCTCAGCGCGGGTGAGATCGCAGATCAGGTTTTGACGTTGCAACAGGACGGCGGACAAAGGATATCGCACGTTGTGATGATGGGCATGGGCGAACCCCTGCTTAACTTCGACAATGTGATCAAGGCCCTGCATCTGCTTAACGATGAAATAGGCATCGGAATGCGACGGATGACTATTTCCAGCGTGGGAATATCCCCTGCAATCGACAAGTTGCGCGACCTCGATCTTCAGATCACGCTGGCAATCTCGCTGCACGCTCCCGAAGACAATCTCAGGCAGAAATTAGTGCCTGTTTCCAGAAAATATCCCCTTGATGAATTGATGCGCTCCTGCACGGATTATACGAACCATACCAGGCGCAGGATAACTTTTGAATACCTGCTGCTGGCGGGCGTGAATGACTCAGTCGAACAGGCTTTGGCTTTGGCTGAATTGCTGCGAGGCTCCCTGTGTAATGTGAATTTGATCCCTTATAATGAGGTGCAGGGGCTGGATTATAAGCGTCCGACGAGGGATGCGATATCGGCATTTAGGAATGTTCTGCAGGAAAGCGGCATAGAGGTTACACAGCGAATGGAGAGGGGACATTCGATATCGGCGGCGTGCGGGCAACTGAGGCGCAGGCATATCTCAGATTGAAATGGAATGGCGGGAGTGCGTGGGAATCGAACCCACCCGGGACCTTACTCAGACCCCACACAGGTTTTGAAGACCAGGCGAGCCACCAGGCCCGATTCACCCCCGTAATGATGGCGCTGTTTATAGCGTAGTGGCCGGCCCGCAGAAAAAACGGGGCCGGCAACGACCCCATCCTGCATAAAATGGTAGCGGAGGTCAGGATCGAACTGACGACGCCCCGGGTATGAGCCGGGTCCTCTAACCAGCTGAGGTACTCCGCCGCACCAGTAGTATTTTATCAGGACAAAGAGCTGTTCGTCAATGGGTAATGGCCCACTTTCGCAAATCGCGAAACCCTCTCAATAATCCTTCTAGCCTCTAACCTCCAACTTCTAACCTCTAAACCTGGCAACGGATTTTCAGCTCAGTAATTGTCGAAGGTAATGTTGAGGTCGGTCGGTAAATAGTACTATGGATATGCTAAACCCAAAGTTGCGGAGGATGCAGATGAATATAGGCGTAAAGCAGGGGTCGCTGACTGAGGTCGAATGCGACGCCGTGATTGTGAACCTGTTTGAGGGAGTCAAGAATCCGGGAGGCGGAACAGGAGCGCTCGATAAGGCGCTGGATGGAGCTATAACCAGACAAATTGCTGATGAGGATTTCGAAGGCAAGCTCGGAAAGTGTATGTTAGTGCAACCGCCAAAAGGTTTTCCCGCCAAAAAGGTGATTGTCGCAGGGCTTGGAAAGAAAGCTGATTTCGGCGCAATTGAGATCATGAAGGCCGCCGCTGGCGCGATTCGCCAGTGCAAAAAGATCAAGGCTGGCAAGGTCGTCACTATACTGCACGGCGCAGGGATAGCCGGACTGCCGGCGTGTGAATGCGCCAAAGCAACCGCCCTCGGAACCGTGCTTGGGGAATATGAGTTTACTCGTTATAAGACCGGCGATTCCAAAAAGCGCGAGGTCGATTCGGTGGATATAGTTGAGCTTGACCCTGATAAGATAGCTGATATCGAGCAGGGAGTCGAAAAAGCGCGGATTTCAGGGGATGCCATAACGTTTGCGCGAGACCTGATAAATGAGCCTTCCAACGTGATTACTCCTGCTTATCTGGCTGATGTCGCCCGCTCCATTGCAAAGGATAACGGCCTGAAGTGCTCCGTGATGGATCGCAGGGAATTCGAGGAGATGGGGATGGGTATGTTCGCCGCGGTGGCTAAAGGCGCGTCCGCCGAGCCTGAGCTTATCACGATTAAATATGAACATCCCGAAGCCACAAAAACAATCGCGTTGGTCGGCAAGGGGATTACATACGATACAGGCGGATATTCGCTCAAGAACAGCGACTCGATGTATAGAATGAAGGACGATATGTCCGGCGCGGCAGCAGTGCTTGGAGCTATGCGCGCAGTCGGCAAGATTCAGCCGAAAGTGAACATCGTGATGATCGTCGCCGCGACTGAAAACGCTATCGGCCCTGACGCAATCCATCCCGGAGACGTCGTAAAATCCCTGTCCGGAAAGACGGTGGAGATCAACAACACCGATGCGGAAGGTCGATTGACGCTCGGAGATGCGGTCGCGTATGCGAATCGTGAAGGTGTTGATGAGATCATAGACCTCGCGACGCTGACCGGCGCGTGTGTAACTGCGCTGGGAACGGAAATATCCGGCATAATCGGCAGCGATCAAAAGCTCATCGATACGCTAATTTCATCGGGCAAATCGTGCGCAGAGCTGCTGTGGCAACTGCCTTTGCACAAAGGATACAAAAAGGGTCTGAAGAGCGATATTGCCGACCTGAAGAACACCGCAAACGGCGGAGCGGGAGCTATACGAGGCGCGTTGTTCATCCATGCATTTGTGGATGACACTCCGTGGGCGCATATCGATATGTCCGCCACCTTCACCGAAAAGACAATGCCGCTGGCAAATAAGGGCGCATTGGGCTTCGGCGCAGGGACGCTGGTGGAGTATCTGATGCGATACGCTTAATGTTGCGCAGAGTTGCAAGAGCGTAACAGCTCACGAATGATGAGTACTCCTG
>LSQX01057007.1_pt3 | contig 16163 bp, 12 predicted proteins | sample 654561 | NCBI WGS metagenome assembly LSQX01 (sample SAMN04489861, study PRJNA283612) | anaerobic digester metagenome | isolation source: 4 biogas reactors fed with cattle manure at either 37C or 55C with and... | place: Denmark: Kongens Lyngby | collected 2014 | reverse complement strand
AATTTAAACAACATTAATATGTATTATAAAATATTATTGGTTGTGCTGATGGCTTCTCTTATATCATCTTGCAACCAAAGCAATAGTCACGAAGGTCATAACCAAGATATTGAAAGTCATGAAGATCTCGATCATGACGAGCATGAAGAAAATAATCACGATGAAGAAAGTCATGAGGGAAATGACCACAGGACAGATGTCGGGAACCAAGAAGAGAACGATGAAATAAAATTCCAATATACCTCATATAGTTCGGACTTTGAATTATTTGCCGAAGCCGATGCTTTTATAGTCGGTGAAACAGCTAACGTGCTATCACACTTCTCAGCATTACCAAATTTTAATGCAGTAGAACAAGGTAAAATTACCATTATACTTTCCGTAAACGGTAAAGAAACAAAACAGACCCTTAGCAAACCTACACGCAAAGGAATTTACAGTTTCAACATTGAACCCGAAACACAAGGAACAGGAAAATTAACATTTGAAATTGCAAACGACAAAGGTACGTTTGAAGTAACTGTGCCTGAAGTAACCGTGTTTGTAAATCACCAAGACGCTCACAAAGCATCTGAAAATATGGTTATATCTCAAACCAATACAACAGTATTTACGAAAGAACAATCGTGGAAAATTAATTTTGCTACCGAAGTTCCAAACCGTGAGGCATTTGGTCGGGTTATTAAGACGGTTGCTAAAATTGAACCGGCACGAGGCGGGCAATCCATTATTGCAGCCAAAACCTCTGGAATTGTTTTGTTTTCTGATAATGGGCTGGTTGAAGGTAAAAAAGTTGTAAACGGACAAAAACTTTTCTCAATTTCATCAAATGAATTGGCAGATAACAACCTTTCGGTTCGACTTGCAGAAGCGAAAAGTAATTATGAGACCTCGAAAGCAAATTATGAACGAAAATCAGAATTGGTTGGGGAAAAGATAATTTCAGAACAGGATTTTCTAAATGCTAAGAATAATTATAAATCAGCAAAAGCAATTTATGATAATCTTGTCAATAATTTTAATTCAAATGGGCAACAAATAAAAAGTAGCCTGAACGGATATATAAAACAAATTTATATTACTAATGGTCAGTTTGTGGAATCCGGGCAGGCACTTGTTTCTATTGCACAAAATAAGAATCTATTGCTAACTGCACAGGTTCAACAAAAGTATCTTGAAATTTTGCCCACTATAGTTTCTGCTAATGTCAAAACGCTTCATAACAACAAAACATATTCTTTTAAAGAATTAAACGGGAAAGTACTACCTCACGGAGAATCGGTAACTGGTAATTCTTATATGATCCCTGTAAACCTGCAAATTGAGAACAAAGCAGGGTTTGTACCGGGCACTTTAACCGAAGTGTTTCTAAAAGCAGTGACTAACTCCAACGCTTTAACAGTTCCTAATGGCTCACTTTTAGAGGAACAAGGTATTTATTATGTATTCGTACAAGTAAATCCTGAATTATTTGAAAAGCGTGAAGTAAGTATTGGTGGCACTGATGGATTACGGACAGAGATTACAAAAGGGATTTCTGAACATGACAGAATTGTGACCAGTGGGGCGATGCAGGTAAAACTGGCACAGGCAACGGGAGCATTAGACCCACATTCGGGACATGTACATTAACCGTAGTTATTGATTATATCAGTATGCATTATTTGAGTTTGCTTAACAACTGATATTTTCTTGTTTAATCTTTAATAAGAATAACAATGATAAATAATATAATAAAATTCTCACTGAACAATAAATACCTGGTTATTTTGAGTTCGGTGGTATTGGTTGTCTTCGGTTTAAGAACAGCAACCAATATGGATATTGATGTTTTCCCAGACCTTACTGCTCCAACGGTAATAGTAATGACTGATGCGCATGGTATGGCTCCCGAAGAAGTGGAACGCCTGGTTACATACCCGATTGAAACCGCTGTTAATGGAGCAATGGATGTTCGACGTGTACGTTCTTCTTCTGCCTTGGGTTATTCATTTGTTTGGGTCGATTTCGATTGGGGTACTGACGTGTATAAAGCCCGTCAGGTAGTTAGTGAGAAGCTTATGACTATTCAGGAAGTTATTCCTGATAATGTTGCAAAACCATTGCTGGCACCTCAATCAAGTGTTATGGGAGAAATATTCTTTCTTAGCCTTCAGGCGGATTCAACCGATTTAGCTGCACTACGTACCATAGCTGAATGGAATATACAACCACTTATTTTGGCTACAAGCGGGGTATCTCAGGTAACTATTGTTGGTGGTGATTATAAACAATATCAGGTACTTGCGGACCCACTAAAAATGAACTTTTATGATATTTCAACAGAAGAATTGGCGGAAGCATGTAAGGAAATGAGCCAAAACTCAACCGGAAAAATTGTTCGTGAATTTGGAAATGAATACGTAGTACGGGGTATAGCAAGAACATCGAATCTCGAAGAACTTGGAAACACATATATCAAATCCTTAAATGGCAATCCGGTTAGAGTTGACGATGTTGCGGAAGTAATAATTGGTAGTGCTGTAAAAATGGGATATGCCTCCCACAATGCAAAACCGGCCATAATCTTTTCTATTTCAAAGCAACCGAATACAAACACTCTGGCTGTAACCGAGAAAATAGAAGAAAAGTTAAAGACAATCGAAGCAACTCTGCCTCCTGATGTTACAGTCAATACTAAAATTTTCCGTCAGGCAGATTTCATTGAAACATCGGTTAATAATGTTCAAAAAGCTTTGCTGGAAGGAGCTACTTTAGTAATTGTAATTCTTTTCCTGTTCCTTGGTAGTTTTAGAACAACAATAATCTCATTACTGGCAATTCCTTTATCACTATTGGGTTCGGTTATTTTCTTGCACTTGCTTGGATTAAATATTAATACCATGAGCCTTGGAGGTATGGCAATTGCTATTGGTTCTTTGGTTGATGATGCTATTATTGATGTAGAGAACGTGTATAAACGATTGCGACAGAATTTCCAGTTAGCTAAAAGTGAGAGAAAAAGCTCATTTACCGTTGTTTACGAAGCTTCCAAAGAAATCCGAGCCTCCATACTCAATGCAACACTAATTATTATAGTCGCTTTTATGCCTTTGTTTTTCCTATCTGGAATGGAAGGGCGTATGCTGAAACCTCTTGGGATAGCCTACATAGTTTCACTCTTTATGTCGTTATTAATAGCAATGACTTTAACTCCGTTGCTTTCTAAGATGATGCTTTCAAGCGATAAATACCTATCGAAAAAAGAAAAGGACAGTTGGCTTGCAATTAATCTTATTGGTGGTTACGAGAAGTCATTAAAATGGGGGCTAAGTCATAAAAAGACTGTAGTTATTCCCATTCTGGGATTATTCGTGATATCGTTGGTTCTGTTTACAGGTTTAGGAAGAACTTTTTTGCCTGAATTTAACGAAGGGGCACTAACATTATCCGTGATTACAAAACCCGGTACGTCGCTTGAAGAAAGCAATCGTTTGGGAAACCTGGTTGAAAAGGAAATGCTTTCCATAAAACAAGTTAACAGTACAGCAAGGCGAACCGGACGGGGCGAATTGGATACACATTCGCAAAGCACTAATAGTGCAGAAGTGGATATAAACTTTTCTCTGGAAAGCAGGGAACTTGAAGACTTTTTAAAAGAAGTCAGGGCAAAGCTCTCCGCCATACCGGGAATTGTGTACACGGTAGGTCAGCCTTTAGGTCACCGTATAGACCATATGCTTTCGGGTACTCGTGCCAATATTGCCATAAAATTGTTCGGGACTGATTTAAACCAAATGTTTTCCATAGGAAATCAAATTAGTTCAACCATTAGTGATATTGACGGTTTGGTAGATGTAAGCGTTGAACAACAAGTTGAAATCCCACAAATTCAAATTCGACCCAATCGTAACATGTTATCTTTTTACGGCATCACGATTCATCAGTTTAATGAATTTGTAGATATTGCACTTGGTGGGGAAAAGATGGCGGATATTTACGAAGGACAAAAGACTTTCGATTTAATTCTACGATTCAATACAGATTATACCGATAAGATTGCAGGCATCATGGATGCGCTTATTGACACCCATGATGGTAGAAAAATTCCATTGAGCGAGGTAGCTGAAATTGTTTCATCTACCGGCCCAAATTCCATTAGTCGGGAAAATGTAAGGCGTAAGCTTGTTATATCAGCTAATGTTGCAGAAAGGGATTTAAGAGGAGTTGTTGAAGATATACAGCAAAATATTAAGGACAAAATTGAACTCCCCGAAGGATATCATATCGAATATGGTGGAAAATTTGAAAGTGAAGAAAAAGCTTCCAGGATGCTCCTGTTAACTTCTATAGCTGCTATCTTCATTATATTCATGTTATTGTATCAGGAATTTAAAAACTTCAATCTGGCAGGAATTATATTGCTCAATTTACCCCTTGCCCTCATTGGAGGTATTTTTGCAGTAGTTATTACTTCCGGAATGTTAAGCATTCCAGCTATTATAGGTTTTATTACATTGTTTGGTATTGCTACACGAAACGGCATTTTATTGGTTTCACGTTACCAAAATTTGCAGCAGGAAGGAGAACCGCTTTACGAAACCCTTATTCATGGCTCTAAAGACAGGCTATTGCCAATACTTATGACGGCTCTGACAGCAGCTTTAGCTCTTATTCCCTTAGCCATGAACGGCGACAAGCCCGGTAACGAAATTCAAAGCCCGATGGCACAGGTAATATTAGGTGGTTTGCTTACTTCAACCATCCTTAATATTTACATCGTGCCTATTGTCTACCAGTTCTTAAATAATAGAGGATTAATTAAAAATGAATCGAAATGATTAAAACATTTATAATACTAATATTTATGTTTTCGGTTTCTACAGCCTTCTCCCAAATCAGCATAGATTCGGTTTTGGTTGAAATCGAAAAGAATAATACCTCCCTGGCAGCATATCGTAAAAATGCCGATGCCGATAAAATGGGAAATAAAACAAACTTATTGCCCGACAATCCTGAAGTAGCATTTAACTACTTATGGGGTAGCCCGGACATTATTGGTAATCGAACTGACCTGGCAATTACGCAATCGTTCGATTTTCCAACTGTCTATCTTTATAGATCTCAGCTTGCAGATATGAAAAATGAACAGATTGAGATGGAATATAAGAAGCGACGGTTTGATGTTTTGTTAAGAGCGAAAGTTATTTGCTACGAATTAATCTATCTGAACGCTTTGTATTCGGAATATCAGAAAAGACTAAATAATGATCTGAAAATTGCCAATGCTTTCAAAAAGAAAATGGATGCTGGTGAAGCTACCATTCTCGAACACAACAAGGCTCAGGTAAGCCTTTTGAATACCGAAAAACAACTGGAACAAATAAGTATAGACCGTGACGCTGCATTGCAGCAATTGGCATCATTTAATGCAGGTAGAAAAATTAGTCTTAGCGGTAGTGATTTCGGGTCAAATATTCTTGAACCTGATTTTGAAAAGTGGTATGCCCAAGCTGCAAATAATAACTCTATGCTCAGTTGGCTTAAACAGGAACTGGCAATTTCTTCAAAAGAAAAACAGCTTCAGGTTGCTCAGAATTTACCAAAAATAAATGCAGGTTATATGAGCGAAAAAGTTGTTGGCGAACAATTTCAAGGTGTAACCCTGGGAGTTTCAATTCCACTTTGGGGTAATAAACACACAATAAAGCATGCAAAACTAAAAACAGAAGCTGTTAATAGCATAGAGGCTGATGCGAAAGTTCAGTTTTATAATGAAATGAAAACTTTACATGACAAAGCAACAGCTTTGCAAAGTAGTATTACCGATTTCAAGCAACGTATATCGGACAATAATATCCTCGAATTGTTAGAAAAGGCAATGCAACAGGGTGAAATATCTTTAGCTGAATACTACTATGAATTGATGGTTTTTTACGACAATAAAGAAGAACTGTTGAATATGGAAAAAGAGTTGAATGTCACATTAGCAAAGCTTTACAAGTATGACTTATAGAAAAGAGCGGAATTCGTTCCGCCTTTTCCTTATTTCATTACCGAACATCATTTGAAAATTGAATCCTTTTGGGGAACAACTCAGAATGCTGTTAAATCCAAATTTACTATACCATTATCGCGTACTGCTTAGTTGCAATAGTAGGTAACAAATTGAAAGTTGACCGTTCAATCTACAAAATATTACAAATTTTGAGCATATCCCTACTTGAAAAAACGTCTATAAATGAACTGCTTACAAAAAACGATTACAAAAATGTCAAAAACAAAAAAAATAAACAATTAATAATCAGTGGGTTTTAATTGCCCACTAATGAAAGCAATTTTAAAAAATTTAAAACCGATTGGGCTAATTTCAAAAAACTACCATAATGATTATATTGATGAGCGATAAATTGTATATTTAAATATTAATTAGATAAACAGTTTCTGTATGATTTTTAAACCGGGCTTATCTCTCTCTTTATTTTTTCTTTTATTTCCTTCTCTTTTATTTGGTCAGGAAAAACCAGAAGTTCAGATTGGCGGCGCACTGCGCTTCAACTATAATCTTTCAACCTGGAAAGAAGGACAGAAAATCCGTGGAGGTGACTTCGGATACGACATGTTCCGAATCAATTCCATTGCTTCGTACAAAGGCGTAAAACTGAATGCAGAATACCGGTTATATTCCGAAAGTTTCGGCGGCGGTATGTTAAAGCAGGGCTGGGTGGAATACGATTTCAGCGAAAACAAAAACCTGCAAATAGGATTAACTCAGGTGCCGTTTGGCATTACCCAATACAACTCCAATAACTGGTTTTTTAACATGACCTACTATCTGGGTCTGGAAGATGACCATGACATGGGTATAAAATATACATATTCGGGCGAAAGGTGGGAATATGCCTTTGCCTTTTTTAAAAATGCAGAAGAGCTGAATTTTGGGAGTTATTCGGATGTTTCCGACAGCCGTTATTCGTACGATATTTCTTCCGTCGATTTGAACGGCGACGGAACGCCAGATTTAAGGAACAAGGAAACCAACCAGTTAAACGGAAAGCTGGCTTACAAAATTCGAAATGAAAAGTCGAGCCATAAAATTGGCATTTCGGGGCAATATGGCGGTTTGCATAACCTGGATACAGAAGAAACCGGCAATCATTTTGCCTATGCGGGGCATTACGAAATGCAGGCAGGAAGGGTGGCTTTGAAAGCTCAAGTGGCCATGTACGGACACAACCCGGAAAACCCGACAGGTGAACCAACCGATGTGGTTGCCATGACGGCTTACGGAGCTCCATACCTTGTGGCAGCAAACGGAAAAGTTTACACATTCAGCCTTTCCTATTCGCTGCCGGTGGACTGGCATCCGGTTTCCAATCTTCAATTTTACAACGACTTTGGCTATTTGAATAAATCGGTTACTAATTTTATGGATTCATATATGAACGTAACCGGTGTTTTGGTAACAGCCGGAAATATTTTTACGTACATCGATGCGGCTGCCGGAAAAGATCATCCGTGGCTGGGGCCGGAATGGACAAACGGGCTGGCCGCCGGCACTGATAATGCCACCTGGCATTTGCGGTTTAATATTAACCTGGGATATTATTTTTAACCCGTATTCAAAAAAAACGAAACAATTAATACCGGATTTTATGACAGAAGAAAACAAAACACCAAAAGACAGTGAAGCTCATCTCAAAAGCAGCAAAAAGTATTTCGATGTGGATCCCTTGGTTTTCTGGCCATCGGCACTTGTAATTGTTATCTTCATTGCCATTACTCTAATTGTGGGCGAACCAATGAACAAAGTATTTTCCAATATACAAAGTTCCATTTCCAGTTTTGGGGGCTGGTTCTTTGTATTGTCGGTAAATATTTTCCTCTTTTTTGTGCTGTTCATTGCTTTTAGTAAGTACGGTAAAATTCGTTTGGGAGGGAGCAAATCGAGGCCCGAGTTTTCAACGGTAGCCTGGTTTGCCATGCTGTTTAGCGCTGGTATGGGTATCGGTATTCTTTTCTGGAGTGTTGGCGAACCTATCAACCATTTCATAAATCCGCCCGATGCCGAATCCCGGTCGATAGAAGCAGCCCGCGAATCAATGGAAATAACATTTTTGCACTGGGGATTACATGCCTGGGGTATATATGCTTTGGTGGGTATGGCACTGGCGTTTTTCACATTCAATAAAAAGCTTCCGCTAACCATCAGCTCGGTTTTTTACCCGCTGCTTGGCGAAAAAGTGAACGGCCCCTGGGGAAAAGTGATTAATGTGCTTGCCGTAGTGGCTACTTTATTTGGGCTTGCTACTTCACTCGGATTGGGGGTTCAGCAGGTAAGTGCCGGACTGACTCACCTTTTCAATTTACCCGACAACCTTACAACACAAGTTATTCTGATTACGATAATTACCTTTGCGGCTACCGGTTCGGTTGTGGCCGGGCTCAGCGGAGGTGTTAAAAGACTGAGCCAGATGAATATGATTCTGGGCGCAATCTTCCTTCTGTTTATGCTTTTGGTGGGCCCTACGCTTTTTGTCATGAATTCGTTTATTCAAAATACAGGCGGATATATTCAAAACTTTTTTGAGTTGTCGTTCTGGACAGAAACCTATAAGCAATCGGACTGGCAGAGTGACTGGACTGTGTTTTACTGGGCCTGGTGGGTGAGCTGGTCGCCGTTTGTGGGAATGTTTATTGCCCGCATATCGAGAAGACGTACCCTGAAAGAATTTGTACTGGGTGTTCTTATTGTGCCTACTTTGCTTACTTTTCTCTGGCTTTCAACCTTTGGCGGCAGTGCCATATATCTGGAGCTGAATTCTTTGGCCGATATTGCCAGCGCGGTAACAGGCAACATTGCCACTTCGCTGTATGTGCTTTTGGAGCAGTTTCCTCTTTCGGCTGTTACTTCGATTGTTGGGGTGGTTTTGGTAATCAGCTTTTTTGTTACCTCTTCCGACTCCGGTTCGTTAGTAGTTGACTCGCTCACAGCCGGCGGTAAACTCGACGCGCCGATTCCCCAGCGTATTTTCTGGGCCTTGACCGAAGGTGCTGTTGCGGCAGTATTGCTTATAGGCGGCGGCCTGGGCGCTTTGCAAACTGCGGCTATTTCAACCGGTTTGCCGTTTGCTGTCATTTTAATTATTCTGATGTGGAGCCTCTTAAAGGGCCTTCAGAAAGAACACTCAGGAATGATGGAAACCCGGATGGAAGCTGAACGTAAACAATACCTGGATACCCTGGCCAAAATGATGCAAAAAAGAGAACAGGCCAAAGCATCCGGAAATATTCAAAAGGAAGTAAAGAAATAAAAGTTTAACCTGAAAAACAATATGATGTATAAACTGGATCACATACTTATTTGCTTAGATTTAAGCGAGATGGACGATTCGCTTATCCGGTATAGTAATTTTCTTATGGAAAACTTCAAGCCAAAATCGGTAACTTTTCTGCATGTAATTAAGTCGTATGAAATTCCACCAGATATGGTTGCTGCTTTTCCACATCTTGACCAACCCCTTACTGAAATTGTAAAAGACGAGTTGGAAGAAAAAATTGAAGCTCATTTTATCCAAAAAAATGAAATCCAAACAAAAATAATAGTTCTTGAAGGTTCAACAACCGACAATATTGTGAGGTATGCACGAGAAAACAACATCACCTTCACGCTGATGGGGAAAAAGATTGGTTACGAGGGCCGTGGTGGAATTGTTCGAAAGGTAATCAGTATTATTCCTTCGTCGGTTCTGCTGATTAGCGAAACCACACAGCCACGCATTGAACATGTTTTGGTGCGTATGGATTTCTCCAAGATGAGCGCGCTGGCCCTTAAAATGGCGCTTCGCCTGCAGGAATTAACCGGAGCCAAGGTTTCATGCCAACATGTCTACAAACTTCCGTTAAAATATTTTCCGGTGAGTTCACCCGAAAACGATAGAAAACTGATGGATCATATTCAAAAACACGGAAGGAAGGAATATCAAAAGTTTATGAAAAAACAGGAACTCGACCCCGGGAAAATTCCCTGCACCACTTCGCTGGACCCGGAAAACGACGAGGCCCACATTCTTTACAAACAGGCACTAACCACTGGGGCAGACATGATCATCATCGGCTCGAAAATAAAGTCGGAACTGGCCGATATCATAATCGACTCTACATCGGAGAAACTGGCTTCAGCAGAAAAAAATCTGCCGGTACTCATAATTAAAGATCGAAAACAAACCATTGGCTTTTTAAAAGCACTTTTCAAATAAAAAATTGGCATCATGAATTTACATACAGTAATAAAATATTTCGTTTTTTCAGCACTTTTTCTTTTGTTCACAGGCGGGTGTGCCCAAAAACCTGCCGGAGAAGAAAACAGGGAAGTTAAAATGGTTTATTCCGATTGGTCGGAGAGCGTGGCAATAACCCACCTTGCGGCTGTTTTGCTCGAAGAAAGCATGGACTACAAGGTGATTTTAAAGTTGGCCGATGTGGAAGAGGTGTATCGGGAAATTGCCGGGAAAGAAGCCGATATTTTTGCCGATGCCTGGCTTCCTGAAACGCATCAGTCGTATATGGATGCCTACCCCGGTTTGATAGAAACCATCGGAATTACTTACCCCGAAGCCCAGACGGGATTTGTTGTACCTGAATACAGCACGCTCCAATCGGTTGCCGATTTAAAAAATTATCCGTATCCGGTTATCGGAATCGACAAGGGGGCCGGAATTATGCAAAAGGCACAGCTGGCCATTGAAAAATATGCTTTACACAATAGGCTTTTAAGCCTGTCGGAAGAAGAAATGATACGGCATCTGGAAGATTCGGTAAGGCGGAGAAAGGACATTGTAATTACCGGGTGGGAACCGCACTGGATTTTTGCCCGTTACAATTTGCGTTTTCTCGAAGATACCTACAATATTTTTGGAGAAAAGGAAACCATTTACACCATTTCGAGAAAAGGTATGGAAGAAGATCATCCTCGTGCCGTACGTTTTTTCGAACGGATGCAGCTAACCGAACGACAGTTAAACAGTCTGGTTTACCATGTCAGACTGAGCGAAGACCCCCGACAGGGAGTAAAAAATTGGATCAATGAGAACGAATACATTGTAAACCAATGGGTAAAGAACCTCCGTCCGAAACGAAAGAAAATTATGTGATGTTTATGTTGTCTGTTATACACATTCGACGTGACAAAAGTCGTTCTATTCGTAAATTGCCTTTTGAATCATTACTAATACTGATTAAAAAAATATTAATTCAATACAAATAAAAAAGAGATAATTATGAATGTTACAAATCGTCGTGAATTTATTAAAAAGACTACCACTACAGCTGCTGGTATGATGTTGAGTGCACCTGTAATTAAAGCAGGATTCGGAAATAAAAGTCCGAATGATATCATTAATGTTGCCGTGGTAGGTATCAGAGGCAAAGGTGGTATGTATGGAGGCGGAGGGCACTATGCAGTTTATTCCGCTATGCCTAATGTCAGGGTAACAACAATATGTGATGTTGATGAGAGAGAATTCCCTGCAGCAATCAAGAATATCCAGAATATTGGAGGCAATACCCCCAAAATAGTTGTGGATATGAGAGAGATGCTTGAAGATAAGGATATTGATGTCGTTTCAATTGCGAGTCCTGATCACTGGCATGCTCTGCATGCTATCTGGGCATGTCAGGCCGGTAAAGATGTATATGTGGAAAAACCAATATCATATAATCTTTTCGAAGGCAGGAAAATGGTTGAAGCAGCCAGAAAATATGGCCGTATTGTTCAGGCTGGCACACAAAGAAGAAGTGAGGAAGTTGTGAATGAGGCCATTAAATTTATTCATGATGGTAAGCTTGGGGATATTTACATGGGAAGAGCTATTGTATATGGTCACAGGGGAGATATAGGACGCATGAAAAACAGTCCTGTTCCCAAAGGAGTACACTGGGATATGTATCTCGGGCCTGCTCCCTATCGTCCCTTCAATGAAAACAGATTCCATTATAAATGGCACTGGTACTGGGATACAAGTACTTCTGAATTCGGTAATAACGGTACCCATTTTATGGACCTTCTGCGTTGGGGTATGCAGAAACGTGAACATCCTGTAAAAATTCATTCAACCGGCGGTTTTTATGTATGGGATTCAGACCAGGAGATACCAAACCTTCAGACTGCTACTTATGAGTATGCAGATGGCACCATCATTGAACAGGAAGTACGCAGTTTGTTTACAAATTCTGAGTTTAATTCAAAGAGCGGATGTTTCTTCTATGGATCAAAAGGGTGGATGTACCTGGGAGGCAATGAATTCCAGACATTCTTCGGACCAAAAGACGAACCGGGACCAAGCATGAAGGCTGCAAGTCCTGAATTGCCTGTACTAAAAGATTTTGCTGATGCACAAGCAACAGATTCAGTCAATATCAGGCCACTGGAATTTGCTCACTTCAAAAATTTCATCGACACAGTGAGAACCAGAAAATGGCAGGATCTGAATGCTGAAATTCTGGAAGGACATATGTCAACTTCGTTTGCACATCTCGGCAATATCTCCTATCGTACCGGCAGGAAACTTACTTTCAATCCTTATTCTGAGAAGTTTATCGGTGATGAAGATGCCAATTCTTATCTGACAAGGAATTATCGTTATCCTTATGTAGTGCCTGAAAATGTGTAATTAATAAATATTTACGTTAACCGGCATCATGTTTTTATGACATGAATGTCGAAGTTATATAAAGTTGTAAAATGGAGGGGCTGTATTACTTTAATGAGTAAATAGCCTCTTTTTTAATTTCAATGCAAAAAGTTTATCTGCTACCATGTGGTTGAAATGCTTAACAATAACGATGAATTGCATATTAAAGATAGTTCGTTTCATTTAATTTATATTTAGTCCAGCTATATTTGAGTTGAAAATTTTAATCTCATACCAAATCCGTTCTCATCACACTTTTTATACTATTAACATTCTCCAAGTAATTATTAATTTAACAGCGATCAAAGGTATTTTTATGATATAACTGATGTGACAATGTAAAACAACACACACCTTTTCAAGACCCCCCTGCTCACTGAAATCCAATGTCAAACTTTATTATTCTGATAAGATGATCACAGATAAATCATTTGGCAGTCTTGATGAGATAAAGCTTCTGCCAAAAAAAACAATTTGCTGGTAAATTTCGATGAAACTTTCTCAATACTTAATACCTTTTCAGATAAAGGTTGCACAGTAACACTTTATTGCGACCTTACACCTTACAGCCTCTATTTTGAAATTACCATGAAGAAGAAATTTATCCTCAATGGTGGATTCATATTTTATGGTTCACATGATGGATTTGGGGTGGTGGTGCACCAACTTTCTCTGTTAATATTGATCCTGATAATAAATCGGGATGGAGTATTCACAGAATCTTTAAAATAATTATTTTTGATTCACAATTAAACTTAGTTTATGCAAAATATATATCTTTTGATTGTAGTAGTTCTCTTTGCACTTGCATTTTCAGATCTGATAGTTGGTGTCAGTAATGATGCTGTTAATTTTCTCAATTCAGCCATAGGATCAAAAGCTGCCCCTAAATGGATAGTGTTAACCCTTGCTGCGCTGGGAGTGCTTATTGGAGCTACTTTTTCAACTGGAATGATGGAAGTGGCAAGAAAAGGAGTTTTTCACCCTGAAATGTTCTCGTTTCAAGAGATCATGGTCATATTTCTTGCTGTTATGTTAACCGATGTCATTTTGTTAGATGCTTTTAATACGTTGGGCATGCCCACTTCAACAACTGTTTCCCTGATATTTGAATTACTGGGTTCGGCAGTAGCAGTGTCATTAGTAAAAATCAAAAATCTCGGAGGATCAATGTCTGAACTGGTTCAGTATGTTAACACCGGAAAAGCATTGGCAATAATTTCCGGAATACTTATTTCTGTGGCAATTGCATTTACATTCGGCACAATCATCCAATACCTTGTAAGACTTATCTTCTCCTTTAATTACAAAAAGATGATGGTTTATTTCGGATCACTTTTTGGTGGTTTAGCTATTACTATGATATCTTATTTTATACTTATTAAAGGTATTGATGGCTCAACATTCTCTTCTTTTCCGGTCGGAAATCAAAATACTCCTCTAGCTGAATGGGTAAAAGGTCATACAGGATTATTGCTATTGATAAGCCTTTCTGGATGGACAACTGTTTTACAGTTTTTCAGATGGTTAATTAAGATTGATATTCTTCAAATAGTAGTACTGGCAGGAACATTCGCTCTGGCAATGGCTTTTGCCGGTAATGACCTCGTTAATTTTATTGGAGTTCCGGCAGCCGGATTTACATCCTTTCAGGCCTGGCAATCATCAGGAGGATTAGATCCTTCAAATTTAAAAATGGGCATGCTCACGGGAGATGTTAAAACTCCTTTCCTTTTTCTTTTTATTTCAGGTGTGGTGATGATAGTAACACTGATAACAAGTAAAAAGGCTAAAGCTGTCACACAAACTGAAGTTAATCTCGGAAGACAGATGGAAGGAGCTGAAAGGTTCGGATCTTCAGCTCTTGCACGTGCTATAGTAAGAAGTTCTGTTAGAATAAATAAAAATATAACAAAATTCTTTCCTGAGCCGGTTAATAATTTCATAAAAAACAGATTTACCAGGATTAATGATATCGATGACACAAATGGACCGGCATTTGATAAATTAAGAGCCTCTGTCAATCTAATGGTTTCAAGTATCCTGATTGCATTGGGAACATCCCTGAAATTACCTTTATCGACAACTTATGTAACCTTCATGGTCGCTATGGGATCATCTCTTGCCGACGGTGCATGGGGACGTGAAAGTGCTGTTTACCGTGTATCGGGAGTATTCGCAGTTATTGGAGGATGGTTTTTAACAGCATTAATTGCATTTACAATTAGCGCATTAATGGCATGGATTATTAGCTCAGCAGGTATGTTGGCTATAATCGCTTTGGTAATTATTGCGATTATTCTAATTATAAGAACTCACATTGTATTTAGACGAAAATCAGGCAAGCAAACTGAAGAAGAAGAAATTATCAGCGGAAATGATGCATCGGACAAAAACATTGAAAAATTTAAAAATCAAGTTATTAAGACAATCAATACATCAGGTAAAATTTTTACATATGCACTTGACAGCTTCATTAATGAAAATATCGTAAGTATAAGGGAAGCAATGAAAATGAATGATCAGCTAAGTTCTAAAACAAAAAAGCAAAAAAGCAATATTATACCTACTATCTCCAAAATGAAGTTGGAGGATGCAGATGCCGGCTATTTTATCATCCAAATTGTCGATTATCAGAGGGAGATATCACATTCTGTAAATTATATGGTTGTTCCTCTTAAAGATCACCTTGAGAATCAGCATAAACCTTTTACCGAATCTCAGATTCAAGAAATCAAATCACTCATCAATGAAGTTACTCAATTTTTTAAACTTGCCTTGCTAATCATAGAAGATGAGAAATTTGAAAAAATTGAAGATTTAGTAGCTAATCGAATAAAAATAGTTAATATTCTCTATGAGATAGAAAAAGTTCAGGTTAAAAGGATTAAAGTTAAAGAGGTTAATACCCGAAACTCACTTTTATTCTTTAAGTCTCTTGCTGAAACAAAGAATATGCTGTTACAATCAGTAAACCTGGTTAAATCTTATCGCGATTATATTATTGCCAGTAAAAAGCCATTATAATTCTCTTCAGGTATTATTAAAATATCTTAACTATCAATAAATTTGCACTATGAGAAATATGATTAAAATAATAGTATTTTATTTCATCTCTGTGCTGATTTGCATAGTGGGAGGCAAAATATTCCATTATGATTATCCATACTTTTCTGGTCAGGATAATTTATACAAAGCGAAAAAAGACTCTGTTATTTATTTATCTGATAACTCCTCAGATATTCCACTGTTTTCATTAAAAGAGGAAAACAGTCAAATAACATTCAACAGAGTTACTTATGGTAAAACAGATAAAAATCAACAATTTTGTTCAACTGTAACAACTAATAAAGAACGATTTGTTAAATTTTCGATTATTCGGTTGCTTACCCTCTCTGACAATATTTTTCTCAAATTTCAAAAATATGATATAGCATTCCCTTTCCATTTTTTTTGGTGATCCATTTTTAAACTTACATATTTTTTATTTGC
>LSQX01358517.1_pt1 | contig 16165 bp, 16 predicted proteins | sample 654561 | NCBI WGS metagenome assembly LSQX01 (sample SAMN04489861, study PRJNA283612) | anaerobic digester metagenome | isolation source: 4 biogas reactors fed with cattle manure at either 37C or 55C with and... | place: Denmark: Kongens Lyngby | collected 2014 | reverse complement strand
GCTTCCTTTTAGCTCTTTTTGGGCGCGTGCTGAAGAGCGTAAATTGGACTGGAGAATCGGTTGGGATAGCACAAGCAGCTGTTTGAAGGAACGACCATAGTGCGAATCGCTTTTTTCAGCAGGCCCTAGGTATTTAAAAGATACTGAAGCATACGAATAATCTGTCAAAACCATAGCTTGCTATGGTTTTAGTGACAGTATAACCAGCATAAATCGCGGAGAAGTTCCTGCGTGAGCGCAACGTGCCCAAGGCCGCGCCGGTCGTTTCCACGCCCAAGGCGGAAACCAAGGCCACCCAGCCTCACAAAGCAAGCGTTCCTGTCATCTATGTGGAGGACAGGTGCTAAGGATTAAAGGATACGGAAAACCGGGCAGGTTCAAGGGAATCCGCCCGGTTTTTAAATGGATACCAAGACCTTGCTCAGAGAACTTACTTGTTAGAGAACGTGCAAATTATCAGCGAACCGCCGCTTAAGATTCCTTCAATTTCTCCCGGATATCCAAAACATGGTTGGAGACGCCTGTCAAATCGGTGTTCTCGCAGATGTTCAACGTGTACTCCAAGTAATGTTGAAAGAGGGGCTCATCCATTTCTTTCAGGCTGTCCGCCATGTAATGGGCGAACATATCCGTGCCGACATAATGCAGTCTCCGCGAGGGCAGGCCGTCGCTTAAGGCGTCAATATCCCTTTTGCGGTGAAGCTCAAATATTGTCCTGGGGTCGCTGATGGGCTGAAAAGTCTTCTCGTTCAAAAAGCCATTTTCAATCAGCGTGGGATACGCGCCGCGCATGAAGGCGTATTGAATCATGGATGGATCAAACTGACAGTAGGCAACATAGACCAAACCGCCCGGCTTGCAAACGCGATGCGCTTCCGACAGGCAGCGGGTCTTGTCCACAGGGCTGAACAGATGATACATCGGCCCCAGCAAAAGGACCCTGTAAAAGCTGTTGTCTTCATACCGGCTTAAATCCAACGCGTTGCCCTGTATGGCGCGGATATTGTCACCGGCTTTTATGCGCGCGCTCAACACATCCAGATTGGCCAAAACAGGTTCTATCGCGTCCACCTGATAACCCATTTGGGCGTACCGCAAGGCATAGCGGCCGGTCCCCGCTCCGATTTCCAGAATCCGGGCACCGGGAAAGAGATATCTGTCGATATAAGAACAGGTTACGAACCATTCCACTTGCCCTTCCCTGGATTGAAGGCGCTCATCCTCCCTGCGGGATTCATAGAATGCTTCCACGGAATTCTCAATGCTCAAAACCGTTTCCCCCAATCAATGTTTGCTCCAGGGCATTTCCTCATCGTGCAATCCGCAGCCCGGGCAGACGCAACCGGAAACAAAGAGGGTGCCGCAGTTGGGGCATTCCTCCTTGTCGGAACGCCAGGGGCGCTTTTCTTTTTGGTGGGGGATTCATCGGACGAAGACGGCCTGCCCATCAGGATGTCGGCGATTGTTTCCTCTTTCTGATGCTCTATGTCAAAAATCGCATCCAGGATGCTGTGCTCCTCTTTTTTCCTGTCCATGCGGGCCTCCTTTTCCGAATATTCAGCTTTGTCTGTCAATGGATACGGCAGAAAAATAGATGAATCAGGGAAACAGGCAGGTCGCGCAGCCGTGTCAGGATTGCAGGGTTTCTCCCGGCGCCTGAGCCGCCGGCGCGTCTTCCATGCGGCCGAAACGGGCGAAGAGCACCGTGGCGGCCACCAGGAGCAGGCCGTTGATGAGCATGACGGCCGGGGTGCCCCAGCGCTCCGAGGCAAGGCCGCCCAGGTAGCCAAAGGCGACGCGGGGCAGGATTTCGCTGACCAGCGCGTTCACGGAATGGGAAGTTGCCCTTAGGCTTCTGGGCACGGTTTTGTTGATGTAGGTCACGATGCTGTAAAAATAGGCAATGTAACCGATGCTGTGCAGGGCATTGGCGAGCAGGATAAAAGGAATGCTGCGGAAAAATGACATCAGAACCCAGCGAAGCGCGGTGGCCGCGCCGGCCATCAGCAGGGTGCGCTTGGAACCCAGCTTTTTGATGATGGCTTCCATGGAAAACAGAACCGGGATTTCAAGCAGGGAGCCGGTGAACATCAATAAGCCTACCAGGCCGCTGTCCCCACCGATGGAGGTGAGGTAGAGGGGGTAATAAGAATGGAAATAGCCAAAGCCCATCGCGAAGCAGAGGCTGTACGCCAGAATGCCGTAAAACTGCCTCATTTGGGAGAGCTGCTTCCAGGACGCGCGCCACTCATGCTTTTCGGTGTAGCGGCGATGGACCTTGGGCAGGCGCAGGCTGACCAGCCCCGCCAGCAGCATGATGACGGCGCCGGTTACGAAGATGGAATCATAGCGGTTTTGCAGCATATAGCCCACGATGAGCACGGTGGTGATGTAGCCGACCGTGCCGCCGATTCGGACCTTGCCGTAGTCCCACCTGCCGCCTTCCAGCGCCTCCAGCGCCAAATTCTCCGTCAATGAGGGAATGGGGTTGCAGAAGAAGGAGTACAGGGACACCAGCACGATGAGATAAAGATAGGCGGTACTGAAATAAAACAAGAGGCTGACCAGAACCGTCGCGAAATACAGCAGGTTTAATACCCAATTCTTGGTGGAAGCCCTGTCGCTTAACGCGCCCCAGGACAATTGGCCGATGAGCACGGCGAAATAGGAGATGGAAATAACCAGCCCGATCTGCGCCTTGTCATAGCCAATCTGCTCCAGGTAGAGGTTGATGTAGGTGCCAAAGACCGAGAGCCCCGAATACAGGAGGGTGAAGAGCACAAAAAACCGCAGGGGGAATCGTTCCTGATGAGCCGTCAATTTGAATCGTTCCTTTCTGTCCGGGCTCCCGATATACTCCCAACATTATAACCGAAAAACTTGACCTTGGGAGAGGCAAACCCCTTGACACCCCTATTCTCCTTGATGTAGTATCATCATAACAAGTACAAGAAGAATGTCAATCATGCGGCTGCCGCGGCAGCTGAATGATTTGTCGGCGCCAGGTCACAAAGTGGGCGGCACCCGAAAACCGGGGTCCGCCCCAAACCGGCAGGCAAAAGCAAACATGAAAGGCGGATGGCGGCATGCTTTCACAGAAATACGGGCGGGATGACGCGTTTTTCCTTCAGCGGGGGGCGCTGACAACGGCAAAGGAAATCCTCCAGCAACCCGCTTTGTGGCGCAACCTGGCCAAGCTGCTTACCGCGCAGCAAAAAGAAATTGAGGCCTTCATGTCGCGCCTCAAGCCGCTGTCCGGCCTGCGCATCATCCTAACCGGCGCCGGTTCCTCCGCCTTCATCGGGGAGAGCCTTCAGATGATGCTGACGCGCGAGATTGGACTTGCGAGCGAAGCCATCGCGACCACGGACATCGTGTCCGCCCCGGAAGCCGTGTTAATGGACGTGCCCACGCTGCTGGTGAGCTTTTCCCGCTCCGGCGAGAGCCCGGAGAGCATGGAAGCCCTGAAGCTGGCTTCAAAGCACATCGGCAAGCTGTACAACCTGGTCGCGGTCTGCAAAAAGGATTCCTCCCTGGCGGCCCTGGCCGAGCAGTCCAGCGAGACCCTGATTTTGAATATGCCGGAAGGCTCAAGCGACCTGGGCTTCGCGATGACCAGCAGCATCAGCTGCATGATGCTGGGCACCTACCTGACACTGTCCGGCCTGCATGTCGCGGAGTACGCGGCCTATATCAACAACCTGGCGGACAGCGTGGAGCGCGAGTTTTCAAGCCTGGACAAACTGGCCCGGGAAATCGCGCAACACCCCTATGACCGCATCATCTATCTGGGCAGCGGCGGGCTCAAAGGCCTGGCGCACGAGGGAGCCATCAAGTCCCTGGAGCTGACCAACGGCAAGGTCAACGCCTCCCATGAAAGCCCGATGGGCTTCCGCCACGGGCCGAAAACCGTCATCAACAAAAGCACGCTGACCGTCCATTTCATTTCACCGGTGATGAAGACGCAGCTGTACGACCTGGATCTGTTAAGCGAGCTGGTTGAACAAAAGGGCGACAACAGGCAGGCCGCCATCGCGGGAAAAGGCTGTGAACTGCCCGGGAAGGCGGATTATGCCTTCCTTTATGAGCCGGTCGGCGTCAGCAACAAGGAATTGACCGCCTACATCAAGGGGCTGCTCTTCCTGCAGCTGCTCTCGCTTGAAAAATCCATGGAATCGAGGACCCCGACGGACAACCCCAGCACAGGCGGACAGGTCAACCGCGTCGTCCGGGGGGTTGTCATCCATTGAGCAATACGGCAGATATCAAAAAGGGCAGCTTGCTTCTGGGCATGGACGGCGGCGGCAGCAAGACTGCCTGCGCGCTGATGGATTTTAACGGGAACATCCTGGCGCAGACAGAAGGCATCGGCACCAACCACCGCCAGCACGGCGTGAAAAAGGTGCTGGACACCATCAGCCATCTGGCAGGAGATTGTTTAGAAAAGGCAGGCACGGATGAATCCGCCCTGGCCGGCGTATGCATCGGCATGCCAAGCTACGGTGAGCATCCGGAGATGGACAACCAGCTGGCCGAGCACCTGCACCGGGTGTACCCGAAGCTGCTGATTGTCAATGACGTCCATGTCGGCTGGGCCGGCTCTTTGGCGCTGGGCAGCGGCATCAACCTGGTGTCGGGCACCGGCTCCATCGCTTATGGGGTCAACGACAAGGGCTTAGCCGCCAGAAGCGGCGGGTGGTCCGAGTCCATCGGCGATGAGGGCAGCAGCTACTGGATGGCCGTGATGGGCATGCAGTTGTTCACCAAGCAGTCGGACTTCAGGGAGCCCCGCGGCCCGCTGTACCGGATTATCAAGGAAAAATTCAGCCTGGAGGATGACTTTGAGTTCATCCCGCTGATTGAGGAACAATACCTGCCCTTCAGGGACAAGGTGGCCTCCTTTCATTACCTGGTCGCCCAGGCGGCCGGCGAAGGCGACGGCACGGTGATCGCGCTGTACAAAAAGGCCGCCCTTGAGCTGATGAGCCTGGTGCGCTCCGTGTTTGAACAATTGGGCCGGCCGGATGAGAGCCGCCGGGTGTCCTACTCCGGGGGCACCTTCAAGGTGGGCGGGGTGCTGCTGGAGCCGCTGCGGGAACTGATTGAAAAAGAGGGTCTGACGCTGCAGGCGCCCCTCTATTCCCCCACCATCGGCGCCCTGCTGTTGGCGGCAAAGCAGTTTGCAGAAGAACAGCTGGACAGCGTGTTAACAGGGCTAAGAAATCAACAGGCTTAAGGTTTTCCCCATAAAAGTCTGAATATAAAGCGGAGAAGGGAATCGCCTGATAAAACGGCGGGGACGGTTTTGGAAGCGCAGAAGAAGAAAATCATCCTGGATGTGGACACCGGCACGGACGACGCCATCGCCATCGTTTTGGCGGCGCTGGAGGAGCGGTTTGATTTGCTGGGCATCTGCACGGTCAGCGGCAACATTGAGGTGAAGCTGACCACCGAGAACACGCTCCGCGTGCTCACCTTCTGCGGGAAGCAGGAGGAAATCGGGGTGTACAAGGGCAGCGACCTGCCTTTGGTGTCCACCCTGCTTCCCTGGACGGCGCAGGCGCTGGGCATCCGCTCGGAAATTGACCTGAGAACCGGCAAGCGCTGGCCGTTGCCCCGGCGGGAAGGCACGCGGCTTGACAAGTCGGAAGAGCATCCGGAATACCTGCCGCTTCCCCCGTCCAAAACTCGGGAGCGCGAGGAAAGCGCGGTTTACTGGCTCATCAAAACCCTGCTTGCCCAGGAAGAAAACAGCGTGACCTTTATTCAGGTCGGTCCCGCAACCAACCTGGCGCTGGCCTTGCGCGCCGACCCGCGGATCAAAAAGGCCATTAAGGAGATTGTCATCATGGGCGGCGGCGACCGGGTGACCAACACCTCCCCGGCCGCGGAATTCAACACCTGGGCGGACCCGGAAGCCATGGAAATCGTGCTGCAAAGCGGCCGCGACATTCTGATGGTGCCCCTGGACGCGACGCACAGCGCCTATGTGACGCTGTCGGACGCGGAGAAAATCGCGGCAATCGGAACCGCGCCGGCCCTTCTGGTCGCCGGGCTCATTAGGAGCCTCGCTTCCAGCTACATCAACAGCCACGAGGAAATGCGGCAATATCAGGCGGCGCCCATCCATGACGCCCTGGCAGTCTGCGCGGCGCTGCACCCCCAGGTATTGAGCGAGGTGGTTCACTGCAACTGCCATGTGGACATCTCAGGCGGCTGGGCCTACGGACAGACCATCGTCGACAAGCGGAAACTGCTGGACAGCGAAACAAAAAACTGCCGTTTCGCGAGGAAGGCGGATAGGAACTTCTTCCTCAAGTGGGCGATGGAAGTGCTGTCAAAGGACAGGGAGAAAAGGCCGCACAATTAAACCCGGCGCGTGCAACTTATATAATTTGGAGGTTATGCCATGTTCTTTGGAAGAAAACGCTTCAATTTTGTTTTTGTCGGCGCGGGCAGCTCGGTATTCACGATGCGGCTGGTCGGGGACATCCTGGGCGAGGATTTTATTGAAGGCGGCGAAATCCGCCTGGTGGACATCGATGAAAAGGTGTTGGCGCCGGTTGCCAAAGCGGTTTCAAAGCTGGTTGCCCATACGGGAAAAGCCTTTGAGGTCAGCGCGCACACCCATTACGGCACGGCGCTTAAGGAAGCCGACTTTGTGGTTTTCACCTACGCGGTGGGCGGCTACGCCGCCTGGAAGCGCGACATCAAAACCTGCACCCGCTTTGGCGTCAACCAGTCCGTGGGCGACACCATCGGGCCGGGTGCTGTGGTCCGCATCCTGCGCTCCATTCCCTTGGCGGTTGAGATTGCCAAGGCCATGGAGAAGGCCTGCCCCCACGCCTACATCATCAACTACACCAACCCTGAGGGCGCTCAGTGCCTGGCCATCCAGAAGTACACCAACATCAAGTCCTTCGGCCTCTGCCACGGGACGCCCGACACGGCGGCGGAACTGGCGGAGAAGGTCTTTGGGGTTAAACCCGAGAAACTGGCCTACCGCGCGGCGGGGGTCAACCACTTGACCTGGTTTACCGACCTGAACATCGACGGAAAGGACGTCTATCCCCAGCTTGAGGAAAAGCTCCTGTCCAGCGGTTTTGCCAAAAAAGAGCCGGTGTCTTTCCAGCTAATGAAGGTGTTTGGCTTGTACAGCGCGCCCGGTGACCGGCATGTGGAGGAGTTCTTCTCCACCTTCCTGCGGGACAAGGTGATGGACAGGATGAACCTGGCCTGGAAGAACAACGACTTTGTGCAGGTGGATTCCTGGCGGGCCAGGGACGCCGAATTGATGAAGGAAATCCTGGAGAAGGACAGCGGCCACGCGCATTTCCTGGAAGGCAGCGGCGAGACGGCCACCCACTTCATCCGCTCGCTCGCCACAGGCGAAGTCACCAGCGAGATGGTCAATGTCATCAATCAGGGCTACATCAGCAACATCAGGGACGGCATCGTGGTGGAGGTACCCACTTTTGTGGACCGCTTCGGCCTGCATCCCCAGCACATCGGTGAACTGCCGGCCGGCATCGCCGCCAAGTGTGAGAGCTTGGGCCGAGAATACCTGCTGCTGGTGGACGCCGCCCTCACAGGCGACCGCCAAAAGGCGCTGCAGGCCATGTATTTGGACCCGCTCTGCGCGATGTGCGACGACCCGGAAGGCTTGCTGGACGCGCTGATTCAAGAGAACCTGGATTTGCTGCCGGAATACTGGCAAAAGTAAGAACATAAAGGGAAGTGTCCCTTTATAAATAAAAAGGAGGTCCATCCATGAAGAAACTCTTGTCCCTTTTCCTCGTCCTGATGCTGCTGCTCTCCGCGCTGCCGGCCCTGGGCGAAGGCGTGACGACCGTGAAGTTCTGGACCCACATCAACGAAGCGTGGAACGCGTCCTATGAGGGCCTGATCGCGGAGTTTGAAGCGGCCAATCCCGACATCAAAATCGACTACCAACGCTTCCCCTATGACGAGTTTGAAGCCAAAATCCAGACCTCGCTCATGGCCGGTTCCGCTGCCGCGGACGTCTATGAAGTCTGGGGCGGATGGATGCTCGACTTCGCCTCCCAGGGCGTGCTGAGCGAGACCCCGGCCCAGTTCGCGGCCGACCTGGAGAACGACGCCTATCCCCCGGTGCTTGGCGCGCTGAAACATGACGGCAAGTACTACGGCGCCCCGGTTGAGTTCAACATCGAGCATGGCGCGATGATCATGAACAAGAAACTGTGGGAGCAGTCCGGCATGCCCTATCCGACCACCTGGAATGAGCTGATTGAGGACGCGAAGAAAGTGGCCGTGCAGGACGGCGAAGCCATGACCATGCGCGGCTTTGGCTATGCCAACGGCGATACCCTGATCGCGAACTTCCTGGCCCTGATTCTGCAACAGGGCGGACAGTACCTGAAGGAAGACGGCTCCGTTGACTTCAACACCCCCGAAGCCCTCAAGGCCATGTCGATGCTCGTTGGCTACACGGCTGATGACCACATCAACAATTTTGACGCGATTACCAACGGCGATGTCCAGGGTGACCACATCATGGTCGCTTTGGATGAGTCCTACGGCTGCATCCGCGGCCCCTGGGTCATCTCCGACCTGGAGCAGACCTACGGCCTGGTGATGGGCGTTGACTTTGACTACATCGGCCAGCCGCCCTTCTTTGAGGGAGTTGAGCAGAAGTTCGCCGCCGAAACCGGCTGGAGCCTCTGCGTGGCCAAGAACTCCACGGTTCAGGACGCCGCCTGGCGTTTCGTTGAGTTCCTCAACCAGCCCGACGTCCTGGTCCGCCACAACATCGCCTGCGCCCAGGTACCGCCCCGCAAGTCTGTCGCGGCTGACCCCGCCTACCTGGCCGGCGCCCCCTATATGGCCCCGCTGCTGGACAAACTGCAGTATTCCGAGTTTATCGGGCCGTTTAACACCGACATCATCAAGTCCTACATGAACCAGACCTTCATGGCCCTGTGCAGCGGCGACCACAGCGAGGAAGCGGTGAAGGCCGCCCTTGCGAAGATGACCGAAGACCTCGCGCAGAACATGAAAATCTACTGATTCCAACCAACAGGGCCGCGGCTTTGTCCGCGGCCCCTACCCTTGTTTAGCAAAGGAGAAGTACCTTGAAGAGGACGATATTCCCCTACCTGGTTTTAGCGCCATTGATACTGCTGCTGATTGTGTTTTTGGTGCTGCCCATCCTTGGAAGCTTTGTCATCTCTTTGCTTGATTACAATCCTTTGCGGGAAACGGGCAACACCTTCATCTGGTTTGACAATTTCAAACGGCTGCTGGGCAACGAGCTGTTTGGCATTTCATTCAAGAACACATTGACCTATGTGTTCATCATGGTGTCCATCAACCTGGTTGTCACCCTGCTCATCGCGCAGCTGCTGACCACGCTGTCCTCCAACAAATGGCGCAGCCTGTTCCGCGTGCTGCTGTTCATGCCCTGCGTGGCGCCGCTGGCCGCTGTCTCCGTCATCTGGCAAAAGGGCATCCTGCCGACCAAGGGCGGGCTTTTAAACATCTTCCTGTCCAATTTCGGCGTCGCGCCCATCAACTGGCTGGGCAACGCATCCGTGCTGATGCCCTCCCTGCTGATAGTCAGCCTCTGGGCGGACATCGGCTACAACATCATCCTGTTTATTTCAGGCTTGCAGGGCATCCCGCAGGATTACATGGACGCGGCGAAAATTGACGGCGCCGGACCCATCAGGCGCTTCTGGCAGGTGACCTTCCCGCTGTTGGGGCGCACCTTCAGCTATGTGACTGCCATGACGCTGATTTCCCAGTTCCAGGCCTTCGCGCAGTTTTCCATCCTGGCCCCCGGAGGCGGCATCGCCCGCGCCGGCTATGTGCTGAGCACCTATATCTATGACATGGGCTTTGGCAACAAGGACATGGGCTTCGCCTCGGCAATCTCGCTGACGCTTTTCCTGGTCATCCTTGTGGTGACGCTCATCCAGCAGCGGGTGAACCGCGTGGATTGGGGGTACTGAGTATGCGCAAATGGACAAGAAAAACCACCGTCGACCTGGTTCTCATCGTGTTCTTCTCGGTGTTTTGCCTGGTCTTCATGATGCCCTATGTGAGGATGATTCTGGATTCCTTCAAGACCAGGGTTGAGGTGATGAAGGCGAATACCTTCTTCCCCAGCAAATTCATCCTGGACAACTACCAATCCGTTTTTGAAAAAACGCCCATCTGGAACTGGTTCCTAAACAGCCTTTGGACCTCGACCCTGGTTACGGTTGTCATGCTGTTCACCAGCTCCATCGCGGGCTTTGTGTTCGCCAAGTACAGTTTCAAGGGCAAGCAGGTCATCTTCTGGTTCATCATGGCCACCATGATGGTGCCGGCCCAGACCACCATGATTCCCTCCTTCTTGATTATCCAGAGGCTGGGACTGTATGACAACCTCTTTGCTCTGGTGGTGCCCAGCCTGGTAGGCGGGTTTGGCATCTTCCTGTGCAGGCAGTTCATCGAGGACATCCCCGACAGCATGGTGGAGGCCGCCAGCATCGACGGCGCGGGCCATATGCGCATCTATTTCCAGGTGATTCTGCCCCTTATCAAGCCCGCCTTGAGCGCGCTGGCCATCTTTACCTTTCTGGGCAAGTGGAACGACTACTTGAATCCCCTGCTCTACTTGAGCGACACCAGGAGGATGACGATGCCCCTGGCGCTCAGCTTCTTTACCAGCCAGCGCCAGTCCGACATCGGCGCGGTTATGGCCGCGGCCACCCTGGTCATGCTGCCGGTGACCGCCGTCTTCCTCGCTTTCCAGAAACAGTTTGTTAGAGGCATTTCCATTACAGGCATGAAGTAAACCAAGAAGAAAAAAGGAGAAAGAAATGAAATTCGCATTCATCGGAGCCGGCAGTTTTGGGTTTACCAGGAATCTGGTGCGGGACATCCTGAGCTACAAGGCGTTTCAGGACGCCACCATCGCGCTCATGGACGTGGACAAGGAGCGCCTGAGTTTTATCACCAAGGCCGTTGAGAAAATCATCAAGAAGGGCAATTACGGCGCCAAGGTGCTGTCCACCACCGACCGCAAGGAAGCCCTCATGAACGCGGACGGCGTCATCTGCACCATCCTGGAAGGCGGGGTGGAGGTCTGGAAACATGACATCCTGATTCCCAAGAAGTACGGCATTGACACCAATGTCGGCGACACCCGCGGCCCCTCGGGCATCTTCCGCTTCCTGCGCACCGTCAACCCCATCCTGGACATCGCGGATGATATCACCCGCTATTGTCCCAACGCCGTCTTCCTCAACTACACCAACCCCATGGCCATGCTGGTCCGCGCCGTCCAGGGCAAGTACCCCGAGATGACCATGACCGGCCTTTGCCACAGCGTGCAGGGCACAGCGGCCATGCTGGCCGGGTGGATCGGCGCGCCGATGGATGAAATCACCTACACCTGCGCGGGCATCAACCACCAGGCCTTCTACACGAAGTTCCTCTGGAAGGGCAAGGACGCCTATCCCCTGATTCAAAAGGCGGTGACGGAGCGCAAGGAGGTTTACAACCAGGAGATTGTCCGCAATGAGATGTACCTGGCGCTGGGCTATTATCCCACCGAGTCCTCCGGGCACAACAGCGAATATAACGCCTGGTTCCGCAAGCGCCCCGACCTGATTGAGAAATACTGCACCCACGGCACCGGCTGGAACCCGGGCGTGTATGCCTATATCCTGGATGAGTACACGCGCAAGGAACACTCCTGGAGGGATGAAATCACGGCGTGGCTGGACAAGGAAGTGGAACTGGAGCGCGGGGAGGAATACGCGGCCTATATCTTCAACGCCATCCTGGGCGACGGGGAGATGTTCAAGTTTAACGGCAATGTCCGCAACTTCCACTATGTGGACAACCTGCCCTACGGCGCGGGCGTTGAAGTGCCGGTGCTGGCGAGCAAGCACGGCCTTGAGCCCATGGCGGTCGGCGCGCTGCCGCCGCAACTGGCCCTGCTGTCCGGCACCTCCTCCCAGATTGAGGAAATGGTGGTTGAGGGCAGCCGCGTAGGCGACAAGAACATGATTTACCAGGCCATCTGCTTTGACCCGCTGACCAGCGCGGTGTTGAGCCTGGCCGAAATCCGCCAGATGGTGGATGAGATGTTTGAGCAGAACAAGAAGTACCTGAGGCAGTTTCAATGAGCAAACGCTTAAAGGGGCTTGTAAAGCGGCACAAGCGCGGTGAGCATGTCGGCGTTTATTCCGTTTGCAGCGCCAATGAGCAGGTCATCCGCGCCTCGCTAAAATACGCCAAAGAGAAAGGCACCTTCGCCTTGATTGAGAGCACCGCCAACCAGGTCAACCAGTTTGGCGGTTACACCGGGATGCGGCCCCACGACTTCGCGGGCTATGTCCATGCCCTGGCAAGGGAGTGCGGGCTTGAGAAAGAGCAGGTGCTGCTTGGCGGCGACCACCTGGGCCCCCTTGCCTGGGTGAAGGAAGAAAACGAAACCGCCATGCGCTACGCGAGCGACCTGATTCGCGACTACATCACGGCCGGCTATCAGAAAATCCACATCGATACCTCCATGCGCCTGGCTGAGGACGATAAAAACGCGCCGCTTGAAACGGACACCATCGCGCGGCGCGCCGCCCTCCTCTTTGAGACAGCCGCAAAGACCCTGTCAGAACAGGACGTCAAGGAGGAGGACTGGCCCTGCTTTGTCATCGGCAGCGAGGTGCCTGTCCCCGGCGGGGCCCAGGAAGAGGAACTGCACGTCCAGGTGACCAAGCCCCTGGACCTGGCGGATACCATCAAAAGCTTTGAGCGGGCGCTCAAGGAAAAGCAGCTGGACGGCTTCTGGCCGCACATCATCGCCGTGGTCGTCCAGCCCGGGGTGGAGTTCAGCGACACCAGCGTGCGCCCCTATGACAAGGATGAGGCGGCGCCGCTGACAAATGCCCTGAAGCAATACCCGGGGCTGGTGTTTGAGGGGCATTCCACCGACTACCAACCCAAGGGCTGCCTGTGGGACATGGTGGAGGATGGCATCTGTGTATTGAAGGTGGGCCCCGCGCTGACCTTCGCGTACCGGGAAGCCCTTTTCGCGCTGGACAGCATTGAAATGGAACTGGCCCATATGCATGGCAGGCAGCCGGTCGCGCTGCGACAGACGCTTGAAAAAACCATGTGGGAGGACCCGAAGTACTGGAAGGCCTACTACCACGGCAGCAAGGAGGAGCAGGCCTTCAAACTGGTGTTCAGCCTGTCAGACCGGCTGCGGTACTACCTCCCCTATCCGGTTGTAAACGAAACCATCAACAGGCTGATGGACAGCCTGAGAAACAGCGACATCCCCTTCAGCCTGCTGTCCCAGTACCTGCCCATCCAGGCGGCCAAGGTGCGGGACGGGTTGATGACAGACAAGCCGGACGCCTTGGCGCAGGACTACATCAGCGAGTGGCTGGCGGTCTACCAGCACGCCATCAGCGAGTAAAAAACTACAAAGCCGGGCGGCTTTGATCTGATTTGTGTTATACTAAGCGGAAATTCCGAAAACGAGGAGAAAGGGTTGGTGAATTGAGCATACAGCATTTAAGCCCGCTTTCATTGTATTTTCAATTGAAAGAAAGCATCATCGCGAACATCCTCAACAACACCTGGCCGCCGGACACCATGATTCCGTCTGAGAATGAGCTGTGCAAGATGTACGGCGTCAGCCGGGTCACGGTCAGAAAGGCACTGGATGAGCTGGTTCAGGACGACTACATCTTCCGCCTGCAGGGAAAGGGCACCTTTGTCAAAAGAAAAGCCCTGGACCAGAAGCTGTCCAAGTTTTACTCCTTTTCCGAGGAGCTGAAAAAGCACAACATGAACGAGGAGGCGCAGGTCATCTCCTTTGAGATTCTGACCGCGGAAGAGCGCATCCAGGAGCAGCTGAACCTGAAAAATGACAAGCGGGTCATCAGGGTCAAGCGCGTGCGCTCCGTGATGGACCGCCCCTACGGCCTTGAGAGTTCCTTCATCCCCTACAGCCTGATTCCGGGCCTGACGCGGGAAAAAGTAAGCAGCGACGGCCTGTACAACTCCCTGCGCGAGGCCGGGCTCTACCCGGTCCGCGCGAGGGAGACCTTCAAGGCGGTCACCCTGCACAACCCGATCGCGAAGCTCCTGAAGGCCAAGACCGGCGACGCCGCCATTTACTTAACCCGCAACGCCTACCTGCACCACAATGTGCCCATTGAGTTCTGCGAGTCCATCATCCTGGGCAGCGTGTTCTCCTACACCATCGAGCTGTCCTAAGTTTAAGTCCGATAATCCTGTCAACCTGAATGAATCCGGAGGAAAAAGAATTGCCGCTTGTTAGTTCGCGCGAAATGCTGAAAAAAGCCAGGGAAGGCCGCTACGCCGTTGCCGCCTTCAACGTGGAGAACATGGAGATGGTGCAGGCTGTCCTTGAGGCGGCAAAGTCGCTTTCCTCCCCCGTCATTTTGGCCACCTCCGCCGCCACGCTCAAATACGCCCCGCCAACGCTGTTCTCGGCCATGGTCAAGGCCGCGGCGGACGAAGCGGGCATCCCGGTCGCGCTGCATCTGGACCACGGAACCAGCCCCGAGCTGTGCCAAAGCTGCCTTGAGGCCGGGTACAGCTCCATCATGATTGACGCCTCCCAATTGCCCTATGCGGACAATGTAAGGGTGAGCAGTCAGGTGGTCTACCTGTGCAAGCCCTATTCCGTGCCGGTTGAGGCGGAGCTGGGGCACGTTGGCGGCAAGGAAGACGACATCGCGACCGATGGCGACCTGGGAACCGGCCCCACTCAGGCGGCAGACTTTGTCAGGCAAACCGGCGTTGACTCCCTGGCGGTCGCCATCGGGACAGCGCACGGCTTTTACAAAGGAGTGCCGGTGCTGGACATCAAGCGGCTGGCGGAAATTTTCAAAACGGTTTCGGTGCCCCTGGTCCTGCACGGCGCCTCCGGCCTGTCCGATGAGGCGGTTAGGTCCTGTGTTAAGGGGGGCATCTGCAAAATCAATTACGCGACCGAGCTGCGCGCGGCCTACACGCAGGCGGCAAGGGACATCCTAAACGCCAATCCCGACGCGATTGACCCCAAGCTGTTTGGCCGCGAAGCCAAAAAGCGGGTCGGCGAAATCGCGTACAACAAGATGAAGGTGCTGGGATGCGAAGGGAAAGCCTAATCCGGCATCTCATCTTTGACATGGACGGAACCCTGGCGGACACAGCCAAGGCCTCCGTCCTGGCCTGTGAGCGCGAAAGGGCGGCTTTTTCCTTACCCAAACTGGAGCCGGAGCAGGTAAAACGGGCGATAGGCATCGCTAATCCCTATTTTTATGAGGCGCTCTACCCGGATTACCCGGTCCCCCTTGTCCATGCCTACGGGGAAAAGGTGGAAATCACGGAGGAGGCACTGGTGCACGAATTGGGAGAGGCGCTGCTCTTCCCTGGCGTGCTGAAAATGCTTCAGCGCTTAAAGGAAATGGGCGTCCCGTTGTACATCGCGAGCACGGGCAGCAAGGAGCATGTGGACGCGGTGCTGGGCGCGACCGGGATTACGCATTTCTTCACAGAAATCAGGTGCAGTGAGCCGGAAAAGACAGCCATGGTCGGCCGGCTCCTGGCCGGGCGGGACAGCCGGGACTGGGCGATGGTCGGCGACCGGAGCAAGGACTGGCAGGCTGCCAAGAACAACGGCGTTTTGAGCGTCGGCGCGGCCTTTGGCTATTGCGATGAGCTGGAGCGGGATGGCTTTGACCTCATCGCGGAAACACCGGATGATGTCGTAAACCTGGTTTCGCGATCATAAAGCCGTACATACCCGCCATTGTTCAAACAGTTTACGTATTTTGGATAGCCTATTTTTTAGCTTGTACCCGTAAAAACTTCATGATGATCATCTGCCCAAAGGATGAGACCGCGGGCAAGTGAAACCAGGAACAGGGCTTTGATAGAGCCCTGTTTTTCAGCTTGCGGAAAGGCGGTTTTTTGAAACGGTCAAGGATTGGTTATAATTCAACATCACCGAAAGGAGATGTTGGCATGCAGAATGATGTTCATAGAACAGCGTTGAAAAAGCGGCTGCTCCCCTTGTGGCTGCTGGGCGCCTATCTTGTCCTCGCCATCCCGACCTGGATTCTTGAGCAAGTTTCCCTGAGGTATCCAAGATAGAGTACACTGAAGTTCG
>LSQX01340937.1_pt1 | contig 16165 bp, 15 predicted proteins | sample 654561 | NCBI WGS metagenome assembly LSQX01 (sample SAMN04489861, study PRJNA283612) | anaerobic digester metagenome | isolation source: 4 biogas reactors fed with cattle manure at either 37C or 55C with and... | place: Denmark: Kongens Lyngby | collected 2014 | reverse complement strand
AGCACGACTTTATCGCTGTTGATGATAATCACATAATCCCCGCAATCCACGTGGGGCGTGTGGTTGGGTTTGTGTGTGCCGCGCAGGATGTTGGCAACCTGGCTGGCTAAGCGCCCAAGCACCATACCTTCTGCATCAACAACATACCACTTGCGCTCTACTGTCTGCGCATTTGCCATGTAGGTATTCAAAGTTGAATTTCCTCCTAAACTTTGTATGCATGTGCAAGGCTGTGATGGTCGCACGACCCTGCTTACTGCGTTCAATAGTTCCGGGGCTAGCGGTCTATTGATGCATCAACCATAATACAATTCCAAGGCGCTGATGTCAAGGCGTTTTCAAGGATTTTTATGAAAATCGCTTGACAGTTCACCTTCCCTGTGCTAAGCTGTTCAAGGCTTTAAGAAGCCAGTGCCAAAGACAGCCGGTGCGTTTAAGCGCGTAATGACATTGTCAGCCAGCCGAGGCGCAAGAAGCATGATGATTTATGCCCTTGTGCCCACGCACAAGGGTTTCTTTATTATCAGCCTGAAAGCAGGTGAAATCACATGAGCAAACTACACGAAGTCAAGCTGTCCCCCAATGCGCAGGCAAAGCGTGAGACGGTCGCCGAGATCACCGAGAAGCTTAAGAATGCCCAATCCGTTATCGTGCTGAGTTCTTCAGGCGTTACGGTTGCTGAGATCACTGCCCTGCGCACCAAGTTCCGCCAAGCGGGTGTCGAGTACAGAGTCCTCAAAAACACCCTGGTCCGCAGAGCTTTGGATGACCTGGGCATCTTCAGCCTGGACGAGGTGCTGGAGGGTCCCTCCGCTTTTGCCTTCGGCATGAGCGACGCGGTTGCCCCCGCCAAGGTTATCTGCGACTACATGGCCGAGCAGAAGGCGAACAACAAGTTCACCATCAAGGCCGGCCTGGTCGAAGGAACCTACATGAGCCCCGCCGCTGTCGAAGCGCTGGCTAAGCTGCCGAGCAAGGAAGTTCTTATTTCCAAGGTCATGGGCAGCCTGAACGCGCCGATCACCAACTTCGTTGGTGTCCTGAGCGCAACACTGCGTTCCCTGGTCTATGCTGTCGACGCTGTGCGTAAGCAGAAAGAGGCCGAGTAATCCCCCGTACCATCTACAGACCATCTATTAAATTTTGGAGGAATTAAATCATGAATCGCGCAGAAATCCTGTCCGCAATTGAGTCCATGACTGTCCTGGAGCTGGCCGAGCTGGTCAAAGAGCTGGAAGAGAAGTTCGGCGTGTCCGTCGCCGCCCCCGTTGCCGCAGCTGCCGCCCCCGTGGCCGCTGCTGCCGCTCCTGCTGAAGAGCAGACCGAGTTTGACGTCATCCTGACCGATGCCGGCGCCGAGAAGATCAAGGTCATCAAGGTTGTCCGCGAAGTCGTCAGCGGCCTGGGCCTGAAGGAAGCCAAGGACTTTGTTGAGTCCGCCCCCAAGACCATCAAGGAAGCCCTGCCCAAGGCTGAAGCCGAGAAGATCAAGAAGCAGTTCGAAGAAGTCGGCGCGAAGGTCGAGATCAAGTAATTGCCCTCATAACCAGACAAAAAAGGGGCTGTAGCAAAACACAAAACTTGCTACAGCCTCTTTTTTCATCCAGATTTGGCGCTCGCTTCGCAGTCAACGGGTCATTATCATCCAGAAATCATGATTTCAGCCCAAACATTGGCACCTCAATTAGACCGCTTCCTGCGATCATGTTCTTTGGCCGGTCCCATATTCAGTTTTTTTCACCTTAAGCCGTCAGTTTTTCAAACAATTGCCGTCCCGTCCGATTCTGCTGTATCTTGGCGTGCAGTTTGTTCACATTGTATGCCATCGACAGCAGGAAGATCTCGGCGGATACCTTCCTGTTACCGCGCAGCAGGAACTGCCTGAAGGCGTAGTTTTGCTTGATGACACCAAAGGCTCCCTCTGACTGGATGGAGCGGTTCATCCGCAGCAAAACACCCTGCTCGCTGGTGATCCTCGCCAGCGATTCCGCGCGCTGAGCAACGAACCTCTTGGAAACCTGCAGTTTGCGGTTCCCTTTGGATCGGGTGCATTGCTTCTTCCTGGGGCAATCTTCGCAGCCTTCACACTCGTAGTAGGTGACCTGACTTTCAAAACCGCTTTTGCTCTTGCGAATCCCTTCATACTGCGCGCGCAGTTTCCTTCCCTGCACGCAGGTGTACTCGTCCTGCTTAGGGTCGTAAGCCATGTTCTCCCGAAGCGCCATGTTGCTTTTGAATTTCTTCGTCTTGCTGCGCTCGTAGTTCTGAGGCTTGATATAGCAAACGGTCTCTATGCCTTCAAAGTATGTGTAGTTCTCTTCGCTTTCGTAGCCCGCGTCCAGGGTGGCATCCCGGTATGCCCTGCCAAGGTGTTCGTTCATGTTGTTCATGAAGGGGATCAGCGTCAGCTGGTCGCTGCGTTCACTGCTGAGCAGGATGCCGGTGATGTATTCCCCTTCCACCCCCAGCTGCACATTGTAGCCCGGCTTGAGCTGCGCGTTGCGCATATGGTCTTCCTTCATGTGCATGAAGGTGGCATCCGTATCTGTCTTTGAGAAGCTGTTTCGCCCCTTGAATGTGTTCTGATACTTCGCGTATTTCACTTTGCGATCCAGGAGGCCGCGAAGCAGTTCTATATCCCGCTGCAGCGGTGTCTTCCGCTTGCCGCGTCCATGCGCAAAAGGACCTGTGATCCTCTCCTCCAGGGATGACAGCACTTCCTCCGCCTGGATGGCCAGGATGCCGTGCCGCTCCCTGATCTGCCCGCAGACAAGCTCCAGCTTATCCAGCAAGCGGGCTTCGTACTTCGTCGTACTCTTCTTCCACACAAAGCTGTACTTGTTGGCGTTGGCTTCTATCTTGGTGCCGTCTACAAATAAGTGCTCATAGCATATCTCGCCCTTGTCACCCAGGAGCTTGACCAGCGTATAAAACAGAAGCTCCGCGCAGGCCGGCAGGCGCTGACTGCGAAACCTCGCTATTTCATGGTGGTTGGGCGCTTTTGCTCCATTGAGCAGCCAGATGAAATTGATATCGCGTTTGCAGGCGCTTTCGATATCCCGGCTGGAATAGATGCCTTCCATGTTGGCATACAGGAGAACCTTGAGAAGTGTGACAGGATGGGTTGCGGGCTTGCGACCAAGGCGTTTGTAAGTGCTCCACAGCGGTCTCAAATCCATCTCTTCCACTGTTTGTTCTAAGAGCCGCACACTGTCGTTTGCCGGAATCACCCGTTCCGCAAATGCTTCGTCAATTTTGAGTTGCACATTTCGCGCGCCTGTACGATAATGTGTCTGGTAGTTATTGTTTTTCATACATCGATTCTACCAAAAAACAGAGCCGGTGTCACCGCTTTCGCTGTGCACCGGCTCCGTTTTTTCCTTTGGGGCGGGCTGCAGTTTTGCTACAGCCCCTTTTGCGACATACGCTATGCTGTGATCAAAGCAGGGCGTTGACAAACTCCTCTGCGTCAAATGCCTGCAGGTCGTCAATACCCTCCCCAACGCCGATATACCACACCGGTATCTTCAGCTCCTGCTGAATCGCGATGGCGATGCCGCCTTTGGCAGTGCCGTCCAGCTTTGTCAGAATAATGCCGTTGATCTCCGCGGCTTCTTTAAATTGCTTGGCTTGCTGAAGCCCGTTCTGTCCGGTGGTCGCGTCCAGTATCAGCATGCTGCGCACCGACGCCTCCGGATGCTCCTTATCGATGATTCGGCGTATCTTCCCAAGCTCATCCATCAGATTCTTTTTGTTGTGAAGCCTTCCCGCTGTATCAACGATCAGAAGATCCGTCTTGCGGGCTTTGGCAGCCTGTACCGCGTCAAACACTACGGCCGCGGGATCACTGCCCATGCTTTGGCTGATCATAGGCACCTTGGCTCTCTCCGACCAGACCTTCAGCTGCTCATCCGCTGCCGCGCGGAAGGTATCCGCCGCTGCCATCATGACCGACCGCCCCATCTCCTGAAAGCGCAGGGCCAGCTTTCCCACCGTGGTTGTTTTGCCTACGCCGTTTACGCCGACCACAAGCATCACCATGGGCCATTGAAGCGGCGGACGGCCTATCTTCATTTCATCGACGATGATCTTCTTGAACATTTCCCGTGCCTGTTTGGCGTCTTTGACCTTCTTTTCGGCTACCTGAAGCTTAAGCGTGTCTATAATACGCTCCGCCGCCGCGACGCCGGCATCGGACAGGATCAGGATATCAGTCAATTCATCATAAAATTCCTCGTCAATGACCTGGGTATGTTCAACCAGTTCATCAACTCTGGCGGTGAAGTTTCCCCTGGTCTTTGACAGGCCCTCTTTCAACCTTTGGAAAAAGTTCATGACAGTCCCTCCCTTTACACTTCGGTATACTGCTGCAGATTAACCGATACCATACCGGATACTCCTCTTTCTTCCATGGCCACGCCATACAGGGCATCGCAGCACTCCATCGTGCCCTTTCTGTGGGTAATGATGATAAACTGTGTGGATTTCGCGTATTCAGCCAAATATTCCGCGAAATAACTGATATTCGCCTCATCAAGCGCTGCCTCAATTTCATCAAGGATACAAAACGGCGTAGGCTTCAGCTTGAGCATCGCGAACAAAATGGCAATGGCTGTCAGCGCCTTCTCTCCTCCAGACAGGAGGCTCAGAAGCTGCAGCTTTTTGCCCGGCGGCTGAGCCGCCACCTCAATGTCGCAAGTCAGCGGCTGAGCGGGCTCGGACAGTATCAGTTCCGCCTTTCCTCCGCCGAACAGGCGGGTGAAGGTTTGCGAGAAATAGCTGTTCAGCTTCGCGAACTCTGCCACAAACTGTGTTTCCATCCGGCCAAGCAGCTGATTGATCAGGTTGACCAGATCCTGCTCGGCTTTCTGCGCGTCATCCCTTTGAGCGATCATACTGTCATAGCGCTCGCGGGTCTGAGCATACTCTTCCACAGCGCCGACATTCACGCTTCCCATCTCACGGATACGCTGCTTGATCGCTTTGATTTCAAGCTCGGCCTGGGGAAGATCAAATTTGCCCTCTGCGCGCTGCTCCTGGGCCAGGGCATAGGTGAGTTCATAACTGTTGAAAATATAATCGCTGAAGGCCTGCAATTCGCCTTCTGTACGGGTACAGACCAGCTCATTGCGGTATAGCTTATCGCTGTCCTGCGCGTGCAGTACATGCAGTCTCTCTGTCTCGTTGGAACAATTCTTCTGGCGTGTCTGTATATCGTTTCGCTTCTTCGCCACCCTGTCCCAGGCATTCTGCCTTTGAGAGACCTGCTCAGAGGAGGCTGCAACCGCCTCTTCCTGCGCTTCTATCTTCCCGCGGGCCAGCTCTTCCTGCTCCTTTAAGCGCTCAATATCGGATCCTTTTTTCATGATCGACGCTTCGAGGGTCCTGATTTCATTGGCCCAGCGTTCCCTGTCACGGCGCAGCAGATCATGCTGATGAGTCAGATCGCTGCGGCGGGCAGTGGCTGCTGTCACAAGCTCCCTCTGGCGCTCCGCCTTTTGTCTGGCCTGCATCAGCTGCTGCTGCAGATTCTGTGTCTCCTGCTCCAGAGACTTTTGATCCACCGCTTCGCTTTGCGTTTGCTCGGAAGCGGCCTGCAGGTCAGACTCGATATCCGCGATCGATTGCTCCAGCTGCCCGAGTGCCGTTTCCAGGCTTTCCCTGCGCTGACGAATATTTTCAAGCTCACGCAGCGCATTCTGGCTGCGTTCCTGCTCGCGCGCGGCAAGAATCCGATGCTGGCTCAGCGCTTCCGTGCTCTCGCTTTGAAGGCGTGTCAGCTCTCTTAATTCAAGCTCAGCTTCCTGCTTTTCCTTATCTGCCTTTTCATATTGATCGCGCCCCGCTGCGATGGCGGCTTTCAACTCCGATATTTCACGTTCACGGCCCAGCAAACTGCCGGCTCTGGACTGTGATGTACCGCCAGTCATCGCGCCTCCGGCGCGCAGAACGTCCCCTGCCAGCGTCACTACATTGAAGGCCTGCCGCGAGCGCCGGGAAAGCGCAATACCGGCATCCATATCCTCAACTATGACTGTACGGCCCAGGATGCTTTCGATGATATTGGCAAGCCGCCGGTCATATTCGATCAGATCGCTGGCAACACCGATACAGCCCTTGGTATTCAGCAGCGCCTGCTCATCACGGCTGAGGCCTCGTCCCCTGATAGCGCTGATGGGCAGAAAAGTCGTTCTGCCCAGACGATTATTGCGCAGGTACTCAATCAGCGACTTGGCCGTTTCCTCGTCGTCTGTCACGATGTGCTGCAGCGTACCGCCCAGGATCATGTCCAGGGCAGTCTCATATTCCCTTGGAACCTTGATCAGCTGGGCAATGACGCCATGCACCCTGGGATTGCCGGCAGCATAATGCAGCGCCTTCTTAACGGCATGGTTATAGCCTTCATAGTCACGGGCCAGGTCCTCCAGGAGATTGAGTCTGTTTTGATCCGCCAGTATTTTGCCGGCGATATCCGCTGCGCGCTGAGCCGCCATCTGGTGGCGCGTTTTGCTCTCATTGCGCTTTCTCTCCACAGCCATGGCATCCGATACCATTAGAGCCAAAGTGTCCTGCGCTGCTTGCAGCTGTCGATCAGCCCCGGCCGATATCTCTGCCTGCCGGGCCTCCTCCCGGGATAATTCTTCCTTTTGTCTGCGGATTTCCTTGAAGCGTTCTGACATCTGCGCCTGCATTGCCTGCTGACGGGCTTGCATGCTCTTCGCGTCACTCAGGCGGGTAATCGCATCAATGATGCGCGACTTATGCTCATCCAGGCGATGCTCCGCCGTTTGCGCGTCATGAAGCAAGCTTTCAAGCAGCTCTTCTTCCAGACGCAGAGATGAATCCGCTTCCTCCCGCAAACGCAGCTGCGCCTGACGGCCTTGCTCGCTGTCTGTGTATACTTCCTGAAGTCCTGTCAGTCTCTTTTCTTCCTGTTCAATATCTTCAGAAAGTCCAATCAGCTGACCCTCCAATGTCTCCAGACGGTTTTGCAGCGCCTGAAGCTCACGCTGGCTCTGAAAATGAGCTTCCTGGGCTTCATTCAACGCTTGTCGGGCCTCCCGGTCCTCAAGCTCAACGTCCTCAAACAGGCGCTCCAGTTCCGCCCGTTGCTGCCCCAGCGCTTCCATTTGTTCCTCATGACCCTGTATGCTCTCCTGAAGCCCCTGTGTCAGCTCCCGCAGGGAGGAAAGACGGGCCTGCAGCCGGTCATGTCTGATCAGATATACATTAATATCAAGGTATTTCTGGCGCGTGGACAGCGCCAGGTATTCCTGAGCTGTTTTTGATTGCTCTTCCAGAGGCCCGAGCCGGGCCGAGATCTCTTCAATCAGGTCATTGACGCGCAAGAGGTTCTCACGTGTCCTGCTGAGCTTGCGTTCCGCCTCTTCCTTGCGTACGCGGAAGGTCACAATACCCGCGGCTTCCTCAAAAACCTGTCTGCGCTCATCGCCTTTGGTCGATAAGATCTCTTCAATACGCCCTTGTCCGATGATGGAATACCCTTCTTTGCCAATGCCGGTATCCCGAAACAGTTCAAGCACATCACGCAGGCGGCAATTAACGCGGTTCAAAAAATACTCGCCCTCGCCGCTGCGGTAGACACGCCGTGTCACCAGCACTTCAGAATACGGAGAGTTCAGAGCCTTATCCTCATTGTCAAACTGGAGAGAGACTTCACAGTACGGCAGCGGCTTTCTCGTCTGGGTACCGTTGAATATGACGTCTTCCATCTTGGCGCCCCGCAGTATTTTGGCGCTTTGCTCACCAAGCACCCACCTGACGGCATCCGCAATGTTGCTTTTGCCTGAACCATTGGGGCCGACAATGCCGGTTATTCCGCTGTCAAACGACAGCTCAGTTCTCTGGGCGAAAGATTTAAAGCCCTGTATTTCCACACGGCTGAGCTTCATACCCCTTCCCCCTGACGAATCAATATCTCAAACGCTTGCGCCGCCGCCTGCTGCTGCGCATCCTTCTTGCTGTTGCCCTGCGCCCTGGCCAGTTCTTTCCCGTCCAAAGAGACAGCCACCGTAAAGCGCCTTTTGTGCGCGGGTCCGTCCTCTTCTACGGTTTCATACTGCGGTTCACTTAAATGCCTGCCCTGCAGGTATTCCTGAAGATCGCTCTTGCTGTTTTGTATAGCCGGCATCCCATCAAATTCATCTGCCCATAGGGCTTCAACCACCTGCGTGGCCGAATCGAAACCCCCATCGATATATACGGCGGCCAGCAGTGCCTCCACCGCGTCAGCCATCACACTCTTTCTGCCCCGGGTATCCGGACGAAGGGGCGGGGTCATCCTGATATAGCGATCAAGCTCAAGGCGCTCCGCCATCATGTACAGCGTATCCTCACACACAAGCGTAGCGCGCAGGGCAGTCAGCTGCCCCTCCTTCATATTTGTGTGATCTGAATAAAGCCTCTGGCTGACGCATAGCTCCAGCACAGAATCGCCCAAAAACTCAAGCCTCTGGTTATTATTGGCCCCAAAGGAAGGATGCGTCATGGCCAAAGCAAGCAGCTTGATGTTTTTGAAGTTGTATCCGATTGAACGCGTCAATTCGGAATAATCCGGCATACCAGAACCTCCGCATAAAAATGGCTGCTGCCATGTTGTGCAGCAGCCGAATAAGCTATGAACACAGTTTATTTAGTCTTTTCCTCAATATAATCAACCACGTCTCCCACGGTTTTCAGCGAGGTGATAGCACTATCTTCCACCTGTATGCCGTAGTGATCCTCAATGTCCATGATCAGCACCATCACGTTGGCGCTGTCAGCGCCTAAATCTTCCACCAAACGGGCCTCGCGGGTGACCTTCTCGGGGGCTGCCTTCAGCTGGTTGGTAATCATCGCCGTCAATTCATCAAATACCATTTTATCTCCTCCGATTCTTTTGATTAAATTACAACTCGCTCATAATTGTCTGAGCGACCTGAGCTCGCACCATATTGGATGCCTGCCGTATAGCCGAGGCGAAAGCATAGTCGTTGCAGCTTCCATGCGCCTTGACCACTGTCCCCGCGACCCCCAGCAGAGGGGCGCCGCCTATTTCCGTGTAGTCCATGACCTTTTTGACCCGGCCAAGAGCGGGCTTAGCGAAGAATCCACCGATCCTCGAGCGGAAGTCGGCGCGCAGTTCTCCCTTGATCATGCCCATCAGGGTCGCGGCGATGCCTTCAGTGTATTTCAGAATAAGATTGCCGTCAAAGCCATCGCATACGATCACATCCGCTGTATCCGCGGGGATATACCTGGCTTCAATATTGCCGACAAAATTGTACTTGGATGCCTGCATCAGCGGGAATGTCGCCTTGACCAGCGTGTTGCCTTTCTCTGCTTCATCCCCAACATTGGCAAGCCCGATGCGGGGGGTAGTGATATTCATGATCTTCTTCATGTAAGCGTCACCCATCAGGCCAAACTGCTGCAGGTACTCAGGTTTGCAGTCAACATTCGCGCCGCAGTCGATCAGCAGGAAATGGCCTTTGCCATTGGGCAGCATCGGTGCCAGAGCGGGCCTCTCAATGCCCGGTATCCGTCCCAGGCGAAGCATTCCGCCTACCAGGACAGCGCCGGTCGAGCCTGCGGATACAAATCCATCTGACGCGCCTTCGCGTACTGAGAGCATGCCCATAACGATGGAGGACTTTTTCATCTGCCGGATAGCCAAGGCAGGAGCGTCGTGATTAGTGATCACCTCAGGCGCGTCGACCAGTGTGATCCTGCCGCGCACATCGCCGGCATCGGCAAGAAGCGGCTCAATCTCAGAAAGTATACCGGCCAGCGATATTTTTAAGCGGGGATCACGGCGCAAGGCCAAAACACTGCCCTTGACCGGGGCAATTGGAGCGTGATCACCGCCCATCGCATCAATAAACAGGTGAATCTCTTGCACTGAATGCTTTCCTTTAACGATTTTATCGGGCGCGAAAGCGCCAAATAACAAACTGATATTATCATACGTCATAGCAAATGACAAGCATCCGGCTTGGCCGGGCTTGTCTTGCTTGCTATAAACGTGATATAATTTTTATGCGAGGTATCAATGCAATCACCGCGTCTTGTAAAGGAGATGGATAACATGATGAAATTGATTATTGCCATAGTTCAGGATGAGGATGCCTCTCACTTGATCAGCGAACTGATGAATGAAGGTTTCAGCGTTACAAAACTTGCGACCACAGGCGGGTTTTTAAGGGCCGGTAATACTACCCTGCTTGTCGGCGTTGATGATGAAAAATTTGATCCCTGCATGGATATCATTAAGAAGGTGTGCAAGAGCCGCAAGCAGATTGCCACCTCTCCGGTTACGATCGGCGGAGCGACCGGCATGTATGCTCCGTATCCAATAGAAGTGACAGTCGGGGGTGCGACGGTATTTGTGCTCTCGGTCGATCAGTTTCTCAAAATGTAAGCCGCAAGGCAGTCTAAAGGGTATTTGTGTCGCAAGGAATTAATTACCAGTCATTCAGCCAAGCGCATGACCGTCTGATTGCGGAGTACCGCAAGGGGCAGGCATCTCATGCGCTTCTTTTATGCGGGCCCTCCGGTACGATGAAGGCAGGGTTTGCATCCTACCTGGCGCAGATCCTTCTTTGTCAGTCTCAGGAGGCGCAAAAGCCCTGCGGGGAGTGCCAGGCATGCCGCCGCTGCCTGTCAGGAAGGCATGGCAACCTGCTCAGCCTGGGTGTTATGGATGGAACAAAGACCATCAAAATCGAGCAGCTGCGTTCATTGATCAACGCGCTCTCGCTGCATCCGATGGAGGCAGGGCCGCGCGTCATCGTGATCAGCGGCATGCATTTGATGACCATACAAGCCCAAAACGCGCTGCTCAAATCACTGGAAGAACCCTTGGAGCACGATTTCTATCTGCTGACCTGTGACAATGAGCGGGCTGTGCTGCCAACGATCATCTCCCGCTGCAGTATGGTGCGGCTTCCAGCACTTGAGGATGACAGGATTGCGGACCTGCTGCGCCGCTCAGGCTGCGGCAATGAACAGGCGAGTGAGCTCTCCCGCCTGTCAAACGGCCGTCCGGGGTTTGCTTTGTCAGTCAGCAAGGACTCATCCTATTGGGACACGAAGGCGCTGGCTGAGAAAACCTTTTTTTCCGTCAGAAAGCTTTCCGACATCCCCGCTGCCTCAAGTCTGCTGAAGGATGCCAAAGATTCCGCGGATCTTCTGCTCGACATGCTTGAGCAGGAAGCCCGCCAGGCACTGGCCCAAAATCACCTGATTGCCGCAAAGCAGTTGTCCTCTGCATGGTCTCAGGCCGGCACAACGGGTCTTAAGCGTGTTCTTGAAGCGCTGTTTGAAGCGCGCAGGTACAAGGCAAGCAATGTATCATGGCAAGCTATCGCAGACCGTCTGCTATTTTCTATCACAAAGGAGATATATCAATGCCAATGGTAATAGGCGTTCGTTTTAAAAACGCCGGTAAGCTATATTACTTTAATCCAGGCTCCCTATGGCCCACGGCAGGCGATTCTGTGATCATCGAAACGGCGCGGGGCGTGGAGTATGCCCAGTGCGTCATGGGTGTTCATGAGATCAGCGAGGAAAACATCTCCTCCCCCCTGAAAAACGTGATCCGTGTCGCCAGCGAGGAGGATGCGCAAAAGCATCGCGCCAACCTGGAAAGCGAAAAAAACGTTCATAAAGTTTGTCAGCAAAAAATCGCCGAGCACAAGCTGGATATGAAGCTGGTCAAGGTAGAGTACACATTTGACCGCAATAAGCTGATCGCCTACTTCACATCCAATGGCCGGGTGGACTTTCGCGGGCTTGTGAAGGATATGGCCGCTGCCTTCAAAACAAGGATCGAGCTCAAGCAGATCGGTGTAAGGGATGAGGCGAAGATGCTGGGCGGCCTGGGTTCCTGCGGACGCCCGCTGTGCTGTTCGACCTTCCTGGGCGATTTTCAGCCTGTGTCCATTAAAATGGCCAAGGAGCAAAACCTGTCCCTGAACCCCACAAAGATTTCCGGGGTCTGCGGCCGGCTGATGTGCTGCCTGAAGTATGAGCAGGATCAATACGAACGCGCGCGCAAGCTTCTTCCCCATATAGGCCGCGATGTGTTTACCCCCGATGGGCGCGGTACGGTGGTCGAGCTGAATCCCTTGAAGGAGTCCGTGAAAGTTCGCGTCTCCAAGGGACAGGACAGCTATGAATACAAAGAATACCCCGGCACGGAAGTACAGCGCATCACGCCTCCCGTTCCGGTTAAGGCTGCCGAAAAGAAGAAGGAATCAGTAAAAACCATAACTTTTGCCCCTGAGGATGAACCGGAGTTTTCCGATGAGCCGATTTCGGAAGGTGATGATTTGATCATCGAATAAACCGCGGTTTGCGATAATAAACAGGGCAGGCAATCAATGGCCTGCCCTGTTTATTATCATGTTTATGCTTCAGTCCCGCATTCGCAGTTTCTTTTCTACCGATGTAAAGACACGCGTCAGCAGGGTGATCAGCGTGAAATAGATGAATGCTACAGTAATCAGCGGGAAAAAAGCTGAATAGGTGCGGCTTCTGATAAAGTCGCCTGCCTTGGTCAGATCCATCAGCCCGATAAAGCCAACAACAGAGGTTTCCTTCAGCAGCATGATGAACTCGTTGAACAGGTTTGGTAAAATTACCTGAATGCTCTGGGGCAGCACGATCAGCACCAGGGTCTGCAAATGCGACATGCCAAGCGACCTGCCGGCCTCAGTTTGTCCCTTATCGATGGCAAGAATACCGCTTCGCACCATCTCCGACACATAGGCAGCTGAGTTGACGCCAAAGCTGATCAGCGCGATCAGTTCACGGCTCAGGCTGGTCGACGCCAGAATAATGTAGTACATGATCATCAGCTGCACAACAACAGGCGTGCCGCGAATCAGATCAACATAAGCGCTCGCCAGCACACGCAGCGGATACACACGCTTAAAAGGCTTCCACGTTGAAATGCGCATCAGGGCTATCACGGTGCCCAGGATAGTCCCGATAATGGCCGCGCCAAGCGCAATGACCAAGGTTGTACCCAGGCCGCTCAGCAGCATCAGATAGCGGTCGCCGACGATCAGATTCGTATCAAAATCCGCGGCTATGCGCTGAAAAAAATCGCTCAAGTTCTCCTCCGACCAGACAGTTTCAAGGCCGCGGCGCTATTCGTCCACGGCCTTGAAACTGTACCAGAAATTCAGTCTTTATTCAATCGTCTCGAAATATTTGCCGTACAATTCGTCAAAACCACCATTTTCCTTGAGCGTTGCCAGGCCTGCGTTGATCTTGTCCATCAGATCGGCGTTGCCAGGCTTGACCGCTATACCATATTGCTCGTCAGAGAGCATCTCTTCCAGCACCATCAGGCCTTCGATTTCATCGGCGAATACGCTGGCGGGAGCGGAATCTACCATCACCGCGTCAATGCGGCCGTTCTTCATATCCATGATGGCGTCCAGCGCCTTGCTGTAGCGTTCGCAGACAATGCCTTCCATTGAATCAGTGACATAGATATCGCCGGTGGTGCCCAGCTGAACGCCGATCTTCATGCCGGCTTTGATATCCTCAACCGTCTTGATGGGCGAATCCGCGAGTACGATGATTTTCTGCGTAGCGCTGAAGTAAGGCTCAGAAAACAGTACGCTCTTGCCCTTTTCTTCGCTGATGGTCATACCGGCGATCGCGATATCGATCTGTCCGGCTGCAAGAGCCGCGGGCAGCGCGTCAAACTCCATGGACTCAACAGTGTATTCAATCCCCGCGAGGTCCAGAATCGCGCTGATCAGCTCAATATCAAACCCCTGGATGCTGCCGTCATCGGCGATAAATTCAAAGGGGGGAAATTCGGCGTTGGTGCCTACTTTAACGCTTTCGCCCAGCGCGCCTGATGCTGTCAGAACCATGCACAGGGTCAGAATTAAAACAAATAACTTCTTCATATCTTTACGATCCTCCTTCTTGGTTACTCAATTATAGTACTGCATACTTATTCATTTGTCAAGCATAAATTCTTATATTTATGTATTTCTTTGAACTTGACGCTTCTCACGGTAAATAGTAGAATATTCCTGTGATAAATACCATGAAATGTGAGGAAATATACCATGAAACTGATGAATCAACTGGAAAGGAAGCTATACCGCTTTCGAATAGCTCCTTTTTTCAAGTACATAATATTCGCCATGGCGGGTATATATGCGCTTAATCTCTTCTTTCCTTCTTTTGGGCTGTATTTCCGTATGCTGCTGTTCATGCCGCTTGTCTACCAGGGAGAGGTCTGGAGGCTGATCAGCTTTATCATCATTCCCCCCGCGGGCAGCATTCTGTTCGCAGCGCTGAATATGTATTTTTATTATTTCATCGGGACAGCCCTTGAAAGCAAATGGGGTGCCCGCAGGTTCCTGTTATACTTCATCATCGGTGTCGTCGGGGCCATCCTGGCTGCGGTGATCTCAGGCATTGGCACCAACCACTTCCTGCTCATGTCCATGTTTTTCGCTTTCGCCATTCTCTATCCGGAAAATGAACTGCTGCTGTTCTTTGTATTGCCAGTCAAAATGAAGTGGCTGGGACTGCTCAACGCTGTATATTACCTCTATGCCCTGTTCATCGGCAGCTGGGCTGATCGCGCTGCACTGGTGTTCAGCCTGGTTAATCTATTCCTCTTCTTCGGCGGCGATCTCATCAACCTGACCCGAAGCACCATAGCGCAATGGAAACGCCGGCGTCAGTTCCGCAGCGCGCAGCGGCGTTAATACCCATATTGCCGCATATAAAAATCGCCTCCAGAAAAGGGGGCGATTTCTTTATACTAATGATGAGCGCAGCCTGTAAGCCGAGTTCTGTCTGGAATGGTCATCTATCTAGGCCTTCTGTCGCCGGAAGGCTCAAGCGATTACGAAAGCGGGACGGGCCGCCCCATGCGCTTTCATCTATCTTGCACCAAGTGGGGTTTACATGACGGTCAAGTTGCCAGGCCGCCGGTGCGCTCTTACCGCACCTTTCCACCCTTACCGATTACTCGGCGGTATCTCTCTGTTGCACTTGCCTTGGAGTCGCCTCCACCAGCCGTTAGCTGGCACCCTGCCCTGCGGTGCTCGGACTTTCCTCATGCCCGAAGGCATGCGACCATTTGGCTACCTCATATGCACTATTGGATGATCATGCGGCCGCAGGTTTCGCATTCCACAACCCTGCCTGCCTTGATGGAGTGCAGCACCGAGGAAGGAAAGCTCATGTTGCAGCCGCCGCACTGCCCGTTTTGCAGCTTGGCCATGGGCGGTATGCTGTGCTGCTTGATGGCGCGGTACTTCTCGATGTACTCGGGCTCAATGCCCTCCAGCTTTTCCTTGGCTGCAGCGCGCAGCTTTTCAACCTCCACCATCTTTTCCTTGTATTCGGCGTCGTATTCATCCCGCAAAGGAATAAACTCGTCCTTGGCGTTGACCAGGCGGCGCTTCAAATCCAGCTGCCTGCTGTCCCGCTCGGCCACGCTTTTGCGGATGCTGCGCGTTTCCTGATCAAAATCGTTCAGGGTGCTGGACAGCTTTTGAATTTCGGCCACGTAGGCGCGGGCGCTCTCGCTGTCGGTGGCCGGTTCATCCTGGATGCGGGCCTGCAGCTGCTTGAGCTGATCATCGCTCAAAGCAATCGCATCCTTCAATACATCAATGCGATCCATCATGGCCAGCACCTCGTCCTCAATTTCCTTGAGGCGATTCTGCAGGTCCTGGTAGGATTCGCGCAGGCGCAGCAGCTTCTGCCGCTTGGGAGACCGACGAATCGCCATCTCCAGGGCATCTACTTCCACATCTGCTTGCTGATATTGCCATAGCAGTTCCAGTTGGTTCATTCTGCCTCCTTCAGGGTGCGACCTTCAGCAAAGTGATGCACAGCCGAAAGGGTCACAGCCACCTTGTATTGTAGATCATTCAGGCGCTTTTGTAAACACTGCGCCAGAGCCTCCATCATGCACACCTCTGTGTGATAGTGGCCGCCATCAAACAAAACAAACCCGGTTTCGGCGGCCTCCAGCGCGTTGTGGTAGCGCACCTCGCCGGTCAGCAGGGCCTGAGCCCCCGCCTGGTGGGCTGCCTTCCAGCCTTCATCATAGGCGCCACCTGCAATGGCTAGCTGCTGTATGCTTGCCTTGGGCTGTCTCTTATACACATCT
>LSQX01357907.1_pt1 | contig 16167 bp, 16 predicted proteins | sample 654561 | NCBI WGS metagenome assembly LSQX01 (sample SAMN04489861, study PRJNA283612) | anaerobic digester metagenome | isolation source: 4 biogas reactors fed with cattle manure at either 37C or 55C with and... | place: Denmark: Kongens Lyngby | collected 2014 | reverse complement strand
AAATCCGCGGTGCCGGCAATATTCTTGGCCCGGAGCAGCACGGGCATATGCTGGCGGTAGGCTTTGACATGTATATCAAACTGCTGGAGGATGCCATCAAGACATATAAAGGGACAAAAACTGAAAGGCAGCTGCCGCCGCGGATTGAAGTTCAAGCGGATGCTTATCTGCCGGCCAGTTACATTTCCGATGCCCGGCAGAAAATCGTCTTTTACCAGAAGATAGTGAGTCTCTCCTCCGTAGCGGAAGTGGAAGAAGCCAGGGAAGAATTAAGCGACCGTTACGGACCGCTGCCGCCGCCGGCGGAAAACCTGCTTACTGTGGCTCACCTGCGTTTACTGGCACAAGAACTGGGTATCAGCATCATCAGTGAGGAAAAAGGCGACCTTATGCTCCGCTTTACGGGCGGTAAAATTGACGGAAATACGCTTTTGCAGTATGCAAGGCAGCGGCAGGGTCGCCTCCAGTCCGCCACCGGCAGACAGTTTGTGCTGTCATTCCGAAAAAAATTTGTTACAGCGGGAGAAAAGCTGGAATTTTTGTTGCAGAGGCTGCAGGAATTGCAAGAGTTTGCAGACGGCGGGCACAGGCGGGAGCAGCAGGCGTAAGGAGCATGCAGACAGTATCTTCCAGCAGCGGGAAAAGCTTTGTATGAATAAAAAAATTCCCCCCGAAGTATACTAACACTGGAGGTTAAGACTGTAATTACATGCAGAAAAAGGGGGGAAGTCCGCTTGAAAGCCACAGGAATTGTACGCAGGATCGATGACCTGGGACGCGTTGTTATCCCGAAAGAGATTCGCAGGACGCTGAAAATCCGTGAAGGCGACCCTTTGGAGATTTTTGTTGACCGGGACGGGGAAGTGATCCTGAAAAAATATTCGCCGATTGGTGAACTTGGCGATTTTGCTCAGGAGTATGCCGATTCTCTTTATGAAGCGATAGGGCATATTGCTCTCATCGCCGACAGGGATACCATTATCGCTGTTGCAGGTGCGCCTAAAAAAGAGTTTATGAACAGACCGCTTTCTCCTGCCGTGGAAAAAGTGATGGAAACACGGAAAAGCATCCTCATCAGCAATACGGCCGAACATAAGTATTACAAGGAGGCCGATGAGGACGGCGTTCCCAAGTTTGTTACGGAGGTAATTGCACCGATCATTGCCGAAGGGGATCCCATCGGCGCTGTTATCCTGGGAACAAAAGATAAGGATGTGAAAATGGGCGATTTGGAAATGAAATTGGTAGAAACAGCGGCAGGATTTCTTGCCAAACAGATGGAGCAATAAATTGACGAAACGGCACTCCGAACAGAAGCAGCGACATTATGTTGCTGCTTCTTTGCGTGCAAGAAAGAATGCCTGATTATATCTTTCCGGTCATTTTCCCTCTGTGTTATAATAAGATAGATTTGCCAGAAGAAAAGAAAATGCCGGCGGGGTGAGAATTTGACCAGGCAGTCTGTTGTTCGGGGAGCGGCCATTCTGACGTTGGCAGGGCTTGTTGCCCGTATTTTGGGAGCTTTTTTCCGCATTGCCCTTGCCGCCGTGATTAAGGATGAAGGCGTAGGCCTATATCAGATGGCTTATCCTGTTTACAGCACCCTGCTTGCCGTCTCTACGGCAGGCATACCTACCGCCATTTCCAAGCTGGTTTCGGAGAACTTGGCATACGGCAATTATCGCGGTGCTTACAAAACTTTCCGGGTTGCCCAAACTATGCTGGCCCTCTCCGGGCTTGTGATTTTTGCTTTTATGTTTTTCGGTGCCGAATTTTTCATCTCCTTGTTTAGACTGGACCCGCGGGCATACCTGCCGGTGGTGGCAATGTCGCCGGCCGTTTTTTTTGTTACCTTAATGTCTGCTTATCGCGGTTTTTTCCAGGGACAGCTGCAGATGCTGCCCACAGCTATCTCCCAGATTACTGAACAGTTGGGCAGGGTGGTCTCCGCCCTGGTCCTGGTCCTGCTTTTCCTGCCGTCGGGGCTGCAGCAGGCTGCGGCCGGCGCCAGCTTTGGCGCGGCGGTAGGCGCCTTTCTCGGTCTTGCCGTGCTGGTGGCTACATGGTGGCGGCAAAAAAATTCTTTCCAGGCCGCCATCGGCAAGCAGACACTCCAGGACCGGCAGAGTGCCGCCGGTATTGTGGCGCGCATTCTTTCCCTGGCCGTTCCCATCACCCTGGGCAGCCTGGTACTACCGCTTATCAGCCTGGCCGACCTTTCCCTGGTGCCGCAGCGCCTGGCCGCCGCAGGCTTTGACAATGTCAGGGCAACCGAACTGTATGGTCAGTTAACCGGCATGGCCACCCCCCTGGTACATATTCCCACCATTATCACAACTGCACTGGCCGTGTCTCTTGTCCCCGCCATTTCCGAAGCAACGACCCTGGGCAGGCGCAGGCAGTTGCAGGAGAAGGCTTACCTGGCAGTGCGGCTGACGCTCTTGCTGGGTATTCCCTGTGCCGCCGGACTTTACCTTTTGGCCGAGCCAATCAGCCTGCTTTTGTATAATAACGGGGAAGCAGGTTCAGTTCTTGCCGCTTTGGCTTTGGGCGTAGTTTTTTTGACTCTTTATCAAACAACCTCGGGGATCCTTCAGGGTGTGGGCAGGACAATGGAACCGGTAATCACGCTGTTTTTGGGAGCTGTGGTGAAAACCGTCCTCACCTGGGTACTGACTGCCAACCCCGTTTTTCATATCCGCGGGGCGGCCCTGGCAACAGTACTGGGCTTTGGTGTTGCCGCCCTTCTTAATATGTACCGGCTACAGCTTTTAACGGGAATGCCGCTGCATCCGGGGGAAACATTGTTGAAACCCCTGGCAGCCGCCTGTGCCATGGGAGCGGCCGTCGTTTACCTTTACCGTAAACTGGAAGCGGTATTTATTATGCAAGGCTTCAGCCGTGCCGGTGATGTCGCCACCTGTTTCAGCATAGCGGCAGGTGCCTGTATTTATTTTCTGGTCCTGATGCTGACAGGCGGTATTAAGCGGGAAGACTTGCTTTTGCTGCCCAAGGTGGGGCCGTACCTGGCTGCTTTCGCAGAAAAGCTACATCTCATCAGGAGGTAACAGGATGAAAACTATTTATGTAGTCGGTCTGGGGCCGGGAGAACCGCACTCTATAACACTGCAGGGACTTTTGGCACTGAAGAAGGCAAAGCGCGTTTATGTGCGTACCAAACACCTTCCCGGACTTCGGATTTTGCAGCGTTACCGCATCCCCTACACTGCGCTTGATATTTTTTATCAAAAAGGGCGCACATTCGCCGAGACGTACCGGAATATTGCCCGCTGCATTTTGCAGGCCGCCCGCCGCTTTGGCGTAGTTGCTTATGCCGTCCCCGGCAGCCCTTCCTTGGCGGAGCAGACTGTACAAATTATCCGCAAAAAGGCCGGGCGCTTTGGGATTACCTGTCGAATACTTCCCGCCGTTTCCTTTCTGGAAGCTGTTGCTGCGGAACTGGAACTGCCGCAATTGACTGCTTTGCAGGTTGTTGATGCGCTGCAGCCCGAGACGCTTTTGGACTGCCCGGAAAAATATAAAATTATCATGCAGGTTTACAACAGGCAAGTTGCTTCAACAGTTAAACTGCAGCTGCTTACTCTTTATCCTCCCAAACATCCGGTTACCGTCATCCGCGGGGCAGGTTTAAAAAGGGGCAAAAAAGTGGCCACTATACCCCTTTATGCCATGGACCGCCTGCCTTTTATCGACCACCTTACAACTTTCTGCCTGCCGCCGCGCCAAAAATACGGACTGCATGACCTGCTGCAGGTGATACGGAAATTACGCAGCAAAGAAGGCTGCCCGTGGGACAGGGAGCAGGACCACCGTTCACTTAAGCAGTATCTGCTGGAGGAAACTTATGAAGTACTGGGTGCCCTGGAGGAGGGTGACATGGGCGAAGTATGCGAGGAACTGGGGGACCTGTTATTGCAAGTGGTCTTTCACAGTGAAATCGCGGCGGAAGAAGGGCATTTTACTTTCTATGACGTGGTGGCGTCCATTACGGAAAAACTGATTCGTCGCCACCCTCATGTCTTTGCCGGTGAAAAAGCGGAAAACGCCGCAGACGTGCTGCGGAACTGGCAGCAGCTGAAAAAAGCCGAGAAAAGGGACCGTAAATCGCTTTTCACACTGGAGACGACCCTGCCTGCACTGCTGCGGGCGCAAAAACTCCAGCGACAGGCCGCTTCTGTCGGCTTTGACTGGCCGGACATTGAAGGTGCCTGGGACAAGCTCCAGGAAGAGTTAAGAGAGTTGAATGATGCATACAAAAATGGCAGTGAGGCAAGAATAGAGGAAGAACTGGGAGATGTGCTCTTTGCTGTGGTCAATGCGGCACGTTTTCTGCAAGTTGATGCGGAACAGGCACTGGCGGCAAGTACAGAAAAATTTTTTAATCGCCTCCGTTTTGTAGAGGAGAAAGCACGGGCAGAAGGAGGAGAAATGTCATCATTTTCCTTGGCGAAACTTGACGAATGGTGGGATAGGGCAAAAAAGCTTGAGCCGCACTAAAAAATCAGTTATTTAGGCAGGATTTCCAATTTCTTTCGCGAAATATGGAAACGTATCTTGTCACATAAATTCTGGTAACAGGAGGGAATCTCTGGTGAACAAATCCGAACTTATCAGTCTTGTTGCGGAAAAAGCGGGCATGACAAAAAAAGACACAGAAAAAGTAGTAAATGCGGTTTTTGACGGAATTGGCGAATCTCTGGCCAAAGGTGATAAAGTCCAGGTAATTGGTTTCGGCACTTTTGATGTAAGGGAACGGAAAGCACGCGAAGGCCGTAACCCGGCAACAGGTGAGACCATTACCATCCCTGCCGTAAGAGTACCGGTGTTTAAAGCAGGAAAGGCACTGAGAGAAAGCGTAAAGTAAAATAATAAATGAAATTATTTTTAGTTAGGTCGGACAGGCCTAACTTTTTTGTTTTCCTGGGTTAGAGACGGCCTCCGGCTGCGCATACTAGTAAAGAGCCAAATCTGCAGAGGGAGGAAAAAAATGAAACGGAAAAAGCAAATACTGATACCGGTTATGCTTTTAGTCCTTTTCTTGGCAATGACGGCAGGCTGCAGCTGGTTTAGGCGGACACCGGAAAAAGCGCCTTTGCCTGAGAATAATAAGGGAGACAAAAAACCTATACCGCAGGTAACCATCCCGGATCCCATCAACCGGGGTGCGCGGCGGGAGCCGGTATTAAAAGTGTATGTAGCGGATAAGGGGCAAATAGAAACCATGAAATTTGAAGATTACATCCAGGGAGTGGTGGCCGCGGAAATGGATCCGGAGTGGCCGCAGGAAGCATTTGCGGCCCAGGCCATTATTGCCCGTAGCTTTACACTGCAAAAAATTGCCGAAGACGGTGGAGTGCCGGCCCGCAAGGCGCATGCTTCCACTGATATTAAAGAATTCCAGGCTTATGATGCATCTCGGGTCAATGATAATGTACGTAAAGCAGTGAACAGTTCCCGGGGGCAGGTTGCCGTCTATGGTGACGAATTTATCCGGGGATGGTTCCATGCGTATGCCGGACCGCGCACGGCTCTGGCAACGGAAGGATTGGAATATGAAGGGCCCAATCCTCCCTATATCCGTATTGTGGACAGCCCGGCGGAAGGCACCGTCCCCGAGGAAGAAAAAAACTGGCGAGTGTCATACCCTTTAAGCCGGATCCGTGCCGTAACCAGGGAAATCACCGGGAAAGACCCGGGGAAAGTGGAAAAGGTGGAAATTGCGGCCAAAGGTCCCTCGGGCAGAGCCACGCGCCTGCGTGTCAATAATGTGGAAGTTTCCTGTCCCGAGCTGCGCCTGGCCCTGGACAGCACCCAAATGCGATCAACTTATCTTACGGCGCTAAAAATTGAAAACGGGCAGTTGGTGATGGAGGGCAGCGGTTATGGGCATGGTGTGGGCATGTGCCAGTGGGGTGCACGCAGCCTGGCTGAAGAAGGCAAAAGTGCGGAAGAAATTGTCCGGTATTACTACCGCAATATTGAGATCATCCGTTTATGGGAATAAATAATTGTCTGCACGAGAAGCTTGCCGCCCGTGGACGGCAAGTTTTTTCTTTGCCTGCGTCATAAAATCTTGTCCACTTCATAGTATGAAATAGAAGTGTTGTCAAAGGAGGAGCGATAATGGACAGTTATACAAAGCCGGCTGCCGCTGCTCACCGTTTGGTAATTCAGAACAGGGAAACGATGGACGTGACGGGGGTACTGCATGTGGACAGCTTTGATGACGAAGAAGTAATTCTGGAGACGGAACAGGGTCTACTGGCTGTCCGGGGAGAAGACCTGCACATTAAGCACCTTGATTTGGAAAAAGGCGAACTGGCTCTTGCCGGGCTAATCCTGGAGTTGGCTTATTCCGATGACAAGCGTTTTCGCGACCGGGGAAAGGGACTTTTTGAGCGTTTGTTCAAATAGAAAGCGGCAGACGGGGAGGAGCCTTTGTGCAGGAAACATTTGTTCACGGGCAGTTGCAGACGTTGGCTGTAACGGTTGCACTTGGTTTTTTTATCGGTGTCAGTTATGACGTGCTAAGTGTCTTCCGGCAATTTGTCCGCCTGAGGCGGTCGCTGCAGGCCGTCTTGGATTTTCTTTACTGCCTTGTTATGAGTATAACTGTTTTCCTTGTTTTGCTGGGCCAGAATTGGGGAGAAATAAGAGCATATGTTTTCCTGGGCCTGGGACTTGGCACCCTCTTATATTTGCTTTTTTTTCACCGCAGCTTTCGCCTGCTGCTGGTTAAGACGGCCACTCTGCTTTCCAGGCTGTTGCATTTGCTGGCAACGCCCTTTTGCCGGCTGGCACACGGCTACGTCCGTTTCCTTACCGGCGGCAGGCGCTTTTTTGGCGCGCAGTTTGCAAGAGGTAAGAACAAGGCAAAAAAAATTAATTTGCAGTTTTGGCGGAAGAAGAAGGAATAGCCGGGATATATAGCGAAGATACAGATACTTTATGTGGTGAGGGTATTGAAATGAGTGCACTGCCCGGACATGTAAAAAACAAGATAGCTTACCTTAAGCAACCCCGGAAAAAAAGTACAGGAAGGCGCCTCTTTCTCTTTTTCATACTGCTTGCGGGTCTTTACTTTGCCGTACTTTTTGCCGGCCAATATCTGAAGCTTCTCCGGTACCGGCAGACCCTGGCGGAAATAAATATGGAAATTGAGGCAGCCAGGGAGGCCAATGCCGAAATGCGGGCTGAAATTGAACGCCTGCATACGCCTTCTTATCTGGAACAAATCGCGCGGGAAGAGTTGGGCATGGTGCGCGACGGTGAGCTGCTTTTTTATTTTCGCGAAGAAGACAGCCCTTAATTTGGGAAACAAAGCCTTCTTGACAAACTTAACAGACCGGATATAATGTGAATAGACAATTTTGCAAGGGGGAACATTTCTCGTATGTCTCTAGTGGTGGGCGCCATTGTTGAAGGGGTGGTCACCGGTATCACCCACTTTGGAGCCTTTGTACAGCTTGAAAACGGAGAAACCGGCCTTGTGCATATTTCTGAAATTGCAGACACTTATGTAAAAAATATTCACGATCATCTGCAAAAGAAGGACAAAGTCCGGGTCAAAATTCTTTCTGTCGACGGAAATGGGAAAATCGGCTTATCTATTAAACAGGCGGCGGAAGGCTACGGCACCCACGGCAAAAGCCCCCGAGTCTCGTTTGAAGAAAAGTTGAGCAAATTTCTCAAAGACAGTGACGAACGTCTGCAGGATCTGCGCAGAAATACGGAAGCAAAGCGCGGCGGCAGAGGTTCCTCATACAGAGCTCATGTGTAGAGGGTATCCCGACGGGATACCTTTTTCTGTCCCGTCTCTTTTTGACCCGGTCGTCGGAAAGGAAGATCAGCCTTGCGCTGTGCAGCCATTGATGTGGGGACAAATACCACCCGTTTGCTCATTGCCGAAAAAAAAGGTGGCAAATTGCAGGAAACTTGCAGAGATCTTGCCACCACACGCTTGGGCTCCGGCCTGCGGCGGACAGGGAAGCTATCGGCAGCGGGAAAAGTTGCAACGGTGGCTGCTGTCCGTGACTTTGCCGCAAAAGCCCGTCGCAGGGAGTGCGACTTTGTCCGGATCGTAGCCACCAGCGCCATGCGGGAAGCGATGGATGGGCCGGATTTCGCCCGGGAGCTGGAAGCCGCAGCAGGTTTGCAAGTAGAAATCCTGCCGCCGGATGTGGAAGCATGGTACAGTTATCTCGGTGTGACAAAAAGCCTGGTAACAAACAGGCAAACACTCATTTTTGACTTGGGCGGCGGCTCTTGCGAACTGCTCTGGGAGGAAAAAAACGGGTTACAAACACTGTCTTTCCCACTGGGTGCTTTATACCTGACGGATGCTTACCTGCAACACGACCCGCCGCTTGCGGAAGAAGTTGCCGCTGCCCGCAAACATATCCGGCGCTGCCTGTACGGTTGCGTGCCGCCAGCCGTCAAGCTGGTGGGTGTGGGAGGTACCGTTACTTCACTTGCAGCAGTTGTCAAGCAATTGCCGCTCTATGATCCGGCGCAAATCCACGGGTTTTATCTGGAAAAAAGGCTGGTCGAGGAAAAATTGCAGTTGCTTCTGCAGTTAAGGGAGGCGGAGCGGGCGCTTTTGCCGGGAATGCAGCCGGAACGTGCCCGGATTCTGCCGGCGGGCGTGCTGGTGGTGGACGAGTTGCTTTTGGCCGCCAATGCACCCGGTTTTACCGTTTCCGAAGGGGATTTACTGCTTGGCGCCCTCTATGCGGTTATTTTACCAGCATCAGCCTTGCCCCGGCCGCCAGGAGAATAATCCCTGCCACTTTTAAAAAAGAAAAGGGGACCCGTTCCAGGCCGAAAACACCGAAATGGTCCAAAACCAAGGCGGTTCCCACCTGTCCGACAATAATGGCCGTGGTGGCGGCAGCCACCCCCACCCGGGACATGCTGGCTACTACTGCATAAATGATGACAACTCCCAGGGCCCCGCCCAGGTACAGATACCAGGGCGCGGTGCCGCACTTGGACAGGTTGCCCTGCCCCAGGCGAAAAAGAAAAAGCAGGGTTGTCAAAATGGCCAAACCTACCAGGTGGACAATAAATGTCGCCTCCAGCAGTCCGATAATTTTGCCCAGGCCCGTGTTCAGCGACCCCTGGAAAGCCATGGCAATACCGGCTGCAAAAGCAAGGAACAGTGCAAGCAGAATCATGTGGGCATCTCCTTTCTGCTTTCTACCGGGCGTGCCCGCCACACAGCGGGCACGCTTTTTTTAGTGTGCACAGCGTCGCAGCCTCCTATGCGGGAAAACAGTACGCAAGACGGGTTGCCGCCCTGCATATCTTTAATAAGAAAGGAGGTCGGGCCGATGCTGACAGTGGCACTGGTCGGCAACCCCAATGTAGGTAAAAGCCTTTTGTTTTATCACCTGACAGGCAATTATGCAACTGTTTCCAATTACCCCGGAACAACAGTGGAGGTGTCCCAGGGGCGGACAAACTTGGCCGGCAGGACTTGTCTAGTTTATGATACGCCCGGAATGTACAGCTTGTCGCCGGTAAGTGTGGAAGAAGCCGTCACCAGGAGGCTGCTGTGGGAGGCAAAGCCCGATCTGGTGGTTCATGTCGCCGATGCTAAGAATTTGCCTCGCATGCTGCCCCTCACCCTGGAGTTGCTTGCCGCCGGCTTTAATGTCATTCTTGTTTTGAATATGATGGATGAAGCGGAAAAACTGGGAGTACGCATCAGGCGGGCGGAATTGAGCCGCCGGCTTGGTATTCCCGTACTCCAGGCCGCTTTTGCCCACGGCCGCGGTCTGGCGGCGCTGCGGCGGGAAATGGCGGCTTGCCTGCTTGGCGGGAAAGCCGGCGGCCACGTTTGCCGGGAACATCCCCTGGCAATAAAAGCCGGCCGCTGCCTCAAAGGCAGATACCCTTTTGCCGCCGCGGTAGTGGCACGCCTTTTTTTGGAGCAAGACAAGGAAATACAGGCGGCGGTGGTTGCAAGGGAAAACAAGGCAGTGCTGGCGGATTGCCTGACACTCTTTGCCGATGAACTGGCGCAGCAGGAAGCGGGTTTTTTTGCTGTTTGGCGCTACCGGGAGGCGGAAAAACTGTTGGCCGGCGTTTTTTACCCCGGGAGTGAAAAGCCCGGGGGTGGTTTGGTGGACAAACTGACTTTGGATCCCTTGGGAGGACTATTGCCGGCTGCCGTGGTCCTTTATGCCGGCTTGTATTTGTTTGTGGGGCGATTTGGTGCAGGGTACCTGGTGGACATGATTGAAGGGGTGCTGCTTGGGGAAATAATCCTGCCCAGGCTTACAAATTGGCTTTCCGCCCTGAGCGGCTGGCCGTCCTTCCTTTCCTTGCTGACCGGCGAATTTGGCCTGTTGACACTTGGCTTGCGCTATGCAGTAGGCGTTGTCATGCCCATTGTGGGGACATACTTCTTTTTCTTTGCCTTGCTTGAAGACAGCGGTTATCTGCCGCGTCTGGCCTATCTGGCCGATGCGGGTTTGAAAAAATTGGGGCTTGGCGGTAGAGCCGTCATTCCTCTTGCCCTGGGCTTTGGCTGCGGCACCATGGCAGTTCTGGTGACCCGAGTGCTGGAGAGCAGGAGGGAGCGATTGATTGCCACTTTTCTTTTGGCGCTGGCCGTTCCCTGTTCCGCCCAGCTTGGCCTGATCATGGCCCTGCTCTCGCGGGAACCTTTTGCCCTTTTGCTTTGGGCGGCTGCAGTGGGCGGCATATTTTTTCTGGCCGGCAGCATGTTGAATCTACTACTGCCCGGGCAGCCGGCACAATTTTTCCTGGAGCTGCCCCCCCTGCGTCGGCCTGCCCTGCAGGCAATTCTGCAAAAAACTATGGCACGAATGCGTTGGTATTTTGCAGAAGTTATCCCGGTTTTTTGTGCCGTCAGCTTTGTGTTATGGCTGCTGCAGCAGACAGGGTTCCTGGCGGCACTGACAGCCGCCCTGGCGCCGCTTTTAGGCCGCATGGGCCTGCCGCCTGCGCTTGGCCGAGTATTTTTATCAGGATTTTTCCGCCGTGACTACGGTGCCGCCGGCCTCTTTGACCTTTACCGGGAAGGTGCGCTTAGTGAAGGCCAGTTGCTGGTGGCTGCCGTGGTGTTGTCACTGTTTTTACCCTGCCTCGCCCAGCTGGCCATGATGATCAGGGAGCGGGGACTTGCGGCTTCCGTTTTGATTGCCTGTGCCGTGGCCCTGCTGGCCGTTGCGGCAGGCATCCTGCTGCGCATCTTGCTTTGTTTGCCCGTACTGTGAAGGGAGGGGGGTCGAGAGGATATGCTGCCCCTGCTGAAAAAACCTGCCGGATCCGTGGCAGTAATTGCCGAAATTGCTACTTGTGACCGCACAGTTATCAGAAAAATGAGCAGTCTCGGCATTGTCCCCGGAGTTTCTGTTACTGTCCTGCGTCACAGCCCCGCTGTACTTTTGCAAAGCGGCCACACAAAAATAGCTTTGGATCGCAACCTGGCGGGCCTTGTTTATGTAAAGTAAAACTGTCTTTAATGTCGAAAACTTTTTTATGACAACCCCCCTATTGTGACAAATTCCTGGCAGCCAAACCTTTATAATGTTTGTAAGCAGGGAGGGGTGTGACAGATGACAGAACAAATTATTACTGTGGAGCCGTATATCCGTACCGGGCGTCGCGGGACAGAGGTGCCGCAGAAAAACTGGCGGCTGCCGGCACTGGCGGTATCACGGGAACTTGTAAGTTGGGAGACGGCCGGTTCACTAGCCGCAATTTCTTTATTGACACGGCTGCAGTTGATGGATGAACTTGCTCCCTTCGGTCTGGCTATCTGGGCAGCTGCAACGCGTGATGAGACACGCCGCCTGCTTGCCTACGGGTTGGCACTTCTGCTGGCAGCTGCGGCAAGCGGCGGTTACTATGGCTGCCTGGGGCAAGCTGCCGGTATGGTTGTTTTTGTTGTGCTGCGTTATTATCTGCGACGAGTGCGGCTGCCTTTTGCCGTCGTAGTCGGGATTGCTTTCAGTGTCACCTCACTGCTTGTACGCCTGCCCGGCCTGCAGCCGTATGATTTGCTGCTGGCAGGTCTGGAGACGCTCCTTGCCGCTTTGGGGGCGTCAGTATTTGCTGCAGTTTACAACAATCCGCCCCGAAGGTTGCTTGCCGTTAAGGATCCGGAAGGGATTGTGGCATGGACAGTTTTTCTCGGGCTGCTTCTGCTTGCTCTAATGCAGGAAGAAGCCTTCTTTGTCCGTGCAGCTACCGCTGTTGCCGCCTTGGTGGTTCTTTACGCCGCAGACTGGTACGGAGCGGGGCCGGCGGCGGCCGCCGGCGCACTACTAGGGTTTTTCCTGGGCATTCAGGGGACAGGTTTCTTTTGGGCGGCTGTTTTGACCTTCGCCGGTTTTTTTGCAGGCCTTTTCCGGCAGTACGGCCGGCTTGCCGCAACATTGGCCTTTTTCTTGGGAATGGCCGCCCTGCTGGTATATGATGCAGGCTGGGCTGTGGTACAGGGAGAACTGATTGTCGGCGCTGCTGCAGGGGCTGTTTTTGTTCTCCTGCCGTTTTTTGCCAAACATGACGGGCTGCCTGCGGTGCTTGGCAGCCGGCAGGGGCGGCGGGATGAAGGGGAAGTGCTGNNTCATGATTATGGGCTGGTTTTTCGTGAACTTGCCGCTGCCTTCCGGGAGACGGCCGCACCCGGGACAGAAGCTGCCGAAACGTTTTCCCCGGTGGACAGGCTGGCGGGGCTGGTCTGCAGCAAATGCACGGCACGGCAACGCTGTTGGGGAAAGGAAATGCAGCGAACTTCCCAGGCACTGCAGCGCATTTTTTCCGACTTGGAAAAGGGACAGCGTTTGCAGGAAAGCCACCTCAACGGGTCTGCGCTGCGCCTGTGCCGGAAAAAGGAAGAGATTGCTTTAGCCCTTGCACTGCTTTCCGAACTGCAGTCCAGCTCTCAAACCTGGCACAGGCACCTTGTGGAAAACAAAAAAGTGGTTGCGACGCAACTTTTGGGTTTGTCACAGGTTATGATCAATCTGGCAAAGGAAGTGCGTACCGGGCCGGCAGAAATCCAGGAGAGATTACTGAGGCGCTGTTTCCATGTTGAACTGGGAATTGCCCAGCTGGCCAAAGGCGGGCAGGAAATATGCGGCGATTATTACAGTTATCTTGAACTGCGCGACGGCAGGCAGGTACTGATTTTAAGCGACGGTATGGGAACAGGCAGCAGGGCGGAACAGGAAAGCAGCGCGACGGTCCGCCTGGTGGAACAGCTGTTACTGGCCGGTTTTCAAAAGGATGTGGTGGTAAGAACGGTAAATACCATCCTGCAGTTGCGTTCGCGCGAGGAAGCTTTTGCCACGTTAGATGTGCTGCTGGTGGATACGGAAAAAGGAGAAGCGGAGTTCTTGAAGACGGGAGCGGCGCCCAGTTTTGTTAGGACGTCGGACAGTCTGCGTGAAATACAGAGCGCTTCCGTCCCCCTCGGTATCCTCAACGAGGTGGAGATGCAGGAAAGTCGTGTCCTGCTTGCGGATGATACCCTGATTGTGATGGTGTCGGACGGTATTTTTGAAGTTGCTCCCGAGCAGCCTGACTGGCTGCAGCAGTATCTGACCAGGCAGAAACATACCCATCCGCAGGTGGTGGCGGACGAAATTTTAACCCAGGCATGTCGCCTTTACGGCTCCGACAAGCTGCGTGATGATTTAACGGTGCTTGTTTGCCGGGTCAAACGGCTGAAACATAAAGTCAGGAACTGCCTGAGCGCTTGATAGTAAAAACTGAACCCTGCGGGGTTCTTTTTTATTTTAGAACCACCTTGGACAGATTAAATCTAAACTATTATCACGGGTAGATAAAAATCACTGATTGTACCAGGTGTTTCATGTAAAGCAAATGTTTCAAAGAAAAGAGTTTATCTTCCAATCACAATTTTCCGTAGCTTGGAGGAAGATGGACATGCCGAGGCAAAATATGATACAACAGTAGTATCTCACAGCCGGGGTGAGGCCAATGTTGAAGCAGGTGAAAAAAACACTGGTGGAGAACAAACTGGTTTCCCCGGGGCAGAAAATTGCGGTTGCCGTCTCCGGCGGACCCGACTCCTTGTGTCTGTTGCATGTTCTGCACCGTTTGTCTGCAGAACTGGACATCACCCTGCATATGGTACATGTCAACCATGGCCTACGTCCGGAGGCAAAGACGGAGGAGGTTGTCCTGAAAAAGTGGGCTTTGCGCTTGGGGCTGCCGCTGACGGTTTGCCGCATCAATGTGCCTGCAATGCGTCGCACGCTTGGGGGTTCCACCCAGGCTGTAGCCCGCCTTGGCCGTTACAGAGCATTACTGGCGGCGGCAAGGCGTGCCGGCGCTTCCGCCCTTGCCACTGCGCACCACCTGGATGACCGGGTGGAGACATTGCTTTTGCGCCTGCTTGCCGGCAGCGGGACGGACGGGTTAAAAGGGATTCCACTGCGCCGGTCCGCCGGCGGCTTGGAAATTATCCGTCCCCTCCACCAGGTAACAAGGAAAGAAATAGAAGCTTATTGCCGCAGGCATCGTCTGTTCCCGCTCACGGATCCTACAAACCTTGAACCTGTTTATCTGCGCAACCGCATTAGATTAAAGCTGCTGCCCTTCCTGGAAGAGGAATTCGGTTGTCACATCAGGCGTACCCTGGCGCGTACCGCGGACATCCTGGCGGGCGAGAACGAACTGCTGCAGCAGTTGACGGGAAGCGTTTACCGTCGGCTTGCCACCGGCAACCGCGAGGAAGGTATACTGCTTGTGCTGCCACTTTTGGCGGCGCAGCCGGAGCCCTTGCAGGCACGGCTGCTGCGCCGTGCTTTATGGGAAGCGGGGGCGGAGCGGGTTACCGCAGCTCATATCCGGCAAATAAAGGCTGTGATAAACAGCAAGTCACCATCCGCCCGATGTACTGTGAGCGGCAACATACATGTCCGCCGAGAATATGACAAGTTGCGGCTCGGGGGCCGTCTTCCTGCAGTGCAAGCCGCCGGACAGACTGTCACCCTGCCGGTGCCGGGCAGAGTTTATCTGCCGTGGTGTGGAGAGTGGCTGCAGGCTGAATTTGTTTTGCCGGAAGCGGGACCTTTCCCTCCCGCCACCGCCAAAGAAGCTTACCTGGCCGCCGACAAACTCTTTTTTCCTCTGCAGGTGCGTCCTCGCCGGGCAGGAGACCGGGTCAGGCTATTTGGCCGTCCCGGCAGCCGTAAACTGAAAGACATCTTGATGGATGCCAAAATACCACGCAGTATGCGGGATACTATTCCCTTGGTACTAAGTAAAGAAAAAATTATCTGGGTGCCCGGCATAGATATTGCGGAATGCGGCCGGATTACATCGGAAACGCAGCGTATTCTGCATCTGTCACTTGAGAGCCGGGAAAAAACAGAGAAGGATGGTGTTAGTAATGTCGCACAAGACAGTGAAAAGAGTCTTGCTTGACAGGGATGCGATCCGGGAAAAAGTGGCCGAACTCGGAGCACAAATCAGCCGTGATTACGCGGGAGAGAAACTGCTTTTAATTTGCGTTTTAAAAGGGGCGGTAGTTTTTCTGGCCGATTTAATGCGTGCCATTACCGTACCGGTGGAAATTGACTTCATGGCCGTGTCTTCATACGGGGCGGCCACCGAATCTTCAGGGATAGTCCGCATTCTCAAAGACCTGGATTGCAGCATAGACAATAAACATTGCCTCATTGTTGAAGACATTATTGACAGCGGGCTGACACTGAAATATCTAAAAGAAAACTTGCTTGCCCGCAAACCGGCGTCACTGCGTATTGTCACCCTGCTGGACAAGCCGGAGCGACGGCAGGTTGATATTGCCCCCGATTACTGTGGCTTTCAGATTCCCGACGAGTTTGTGGTGGGGTATGGGCTTGATTTTAGCGAACAATACAGGTCACTGCCGGACATCTGCGTTTTGGGAGAATAAAAAGAGTTGCATCATTTAATTGACTTGTTGTGGGAATAAATACAATCTGCCTGAAAAGTGATTACCGGAATAGTTTTCCGGTTTTCTTTTGGCAGTAATCAGGTGATTGTCCGGGACTTCAATGTGTGATAAGATGTTCTTGGTGTAAAAAGTTGTGATTTTGTCGCATGGCGGGGGATGTAAGCAGTGTGTAATGTTTGTGTAGGTTTGTCAAACATTTT
>LSQX01300410.1_pt1 | contig 16170 bp, 10 predicted proteins | sample 654561 | NCBI WGS metagenome assembly LSQX01 (sample SAMN04489861, study PRJNA283612) | anaerobic digester metagenome | isolation source: 4 biogas reactors fed with cattle manure at either 37C or 55C with and... | place: Denmark: Kongens Lyngby | collected 2014 | reverse complement strand
CCGTCATCCTGAGGTCCGCCGAAGGACCTCTACCGCACTCCCTCCCGAACCTCCCGCTGATGCACGAGCCACACTCCCGCAGCCGGCAAGCCGTTTTCGCCCCGGCCGGCGGCCGGCGCTATACTGCGAGCCATGAATCCATCCTACACCATCCGCCGCGCCGCACCCACGCTCGCCGATGCCGAGGCGCTCCTGCGCGTCGAGCAGGGCAGCCTGGCCGATAGCCCCTACAGCGCCGAACGGGTGCGGGCGATCCTGGCCCGCACCGAACACCACGCCTACCTGGCCGCCCGTCCCCTGCCGGAGGGCGGGGAAGAGGCGGTGGGTTTCTGCTCGACCTTTGAGACCCCCCTGGACGCCGGAGACGGCCTGCGGCTGGAGATCGACATGCTCGGCGTGTTGCCGGAGCATCGCGGCCGCGGGTTGGCCACGCGCCTGATCCGCCGTGCCGTCGAGGACGCCCGCGGGCGCGGGGTACGCGCCTTTCGCGGCGTGGTGGCCGAGGAGAACGTCGCCTCGCAGCGCGCCTTTTGCGGTGCCGGGCTGCGGCCCGAGCCCTCCGGGCGCGAGCTCCTCATCTATTCCATCGGCGGGACCAGCCCGGTGGAGCTGCCCGGCGGGCTGCGCTACGCCCGGCTGGATGCCGGCTCCCTCCCGGTGCCCGGGGCCGCCGGCGAGCCGTTCGACGCCTCGCCGGGGCGCCCGGTGCACTGCGTCACCACGATGGCCGGGCACACCGTGGCGCTGGCCGCCAGCCTGTGCGTGCACACCCTGTCGTACGAGGGGCTGTGGATCGAGCGCCTCTGGGCGGAAGGCGACCTGGCCCTGCGCGCCGCCATTCGCGCCGTCGTCGAGGAGGCCAAGCGCCTGGGCCTCGACGAAGTCGGCCACCTGGGCTCCGCCGCCGACGATCCCTGGCTGCGGGAAGGGTACCTGTCCATGGGCCGCTACCGCGTCTTTGCCCTGGGCCCGAACGCCGAGGCGGCTCACCCGTCGTCTGCCGCCGGCGTCTCGGGCTCTGCCAAAGGCCTCCCCGCTCCCTGCGACCAGACCTGATCGAGGGCTCGGCCGAGCTCATCGAGGGAGAACGGCTTGGACACGTAGGTCAGGCGGTGCGCGTGCAGGAACTCTCGCGTGCCGGGGTCCAGGGCATCTCCGGTGACGAACACCAGCCGCCGCGCCATCGGCGGGTCCTGGGCCACGAGGCGATCGTAGAACTCGGGCCCCTCCATCCCCGGCATGTGGATATCCGACAGGATCAGGTCAAACGCCCGTTCCTCCCGGCGGGCGGTGGCCAGGAGGGCCAGGGCGTCGTCGCCCCGGGTGGCCGTCTCCACCTGGTGGTCATCCTCGGTCAGGATCGCCTCCAGGAGGCTGGCCACGTCGGGCTCGTCGTCGACGACCAGCACGCGGCACGCCGGCGCGCGATTGGGCCGTTCCTCGCCGTCGGCGCCGGCGGGTTCCTGGCCGACGATGGGCTCCCGGGCCACCGGGAACTCGACGACGAACGTGGCCCCCGGTCCGCCCCCGTCCTCCTCGGCGTGGATGCGCCCGCCATACTGGTTCACGATGCCAAAGCAGATGCTGAGGCCCAGCCCGGTACCCTGGCCGACCTCCTTGGTGGTAAAAAAGGGCTCAAAGAGATGGGAGCGCGCCTCGGCAGAGAGGCCCGGGCCGTTATCCTCCACGCGAATGCGCACCGTCTCGCCGGCGCGTTCGGTGGCCAGCGTTAGTCGGCGCGGTCCATCCACCGTGCACAGCGCATCGTAGGCGTTGTTCACCAGTTGGAGGATCACCTGCTGCAGTTGGTCGGGTGCCACGAGGATGCCCGGCGCATCATCGGCATAGTCGGTGACGATCTCGATCTCGTCTCGCCGCAGCTGGTAGGCGCGGAGCTCCATCGTGCGGCGCAGCACCTCGTTGACGTTCACCCGCTCGGCCTCCTGGCGGCGCTGCCGGGCAAAGGTCAGGAGGCTCTGGACGATCTCGGCGGCCCGCTGGGCCTGGAGGCGGATCTTTTCCAGGTCAGTTCGGGCACTGGCGGGCATGCCCGCGGCCATGCCCAGCAGTTGCACGTAGCCCATGATGGCCGTCAGGGGGTTGTTCAACTCGTGGGCGACGCCGGAGATCAGTTGCCCCACCGCCGACAGCCTGGCGGATTGCACCAGGTGCTCCTGGGTCATCTTGAGACTGTTCAGGCTCTCCTGTAGGTCGCTGATCAGGCGGGCGTTGTCGATCGCCGCGGCGGCCATCGTGGCCAGGGTGAGCAGGAGCTGTTCGTCCTCCTCGCCAAAGGCGTGGGACTCTTTGGCCTCGATCGTCAGGGTGCCGATCCGCCGATCGCCGAGCAGGAGCGGCGCCACCATCATCGAGGCGAACCGGTGCGCCCCCCGAGCAGAAACGGGATCCTGCGACACGTCGGGCAGGTTCACCAAGCGGCCGGAATCCAGTGCGCGTCCCGCCACGCCGTGCCCCAGGCGGAGGACGTTCCGGCCCGACGTATCGGGCAGGGTCCCCGGCTGGAACGACATCGCGCGCGGGTGCAGTTCGCCGCTGACCTCGTCCAACAGATGCAGCACGCCGCTGGTGGCCTTGTCGATGGTGTCCACAGCAAACGCCACGACGAGGCTCAGGAGGTGGTCGAGGTCCAGCGTGGCCGCCAGCGCCCGGCTGACGTTATAGAGGGCCTGGCTGCGCCGCAGGCGGGCGCGGACGTCACCGACGAGGCGGGCGTTGTCGATGGCCAGCCCCACGGCGCGGCCCACCAACCGGAACAGGCCCATGTCCAGGCTATCGGGGTCAGGTTCGGAGCCCAGCCCCACCACCACGGCGCCCACCGTGGCATCCTGGGCCCGCAGGGGGAAGGCCACGAGGGCGCGGACGTCCGGACAGACACCGGCGACGCCCTCGGAGATCAGGCACGGCTCCTGGGGCAGCGCGGCGGGCCCTTGCGCCTCCCAGGTCCGGCGGAGGTAATCGGCCAGCGCGCCGCCGACCGGTCCCCGGCCGCTCAGCAACTCGGCGCCGGAGGACGGCTGCGCAGCGGGGTCGGGAACGATGTATGCGCCGCCGACCGCGCCCTCGAGCGCGCCAACGAGGACGTCCAGCGCGTCGCCGAGCACGCGGCCCAGATCGTCGGTCGCGCTGGCGAGGCCGGCAAGACGCTCGAGAACCTCCAGGCGCGATGTTACCATGCTGCCCTTTCTCTAGTCCTGCGCGGCTGCGTTGCTGCGGCCGGCGGCCAGGCGTCTCTCCAGGCGAGCCAGGCGGTGCTCCAGATCCTGCACCGCGCGTCGGGCCTCCCACCGCCCCAAGCCGGCCTCCTCCGAGCCCACCCAGGCGATGGCGGCCTCCACGATCTCCTGCGCCGCCGCATAGTCCTTGATGCGATGCTCGAGGTGCTTGGCCAGCTCCACGTACGCGTACAGCCCGCCGTCGGGGAGTTGCGCGCGCCACACGGCGGCCGCCTCCTCGTGGCGGTCCAGGCGCTTGAGGAACATGGACAGGCGCCTGGCAGCCTCGGCGGCGTGGGGGCCCTCCTCGGCGACAGCCTGCCGGTAGGCGCGCAGGGCTTCCTCCGTCCGGCCCTCCGCCTCCAGGAGCCCGGCCAGCGAACAGAGGTCGCAGGATTCGGGGCGTTCGGGGGAGAACGGCGCGTCGACGATGCTCCCCGCCCGGGCGGCCAGCGTGACGAGGGAGAGGATGTCGATGAGGTTGTGGTAGAACACGTCGGCCAAGGGGCCGGTGACGCCGCGCTCGAGGTAATCCTGGTACAGCGCCGGGATGAGGTAGCCCGGCACGTCGGAGGAACTGCGGCCGATGTGCAGCACGTGCTCTTCCAGCGACGAGAGCGCGCAGGAGGCCAGGCTCCTACGCCAGAGGCGGCGGGCCAGGTGCAGGAGGTCCAGGTGGGGGAGCCCATCGCAGGGCGGCTCGCGACGCCCGAGGATGTAGCGCGTCTGGATGATGGGCCAGTCGAACGTGCGGCCATTAAAGGTCACCAGGCCGCCGTTGTCGCGGAGGGCCCCCGCCAGGAGGGCGAGCATGGCGTCCTCATCGGCATAGTCGGGCATGAAGAACTGCCGCAGAACGAACTCGTCCCCCTCAAAGGCGCCCACGCCCACGAGGAACGCATAGGTCCCGCTGCCGCGGGCCAGGCCGGTGGTCTCGATATCCACGAACACCGCGCGGCGCATATCCAGGGGGCGCGCGTCGGCGCCGGTGGCGGCGGACTGCCAGACGCGCTCGGGCACCGTGAACACCTCGCCCAGCGCCAGATCGCCGTGGCGAAAGGCGAGGGCATAGCGCTCCTCGGCGACAAAGCAGCGCCCGCCCTCCTGCGCCTCCCAGCGCCCCGCTACGAGAGATTCGAGGGGCGGGTGGTGGTCATGGCGGGCCGGCGTGCTGCGTTCGGGTACGCTCTGGCGCAGCGCATCGGCACGCTGGAGCCGAGCCTTCAGGTCCATGGGATCTCCCGGGGGCCGCGACGGTTAACCGAGCGGGCACTTGGCCATCGATTATACCCGCCCGGCCCCAGCGCGCCAATCGCCGGCCGCCGTCAGGGTACACGGCAGCATCCCACCAAGTCACAACCCGCCGAGCGGCCTCTTCTATGGGCTGCGGCAGTCTGGCTGCCGCTTTTCGGGCTGTGCTGCAGGATGGCCTGATGTCACCAAGCCAGCTGCGTCTCTTGGCGGGCCAAGAGCCCCGGGCTGGCTCTCTCCGACGAGATGCTCGTCGTCCAGTACGGAAAGCGGCAGCAAGCTGCCGCAGCCCATAAAAGACCACACCAGCTCGGGAAGGGAAGGAAGGCTTGGGGTGTTGGGCGCCGCTGCTGCGGCAGGCGACTGCCGCAGCCCATAGGGAGGCCGCCATGTTCTGCGCTCGCTCAACCCTCTGACGGGCACCGGCGCCGCCGGGATCCCGCCGCCTACAGGGGCTGGCAGTCCGGGCAAAAGTAGCAGGACCCGCCCTGGAACTGGATCTTGGCGATCGGCGTGCCGCAACCGGGGCAGGGCTCGCCCACCATGCGCCGGTCGAGCGCCGGTCGATACCCACCGGGGCGGTTGTGCAGGTCGCGCTCCGTATCGCGACCGCCGAGGTCGGTCGCCCGGCGCAAGACGTCGACGGTGGCGTCAAAGAGCGCGCGGCGCTCGTCGGGCGTCAGGTCGGCCGCCTTGCGCCGCGGATGCACGTGAGCCTGGTAGAGGATATCCTGAAGGTAGCCGTTGCCCAGGCCCCAGATGCCCGGCTTACTGATGCAAAAGAACTTGATGCTGCGCGAGTCTTTGGGCTCCAGATCCTGAAAGAGCCCGTCATAGTGCTCCAAGGTGAACGCGCCGCCGAGGGGCGACACCCGGCCGGGGTCGACGTACGTGCGTGCGCCGAGATCCTCTCGAGGCACCAGCTGCGCCGCGCCCCAGCCCTGGACGCTGACCGTCAGGTAGGTGTCGTCGGCAAAGCGCAGCAGGAGCTGATGCTTCTTGGGCAGGGTCTGGGCGTCGGGGTGGTAGAGGATCCGCTCGCCGCCGCAGCCCAGCGCCAGGACATAGCCGGGCTCCACCGCCACCACGATGTGGTTGCCCATCGCCTCGGCGCCGCAGATGGTACGGCCCACCAGGGTGGCCTCGTACTCTTCCGGCGATCCGGTGTAGAACGCGAACTTGTGCGGCGAGTTGCCGCGCTGGGCCGCGGCGATCCCCTTGCCCCGCAGGTCGGCGTCGATCTGTCGGGCAACAGTCTGGGCCTCGGGTAGCTCGATCATGGGGATTCACCTCCTGCGCCGTGCCGGCGCGCTACTCGCCCACTGCCGGGATCCGACCCTCCTCGCGCAGCCAGATAACCTCGTCGCGGATGGTCTCAGCAAAGGGCCGGAAGCGGTAACCCAGTTCCCTAATCGCCTTGTCGCTGCAGAAGCGGTTGTTGCGTGCGAGATTGTAGATCGTGAACCCGGTCAGCACGGTGGACCATCCGGTGACCTTGCCGATCACGCCCAGCAAGGCCGCCGCGACTCGCGCGACCCCAGTGGGCAGGATCCTGGTCACCCGCTTGCAGCCGCTCGCCGCCGATATGGCGTCGAACAGGTCCTGCATCGTGACGATCTCGTTGCCCATGATATAGCCCTCACCCTTGCGCCCGTTGGCACAGCAGGAGATGACCCCTGAGGCGAGATCGCGCACATCCGCGCAGTTAAAGGTCCCGGCCACGCCGACGGGGATGCGGCCCTCGACCATCTGGATGATCGTGCTGGTGATCAGACCAAAGCCATAGTCGTACGGGCCAAAGATGCCGGTGGGGAACACGACCGACGCATCCAGGTCGTGGCGATTGATTGCGTCCATCACCAGCTGAGTGGCCTCGGCCTTGGTCTGGGCATAGTAGCCGACGACGCGGCTCGGTTCAAAACGGGACACCTCGACGATCGGCTCGCCGTCGGGCAGCTCGGGGATCACACTGGTAGAACTGATGTAGACGAGCCTCCGCACCTTGTGCCTGACACACTGCTCGAGAACGTTCCTCGTGCCGGTGACGTTCACATCGAACACCTTTTGGCTATAGTCAGGATCCAGTGTCACGATGCTCGCACAGTGGATCACGTACACGTCCAGGTGTTCGGGCACAGAGAAGAACTCGTCCAGCGACGAGACGTTCAGCACATCCCCAAGGCAGACGTGCGCCTCCTCGGGCACGCGCTGCACCGCGGGATCGCCCCTCAGCACCAGGGCGCGAATCCTCTCGCCGCCAGCAACAAGCTGGCGGCAGAGGCTACTGCCCAGGTTTCCGGTGGCGCCGGTCAGCAAGTAGATGCGGTCGCCCGTCGATCTCTCCCCTGGCCGCTGCGTACGCTCAGGCATCATGTCCTCCGGCACGCTACCCCATGGTGTCCTGCGCGGCCACAAGTGGCGCCGTCCAGGGCTCCCCCTTGATGATCTCCCGGCCATACTGGACCCAGCCCACCTCGAGGCGGATGCGGGGAATCTCGAACCCGTAGAACCAGTGGATGCGGATGCGCTTGCCGCGGACGTGGCAGAAAAAGACGGCATAGTCGCCCAGCGACGAGCGCACCACTTTGGCGGGGGTGAGGTCCTCAAAGGCGGCCAGGTTCTCCTCCCTCGCCAGGTACTCTTGGAGCGCGGGGAGGTGCTGGGTGGCCTCGTTCTCGGCGATGGCGGCGAGGTCCACGGCCTCCTCCGCATTCCAGGCCGGCAGATCCTCGGCGACGTCGCGCCCCGCCGCGGCGTTCACCCACACCGGCGACGACCAGAGCATCTCGCCGTCGGCCTGCTCGACCCGCACATAGTAATAGGTCTCGCCCCGCGGGGGTTGGTCGACGAACGTGACATCCAGGGTCTCGCTGCCGGGCTCGAAACGCCGCAGGCGCTGGGCCCCGCGGATAACGTCCACCCGCTCGATCGGCGCCGTGCCGTGGATGCGCAGCGCCAGGCGCACGTCGCCGCCCGCCTCGACCTCGGCGCCCATGAGGGCCTCGTTCACCCGGAACTCGAGGAGGGCGCGGGCGCCGGTGGAGGCGTAGGTGTTCCGCCGGCGGAACGCCTGCCAGAGCGCGTCGCGGTCCAGCCGCTCCGCGTACACCCCCAGGAGCGGGCCGCCGGCCCAGCCGCCGTCGCGGCGCCGCAGCATGTTGAAGAAACGGCCGCCCTCTATGCCAACCACCCGCGGGTGCCCGGGCGTGCCCTTGTGCCCGTCGGAGCCGCCGATGAGGCCCACCCGGTAGCCCTTTTGCAGGTAGGCCTGGGCGAACCATTCAAAGTTGCCGTGCCCGGAGGTCATCTCGCAGAGCCACTCCACCTCGGGCCCGTGGCAACAGGGAAAGGCGATGGCCCCGCCGACGTGGGGGGTCACCATGGCCTCCTGGCCGGGGAAGAGCCGGTAGATGTCGTCGATCCGCCAGGTGGGGTTCGGCATTGGGGCGTCGAGGTGCTTCCGGACGAGGTTGCGGTCGCCGCCGGCGTCCTCGCGGTCGCGCCACTCGCAGCCCATAAAGGTGACGTAGCGGCCCTCCTCGTCGTAGCGGCGGGCGGCCTCCCGGTACAGCTCCCACCACTCGGCGACGGCGTCGGGCACCTGCCGAAAGATGTGCGACCCCATGGCCACAAAGTCCAGCCGGGTGACGTCGCGTCCATAGGCGTACATGCTGTCGGGGTGCGAGCCCTCGTTCAGCACGTTGATCTCGTGGCCGTCATAGCCGTGGCAGTGGAACTCGCCCCAATACACCCCGGGGCCTGCAGCACGCGCCACGCGAACCGGATTGCTCAGCGCCACGAGCCCGTGCTCGCAGTCCTCGAGGCGCAGCCGCGCCGTGCCCTCGTCGCGGACGGTGGCCGAGATGTGGAGCGAGTGGCGCGGGCCGGCCACGACCTCGGCGGGCGAGCCGCCGGGCGTGGCAACCGCGACCTCGCCGCCGGGGATGGCGTTCCCGTTGGCATCCACCGGCAGGGCGATGGCCTGGAACGCCTCGCCGGGCGCGGCCTGGGAGGGCGCAAAGAGGTAGTAGCGGTCGACCGGAGGGCAGGGCACGATCCGGACGGTCAGTGTGGCGTCGGGGACGCGGCGAAAGGTCTCCTCGCCGGGGAGGCTCACGCCGGCCACCATGTGGGCCTGCTCGTACTTGGTGGGCCAGGCGATGACCCCCGGCCCCCCGAACCGCCGGTCGCCGATGCGCACGATGATCGGCTCGCCGGCCAGCCAGTCGCGGGGCAGGGTGACGATGGCCGGCGTGGCCGCCTTGAGGGCGGTCTCGCAGAGGAAGGGCAGCGCCTCGCCCTGCCGGTCCTCGACGGTGACATAGCCCATCGCCTGGGGCCAATAGTCCTGGTGGCGCCAGTCAAAGCGGAACTCGTTCTCCACCTTGCGCAGGGCCACCCGGCTGCCCTCCGGAAGCGGCTGGCCGGGGCGGAACTCGATCACCCAGTTCCCCCGGCGGCCGGCCTCCACGGTTACCTGGCGGGCGGGATCGACATCTGACGTCTCGGCGGCCTCAAAGGCGATGGTGACGGTGCCGGGAAAGGTGCCGTCGGCAAAGGGGACATCCAGCTTGCGATAGACGGGTGCGCTCATGCTATGCTCCTCGCGCCTCCCCGGGCGGCCGGGGAGGCGAATGGGGTTGTCTCGTAAGGGTACGCGCGGCGCTCAGTAGCCCGCGTTCACATAGTCCGGGTCGGCGTTTGGGCCGTGACCCAGTTCGGCCAAGCGCCGGCGAAAGCCGGCCATCGCCTCGGCGTAGGCCGGATCCTGAGCATAGTTCACCGTTTCGTCGGGGTTCTTGTCCAGGTCAAAGAGGACCTCGGGCATGTCCTCGCCGTACCACTGGTACTTGAGCCGGCCGCGGGCGATCATCATGTTGGTGGTGCCGAACTGCGAGACGGCCTCGCCGCTCCAGCCGGAGGCGTCGCCGCGCATCAGGGGCACCAGGCTGCGGCTATCGAGCCCCGGGGGGATCGGCAGCCCGGCCAGGTCGGCCAGGGTGGCGAACAGATCGCAGAGGCTCACCGTCTCGTCGACGACGGTGCCGCCGGCGAACAGCTTGGGGTAGCGAATGATCAGGGGCACCCGCCCGCTGCCCTCAAAGAACTTTTGCTTTTCCCAGATGCCGTGCTCGCCGAGCATCTCGCCGTGATCGGAGCAGTAGACAATCACCCACTCGTCGGGATCCTGCCCCACCTCGCGCAGCGCGTCGATCACCACGCCGTACAGGTCGTCGATGGTCTCCACCATGCCATAGTAGGCCGCCACCGCGCGGCGGATCTCGCGCTCGCTGGCGTCGACGCCCGGGCGCACCTGGCGCTGGGAGAGGAAGGGGTGGTCAAAGGGGGTCTGGTCCTGAAAGGGTTTGACCCGCGGCAGGTAGTACCGGAATTTGTCCTCGTCCGTGATGTACGGATAGTGGGGCTGTGCCAGGCCCACGCGCAAGAGGAGCGGACGATCGGGGCTCTCGCGATCATAGTGGGCGTCGATAAAGTGCCGCTCGATGTAGTTCAGCGCACCCTGCACCGCATAGTCGTCGGTCTTTTGGTTGTGTCCGTAGCCGATGCCGGCCCGCTTGATTTCCTTCGTGTCGGACCATTTGACCTCGCCGAGGGGCCGGGTGAAGCGCGCCCACTCCTTCTCGACCTTGTTCTCGATATAGTTGTCGCGGGTCATGATGTCGTCGCCGATGCGGCGGGTCCAGCCCTGCATGATGTCGGGGCCCTGGTGCATCAGCCGCCCACAGGCCACCGTCTCGTAAGCATAGCGGGCAAAGAGGCGTGCGAAGGTCATGTGCCCGGGCGCCAGGTCAAACCAGCCCTCGCAGTGGCAGGTCTTGGGCAGCTGCCCGGCGTTCAGGCAGACCATGGTGGGCACGGTGATCGGCGAGGGAGTGTAGCAGTGGTTGAACACGACGCCGCTGCTGGCCAGGTCATCGAGCACCGGCGTGCGCACGACGTCGTCGCCGGCAAAGCCGGCCACCGTCGGGCGGTGCTCGTCGCTCATCAGGAACAGGATGTTCGGTCGGTCTGGGGCCATGGGATGCCTCCTGCCCCCCTAGTCGGGGGACCATGCGGATGCGGACGGGAAGAAAGAGGCGTCCGGGTCGCCCAGGAGCGACGCCGGACGCCATGTGCTGTCAACGGGTGCCGGTCGAGCAGCGGACGATCAGGCCTTATCCTTGGCGTCCTTTTGCATCTGGGTCACCTGGCTGTGCCGCATGCGCTGTCCGCGAGATTCCGGCAGCGCGATGGGCTCGTCGGGCGAGGGCATCGGCGCATACTCGGGAATGCCGATGTTCTGCACCAACGAGTCGATCTCGATGCGGTTGCCGGTGGCCATCGACTTGTTCGCCGCCACACCGGTGAGGATCGAGTACGCGCCGGAGCGATGGTCCGCGGCGCGCTTGTACTTGTCCTCCCGCTTTTCGGTGAGGAGCACGTCCTCGAGGAGCAGGATGTCGCCGCCACCGTGGCCGCCCTTGCCCTCCCAGACCTCGACAGAGTAGGGCGCCGCAAAGTGCGGGAACACGGTGATGGTGGTGCCCTCGGCCAACATCTCACCGGGGACCGAGCCGTCGCCCGAGATGTATACCGACTCGCGCATATAGTGCTCCAGGCGGCCCTTGGTGCCGTTGAACATCACCATGTACCCTTCCCAGGGCATAAAGGCGTTCAGCGAGTAGGCCATCTTGGCGCCGCTGGCGTAATCGACCACGACGTTCATCGAGTCCTCGATGTTCAGCCGCTCGCCGAACACGCACTGGTCGCGATGGTAGCCGTCGTACTCTTCGTTGTCGAGGTACATTTCCTTGAGGCGCTCGTTGCCGGCGAGATCGAGGAAGAACGGGCACTTGGCCGACTCTGGGCAGTTCAGGCAGCGATCGGCCCGGTTCGTGAGGCCGTAGCGATCGGCCTGGTGGGGCGTGTAGAACTTGCGATGGCCGGAGGCATAGACGGCCTCGGGGATGCTCGAGAGCCACCAGTTCACCAGGTCAAAGTGGTGGGTGGACTTGTGCACCATCAGGCCGCCCGAGTTTTCCTTTTCGCCGTGCCAGCGCCGGAAATAGTCCGCGCCGTGGGAGGTGTCCAGCATCCAGTGGAAATCCACCGAGAGCACGTCGCCGATGGCGCCGGACATCAGGATGTCCTTGACCTGGGTGCGCGGCGGCGAGTAGCGATAGTTGAACGTGACGAGGCACTGCTTGCCCGTGCGGCGCTGGGTATCGATGATTGCCTGGCACTTTTTCTCGTCGGTGGTCATCGGCTTTTCGGTAACCACGTCGCAGCCCAGCTCCATGGCGCGGATGATGTACTTGTCGTGGTAGCAGTCCTTGGTGGTGACGACCACGACGTCGGGCTTGCGCTCGGCGATCATCTGCTCGAACTGATCGTCGCTGTACCCAACAACGTCCTGGTCCTTGCTCTTGGCCCAGTCAAGCCGCAGCTGGAGCCGGCCCGGGTTGTTGTCGCAGATGCCGACGAGTTCGCAGGCGTCCGCATACGTATCGGCAATGGCCGTCGAGTACATCCAGGACCTGCCGCCCACCCCAACTTGAGCAAACCGTCGCTTTGCCATGGTGTTCCTTTCCATGTGGTATCAGTGTGCCCGAGACTCTATCGGCCCGCGGGCTCGGTGCCGGGACCGGTCACTCGCTCGCTATTGTAGTCGCCCCGCCTTGCCGAGCCAAGCCGGAAATGGCCTACCCTCGTCGGCCAGGCGACTGGCGTAGAGGAAGCGGTATGTGTCGTGCATATAGTACTGGGGGGTCTCCTTGATCGGCAGGACGCCCATCAGCCGCTCGACGATGGTCTCGGCCATCGCCTCGTCGATGCCGCTTTGGACCTGGTAGTCAAAGTAGATGGCCAGGTCACGCTCAGCGGTGGGGGCCACCTGTCGGATGCCGAACGCTTCCGGCGACAGGTGGGCGGGCGCGTACCGCTCCAAAAGGAACGTGCCCAGCGCCGCCGAGTGGATGCTGTCGCCGTGGGCGTAGATAAAGTCCACCGTCGCCTGGGCGTCCTCCATCGTCTCGCCGGGAAAGCCAAAGAAAAAGAAGACGTGGTTCCAGAGGCCCGCCGCGGTCCCCTCGCGGAGGACCCGGCTCATCTCCTCGACGGTGGTGCCCTTGTGCATGGCCTCCACGATGCGGGGCGCGGCGGTCTCCAGCCCGTAGAGGAGCATCCGGCAGCCGCCGCGGGCCATGGTCTCCAGGAGGTCGCGATCCAGCACCCGCTCCATCCGCGCGCAGGTGACCCAATGCAGGGGCGCCCCCGCCTCGGCGAGGGCCGTGGACATGCCCCGGAGGTTGCGGGGGGTGATCGCCTCGTCGGCGAAAAAGATGTGTCGCACCCCATAGCGCTCGCGGAGCGCCAGCATGCGCTCCACCACCCGCTCGGCCGGCAGTTGCTCAAAGCGCTCCCGGGCCCCATAGCCCACGTTGCAGAACGCGCAGCGGCCATGATAGCAGCCGCGCGCCGTCACCAGGGGGAGAACGGGCTCGGGCACCAGGTAGCGCTCCAGGGGGAGCCCGTCGAAATCGGGCAGGGGCAACTCGGCGAGGGGGACGGGCGGCTCCGTGTCGGTCGCCCGCACCTGCCCTTCGTGCCGGTAGAGGAGGTTGGGCACCGTGTCCAGCGCGATCCCGCGCTCCAGGGCGCGGGCCAGGCCTAGGAGCGGGGCCTCACCGCCGAAGACCACGGCGCTATCGACCAGGTCAAACACCTCCGGCGTGTGGAGCATCTCCTCGCGGAGCATGGAGATGTGCGGCCCGCCGAGGGTGATGTGCGCCCGCACGCCGCGCTGGCGCAGGAGCGTGGCGACGGTGAGCGCGGCGAGGAACTGGCCCATGGTGGGCACCGAGATCCCCACCAGATCGGGCGCCTCGGCCACCAGCGAATCGATCACGTGGCGATCGAGCAGGCGGTGGTAGGGGTTGGTCTGAGGATCCGCCGCGCCACGGATGACCTCGGCGCTGACGTCCTCGCGGATCGCCGAGGTCAGGCTGGAGAGCTCCACGCTCGTGGGGAAAAAGGGCAGCGAGATGATCTGGAGGGCGCTGCTGATGCACTCCATCGCGGCGCGGCTGCGGGCCGGGTCGTAGAACGCCGGGGAGCGCAGCACGGCCTTGGCCTCCTCCACCTCGCGCGCGAAGCGCGGCCCCTGCGCCAGGGCCCAATCGACGAACTCACGGGGGGGCTGCTCGCGTCCGTGCCGGCGGGAGGCTCGCCCCCCGAACAGCCGCCGCACCTGGCGCATCGCGCCCTCGAGGTGCTCGCGGGTCAGCAACAGATCCATGCACTCGAGGTTCAGGTCGCGCTGCACCACCTCCACCCCGTGGGCCCGGAGGTAGGCGGTCAGCGACGGCGTGGCCAGGTGCGGCATGGTGGGCGTCCAGGCCGGGGGGAAGAGTAGCAACACCTTGAGGGGTCGGGGACGCAGGGTGGCACCTCCTGGGGTCATGTTCTCGCTCATCCGCCCAACCAGGTGGGGTAGGGCTCGCCGGCATCGTGGAGGCGGCCGGCGTAGAGCAGGCGGTAGGTATCGTGGACGTACAGGTGGGGCTGCTCCTTGCGCGGCAACACGTCCATCAGCCGCATGGCCACCTTGTCCGCCGTCGCCGCATCTAGGCCGCGATCCACCCGGTACGGGAAGGTGATCGCCAGATCGCGCTCCGGCGCCTCCAGCACCTCGCGAATGCCATAGTCCTGGGGGCTGCGGTGGGCCGGCGAGTGGCGCTCCAGCATGAACGTGCCCAGGGCGGCGGAATGGATGCTGTCGGCGTGGGCGTAGAGGAAATCGACCGTCTCCTGGGCGTTCTCCATCGTCTCGCCGGGAAAACCAAAGAAGAAGAACACGTGGTTCCAGATGCCGGCGGCGGCGCCCTCGCGGAGGACGCGGCTCATCTGCGCGGCCGTAGTGCCCTTGTGCATCGCCGCGATCACCGGGGGCGAGGCGGTCTCCAGCCCATAGAAGAGCATCCGGCAGCCTGAGCGGGCCAGGCTCCCGAGGATCTCGGCGGTCACGGCGCGGTCCATCCGCCCATAGGCGGCCCAATGGAGGGGCGCCCCCCGCTCCTCGAGGAGCGCGGCCATGTCGCGCAGGTTCGGCGGGGTGATGGCCTCGTCAGCGAACCAGATGTGCCGGGCGCCGTAGCGCTCCTGCAGCGCCAGCATCCGCGAGACGGTCTCCTCGGGGCGGAGCGCCTCCAGCCGGCGCGGCCCGCCATAGCCCACGCTGCAGAACGCGCAGCGGCCGTGGTAGCAGCCCCGCGAGGAGATCAGCGGCAGGACCGGCTCTGGAATGAGGTAGCGGTCCAGGGGCAGACCATCAAAGCGCGGCACCGGCAGCTCGGCCAAGGGGATGGGACACGCCTCGGGCGTGGCCAGAACCTCCTCGCCCTGGCGGTAGAGAAGGTTGGGCACCGCGGAGAGGTCGCCTCCCGCTTCCAGCGCCTGGACGAGGGCGCCGAGGGGGCGCTCGCCGTCAAAAACGACGACGCTATCCAGCAGCCGAAAGATCGCCGGGGTCTGGAACAGCTGCTCGCGGAGCATGGTGAGGTGGGGGCCACCGGCGGTGATGTGGGCGCGCAGGCCTCGCGCTTTGAGGAGGTGGGCGATGGTGAGCCCGGCGACCATCTGGCTCATCGTCGGGATGGAGATGCCCACCAGGTCGGGGGCCTCGGCGACCAGCGAGTCGATGATGTGCCGATCGAGCACGTCATAGTAGGTGTTGGCCGCCGGATCGGCGATCAGGCGCAAGAGGTCGTGGCTGCTATCCTCCCGGGCCGGCGCGCCAAAGGCAGACATCTCCACATAGCCGGGGTAGTAAAGCAGCGACACGAGTTGCAGGCTGCCGGCCAGCACACCGAGCGCCCAGGGACCGCGCTCGGCGTCCCAAAAGGCCTCGCTCCGGTACACCGCCTTGGCCTCCGCCACGTGGGCGGCCAGGTCCTCGCCGTGAGATAGGGCCCACTCGACGGCCCGGGCGTCGGGCTGCGGGCCGCGGGCGTGGCGCCGGCCGGCTCGGGTGGCAAAGCGGCGGCGTACCTCGCGCTGCGCGTCGCGCACGGCCTCGCCGGAGAGGAGGTGGTCGACGACCTCCAGGTTCAGGTCGCGCTGCATCACCTCGACGCCCTGCTCGGCAAGGTAGGCCGAGAGCACGGGAGTGGCCAGGTGCGGCATGCTGGGCGTCCAGGCGGGAGGAAAGAGGAGGAGTACCTTCATGTGCAGCGTCGGCCTTTGCTCTGGGGCGCGGGTCCCGGTCGGAGATCCGCGGCGCCCGGAGCCTCTAGACACCGGGAGGAGGCGCGAACCTCCTCCCGGATGACGATACGAGCACGCACCCCTGCGGCCGACATTGGTGGCGAGCCGCCGGGCGTGCCGACTTAGGTATACAGATGGCAGCGTGCGTGGTGCCCCTCGGAGACCTCAAGCAGCGGCGGATCCTGCTGATCGCACACGCCCTTCATGAACTGTGTGCAGCGCGGGTGAAAGGGGCAGCCCGTCGGGACGTTGTACGGGTCGGGCACGGTGCCCGAGATGGACTCGAGCCGCTGGCGCGACTTGCGGCCCACCCGGGGGATGGAGCGCAACAGCGCCTGGGTGTAGGGGTGCTTGGCGTCGTAGAAGAGCGCGTCCACATCACCGCTCTCCACCACCTTGCCCAGGTACATGACGATGACGT
>LSQX01362961.1_pt1 | contig 16171 bp, 13 predicted proteins | sample 654561 | NCBI WGS metagenome assembly LSQX01 (sample SAMN04489861, study PRJNA283612) | anaerobic digester metagenome | isolation source: 4 biogas reactors fed with cattle manure at either 37C or 55C with and... | place: Denmark: Kongens Lyngby | collected 2014 | reverse complement strand
ATGTCAAAACCATCTATGCACCATCCGCCCTTGGAGGATATAAACTATCCGAGTTCACCAATGGTAAATACTCCGGCTGGATGTATACGGTAGATGGAAAGCATCCCGGTGTGGGGCTGAAATCCTATAAGCTTAGTGAGGGAGACACCGTTATTTGGCACTATGTCAACGACTACCGTTATGAAGTCAATGACTGGTTTGACGATCCGAAATATCCGGCATTAGGTGACAGGGACACTTGGAACACCTGGCTGGCCGCTCCCGATGTCAATCCCAGTAAAGGCGGTCCTACCGGCGGCAATCCAGGGGGCACAGTTACACCCCCCGCAACAGGAGCAAACATCGCACCTAAGGTTACGGCAAAGGAGGGTGTGGCTGAAGTTACCATAAATCAGACCACCATCAATACTGCTATCGCCAACGCCAAGAAAAATAATCAATCAACGATCGTCATTACGCCGAACATCACCGGTGAGGCACAAAAGGTAAATGTTGAGTTGCCCAAGACCTCTATTTCATCCATGGTTTCTGAGACGGATGCGACACTGAAGGTTGAAACACCGGTGGGTACTATCTCCATACCACAGGATGCACTAACTGCAATTGCGACCCAGGCAGCAGGCAGTACCGTCACCATGAGCCTGGAATCGGTGGACAAATTCTCCCTGACTCCGACCCAGCAGGAAACGGTAGGCGACAAGCCGGTTTATGACATTTCCATTATGAGCGGCAGCAGCCATATCAGCAGCTTTAACGGCAAGAGCATCACCATTTCCTTGCCTTATACCCTGCAGGAAGGCGAAAGCGCCGATAGCGTCAAGGTGTGGTACTTAAATGATGCCGGTGAGCTGGAGCAGATGGATTGCAGCTACGATGAAAAGACCGGTCTGGCTACCTTCAAAACAGAGCATCTCTCCTACTATCTGGTCGGTGTGGAAGTACCAGAAGAAGTGAAGAAAGATGATTTCATCAACCCGTTCACTGATGTGAAAGAAAGCGACTGGTTTTATGAAGCCGTGAAATTTGCAGTGGAAAACAGCCTGTTCAAAGGTACCGGCGAAACCACCTTTAGCCCCAATGAGCCTATGACCAGAGCGATGCTGGTAACCGTACTGCACCGTTTGGAAGGTTTACCTGAGACGACAGGAGCAAATAACTTCACCGATGTGAAAGACGGCCAGTGGTATGCAAAGGCTGTCCTCTGGGCCAACGCCAACGACATCGTCGGCGGCTACGGAAACGGGCTGTTCGGGACGAATGATCCTATTACCCGAGAGCAAATGGCCGCCATCCTTTACCGCTACGCAAGCTATAAGGGTTATGATGTGACAGCTGCAACCGACTTAAGCACTTATACCGATGCGGTAGACATCAGCAATTGGGCGGAGAAGTCAATGAGCTGGGCCAATGCAGAAGGCCTCATCACAGGCCGCACTGCTACAACACTTGCTCCTGTGGGTAACGGTACCCGAGCAGAAGTTGCCATAATCCTGAAACGGTTTGTAGAGGGTTTTGTGGAGTCCTTTGTGGAGTAAACAAAGCCTTATGTAAAAGAATAAAAAGAACGGCAAAAAGAACAGACGGCGCACTTCCGTCGCAGGCTTACCCCTCCCGTATAGCCGGGAATTCTCTGCCGTGCATTGCCGGATTCCGGGTGGGAACAGGCTTCCAGGATTAACCTCACTCCCCTCGTTTATTTCGGGGGGAGTATTTTATTTGACAAAGGAGGCAGACCTGTGAAAGTAGCAGCTGAAAAGATTAAAATATATCGCAGCCGGATTGAGGAAGAAGCAAGCCGCGCATACCGGAGCGATGACCCAGGCGCAGTCAGCTGGTGCGATAGTGATTTGTGGAAAGAATATGACCCGGATTCCGATATGGGCAGGCAAGTTTATTTAAGCTATACCGATGAGGAATTTCTGGAACTGTTGCGGTCGGCAGTCCGACGCCTTGGGCGCAGTCCTACGCAAAAGGATATCTACTGTGTTTATCGCAGTTATCTGAGCAAGCGCTTCGGAAATTGGCCGAAAGCTCTGCAAAGGGCGGGCTTATATAAATAGGATAGCAAGGTATGACAAAATTAGGAGGTATAATTCATGAAAATACGGATAAGGGGCATCGCTCTTTTACTGGTGCTGATCCTGGTATTTACCGGACAAATCACAGCCTTGGCTGCCGAGGATCAGACAAGTGCTGCAATCAATGACACAGCGGCATATATTCATCAAACCGTCAAAAATCCTCAGGTGGATTCCGTAGGCGGCGAATGGGCCATCATCGGCCTTGCCCGTTCCGGCTATGATGTGCCGGACAGCTATTACGAAGACTATTACCGGACAGTGGAGGCTTATGTCAAAGAAGCTAACGGCATTTTGCATGATAAGAAATACACCGAATATTCCCGTGTCATCCTCGCCCTTACCGCTGCAGGCTATGATCCTACCGATGTGGCGGGATATGACCTGACAATGGCTCTGGGTGACTTTGAAAAAACCATCTGGCAGGGCATCAACGGCCCCGTCTTTGCCCTCATTGCTCTGGACAGCGGCAATTACGCCATACCTAAAAATCCGAACGCAGTTGTTCAAGCTACCCGTGCCATGTATGTAGATGAAATTCTGAAAAGGCAGCTTCTCGATGGAGGCTTCTCCCTCTTTGGCGGCAGTGAAGATGCCACAGACGCAGATTATCAAGCGGATCCGGACGTCACTGCCATGGCCCTGCAGGCTCTGGCAAAGTACCAAGACAGGGCTGATGTAAAAAAGGTAACGGAAGAAGCCCTTGCCTGCCTGTCAAAGCTGCAAAACAGCAAAGGCGGGTATGCCAGCTGGAACGAGAATAATGTTGAAAGCACAGCCCAGGTCATCGTTGCCCTGACAGAGCTGAGGATTCCTTTGGATGATCCGCGCTTTGTGAAAAACGGCAAAACACTGGTGGATAACATTCTGACCTTCTATGTCAAGGGTCAGGGCTTTCGACATACCGTAAGCGGCGACGGCGGCGAAAACCAGATGGCCACCGAGCAGGCATTTTATGCACTGGTTGCCGCACAGCGGGTACAGGAAGGTAAAAGCAGCCTGTATCGTATGACGGATGTGACACAATCCGAAGCCCCAGCCCAGGAGAATACCGGTATCGGATTGCCCGGCAAGCATGCCGATGTCAAAGCCATGGTCTTGGCCTATCCAGGCAAAACCTTTGATGATATCAGCAGCCATGCAGCCCGAACCTCCATTGAAGCTCTGGCAGCCCGAGGGATCATAAGCGGTAAAACCGAAAAGATCTTTGACCCGGATGCCACCATGACCCGTGCGGAGTTTGCCTCCATTATAATAAGAGGCTTGGGACTTCCCGGAAAGACAAGCGATGTTTTTGCCGATGTCTCGGCAAAAAGCTGGTACGCAGAAGCTGTAGGCTCGGCTTACAGCTATGGTATTGTAGCCGGCACCACTCCTACAACCTTCAACCCCAACGGAAGCATCACCCGTGAGGAAGCTGCCGCCATGGTTGCCAGAGCGGCCAAGCTTACTGGTATGGAAGCTTCCATGGCAGACAACGAGGTGCGGGATACCCTGGCTCAATTTGTGGATTATACATCTTCCTCCGGATGGGCACGGCCCTCCCTTGCTTTCTGTTACCGGGAGGATATTCTCTCCCAGGAAGATATTGATATTCGGCCAAAGGCAGCCATCAAACGCTATGAAGTGGCCGAAATGCTGTTTTCTATGTTGGAAGCGGCAAATCTTTTATAAAGGATACGATGAACTATGAAACAGCATAAAGGTAAAATCATTGCGGCCTTCCTTATTCTTTGCGTTCTTGCCGCAGCATATCTCTGGGGCGGAAATTATGCCGGAAAGGATACGCCCTACCAGGCGGAAACACCTTCCGGCACGGTGATGACGGAAAATTCACCAAGCTCGGAGTTGCCGGAGTTGCCGGAGCTGCTGGAAGTCGAAGGGGCAAAAAGCCTTGCGGAGGCTCCGGGTGATTTAGGGGCAAGGGGAGAAGCGGCAGAAACTGGTACAGACAAGAATACCCCGATGCCTAATGCGGCGGTGAAGCCCGCCGAAACAGAAAATCCGGAAACCTCCGCTCCTTCACAGGACGATCAGTGGAAGGATTCCTCCAAGGGTGTATCTGACGGTTCGGTATCCTATTCTGAGGAACAGGGCATGATCCTTGACGCGGAAACAAACAAGGACAAGTACCTCACCGACCCGGTGCCCGAGGGCAAGCCTGTCCCCGTGGAACCCCAGGATATGACTCCGGGAGAGGCTGCCTATGCCGCTACCCTGTCGGTACGCTGTGATACGATTTTGGACAATATGAAGCACCTTGACAAGGAAAAGGTGGAGTTAGTGCCTGAGGACGGAGTTATCTTCCCGGCAACAAAGGTAACCTTTTATGAAGGGGAATCGGTATTTAATGTACTTCAGCGGGAGATGAAGAAGGCTAAAATCCACATGGAGTTTCGCAGTACTCCCATCTATAACAGCGCCTATATAATGGGCATTAATAATCTTTATGAATTTGATGTAGGAGAACTTTCCGGCTGGATGTATAAAGTCAATGATTGGTTTCCTAACTATGGTGTTTCCCGCTATCAGCTAAAGGAAGGTGATGTGGTGGAATTTGTCTACACCTGTAATCTGGGTCGGGATGTGGGCGGACATTACGCCACCAGAGGTGAAGAATGAAGGACACATTTTCCACTTATCATCCGGCTGTAAACTTCCTGTACTTTACCTTGGTGCTGTTGTTTACTATGTTTTTTATGCATCCGGCCTGCCTTGGCATATCGCTGCTGTGCGCTTTTTGCTATTCAGTTTATCTGAACGGTAAAAAGGCCTTGCGCTTTAATGTAAAATACATGCTGCCCATGCTGGTTGTTACAGCTCTCATCAACCCGGCATTCAACCATGAAGGCGGCACCATCCTTGCCTATCTTAGAGATGGCAATCCTTTGACGCTGGAATCCATTACCTATGGCATAGCAGCAGCGGTAATGCTTATTACCGTAATATGCTGGTTTTCCTGCTATAACGCAGTCATGACCTCGGACAAGTTTGTTTATCTCTTTGGCCGAGTCATTCCGGCTCTGTCCTTGATTTTGTCCATGACCTTGCGTTTTGTACCCCGCTTTAAGGCACAGCTTAAGGTGGTTTCAAACGCACAACGGTGCGTAGGACGGGATGTATCTAATGGAAGCCTTTTGCAGCGGGCAAAGAATGGTATCCGCATACTGTCCGTCATGGTGACCTGGGCTCTGGAAAACGCCATTGAAACGGCAGATTCCATGAAAAGCCGCGGATACGGTCTGCCGGGGCGCACGGCTTTTTCCATTTATCGCTTTGACAGGCGGGATAAAAATGCCATGCTCTTCCTGGCTCTTTGCGGCGGATACATCCTATCGGGGACTCTTATGGGCGGTCTTTACTGGCGCTATTTTCCTACGATGAAAGGTGTGGGACTTACACCCTACCCTGCCAGCCTGTATTTTTGCTATTTAGCCCTGTGCCTTATGCCAGTTGTAATCAATATGAAGGAGGATCGGAAATGGAAAGCTATACAATCAAAAATTTAACTTTTTCCTATCCTCAGAAGGGAAAAAAGGTATTCGACAATCTTTCGTTTTCCATTCGGCAGGGGCAGTTTATAACCCTTTGCGGCCCCTCCGGCTGCGGGAAAACCACCTTGCTGCGACAGCTTAAAACCGTGCTTGCACCCCATGGGGACCGAAGGGGAGAGATTTTGTTTGAGGGAATACCATTATCGGAGATTGACCAGCGTACTCAAAGCAGCCGGATCGGATTTGTGATGCAATCGCCGGACAACCAGATCGTCACCGACAAGGTATGGCATGAGCTGGCCTTTGGGCTGGAAAGCCTCGGCTTTGACACATCCGCCATCCGCTTAAAAGTGGCAGAGATGGCGTCCTTCTTCGGGATAGAGACCTGGTTTTATAAAAATGTCACCGAATTATCCGGCGGCCAGAAGCAGCTTTTGAATCTTGCCTCCATTATGGCCATGCAGCCATCGGTACTCATCTTGGACGAACCCACCAGCCAGTTAGACCCCATTGCGGCAGCTGAATTTTTATCTACCGTAGGAAAGATAAACCGGGAGCTTGGGATAACCGTCATCATGACCGAGCATCGGCTGGAGGAAGTATTTTCTTTGTCAGACCGGGTGCTGGTGATGGATGAAGGACGGTTAATCTGTGACGGTACGCCGGAGGATGTGGGCAGGCAGCTGAAGGAGAGGCATCACAGCATGTTTCTTGCCATGCCGGTACCTATGCGTGTCTATGCCGGCGTGGAAAACGACCTGCCCTGCCCCGTCACCGTAAGAGAGGGGCGCACATGGCTGGATGACTTCGCAGAAAAACAGCCCCTGGGTGAAGTGCTTGCTGCGGATGATCCGGTACATAATCCAATGGGTACCCCTGTTATTGAGTTTAATGAAGTGTGGTTCCGCTATGAAAAGGAAGCGCCGGATGTGGTGAAGGGGCTTTCTATGAAAATATATTCCGGAGAATTCTATGCCATCCTGGGCGGCAACGGCACCGGAAAAACCACGGCACTATCGTTGATTTCCGGCATCAACAAGCCCTACCGGGGAACGGTAAAAATAAATGGGCAGGAGCTATCTAAGATTGGTGACCGACAGCTTTTCAATCAAATGCTGGGGGTACTGCCTCAAAATCCTCAGGCCATTTTTGTGAAGAAGACAGTGCGAGAGGATCTTGTGGAAATGCTCTCGGAGCAGAAATTAACGAAGGAGGAAAAGGCCCACAGGGTACGGAAGATTTCAAAGCTATGCCGTCTTGATGATTTACTTTCCATGCATCCCTATGACCTCTCCGGCGGCGAACAGCAGCGGGCGGCTTTGGCAAAGGTACTTCTCTTAGAACCTAAAATCCTGCTTTTAGACGAACCTACTAAGGGGCTGGACGCTGAGTTCAAACAGGAATTTGCCAAAATTCTTCATGAGCTTTTACAAAAGGGTGTTACAATTCTCATGGTAAGCCATGACATTGAATTCTGTGCAAGATATGCCCATCGCTGCGCCATGTTTTTTGACGGTAATATAGTTAGCTGGGATGTCCCTCGCCGCTTCTTCTCCAGCAACAGCTTTTATACCACGGCCGCCAACCGGATGGCCCGGCACAAGCTCCCGACTGCAGTGACGGCGGAAGATATCATTATCGCCTGTGGGGGCGGTGGGGCGCCCTTTGAAATCAAACCTCCTGATGATAGCGACATGACCTCCGGGACTTCCTCAAGTAAGGAATTTGATGAAACAACGGAAGAAAAGGAAGCCGTACCAGCCTGTGAGGAAAAAGATAAAAAGCTTCCTCTTTGGCGTAAAATTGGCGTGCTTTTGGCAGGCTTAACCTTTCTGGCAACAGCTTTCTATGCAGCAGAAAGCATGGGTGACTTGTCAGCACTCCTGACGGAGGGTGACCTGTCTGCTGTAATGACCGGTAATGGCGCCGGCTTCTGGCGCTATGCCCTTATGATCCTTTTACTGGCAGCGGAGCTGGGACTGCTGGTTGCCCTGCTGGGTCGAAAGAAAAAAGTGATCGCCAATGAACAGGTAAAAGTGGATCAGCGAAAGCTTTCAAAACGCACCCTTTTAGCTATGGCGATGATCCTTATTGCCATTCCGCTGACTATCTATATCGGCATTTACTATCTGGGAGATAGAAAATATTATTTTATCAGCATGCTCATTATTTTGGAAACCATGCTGCCCTTTGCCATGGTCTTTGAAGGGCGTAAGCCCCAGGCAAGGGAATTAATCATTATTTCCGTGCTTTGTGCCATTGGTGTGGCAGGGCGGGCAGCCTTTTTCATGCTGCCTCAGTTCAAGCCCGTGGTCGCTATTGTGATCATCGCTGGGGTTACCTTTGGCGGAGAAGCGGGATTTTTAGTAGGCGCTGTCACCAGCTTTGTATCCAATATGTTCTTTGGTCAGGGACCATGGACAACCTGGCAGATGTTTGCCTTCGGCATCATCGGTTTCTTAGCGGGAATTTTGTTTCGCAAGGGCTTTTTACGCAGAAATACCATTGCGCTGTGTATCTTTGGCGGACTGGCTACCTTTCTCATTTACGGAGGAATCATGAACCCGGCGGCGGTGTTGATGTTCCAGGCAAAGCCTACTGTAGAAATGTTTTATTTGGCCTACCTAAGGGGCATTCCTTTTGACCTGGTCCATGCTGCGGCCACGGTGACCTTTCTATATTTCATCGCAAAACCTATGTTGGAAAAACTGGATCGGATCAAAGTAAAATACGGCTTACTGGAAAGCTGAGGCAATAAAAGTCCCGGTCAAAGTGACTGGTAAAAATATATAGCGAAAAGGGCAAACCTGTTGAAAGATAGGGACGCAAAACCATAGGGTCTAAGGTGCCAAATGCACTATGGCAGCCTGGTCGCCGCAGCAACTATGTTTACAAGTCTGCCCGTTATTAAAGGGGCAGACTTGTGTTTTTTAGGGGAAAAGTTCAGCAGGCTGGTTGGCGAAGGATCTTAATTTTAGAACAACAAGGCTGCCAAATTTCAACAAAATATGGCAATAATTTTAGCACATTACTGATTCTGTTGGTGTTTGACATTTTTAGCAAGTGAGGTGCCGGCAGATGAAAATTCAAATTTTTTTGAATTTGAAAAAACAAAAACAATTTATGTAAGCAGGTATAAAGGCTATATCTTTATTGAGGTCGGCTTTTTTGAGGGGAAATACTTCCCGTCTGCCCTAAGTATCCCCTGGTTTATAATTTTCCTAAAATTTGAAACCGTATATAAAGATCAAAAAACCGCAGTTTGTATAAGACAAACGGCGGTTTTTTGTTTGACAAAATACTTGTTTATACGACCGGATACTACAAATAACAGCCTTGAATTTTTTGTCAACTCAAAAGGATGCCGGTCCCCCCCCGCTTGTTCTTCATTTCTAAAAAATTTTGAAATGGAGGACAAGCCCTATGAAAGAACAGGAACGGAAATATGCAATCGTTGTAAAAAAAGAACGCATTGAGGTCACAGAAGAAATCTATAAGAATTATTACAAACTTGTTGAACGGGAGCGATACCTGGACAAGCTGGCGGAGAGGAAGCATATATCCATAGAAGCTTGCCAGGAAAAAGGCATTCAGGTCGAATACATAATCTCACATACAGAGGAATCCATCGAGGACAGCATCATCAGACAGGAAATGCTCGATGAGCTGGCACTATGCGTGAAGCTGCTTCCGGAACAGGAGCTACTGCTGATCCGGGCGCTATTTTTCCAAGGCAAAAGTGAGCGCCAATTATCCTCTGAAACAGGTGTCCCGTTAATGACCTTGAATGACCGGAAACGAAGAATCCTTAAAAAACTTAAAAAACTTTTAGAAAAATAAAAAATAATTCCGTACACTCCCCTCATTTTTTCCTTAAGAAGTGAGGGGAGTTTTTTATTCTCTTTTGCTCTTTGTAAAATGCCGGCTAAAAAGCCGGCCATATCCGGAAGCTCAAATACGTTAGCTGTCCGGCCGTGATGAGCGGCAGCGACATTGGTAAGTGCGCGGAGACTGCCTCGGATGAGTGACAGGCATTCGAAAAAGCGATGGCATCGAAGGTGACGAGCGATAAAGCTTGACCATAAAACAGTCTGTGGTGGACTGTTTCGCAATGAAACGGACAGTGGATAATGATACTCCTGCATAGTCGAGGTTAGGTCCCAGAGTGCAGCCCGCTCGTCGAGGGGGAGGTGGAATTCCTGTGATATCTGCTAACCACGGATAGTTTGAGCTATCGCCATTGGTGCTTGGGAAGTGGTGTCGAATTAAGCACAATGTCTGGAGATGTTTTTCAGACTGAAAATGAAGAACAAGCACTATTGCTTTGATCTTAGAAACTATGCGGCAGGAGAGGACGCCCTGCCGCATCCTTGTGAGATTAAAACTAAAATTTTATTGAATATGGAGGGATCTGAACATGGAAGCAAAAAAACGTGCATGGGCTTACTGCCGTATTGATGCCCCGGAGGATCAGCACGGCTGCCTGAAAGGACAGAGAAAAGAACTGCTGGACTACGCCGAGCAAATGGACTTTGAGGTTGTCGGAGAATCCCAGGATACCGGCAGCGGCTTGAGCTTTGAGAGAAACGGAGTGACCGAGATCATGGAAGCCGCAGAGAAAGGCAAAATGGATGTGCTGCTTATCGTAAATGTCTCACGCCTGGGCAGGGATACTGCGAAAACAATGGACTTCATCCGGGGGCTGGATCAGCTTGGCGTTGAACTTTATTCCCCGCTGGAGGGCGAAATCCATTTAACGGAATTAAGCCATTTGCATCCCGGCATCGCCATGAAATTTGAATAGGAGGATACCAAAGATGAACGGGCCTGATGATAAAATCACTACAAATGCCGATTATATCGCAATCCTCAATGTCTTGGACTGGCTGGTTTCCATTGGTAAGATCACACCTGAGATAGGCAGGAAAACCGCTTCGCGTATTGCCGGACAATTAGGCGCTTCTATTCTGCTTGTTTAGTGCTTTTGGTGATAGCTATCGAAATGGTTGTGTGGTAGTATCTGTTGTTGACAAGAAAGGAGGCGAAAAGCCGTGAAAACAGACCAAAATATGACAGACGGGACTTTGGCTAAAAAGCTTCAGCCGAAAGCTCCACAGGTTATCGTGATTGAACCAACGATACAGGTCAAAAGCGGCAAGCTGCGAATCGCAGCATACGCCCGTGTCAGCAGTGACTCCGACGACCAGCTAAACTCCTTTACAGCACAGGTTGACTATTACACTACGCTGATAGAGGAAAATGAAGATTGGGAACTGGTGGACATCTACGCTGACGAGGGCATCACCGGGCTGAGGATGGATAAGCGGGATGATTTCCAGCGCCTGCTTCGCGACTGCCGCAGAGGAAAAATCGACCGCATCCTGACCAAATCCATCTCCCGTTTTTCCCGGAACACCAGGGAATGCCTGCAAACCATCCGGGAACTTAAATCCATCGGCGTGACCATCTATTTCGAGAAGGAAAATATTGATACCGGAAAAATCAGCAATGAAATGCTCCTGACATTCTTCTCCGGCAGTGCCCAACAAGAGTCTGTAGCAATATCCGATAGTATGCGGTGGAGCTACCAAAAACGCATGAAAAAGGGTGAATTCATTACCTGCAAAGCGCCCTTTGGATACCGCCTGACGGAAGGAACCCTGCAAATCTGCGAACAGGAAGTTGAAATTGTCCGGTATGTTTTCCACAGCTACTTAAACGGAAAAAGCAAGGAAGAGCTCGCAGATGAGCTGACCGCACAGGGTATCCCCACAAGGGACGGAAAGGACAGATGGCAGTACAGCACTGTTGACTACATGCTGAAAAATGAGCGTTATATGGGTGACGCCCTGATTCAAAAACGTTATACCACCGATACGGTACCTTTCCAGAAAAAGCGCAACAAGGGTGAACGGGATAAATACTACCTTAAATACTCCCACCCCCCTATTGTTTCATCCCGTATTTATGAAAGGGTACAGGAGCTGAACAGAAGCAGGAGTATCCCCGGCATGTCGCAACGCTCCATCTATCCCTTAAGTAAAAGAATACGATGCGGAGAGTGCGGAGCGCTTTTCAAGCGAAAAGTCTGCGGAGGCAAAACCTATTGGGTATGCCGAAATCACAACAGAAGCAAAGATAATTGCCCGATTATACAAATTCCTGAATTGGAGATTTACGAAGCCTCTCTTCGGTTATACCACAAGTTGAAACAAAACTATGAACAAATTTTATCCCCCATGATAAATCAATTACAAGAACTCAAACGACATCGAAATTTAAGTAATCTGCAGGTGGCGGAGCTAAATCGTCAAATTGCGGAACTCACTGAGCGGAATCATGTGCTAAACGGACTCAAGTCTAAAGGCATCATCGATTCCGCTCTTTTTATATCCCAAACCGGAGAACTGAATCGGAAAATCCGGACATTGAAAGCAGAAAAAAACAAGCTAATGGAAAAGGATGAGGATGACAGCGTCATCACCGAAACCAAAAGCCTGATGGAAATACTGGAGGACGGGCCGGAGCAGTTGGAGGCCTTTGATGAAGGCCTTTTTGACAGCATCCTGGAGATCATCACCGCCGAGTCCGGAGAAAGGCTGAAATTCAAGCTGGCCAATGGGCTGGAGCTTGCCGAACCCATCGAAAGGACGGTGCGTTAATATGAAAAACAGGTACATCCCCTTTGGATACTGTCTTTCTGACGGGATCATCATAGCCCACGATACAGAAGCGGAAATGGTGCGGCTGGCTTTCCGGCAATACATAGCCGGGGAATCCTACAGCAGGATCGCCGCCCAGTTGGAAAAAACGGGCTGCCCTTACAACGAAGGAACAACCCTCTGGAACAAGAACATGGTGGGACGTATCCTGCAAAACCGCAAATATATCGGACAGGACGGATACCCCGCACTGGTCACAGAGGAAGAATTCACCCAGTCCATCCTGCTGCAGCAAACAAAATATACCCGCAAGGATATCCGGACACCACCGGAGGTAACAATCTTAAAAGGAAAAACGGTCTGCGGAGAATGCGGACAGCCCTACGAAAGGATTCTGGACAGGCGGTACGGGGAAAGATGGAAATGTAAAACCCCCGAATGCCGCACCGCAGTGAAAATCACCGACTCCCTGCTGACCGAACAGGTCACATCCCTGCTGAACCATGCCATAGAGAATCCGGACATCATTGAAATTCCCTCTGTAGAGGTCTCCTGCCATGACATCGAAATAACAAGGCTCACCAATGAAATCAACCGGCAGTTGGATAAGACGGATTACGATGAGGAATACATCAAAATTCTGATCATGGCTCGGGCCGCCGCTCAATATGGGAACTGCTCAGATGGCCTCCTGCCCCAAAGAGCGTGTAAAATCAAAGCAGCCTTTGAGCAAAGTGAACCTGCTGAAACATTTGATACAGAGCTGTTCGAATACACCGTGGACAAAGTCCTCATCCGGCAGGACGGGACGATATCCCTGATGCTGAAAACCGGACAGATCCTTGATATAGAAAGGAGAGAAATGCCATGCTGACCGCACCAAGCGTTTCAGAGCCGCAAGCGATGCAGATAATCGTCATACCCGCCAATCCATTGGTAGCTCAAGAAAATGTCGTCACCCGCCAGCTTCGCGCCGCAGCATACTGCAGAGTTTCCACTGACCAGGAGGAACAGCTCAACAGCTACGAGGCACAGGTAGCGTATTATACCGACAAGATTATGGGCAACCCCGAATGGACCCTTGCCGGCATATTCGCCGACGAAGGCATCACAGGGACCTCAGTGAAAAAACGCTCCGATTTTTTGAAAATGATCCGCCTGTGCAGGAAGGGCAAGATCGACATTATACTGACCAAGTCCATCAGCCGGTTTGCCAGAAACACGGTGGACTGCCTGAATTACATACGGGAGCTGAAAGAGCTGGGTATACCGGTCATCTTCGAGAACGAAAATATCAATACCATGAAAGAGGACACGGAAATCATTATTACCATGCTGGCGGGTTTTGCCCAAGCTCAGAGTGAATCCATCAGCCAGAATGTCCGCTGGGGCAAACGACAAAGCTTCAAAAAAGGAAAGGTTGCCTTTCAATACAAGAGGATCTATGGATACGAGCGCGGTGAGGATGATAATCCAAAGGTAGTCCCCGAACAAGCGGCTGTAGTAGAACGGATTTTTAAGAGCTACCTTGCCGGGAGCAGTGTGAAAAAAATAAAGGATAGCCTGGAGAAAGACGGTATCCTGGCGGCAGGCGGCAAAACTCAGTGGTCCGTCGGCGCCCTGCAGTATATGCTTCAGAATGAAAAATACTGCGGCGATGCCCTTCTTCAAAAAACCTACGTGGACAACTGCATGACTAAAAAGACCAAGAAAAATAACGGGGAGCTTCCTAAATATCTGGTCAAAAATCACCATGAAAAAATCATCGACCACTGGCTCTTTGACAAGGTACAGGCGGAGATGGCCCGGCGTTCCGGAAAGAGAAAAGTCTCTGACAAGACCCTGACCGAGCAGTCTAAATACAGCAGCAAATATGCCTTGACTGAGCTTCTCATCTGTGGGTGCTGCTGCACTCCCTATAGACGGGTGACCTGGTCAAAAAAAGGCAATAAAAAGATTGTGTGGCGATGTATCAGCCGCCTGGACCATGGTACGAAATACTGCAAAGAGTCCCCCACCATCGAGGAAGAACAGCTCCATACCGCCGTCCTGCACGCCATCAACAACATGATGAGCAAGCGTGACCAGCTTGTCAACATCATCAAAACAAATCTGGCGGTCACGCTATCTGGACAAGACAGCGATGAACTCAATCCTCTGGTTATCGAAAATAGAATCAAAGAACTGGAAGGCCTCACACTGGAACTGGTGGACATTATCTACAAGGAGAAAAACGCCGCAGCCTATGAGGATAAGCTCAGGGCAATCACAGAGGAAATCAAGTCTCTGAAGGAAAGACAGGAACAATACCGGGCAGAGCTAAATAGCAGGGATGACCTCACCCGGCAGATGGATGATATCAGCCGGGCATTAGAGGACGCCCCCTTTGAGATATCGGAATTCAAGGACAACATCGTGCGGCAGTTTATCGACACCATCAAGGTGCTGGATAAAAATAACCTGCTGATCATTTTCAAAAACGGCGTTAAGGTTGAACAACCGTTAAGCGCATAGGAGAGTGAAAAAATGAAACACCACAGTACCAACACGGACATAAATGTCAAGCAACAGCACCCAAAATTAAAAGTAGTCTTTTACTGCCGTGTGGCAACCGCCGCACAGCTTGAAGAACCAGAGGTCAAGAAGCCGGTGCCCAAATTGGATATCCCTGCGCCGGTATATCGGTCGGAGGAAATACTCCGACAGAACCTGGCAATGGAGCTTGATGCGATCCGGCCGGTATCCAGATTGGAGGCAATCCTACGGAACAACAGCAAATAACAAAATCATTTAGCGGGGTCAAACGGCTCCGCTTTTTATATATAAACGGAAAGACAATACATTGGGAAGGAGCAATCATATGACAAAGGAAGCTCTCAGCGAATTGCTGGATAAGGAAAACCTCGCCAGAGGTTATGTTTATCCCTATGACGGCAGCCGTCAGGAATACCTGTTTGAAAATACACCCTTCAATATCGCCAACTTTATTATGCTGCATCCTGAAGCCAGGGAAATCATTTTGACGGATGAACTGGATCGGAAAATCCTGAACACCTTTGGGCACTTTATCGACCACTGCCCGGACCAGAAGCTGCTGCCTCAGATTTTAGAACATCTTATCCCTTTGCAGACATGCGAAAGAGGGCCGCAGGAAATTCCCGTTGCCACTATGGAGGAAGCGGATGCTTTCTATGCGGAGCGCAATGAAATGGAAATGCATATGTAGGAGGTGAAAAAGTGGTTTACAATCGCGAAATGGTACAAAGAATCAAAGCTCAATATCCTGCGGGCACCCGCATCCGGCTCCAGTTCATGTCGGGAGAAGCGGATATGCCCTCTGGAATTACAGGAACGGTGGACTTTGTTGATGATATCGGGCAGCTTCAAATGACCTGGGATAATAGCAGAGCACTTGCCCTTGTTCCCGGAGAGGATGCGTTTACTATTATCCCTCAATCGAAGCAAGAACCTCGTATGGAAGAAACATCGGAGATTCCCGAAAAGCAGCATCTTACCGAAAACGAAGGACAAAACGCACAGGAACAGTATAGGCAAAATATCCGCTTTCCTGTCGGACTAAGCTGGATGGCTTCTCCACAGGAGGATCTGTTCATAGAGAACCGGATTGCGGAAATGTCCCCTAAAGAACGACTTATGCTGGAAGCGGCTATGCAAATGACGCCGGTAGAAACAGCTGCCGATTTTATCAATTTGTCATTCCAGCTTTACTGTTATGAAATATGCTACCCGGCAAAAGATGACAGAGAATTAGGTGAATACGTTGCCCGATATCTGGAGTACGGCAAGGACAGCGCCCTTTCTTATATCGATAAAGAAAAGCTGGGGCGGCAATACCGTACCCGGCAGAGTCCGGGTGTTTTCACAGGTAGTGCTTATGTATTCCCGACAGGCCAAACCGCCCAGCCGGTATATGACG
>LSQX01189473.1_pt2 | contig 16174 bp, 16 predicted proteins | sample 654561 | NCBI WGS metagenome assembly LSQX01 (sample SAMN04489861, study PRJNA283612) | anaerobic digester metagenome | isolation source: 4 biogas reactors fed with cattle manure at either 37C or 55C with and... | place: Denmark: Kongens Lyngby | collected 2014 | reverse complement strand
ATTCCGAGCAGCGCCATATCGTATGCCGTCGAGTGATGATTTTCGTCGTCAAGCCCCGACGGTGTCACAAAGTTGGTGTTGTTCATGCCTATTTCCGCGGCACGGGCGTTCATCATTTTTGCAAAGCCCTTGACGGAGCCGCCCAAAACTATCGCGACAGTGTTCGCCGCGTCGTTGCCGCTGCTTAAAAGCATACCGCACACAAGCGTTCGGAGAGTTACCGTGTCGCCGGGGAGCAGTCCCATCGACGTGCCCTCTACCGTTACCATTTCTTCCGTCGTCACAATCTCCAGCTCGGGCGTGCCCGTTTCAAGAGCAATAAGCGACGTCATTATTTTTGTCGTGCTTGCCATCGGACGCCTCTCATTTTCGTTTTTCCCGAAAATGATTTCGCCTGTCTCGGCGACGACAAGGGCGGCCGACTTTGCCGAAACATAAACCGACGCGCCGCAGCGGGGCGCTGTCATCGCGGCAAGCATTGCCGCCGTCGCTAAAAAGCAAAACAATCCGGTTAATCTTTTCAATCAAACCACCTGCCTGTAGGTTATTTATATGCAGGCGTCTGATGATTTATTTTTGCTTTCAGGCGTCGGTTTTTTCGGAGCTTTCAAACGCTTTCGCGGCCTCGTCGACGACATCCTCAGGCGCGTCCTTTTTGGAAAGCTTGTTTATAACTGTCGAAAGCCTGTCCACCACATCGGGAACCATGCCGATTATGCGCTCGGCCTGTCCGCCTTCGGAGGATGTTATGTGCTTAATCGTGACGTCGCCCTCGCGTATGACTATAAACGCTATCGGGACAATCGTCACGCCCGCGCCGCCGCCGCCGCCGAAAATCTCGGCATTTGACTTTGAGGGAAAATCGGAGCCGCCTGAAGCAAAGCCGTATGTGACCTTTGAAACGGGAACTATGGTCACACCTCCCGCCTCAATGGGGTCGCCGATGATTGTGCTTACATCGACAAGGTTTCTAAGCTTGTCGATGGTTGTGCCCAGTATGCCTGACGCTGACTGCTCTTTCATTCTGTTTTCCTTCCCTTTCGACTTGATTTGCGGCTTCGGCCGCGCTTCCTTTATTTATTGATATACTTTGCGGTTTTGACAGCCCTCCGACTGTTGAGACTTTCTTTTTTTTCCGCGCTTTCTTGCCCTTAAGTAAGCGAACAGCGCGCGCATACCAAGCACTACAAGCGCGTTTGTCAGCCTTATCGGCCTTAGCGAAACGGTTGTGTTTATCATCGCCGTGCTGCTTTGAGCAAGATAATCAACGTTTATGTCGGCATCGTATTTTTTTACACTCATCGCGCCGCAAATATATCCGAGCGCTGTGAATACGGCGGCGCAAGTCTTGCCGTAGGCTATCGCTGTCCGCGCCGCGTCACCTTTTGCGACATACATTTGAATAAAAAGCTTTTCAAAAACGAGCGCTCTTTTTAAAACACTGCCGAAAAAGCCGTTAAGCGCGCTGACAATGTCGCCAAGAAACACCATGACTCCGTCAAAGCCTTGTTTTTTGTAAAACCGCAGGATTATGTTTTCTTTCGGCTCGCCGCCTTTTTCCTCCTCGGCTTCTTCTTCCGCCGGCTTGTCCTCCTGCCGCGGCTTTTTCTTTTTTTTGCCCATAAACCTGCTGAAATCATTTTCAGGATAAATGCGGAATGTAAAAAACAGTGCCTTTACGGAGAAGGAGAGGGTTTCGTCATATATCAGCTCAAACTGTATCTTAACGCAGAAAACTAGCGTTATCAGCGCAATCAAGCATAAAAGTATGTATATAACGAGCAATCCTTTCACTCCCCCGACTTGATTATATCACAAAACGCTACTCGACGTCCACATTGAACATTTCGTCGCCGTCCTCGGGCACGCCGTCATATTCGGCATTCAGCTCAAACTCCGCCTCGCCCTCTGCCGTGTCGTCTCCGGCATCGTCCGTCTCCGGCCGCTCTCCCTTTGCGCCCTTGTCAGGCAGCTCCGGCAGCTCCGACAAAGACGACAGGCAAAAGCACTTTAAAAACTCAGGCGTTGTGCCGTAAAGCAGCGGCCTGCCCGGCAAATCAAGCCTGCCCATCTCCTCAATCAGATCCCTCTGACAAAGCGTTGATATTACGCCGGAGCAGTCAACGCCCCTGACCTGCTCTATGTATGACCTCGTTATCGGCTGGTTGTAGGCGACTATGGCAAGAACCTCAAGAGCCGCCGACGACAAAGGAGAATTTTTTTTGACTTCAAGAACAGAACGAATTATGTCCGCGAATTGAGTCCTTGAGCAAAGCTGATATCTGTCGTCAAGCTTTAAAACGCAAAGCCCGCTGCCGCGCTCGTCCAGCTCCGCCGCAAGCTTGTCCAAAAGCGCCTCGGTGTATTCAAGGTCAAGCTCCAGCGCCTCGGCAATCCGCGGTGTCTCAAGCGGCTCTCCGCTTGCGAAAAGAATCGCCTCCGCTGCCGCCTGCAATTCCTGCACAGTCATGCTGTCCTAACCCCTTTTTAACTCAATTGTTGTGTTTTCACCGCTGCCGTCAATCGAAACCTTTTTTGCCTTTATGAGCGACAGCACAGCAAGGAAAGTCGCCACCATCTCGGAGCGTGACTCCAAAGTCTCAAAAAGACCTAAAAAGCTTTTCCGCCCTCCGCCCGACAGCTTTTTAATAACAGATGAAATACGCGATGCGACAGACACAATCCTGTGCGCGATTATTTTTGAAAACGCCTCCACAGGCGGCGGAAGCCTGCGTTTTTCCTTGCCGACGGCGGAAATATATGCCCTGCAAATTTCGTAAGGCTCATGTATTCTTTCGTATTTCATATCAATCGGCAGACATTGCGGCTCCCTGCCGAAATAGCCGAATCCGTTTGCCTGCCGCATAAGCTTCTCGGCAAGAATCTTGCAGTCGCGGTATTCAAGCAGCTCGCTCCTCAGCTCCTCGACAAGCTTGTCGGCCTCCTCGTGAACGGGCAGAAGCGAAACTGTCTTTATGTAAACTAAGCGCGCCGCCATCTCAAGAAATTCGCTTGCCATATTCAGGTTTTCCTCCTGCATTTGGCGGACATAGTCTAAATACTGCTCGACAAGCGACAAAATCGGCACATCGTTTATGCTGACCTTATGCTTGCTGATAAGGCTTAGCAGCAAGTCCATCGGGCCCTCGAACACATCAATCTTGTAAGATAATTTTTCCATCTCTTCTCCGTCTTTTCATATTGTCGGCGGCGCTGTCGGACAAGCTGTCATTTGAACGGCGCAAAAGGCAGCGATGCCAGCCCGTATATCGCTTTAAAAACAAGCCTTGACAGGAACATCAGCGGACCCGAAAGCGTGCCTGTTATCAAAAGAATAAACAACGCTATGGCAATATATCTTTCGTATTGCATCAGCCTGTAATAGAACTTATCAGGCAAGACAGCCGTGAATATCCTTGAGCCGTCAAGCGGCGGGACGGGGAGCAGGTTGAAAACAGCAAGTGAGACGTTTATCAGCGCCGCGTAATAAAAAAAATAGTTGAACATCACGGCAAACGCGCCGCCGTTTGGGAACATATATCTCGGAATACCGCTTATCAGCAAAAACAAAAAGGCCATGATAAGATTTGAAACGGGACCGGCAAGAGCTGTGAGCGCCATGTCTCTTTTGGGATTTTTAAAGTTTCTGATATTGACGGGCACAGGCTTCGCATAGCCGAACCCGACAAGCAATATCAAAATGCTGCCGACAGGGTCAAGGTGGGCAAACGGGTTTAAGGTCATCCTGCCGCCAAGCCTTGCCGTGTCGTCGCCAAGCTTGTGTGACGCCCACGCGTGCGCAAATTCGTGCGCGGGAAGCGTGCAAAGCAGCACAAAAACGCTTGCCGCCATCCCGGCGACCATCTCAAAAGACAATCCGTTCCTTATCAAATTTAAAAGCATGGTGGCTCATCCCTTCCTGACGGTAACAATCCGCTCTATACCGTTTAAATCTCTTGATATTGTTATGTTGCTCGATACTTTTAAAAAAATGTCCCTCACGGCCTGTGCCTGACCGTCGCCGCATTCTGCCGCCAGCACGCCGCCGCTCTTGAGCGGCAAAAACCATTTTTCAGCCAACGCTCTGAAAAACACAAGCCCGTCACGCCCGCCGTCGAGCGCGCTTTGCGGCTCGCGCAAAACCTCGCGTTGAAGACCCGCCAGCTCGCCGCTTTTGATGTATGGCGGGTTTGAAAGAATCATGTCCGGCTCAGGCAGCCCCGCATCTTTTGCCCCCGCAAACATATCAGCCTTGACCGCCGTTACATTGTGAACGCCGTGCGCCTTTATATTTTCGGCAAGGTATCGGAACGCGTCGTCGTATCTTTCAACGCAAAAAACATTTAAATCCCCGCGCGCGGCGGCGACGCTGATGCCTATGCAGCCTGTGCCGGCGCACACATCAAAAACTGTCGCTCCCTCCGGCGCTTCCGCAACAGCCGCTTCGGCAAGCTGCTCTGTTTCGGGGCGCGGAATCAAAACACCCGGTCCGACCTTGTAGCTGCCGCCCATAAAACCCCATTCCCCGAGAATATATTGCAGCGGCTCGCCGCAGGCTCTTTTTTCGACAGCCTGCCGAAACTTTTCCGCCAGCATGCCGCCTGCCTCGTCAGAGACGCGTAGAAAAAGCTCGCTCCTGCTTTTGCCCGCGCACTTTTCCATCAGCATACGGGCGTCGCGCGCAGCGTTTTCAACTCCCGCACTTTTCAGCCTTTCACTCGCCTGTGCCAGCAGTTCCTCAAGCGTCATGCCTGCCTCGGCTTTCACCGTCCGCCTTCTCGTCGCCGGGCGTTTCTTCTTCTGCGGCAGCTTTATCTTCCGGAACCGCGGCGGCCGCTTCGCCTTCGTCGGCGGTGTTTTGTTTTGTTTCCGGCTCATCTATTACAGCCTTGATTGCCGCTATGCCCACCTCTATTATGTCGTCAGTCGGCTCCTTTGTCGTGATTCTTTGCATCCACAAACCGGGTGCGGCAAGAACGGACACCACCGGGTTGTCATGCTTTCCCGCATACATAAGGAACTCAAAGCCTATGCTCATAATAAACGGAAGCATTAGAAGCTTCAAAAGCACCCAGAGTGCTCTTATCTCCGTTACGGCGGTGCCGGCAAACACGACTGAAATCAATGAGGCGACAGTTATACTTATGATGATGATAACAAAAATAAAGCTTGTGCCGCACCGCGGATGAAATCGGCTTTGTTTTCTGACATTATCGACAGTCAGCTCCTCGTCGGATTCGATGCAGAAAATTGATTTATGCTCCGCGCCGTGATACATGAAAAGTCTTTTCATCTCCTTCATGTTTGAGACGGCGGCCATATAAACTATGAATATAATCACTTTTATAACGCCCTCGATTAGCGGACGCCATATATTTCCGATGCCGGTAAACCTGACAAGCACCTCGTCAAAAATAAGGCTGGGGAGATAAATGAACAGCCCGAACGATAGCAAAAAGCCTAAAACCGCGGCTATGACGCCGATTACCGCCATCATCTTTGGCCCGAAATGGTCAATAAGCCATTTGTCGACCTTTGATGTGCTTTCTTCTTCCGCTTCAAGATCAATGCTCGTCTTTTCGGCGGACTCCATAAGACATTTATAGCCGAAAATCATTGATTCCACAAAGCTGACGGGACCTCTTATAAAAGGTTTGCCGAAGATTTTGTGCTTATCTTTGAGCTTTTTAAAGCTTTTGGGCGTCGTCTGAATAGATCCGTCCGGCATTCGCAAAGACATTACCGTCCCCTTTGGACCCGTCATCATTATGCCCTCCATGAGAGCCTGACCGCCCACACCAGAAAAACACCTGGATTTCTTGCCGCTTTTATTCTTTGTCCCCTTGCTCATTCTGCTGACCGTTCCTTTCCGCCGCCGGCAAAACCGTGCCGACGGGAAGCTTAATCGTGACTGTTGTGCCTGTGTCCAATATGCTGTTTATTGCCAGCTCTCCGCTGTGCATTTTGACTATCTCATCGGCGACCGCCAGCCCGATGCCCGAGCCCCTGACAGATGTGTCGGCCTTGAAAAACTTTTCCGTCACCCTCGGCAAATCCTTTTCGGCTATTCCGCAGCCTGTGTCACTGACTGTGATTTCGAGCGTACCGCCGTCCTTCAGCTCTGCCTCGACAAGTATCTTCCCGCCCTGTTTTGTGTATTTTATCGCGTTGTCGATAACGTTTACAAAGACCTGCTTTATCCTGTCTGAATCGCCCTCAATCGGGGCGGGTTCGTTGACGGCGTTATACAAAAGCTCTTTGCCGTCGCGCAGGGCGCGCTCTTTAAATGTGAATACTGTTTCGTCAAGCTCCGCGAGAACGTCCATTTTTTCTTTTCTAAGCCTCATCCCGCCGCTTTGCATCCTTGAGAAGTCAAGAAGCTCCTCCACCATGCCCGTCAGCCTTGTTGACTCGCTTATTATAACCTCCATGCCCCTCTTTGTCATTGCCGCGTCGCTTTCTCCTATTTGCTGGAGCGTCTCGCCCCAACCCTTGATTGCTGTCAGCGGAGTCCGGAGCTCGTGGGATATGGTTGAAATAAACTCGTTTTTCACTCTGTCGGCGTCGCTTATCTCGGCGACCATGTTGTTGACTGTTTTTTGCAGCTCGCCTATCTCGTCGTTTCTGCTGTAAAACTCTATCCTTGTGTCAAGATCTCCGGCGGCGACTCTTTTTGCGGCTTTTGTTACGTTTTTTATCTCCTTGACAACTTTGGCTATGAATATTGTGCTGGGAAATATAAATATGAGAATCGCCAAAAAGGAAGCGGCGGCAACCATTGAAATCAAACCCGCTATCTGTGAATCAATCGCTTCCAAAGAAATCATATAGCGCACCGCCGCCGCGCTTCCGCTGCCGGGCGGTGAAAGCATGAGTGTCATCGCGGCAATCTTTTCGCCTGTGTCGAGCCTGCCCCTCCAGTCGCCCCTGCCCGTCATGGAAACGAGCGCCTCCTCATAGTCCGGCATAGGCACATTTTCCGGCGGCTGAAATCCGTCTGAGGCGGCTATAATCCTGCCGTGCTTGTTTATCACCCACACACACATTTTGTCCCCGTCGCCGAAATTTTCGATAAAATCCCTTGCCGCCTCTGAAAAGCTTTCGTCTGCCGCGCCTGAATAAATGTTGAAAAAAGTCGTTACGACATTGTTGTCGCGGGAGTCGAGCAGGTTTTTAACGGAGTTGTAATAAAACATGTGTATCCAAGCTGAAAGTGACACCGCCAACACCAGCATAAGCGGCGCGGCAAAGCCCAATGTCTTTCCCAGCCATCGCCGTGTTATGCCGCGGAATTTCATCAAGCTCCCCTCCCGTGTGCTTTCGTATCAGCCGACCCATTTGTAGCCGATCCCCCAGATTGTTATCAGATGCTTCGGATCGGACGGAACGGACTCTATCTTCATCCGCAGCCTTCGTATGTTGACGTCTACAATCTTTTCCTCGCCGAAGTTGTCCGAACCCCAAACTGTGGATAAAATGTCGCTCCTGCTAAGAGCCGACCCTTGGTTGCGCAGAAAATATTCCATTATCTGAAACTCAACCTGTGTCAAATCTATCGGCTTGCCGGCATTTGTCAGCGTGCGGTTCCGAAGATTTAAGGTGAAGCCGCCGGAAACAAGCTCGTTTTCATTCCGCTTTGAAGCGGCGGACTCGCTGCCTATCGCCACGCGCCTGTAAATCGCATCGACACGCGCCATCAGCTCCGACGGCGAAAAAGGCTTTGTGACATAGTCGTCGGCGCCGACAAGCAGCCCCGTTATCTTGTCCATCTCCTGTGTCTTTGCCGTCAGCATTATTATCCCGAGATTGCCGCTGTATGAGCGAAGCTTTTTGCACAGCTCTATGCCGTCCATCTCCGGCATCATTATGTCAAGAACGGCGACGTCAAAATCACCGTCACAGGCAAGGAACTCGTTCAGCGCCTGCGCTCCGTCAGACGCCTCCACGACCTCATAGCCGCCGCGCTGAAGATTGATGACAATAAACTCCCTGATAGAGGCCTCGTCCTCCGCTACAAGCACACGCTTCATGACTTATCGCTCCTTTGTCAGACATAATATTCAACACATTCCGCCAGCTCTTTTTTGTCGAGCGGGGCGCCGTCGGGAATGTCGGATACAAGAACTTTCTTTTCGCCATGCTCCGCCAAAATGTCGTAACCCTCAAACAAAACCTCGCCGTCTTGCTCCCGGACTTCTTTGTCGGTGAAAATCAGGCTGAAAAGATGTTCGTCGCCGCCGCCCCTTTTTGACGGACCGTAAACATCCCATTTGTCCAAATCGGCAAGCTCCGTGACAGATATTTTTCCCTCCAAACGGAAGGGGATGAAAAAAACAACGCTTTCTGAATAATTGACAAAGCTTTGCCGAACCGCGACAGGCTCGCCGTCCTCAATCCTTAGCCAGCTTGTCATATAAAACAGCGACGTCGTGTCCGGCTTGCCGCGCGGCGCTCCGTCGCCCGCCAAAGCCGTCTGAGCGGGAATCTCGATTATCCCGTCGCCGTCAATGTCCCTTGATTCGAGACGGACGCTGCGCCAGCTTGCGTTGTTTGACAAGGTGTCGCGGTCAAGCATCGGAACAGCCAGCTCCTTTGCGCCGTCGTCCCAGTAAATTACCTCCGTTATCATCTGCGACTCGCCCTTTGTGGCGTCCACATAAATGTAAAGCGGCCTGCCGTCCACGGCGACGTCAGTTTTTATTGAGACATAGCCGCTGATGTTTCCGTCAAGGTATTTCTTGTCCGCAAGCTTGATTGAGCCGCCGTCCGTCATCTTTAACATCTTCACGACTGATGTTTGGTTTTCGGACGCGGAGTCAAGATGCAGCAGCAAAATCTCTGTGTCGCCGTCCGAATCAATGTCGGCAAGCTCCTTAAGCGTAAACATCTCCGCCGCTATCTCTGTCAAATCCTTGCCGCCGTCAGAAAAATCGTAAACAGAAAGCATTTTGTTGCTCTTGCTGTCAAAAAGACTCCAGCTTATGATTATTTCGTTTTTCCCGTCGGAATTCATGTCGCAAAAATCGACAGAATAAACATCGCAGCCTCTGCCCGTGACTGTGAGAGAGTATGACCACTCCCCGCCCTTATAGTTAAACAGGCTTATCATAACAGATGTGTCGGCGGAGCTTTCGCTGTAAAACGCGATAGCCTCGTCACTGCCGTCGCCGTCGATGTCCTTGACGATGAAGCTTGAGCGGAATTCGCCGCTGACAGGAGCCTTAAAAACAACATCGCCGCCGACAGACTCCTCAAACGCGGCTTGAAGCTCGTCATTTGTGCCGTATGGCTTCGGCGGCTTCAAAAGCTCGTTAATGCCGGAAAGCCTGAAGGAACAGCCGGAAAAAATGAGAGTTAAAAGCGCCGCGGAAAAAATCATGACGGCAGTCATTTTTGCTTTGTTCATTTTCCACTCCTTTGACGGCTGTTGTTTTTATTTATGATAACTTTACGTCAACAGTGAAGCTTCCGTAAGCCCAGCAGCTTTTTGTGTTGCTTATCGTTATGTCGGCAGGAGCCTTGCGGACTCCCTTTTCGGCGCCAAGCTGCGCCGCGTCGATTGATGCCGATATGTCGTTCCCGGTGAGCTTGTCAATCTCCTCGGGCAGACCGATGACAGTCACATTTATGCCCTCTTTCCCGACGACCTCCACGCTGATTCCCTCGTCCGCGTTTTTAAACACAATGTTGCTGACGGGGACTGTTAAAATCTTTTTCTCAAAGCCTGAAATTTCAAACGAAACGGCAATTTCTTCCGTATCGTCCAAAACCTTTGCGTTCGCGAGCGAACCGCTTTTAAATGCGAATTTGTTCAGACCTGTGTCAATCTGCGAAAAATCTATGGAGCCGACCGAAATAACGCTTGCGTTTTCAAGCAGCTCCGCCGACATCGCGACATTCAGATTTTCGGGGCTGCATGAGCTGATTATCGGCTTGTCCGCAAAATAAGACGGCGTGTTTTTAAAAAGAACGCTCGTTTTCAAGACGGCGGCCTTAAGAACGGGAAGGGTGACTGTTATCACATCGAAGCCGTCGTTGACTGTGAGGTATCTAAGCGTGCCGCCGTATTCGTTTATCGGGATTGCCGTCGAGTCGAAAGTCGTGGTCTTTTGAAGCGGGGATTCAATCTTGACCTTTGCTATGACGCTTTTAATCTTTTCAACCTCTGTGGCGGGACCTGACACGGTGACGAGATCGCTCGACAAAACTGTGTCGCCTTGAATGAATCCGTCAAGAATCGCTCCGTTTGCCGATGAAATATCGGGAATAACGGGGTATTCCTTTTCGAGAAAATGATCAAAGAAAACCTCGACGTTTTTTTCGGAACAGCCGGTGATTTCAAAATCAGCGCCCGGATCCTTCGGCGAAAGCTCAAGCTGCAGCCTGTTCTTCCCCGCGGAATCAACATAGTTTGTGTTTGCCGAAACAATGATGTCCTCGGCGGATAGCGCCGTCGGGCTAATCACATATCTTTTGCCGCTGACTGTCACGGAAACCTTAAACTCGCTTTGCCCAAAGACCTGAAGCCCAAGCTTTTCGGGAATGCTTTTGTTAAGGTCTATTACCACGGGCACATTGTCGATTACCCGCTGCTCAACGGGGCTGAAAAAGATTGCAACAAGCACCCATATGATGACGGCTGTGAAAGCCGAAAAAACGAAAGCTGCCTTGTTGTTTGAAAAAAGCCTTAACAAGCTGAAACGCTTCCTTCTCATTTTCTTCCTCCCGAAAGCAGGTTTTTGAGTCTTGAGCCCTTTTCTCCCTCGCCCTTCGACTCCTTTATGAGCAGCATATCTCCGAGAATCTCCCGCAGCTCGCCGTCTGATATGTTCCTTTTTAAGCCGCCCTTAAAAGCGCTTGATATATAGCCGTTTTCCTCCGAAATCACAACGACAAGGGCGTCGCTTTGCTCGCTCATTCCGAGCGCCGCCCTGTGGCGCGTGCCCAGCTCGCTTTCTATGTTGTCGTGGTTTTGCGTGAGAGGCAAAATGCAGCCCGCCGCGTAAAGCTTGTTGTTCCTTATCACCGCGGCGCCGTCGTGCAGCGGCGCTTTGGGATAGAATATGTTGCTGATTATCTCGCCGCTTACCTTCGCGTCGACAAGCGTGCCCGTTTCGATTATCTCGCCGAGCAGTGTCTCCCTCTCAAAAACAAGCAAGGCGCCGATTTTTCTGTCGCTCATTTCAGAGCATGCCTTGCAGACATGGTTGATTGTTTCAATCGTGATGCGATTTTGCTTAATCTGCTCGCTTCTTGCCATGATGCTGCTGACACTCAAAATCCGCGTCCTGCCCATTGATTCGACGGCATGTCTTATCTCCGGCTGGAAAATTACGATAAGCACAAGGAAAATGTTTGAAAACATTTTGTCAAATATATAGGTGCTTGCCTGCATGTTGAGGGCGGAAATAAAAAGATAGATGACACCCATCAGCATGATCCCCTTTATCAGCTGAATCGTCCTTGTGTCCCTTATGAGCTTAATCGCGCTGTAAAGGACAAAGGTCACAAGACAGATGTCAAGAAAGTCAGAAAACCTCAAGGTGGCGAACACGTCTGCCACAGGCTGAAATATTGACAGCAATTTATCGGCTATTCCCATTAACAATACCTCGCTTTGAAACAAAATTGTATCACAAAAACTGTTGTGTTTCAATAAAAAAATCGTTTATTTAAGAATATTTAATATATTATACATATTGCGTGGGCGGCTATTCCCTCGCACGCTCCCGTAAACCCAAGGCCCTCCTCCGTCGTCGCTTTGACGCTTACTCGATCCTCGCCGATAAAGCAGGCGCGGGCAATATTTTTTCGCATATCGGGCATATAGCCGCTAAGCCTCGGCCGCTGAGCAACGACAGTCGCGTCAATGTTTGAAATCGAGTAGCCGCGGCGCGCAAGCTCTTTTGCGGCCGCTCTTAAAAACTCAAGGCTGTCGGCGTCTTTATATCTGCTGTCCGTGTCCGGGAAAAGTCCGCCGATATCTCCCATGGCCGCGGCCCCGAGGAGGGCGTCTGTGACGGCATGGAGAAGAACGTCCGCGTCGGAATGCCCTAAAAGCCCCGCGGTGTGAGGTATTTCAACACCTCCGAGTATAAGCTTTCTGTTTGAATCAAGCCTGTGGACGTCATAGCCGTGACCTATCCTGAACATAATGAATCATCTCCGAACTGTCTGTTTATTTTTTCCGCCGCGGCCTTGTATTCGTCATATGCCGCGAAAGTGTTTAAAATCGATATGAGCGACGCTGTGGAAAGCTTTGTCGGCAGGGCAAAGAACTCCAAAAGCAGTTTTCTTTTTTGTGCGCTGAGCTTTGTGCCGCTGAAGCCGTCCTCATACAAATCAATATTCGTAATCAACCGCCTGTCGGGGCAATCAGTCTTTTCATATATTATTCCGGACTTTTCAAGAGCGGAGATAATGACCTTCTCCGAAACTCCCTCAACACCGAGCTTGCCCTCCTTGGAACACGTCCTTTTTCGGCTTTCCTTGCCGACTATGTCGGGTATATAGGCGTGTGTCACCATGTCCTGCGGCACGCTTCCGCCGATAAACGAACGAATCATAAAGCCTGCCGAATCGCTGTCTGTCAGCACAAGAATCCCGCGCGCGGCGGCAAGCCGCTTTATGAGCCGCTGCTTTTCCTTATCTTTAAAAACAGAAAAACCGTCTGTCGTCACAATGACGGCGTCAAGTATCCGAGACAGCTTTATCTTGTCGTATTTGCCCTCGACAATGACAGCCTGCTTAATCTTTATCGTGTCAGCTCACCGCCCTTTTTGCAATCAGCCGCGCCACGCACTTTTCAAGGATTATTTTTTCGTCAAGCCCGGAGCCTTTTAAAAGACGATCGGCGCTGTAAAGCTCGTCAAGGCAGTCGCGGAGCTGTCCCGCTGACAACGGCGCGGACTGCGACGCGGCAATCCTCAAGCGGAACTCTTTGTTTTTATAGTTAAAAACCGACGAGACATCCTCCGCCCTGCCGCCGCTTTGGCGGCAAATCTTTATCCTGTACATGTCGACATATGAAGAAATAAGAGCGCCCATTATCATGACCGGCTCCGTCTTTTGGATAAACAAATCCGACAAAATCCCGAAAGCACGGGAGGCGTCGCCGGCGGCGATGGCTTTTGCCAAATCGAACACGGCGGCGTCGACTGTTTTAACGGCGACCGCGTCTATGTCCGAATTGCCAATTTCACCTCCGCCTGTAAAGGCGCACACCTTTTCAAGCTCGTTGAGAAGGTTTGTCAAGTCGTCGCCGACAATGGAAATCAGCCTGTCCGCCTTGTCCGGTAAAATGGCGCAGCCCCTCTTTGCGGCGCCGGAGCGCACAAGCTTTATAAGCTCGCCGCGGCTTCTTTTTTTCATCTCCGCAACACAGCCGTATTTTGCCGCTTCTTTTATAAAAGACCTCCATCTTGCGCTTTTTTTTGCCGAAACCTCTATATGGTCCATCCAAAGAATAAGTATTGTCGTTTCGGGCAGGTCGGATATAATCTCCGAAAGCCTTTCGGTGTCGTCCTTTGACAAAGCGTCAATCGGCAGGTCGTGTACTATGACGCAGTTAAAGCCGCCCATCATCGGATAAGCCTCAATAATGTCCGAAAGTGTGTAAAGGTCTAAGCCCTTACCCTCTAATTTGTGCAGATTAAAAGCTTCAAACTCTTTTTTGACGGCGTTCTTTGCTATACGTTCTACATAGTGACTTTTAAGATAGTTTTCCTCGCCGTAAATTAAATACAGCCTGTCCGGCTCGTCGCTTTTGAGTCTTTTTTTCAGCTCATTTTCTGTTAATACAGGCACAGGCTAAACCTCCGTTTCCGTTGCGTAAAAGTATTTGAGTGTGCGAAATGGCGCATGGGTGCGCGTAAAAGCGTGGCAGGCGGCGCGGCTCATAATCATGTTACATCTATCGAGCAAACAGAATCGCCGCGTGATCTGACAGTGACGCTCCCTGTCTCTGTCGTGAACGCGTTGCCGCCGAGGGCATTTATGTTTTTTGCGGCTTTAATTGATTTGTCGCCTGACGAGGATATGACGACGGCGCCGAACTGTGAGGCGTCAATACCCCGCGGCGGAACGGCTCTGCATATAAGAATATCTGCTGCAAGCCATGATTGTGGCAGGCTTGACACATCGCAGCCGGGATAAAAGATAATCAGCGCCGTCGTGCCGTCGATGTCAAGATAAGCGGCGCTTATGTTTTCGGTGTAAATATATTCAGCTTTGAAGCCGCTCCAAAGCTCATATGAAAAGCTTTTGCTGTAGCTGATGCCGTGCTTTAAATCAATTGCCGAAAACATATCCGCCCTTTCCGGCGCGGCTAAAAAACGCGCGCCCGACAAGCTTAAAACACCTTCGGCGGCGCCGGACTCCGTTTGTTCCGACCGCGGCAAAAGCAGAAAATCAAGCCCGTCTGATCCTGTTTCACGCAGGGCGCGAACAATTGAATCCCGCGCGAAATAATCGCCGCCGCAGCCAAAGAGCGCCGCTTTTTCGCCCTTTGACACAAGCACGGCGCTCCCGCCGCCTGTGTCTATTACTTTTATTTCGGAAGACCCGATGTTAAGTATGTCAAACGATATAAAGCCGACTAAAAATGTCGCGGCGCACAGCGCGGCGGCCATTCTTAAGGTTTTGCGGTTATGCCTTGCAAGGACAAGCGCCGCTGCTGTCAATATCATCGAGCAGGCAAGCCAAATGCGAAAATATCTTTCTCCCGTCCTTATGTGCGCGTAAGGCAGTCCCGCCAAAAGTCTTGACACAAACAGAAGATATTTTGCGAAAAGTCCGGATATGAGCGCGGCGGCATTGGCAAGGAAGGAAAGGACTCCCATGTGTGAAAAAACAGATATCAGACCGCCTGAAAACATGCAGACGGCGGCGGGAAACACCATCAGCAGGTTAGAAACCGGGGCTATTAATGAAACCTTCGTGAACTCGGTTATCAAAATCGGCAGCGAAAATATCATTGACGACAGCGATATCGAAAAAGACACGGCGCAGGGCAAAACCGCCTTTTTGACAAGCCGTGATTGTGCCTTGATTCCGGCTGTTATCGCGCGATATATGGCGGGGGAGAGAGTTAAAAGACCGAATGTTGAAAGAAACGAAAGCTGCAAACCGACATAACCGGCACCGAAAGGATTTATAAGACAAATAATCAAAACAGCAAGCCCAAGCGAATTGACACTGTCGGCGTCCCTTGAAATAATCCTTCCGACAAGAATGACAAGCGTCATTATTCCCGCCCTCACGCAGGAGGATGAAAATCCTGTAAGCGCGATAAAAAACAAGGTGAATGCCGCTGCCAGCACGGCCGCAAGCCGCTTGTTTATCCTCAATCTTTCAAGGAGACGGAGAACCGACATCGCCCACAGCGTCATGTGAAGCCCCGATACGGAAAAGAGGTGGCTGACACCTGAATCGACAAACGCCTCAAGCGCCGCGCTTGACAGGTGTTCTTTGTTTCCTGTCAGCATCGCCGTGGCCACTCCGCCCTCCTCTGTCGGCAAAAAGCTGTTTATCGAGCTTATAATGCTTTTGCGCAAAGCAAGGATGTGATACATTATCGGCCTGTCGTCAGTCTTTGTCACCGTTATGCCGCCGTTCGTGTAGCCGCCGAGATAAACAGACCTTGACCGATAATAGTTTTGGCTGTTTATGCTGTTTGCGCCGACGGGATAGACAGTCCCCGTAAAGCTTATTTTGTCGTAAGGCTCGATGTCAAGCTTGTTTTTGACGGACAGCGAAAGCTTCAGACCGTCTGTCTGAACATCCCCTATCGAATCACATTTTATGGTGTATCTGTATTTCTCGCCGCTGACGGCGGGAAGGTCGGCAAGTCTTCCGCTGACAGAAACGTTTTCGCCCGAAAGCTTGATTGCAGGAAGATAATCGTACCTGTAGCTGACTTCAAAAAACAAGCTTGCCGCCGCGATTGATAAAAGCGCCGCCGGAATGACCGCGTTTTCCCGCGCCTCTCGTGAAAAGACACAACTCACAAAACCCGCCGAAGCGGCAATGACGCAGACGGGAACCGCCTTGATGCCGCCGCCGCAAAGCAGGGTTAAAGTAAAAAAGAAGCTTGTGCCGATAACGGCCATCGGTCTTGGCATCTCAACACCCTATCAGTCGTCTTTTAAGGGCAACACTGCACAATGATTGTTGT
>LSQX01403862.1_pt1 | contig 16176 bp, 9 predicted proteins | sample 654561 | NCBI WGS metagenome assembly LSQX01 (sample SAMN04489861, study PRJNA283612) | anaerobic digester metagenome | isolation source: 4 biogas reactors fed with cattle manure at either 37C or 55C with and... | place: Denmark: Kongens Lyngby | collected 2014 | reverse complement strand
CTTATGCTAAAATAGAACGGTTCGAGCAGAACAATACGTGCGTCGGTTTCCGACCTGGTACGGCTGAGTATCCAGTCATAGCCTTCGCGAAACCGCTCTGGCGACACGGCTGAAGGCTCAGCAGGGTTGCGCAGATAACCGTGCAAGTCGTTTATGCCGATCATAATCGTCAGCCAGTCCGGTTGATGACGGATTGTGTCATCGTCCCAGCGCTCTTGCAGGTCTGTGACGCGGTTGCCGCCGATGCCCTTGTTTATCAACGTGATATCGTGTTCGGGGTACATGGCGGTGATGAGTTCGCGGAATATAGAAACATATCCGTGGCCGTAGGGAGCTGCGTCCCCACGTCGTCCGGCGTCTGTGATGCTGTCACCCTGTGTCAGTAGCGTTTGCCCATCCTGAATTAGGAAATCGTTCATGTGTTTTACCGACTTTCTGGTTTGTATATGAGGTGCGTTGGCTCGCCTCAGATGACAATATGTAGATATTGGCAGGCGATTTGCAGGTATTTTTCCACTCTTGCAAGGCATATACCTTCATACCGATGGGTAGATAGGTAAGGGGAGGATTTCACACACTTATGTCCAAATCTAGCATTGACTGTATATCAGGCTGGAGTTGTCACTCATGAGCAAGCAGAGATTTAGCCATGTGCCACTGCATGGAAACATGATGCGGTTGCGATTTCTTCAGCATCTGCCCAATTTCATCCGGTTGTACTGGCGATTACTGCGCGATCCACGGGTGGGGCTGCTTGCCAAGTCCATCATGATACTCGGCATCGCCTATGTCGTGATGCCGCTAGATCTGTTGCCAATCTATCTGGTTCCGCTGGCAGGATTGGGACTTCTGGATGATATAGTAGTAATTTATCTTGCTTCACGCGCCTTCATTCGTCTCTGTCCGCGCTCAGTGGTGGAAGAACATGTGTATCTTATAGACCAGGGTGGCTAGACTGAAGACAACGCGACATGCCCCCTGGCTCAGGAGCCGGCTCATGGCTGCCGAAAACGCGCCCGAAAACGTGCGCATCCGCGACTTTAGCTGGCGCACTGACCGAGAACAGGTGCTTAGCTTTCAGTATGAGATATATGAGACCAATTTCCCGGGGTGCACAGTTGACCGTTCGTTCATCCGCGACTATAGCCTCAATTTACGAGATGCCACACGTAATCCTGACGAGCGCTTGATAGTGTTGGAAGAGGATGGTCGGATAGTCGGCTTCCTGTGGCTGTCACTGATGTCTACTCTGGTTGACCTGTGCGTGGGCTACATCAAGAACATATATGTAGCGCCGCACCTGCGTGGGCGCGGTTACGGGGCGAATTTGCTGGCAGTGGCCGATGAGTGGTTTCGCAGTAACGGAGCGAGTAAGGCCACTCTGGATGCCAGTGTCGGAAATGAGCGTGCCGTAGGTCTATATCTCAGAGATGGCTACGAGGTTACACGCTACCGAATGGAAAAACAGTATAAGTGGCCGTAGGTTTGGGAGCAGTGCGAGCACGGTAAAGCAAGGGTGAGGCAGTTGGTAGACGGCACGGAGCCGGGACAGTCTCTTGAGGAAGAGCTGGCGGAAATCGAGTTGATGTGTGAGCAACGCAACTACCGCGGGGCGCAGGAGATCGCGCAGCGGTTGCTGCGGGCCCATCCGACCAGTGCACGGGTGCACGAGGCTATGGGGGATGTTGCAGGGGCTTCCCACAATCATCAGGAAGCCGTACAGTGGTACGAGCTTACCCTGCAACTTGGCTTCGACCAGCGAGTGATGGACAAACTCAGCGAGCAAAGGCGGCTGCAATCCGAGGCTGAGACTGCCCGGACGCCCGCAATTCCGGAGGAAACCGAAACGGAGCCGCACTATCGGATGATTGCGGCTATCGCAGGTGTAGTTGTACTGGCTGTCGTGGTGGGCTTTCTTATCATGTCGGCTCGCGGTGCTGGGCGCAAGGAGCCGTCAACCGGTCCGCCTTCACAGCGCGCAGTGGTCACTCGACCGACACCTCCAGCTCCCGGGACAACGGGCGCCCCTGCCACCGCTGCTCCTGCCGTACCTGCCCAGCCGGATCAGCGCTCCTATGGTGAGCCTGCAGCAACACCTGTCACTCCAGGTGCGCAGGCACCGTCGCAGGCGCTGCCGCCGGTGAACATCACCCGCGCCATAGACGCGCCTCTGACAGAGCAGGACCGCAGTCTGTTGTCCGCGTTGAGCTCACTAAGCTGGCCCAACGGTCAGAGCCTGTCAGGCGATGTCAACGTGATGGTAGATCCGTACACCGGATACGCTTTCATCACGCTGAAGCTTCCTTCAGCGCTCAAAGACTCCACGATGTTTTCTACAGGGCTCAACATGGCGTATTCATCCGCGGTAGCTGCTATAAAGGCTGATCGGAGCTTGCGTTCACTGACGATTAGGTTGGTGGCGGCGGTTACGACTGGAGATCGGCAGGTGATGCTGACAGTCTTTCGAGGCAACACCAACCGGCTTACTTTGGAACGCCATATAGAGGCCGGCACTACACCTGACACGCGGAAGATATGGGAGGAAGTGTTTGCCACCAGCTGGTGGAACCCTTCTGTTCCGGTGGAAAAGTCACTCTGAGTTGAACTTATCCGACGTGTTATATCACGCGGTTTGACGGCAGGTCCGCATGACTGCCTGACAAAGCTGTAGTGTTAGACTGCAGTGCTAGCAGGCACAGCGCGCACCTCACCAACTAAGCAGCCCGTGTGGTGGTATACGGGCTGCTTATGATGATGAGACATGAGACAATCGGTCGACATAGGGGCGCAGTCTCAGAGTGTTCGCAGGAACTCCACAGCTTTGCGGATGTCGCCAACCGGATCATCGCCGGTTTCTCGCTCGATCGCGTAGTATCCGTCATATCCGCTGTCGCGCAAATATCCGACATAGCGTGGCCAGTTCACCCAGCCCTCTCCCAGCGGGACTTCCTCTCGTGTTCCGTCTTCGTGCACCAGCGCGTCTTTGGCGTGAGTGTGTACTATCGCGTCGCTGACGACTAGCGCTCCCTCGTTGGGTTGGTATTTCTCAAACCATTTGAGCTTGTCGTACGGCTCGCCAGCTTGTTTGGCATAATTGGCTGGCCACAGAATCATGTTCGCCGGGTCATAGTTTATACACAGGTAATCGCTACCGACGGTGTCTAGCAGACGGCGTAGCACGTATGCCGGTTCCGGGCCGGTCTCAATTGCAAGCCGCACTCCGACCTTCTCCCCGTATTCGGCCAACTGCCCGAGGCCATCGAGAAACAGCCGCCAGGCCGGTTGCGCGGGGTCTTCGGGCATGATGCCGCAGTGCCCCTGCCAGATGTCGTTGTCCAGGTCGGCAGTCAGGTCCATGATACGCTTGCCCCACTCGATGTTCTCCTGCCAGTTTTCTTCCTTACCGAGGTCAACTTGGCCGCCCCAGGCTGAAACTGCAGATATCTCCAGATCCATCGAAGAGAGGTGCCTGACCAGTTCCTTCCGTGCGGCAGCATCCAGGTTTTCCGGTGTGAAACGCCCGCCTCCTACAGAGAGGTGGATGCCAGGAACGCCCATTTCCGCTACTACCTTCATGCCTTCGTATTCGTCCATGCGTAAATTTCCAAGCATTACTGCTATCTTCAGGCCAGCCATTGATGAACCTCCAGTGCTGTAAATGCAAATAGTTGTGTTAAATAGCTTCTCCGGCGACGGCAATTTCCCTCCTACAATTCCAGTTTGCTGCATGTGTATGCAATTTTACTGTTACTGTGCGAGGGTGAATAGCTCCGCAATTGCTATGCATAGAAGTATTAGACTATAATCCTACTTGAAACTGTACACGTTTCATGTGGCAGGCGGTCTGCTTCGATGATTGTCGTCGGTCATCTTCTGAATATGCGAGGAGCTGTCAGCTTTGATCAGGATAACAGCATGTATAGGGATCACTGCAGGGCTTGCGCTGTGGCTACTTGCCCCGACAGCTCTCGCCCAGGAAGAGCGGACCTTCAACCTCACTTCCGAAAAGGCTCAGTCGGTCGAAAAAGCAGTGGTCTACATTCATGCCGAGTGGAAGGATAGCGATGGCGCAATTCAGGATGCCTGGGGCAGCGGTTTCTTTGTCAGCGACACTGAGATCCTGACAAACTATCATGTGTTATCAGATGGCATCCGCCGGCCGAGTATGAGAATTACGGTCCGCACCCATTCCGGAACCTATGACACCCAACGCTATGAAGCCTACCTGGAAACCGTTGATGAGGACAACGACATAGCGTTGCTGACCGTGCGAAATCTTCCAGCCGGTGTTATGCCTTTGCCCGTCAGCAGCGAAGAACCGGTCAAGAACAAGCCTATCTACGCTTTCGGTTTCCCCATGGGCACCATCTTTGACCCGGATCCCAATGGTCCTGGAGTAGCGCTGCGACGTGGCTACGTTAGTCGCGTCACCCATGAAGGCAAGACCATTGAGGCCGACATGAACATAGACCACGGGATGAGTGGAGGGCCTGTCACCGATGGCGAAGGACTGCTAATCGGTGTGGTAGAGGCCATGGGCGGCTCTGTAGACAATCCCACAGCCTTCGCGTTTGTCATTTCGGCCAAGACGGTCATGGAATTTCTGAGTACTGCCGGCAGTGAGGTCGTGGCGGTCAGTCCGGGCTCTCAGAGCCATCCTACTGACGCCGTGGCCGCTGGGCCCACTCCCGGGGAGCGAAGGCTCAGATACTTTTTCTCCCTGGGCGTCAGTTTACGGATGGGCACTCTGGTAACTGCAGCTCTCCGTGATCGGCGTCAAAACGCTGCCGCTGAAGATGGCGCTAAAGCACCCGACCCTCAACTGGTGAAGGTTGCCAGGACCAATCTTGAGAACGCCGTAGCACACTTACGTGACCTCAAAAGTCCTGAAGCACTCATATCCCAGGCCGAGGCCGCTACTCGTTCCGTTGACGCCAGCGAGAGCATAGTGCAAGCTGCAGAGCTGGCGGCAGAGCTTGAGCGTGCCTGTGACGAGTGGATGTCGAGTGGAGTGACAGAGAGCCTCGAGCGCATCAATTATGACCTGGGCTCCTGGCTCATCGAGATGAAGTTGGGATTGATTGTCCCGGCTCAGGATCGCGAACGGTGTAACAAGTTTCGAATCGCTGCAGAGCTGCAGAAGGCGCCGGAAACTGTGGTTACCCTGCTCGCAGAGGTTAGCGCTGCACTGGCGGTCATGGACCAGCAGCGCTCGGTGACAGGAAAAGAAGTTATCGCAAGGAGAGCCGACGCATTGATCTCTATAGGCTTTCTGGGACCGGCCGGCAGCTCTACCACAACAGATAAGCCTGAACGGGGCACGGCACGATCGGGCCGCCCCGGCGTCAATCGCATACGGATACCACGTCCCTGACGTGCGCTGTCCAATTCCGCTCTTGGCCACAGCTCAGGATAGGAGCCAGCCACTCGTAGCTTATACGACGGCAGCGCAACAAGTGGCTACTGTGAGTTTCCTACATTTCCGTGCTGAATTTTCTAGTTATTCCCCGGCTCTATTCAGACTGAAATCGTCGGTCGCGCCCCACCGCCGTAGATGCGCCCAAAATCAGCAGGAGGCAGATCGTCAGTAGCGGCCCGTCGCCCCATCGGTGGTAGGTAGACAGATCCTGCCGAGGATACACTGGAGCCATTGCAATCCCGGCGGCATGAGGGGCTACCTCGGCAATCAGCCGCCCGTATGGATCGTAAACTGCCGATATACCTGTAGAGGCTGCTCGCACCATGAAACGCCGCGCCTCGACTGCCCGCAAGGGAGCGGTGTAGCTGTTGTGCAGGAGCTCGGCGGTCCCTTCAGCCCAGGCGTCGGAGTTGAGCACCGCGATAATCTCCGCCCCCTTCTGGCATATCTCACGCGCTGGTTCAGGAAATATTGCCTCAAAGCAGATGAGAGGGCCTACACGTGTGCCTGATATTTCCATGATAGAGCGCTCGGAGCCGCGAGAAAAATCTTTGCCGCGGATCGGATAGCGCTCCAGGAGACTCAGCCGCCCACGCAACGGTACATATTCGCCGAACATGACGAGGTCAATCTTCCGGTAAGTCTGCAGAAATTCGCCTTCTGGAGACACCAGGAAAGCGGAGTTATATAGCGCATCATCCTCGTACTCTAGAGCGCCAATCAGCATGTGAGCGCCCACATCACGGGCCAACTGACTGATCTTAGCGCGACTGGCCTCGTGGCTGGACAGGTCCAGACCAACGGCGGTCTCTGGCCACACCACCAGATCGGCGGTGTCGCTCAATTTTTGCGAAAGCGTCACATATCTATCTAGCAGCGCTTCGAAAGCCTGTTCACTGGCGGCTGAGCGCGTGGTGCTGATTGGTTCATCTGCCTGAACGGCCGCTACTTGCAGTGGTCGATCATCCTGGGCCTGCTTGCCGGCACTATGAAGCACCAGTCCGCCCCAGATGTACGTGATGAAGACGACCGAGTATACGGCGAGCATGGCCCGAGCTGAGGCGCGTACGAACCGAACGCGGTCTGAGTCCGGCTGATACCAGGCACTGGCAGGGAAAAATGCCAGCAGGAGCGTTGCCAGACCTGTGTTGGTAAGAGCTATCAGAAAGCTGACCCCATAGGCTCCTGTCAGACTCGCAAACTGTAAGATCGGTGGCATCTGGTGCTGACTGTAGGCAAGCTGGCCAAAGGGATATGCTAACGGTCCAGCGTTGGCTCGCGCCATTTCCGCGAGGGTCCAGGCTGCAGCTATGGCGCCGGCGCGCAGTGGCAGTGAGCGAAGCGGTGAAAGACTGGCTGTGAGCAGACCAAACAGGCCGTAATATAAGCCAAATACGACTGCACTGGCTATGAGCGGTAACAGCCCAAACAGGCCGAGAAAATGGCTGACTCCTGCCATCATAACGGCACCGAACAGCCAGCCAAGCAGTAGCCCCTGGATGGGGTGCGCCTGACTAAGTGCAAGGAGCAGGGGCACAAGGCCAATCCAGGCCAGGGCGCCGATGTCTGCAGGGGGGAAGGCCAGGAAAATGAGGATCGCTGACGCTAAGCTCAGGGCGAGCAACACGATGAGTGGCTGTCCGCCTCTGGTGTGTCGCACGCCGGAAGGTCCGACAAAGCCGAATGCGGACATACCGCGTATCCTCACAATCGACAGGCCGGCTCACCGTATAGCATGGCCGGCCTGTGCTTATCTAAAAGTACGAGGAAAGCGCATGATAGTGCGCCCCGTCTCCCCGTGGCCTCAATAGCGTTTTTTGCCGCCGGTTGGCTTCTTTTTCCGTCGCCGCCGCCGCTCCTCACGCTTTTCCTCACGGGCTTTGGCTTCGGCAGTACGCATGGTTGCATCTACACCCGATGGGGCAGTAGCGGCCTCCGGATCGGCCTTAGTGGTCTCGATATCACCTTCACGTGCGGCTCTCCGGCCTGCGCTCTGACTATTTGCGGCTCTGCTACCGGCAGCCGCGGCAGAGGCGGACCCGCGAGAGGCACGGGCTGCCCGAGCACGCTGTGCCAGGCGTTGCGACCGTGCATACCACAGAGAAATGATCGGGTTGGCTGTAAATAGGGAGGAATAGACGCCGCTTGCAATACCAATTATCAGGACCAACACGAAGTTGCGAATGGTGGCGCCGCCCCACACAAAGAGCGCTGTCAGAGTTATCAGTGTAGTGAAGGTGGTATTGAGCGACCGGTTCATCGTCTGGAGAAGTGAGCTATTGACTGTCGCATTGAAGTCAGCCCCGCGATGAAGCTTGCGATTTTCGCGGATTCTGTCAAAGACGACCACTGTATCGTTGATTGAGTAACCGACTACAGTCAAGATAGCCACGACAAACGATGAGTCCAACTCGATTTGCAGCAGCGCCACGAAGGCGACCATGACCAAAATGTCGTGGAGCAACCCCGCGACTGCAGCCACAGCAAAGCGGAATTCGTAACGGATAGCGATGTAGACCAGAATTAATGCCATGCCCAGGATGAGGGCCCACATGGCACTTTGGCGTAACTGTTCACCGACTATGGGGCCGACTCTCTCGCGGTCCCCGACCGTGATCTCTCCGTACTTATCTCCCAGTACCTTCTGGAAGCTGGAGAGGATCTCGGCTTCCATGGATGCAGCACCTGACTGTCCACCCTCTACTTCCGCAACTCGGATATAGAGCTGATCGTTGCCTGAGATTTGAAGCTGGCTGGAGCCAAGACCATGCTGCTGCAGTTCCTGGCGCAGACTGCGCAGGATCTGTCTTTCTTCGGCGTGCCCGCCCAGGATAGGGCTCTCCATCTCATAGCGGAGTAGTATCCCGCCTGTGAAGTCTATGCCGTAGTTCATCCCGTGCGTGGCCCACCACACCATGCCGAACAGAATGAACGCTGCCGACAGGCCCAGCCACAGCCATGATCGGCCGACTATATCCCAATTCTGTCTGCGGAAAAAGTCCACGTCAAAACCTCCTCGAATACTGCAAAGCGCACACTGTCGGTCGCGTTGGCGGGCCTAACTATTCGGTTCAGAAACACTGCCGAATAGTGTTCTTTTCTCGCCCAACCGGCTGCTTCCGACCATGGTAACTAGCCAGCGAGTGACAGTCACTGCGGTAAATAGTGAGCAGCAGACGCCCAGGAACAGGGTCACGGCAAAGCTCTTGATCATGCTAGTGCCCAGGAAGTACAGCACAGTCGCTGCCAGCAGAGTCGTGACGTTGGCATCGAGAATGGCGGTCCAGGCGCGGTCGAAGCCAGCCTCGACTGCGGCCCGCATCACCTTTCCAGACCACAACTCTTCCTTGAGTCTCTCAAAAATGATGATGTTAGCGTCTACGGCCATACCGATTGAGAGAATAAACGCTGCCACTCCAGGCAAGGTCAGCGTAGCATTGGCCAGGGTCAGAACTGCCAGCAGGAGAATGGCATACAGTGAAAGAGCTATCGCTGCCATCAGGCCCGGCACTCGATATACGCCGATCATGAACACCAGTACCAGCATGAAGCCTATGACGCCTGCGCGGAAACTGCGGATGATCGCGTCGGTTCCCAGAGTGGGACTGACGGTGCGGTTGGTGTCAATCTCAAGAGGGACTGGCAACGCACCTGCGTTGAGCAGCAGCTTCAGATCGCGGGCTTCCTGTGATGTGAAATTGCCTTCGATGATGCCCTTGCCGGGGATAGGGCCGCGGATATTGGGCGCCATCTGGCACTGTCCGTCAAGCACTATTGCCATCAAGCGGCCAACGTTTTGCCGGGTGAACTCGAGAAACTCTCGCTTTTTCTCAGCTTTCAGTTCAAAGTTGACCACCCATTGTCCGGCGGGGTCAGGCGACACCTCAGCGTTACTCATCAGGTCACGGCCACTGAAAGCCAGATCGGATTCCAGCATAACCTGCTCCCAGGCCACGGATTGGTTGGTCCGAGAGTCGGCCCACTCACCATAGTCGTCCTGATCGGCGCTGGTAGGGGTATAGCGCGCAGGAACCAGGCGGAACTCGAGCATGGCAGTGCTCTGCAGGATTTCCAGCACGCGGTCGGGGTCTTTGACGCCCGGAAGCTCCACGATGATCTTGTCGTCCCCTTGTTTCTGGACGATCGGCTCACGTATGTCGCTCATGGAGTAGAGGCGGCGGTCTATGATATTTTTGACCGTTTCGGCTGTGCCCGGCTCGACGAAAACCGATTCGACCGAGCCGACGCTGACCTCAAGTGTCGGGAAGGTGCGTTCGACAAAGCCTTGAGCAAGCTTGAGTTGAACATCTACTTCTCTCTGCTCTCGCGCCTCGGTATGGATGAGCAACTGGTTGTTGCCTGCGACGGTGACTTGCAGACCTTGTTCGTCTACACCGTTGGCTATCAGATAGTCGTACACAAGCTTCTGGAGCTGGTCATGTGTGAAAGATGGATAAGTGATAGGCTTACCGTCGGAGGTAGTTGTGGGGCGATCCTCTTTTGGTGTATCCATCAAGGCTTGTGTGATCGCCATCGGCTGATGCTCAGGAGTGGAGAAGGGGATCTTAGTTTCTGGCACGCAGCGCAGCAGCACATGCGCGCCCCCTTGCAGATCGAGGCCCAGGCGGATCTGTGGCTTAGGCGGATAAACCGCAAAGACAGTACCGACTGTGAAGATTGGCTGCTCAACGGTCTCAGCAGCAATCTCCTCTTCAGCCTTCTGCAATCCCGGATAGTCAGCTTTCAGTGTCTGGAACACCTCGTTAGCCTGCTGATCAGCACTCTCTTGTGTGAGTGCGACAGTGGCGACTTCCAGCAGACTGCTGTCGAGGAATTTGACGTGGTCCAATTCGACACCAGCTTTGGTCAGCGTGTCTCGAATTTCATTTGCTTTGGCTTCCATTCCGTCAGCGTCCTGCGCCACGGGTTCTGGGAAGCTGTAGCGGTTGGTGCTTTGCACATCGAAGCCGACCTCGCGAGGCACCGGACGGATAGGGGCGAATGCTACGAGAAACGCCAGTACAATGGTCAGCAGAATCAGACCAATCCACATTCGGTAGCGCGACTGCATGTGGTGATACTCCCTTGGTGTGTAGTGAAAGAGCAAGCCGTGCTACTCCCGGTGGAGTGTCTACGGCGACCGCCATTCGAGCCGCCGCAAGAACAGGAGTAACGGCCTGCCCAACCTTCACAGAACGGCCGAATGTATCAACTCAACAGTCAGACAGTATAAGACATTAGGGCATGAGTGTCAATTCGCATGCTATAGCTGCACTGGCGCTGCGGAGGGCGTCCGTAGCAACAGGAGCGAATTTGCTGGAGGCGTTGGGCCAGCGCTCTCTACCATGTCTGACCTATCAGCCTTTTTCCGAATTGAAGTACAATACTATGGCCGTCAAAATAAACTGTATTTGTCGTCTTGCCTGAACGAAGAGGCGATCGCTGTGGTGTGGTTCTATTGCCCTCCTATAGATTGGGGGGCATTTCGCGTTTGGGCCATACTGCTGTTATCGCGGCGGTGGGTTGGTTTATGCTGAACATCTGGGCGTTCTAGTCTCTGGCATCGAGGCCCTCTCTTTCAGTTTGTGTAGCATTCAGATGGTGCTAAATCACCATCCATTTATGACCATGACAGTACCTCACTGGGCCTGGAAGGTTGTCTCACTGATACCGAAAAGCGAACGCTAGTTATACAGAACAGATAGAAGCCGTCGCTGGATTATCCGATGTCTTCCGAGCGCGACAGATTTGTGTATAGCAGGGTTGGTCTGGCAGGCAGGCCTGGAGTACAACTGAGCCGCCTTGGAGTAGACAGAGATTGCATCAGTCCTGCGATAGTTAGTGCGTACACTCTCCTGCCCTCAGCGCCACGGAGGTTATGTGGGGCAGACTCAGCACGATAAAGCTGTAACGTAGAGACAATCCGTTTGAGCTTTGGGGTACAAATGGAGCTCTGTTTTCTTCGGGGGCGATGGCAGGACTGAAAACAGGATGGCCATCATAACTGTGATGATGAGCCTCACAGCGCCTCACAGCCATTCGATCCTGCAGTCCGGCCAGTGTGAAGACGCGTATCGTCCCCAGTGTTGGCCACATGCGCTCAACAGAGGTGAGTGCATGTGAAATCCGTTCGGCCACATCCCGAAGCCTGACCGAATCGTCTATCAGACGATTGTAGGCTGGGATGTGGCCGAAACTGAGCCGGTAGACTCAAGTTGCGTCTAGGGGACTATGAAGCTGGAAGTCCACTCCGGTTGTTCGGGCGCCTCACCATCTTTCAGCATTTGCAGCCACTTTTCATCGGTCAAACGATCGCTGGATGGCCAACTGAATTCGTAGTACGAGAATACGCCTCCCTTGGTCACCTGCAGTCCGTCATAAGGGTCAGGCACAACTACATAAATGCGGAAGGCGTAGCCCACCGCCTCCTCCAGCGCTGTACCGAAGGATGTATGCACATCAGCCACGGTGGCCACGTTGCGATCCGTCTCGTTTTGCAGCATGAACCAGGAGTCGACAGGGTACTCGGGGTCAGAGCTAGAAACCACACTTAGCTGTAGTCGCTCCAGTTCCCCTCCGAAGTATTGTATTCGCCAATAAGCATCCGGTGAGAGTGGTTGTCCGGCCAACTCCTTTTCAGCGCAGTCCTTCAGGAAGGCCAGCATATTTCCGAATTTGGCATAAGCCTCAGCCATTGCGGGGCTAAGCAGGTTTCGGTTTTGTAGCCCATCGCGGCTGAGACGCGCCAGGTATGCAAGTCGGCCCCATGCTTCGGGGACAGGTTCCACGTATCCGCGCACAGCGGGAGGCTCAGCGCCGCCCAGCTCTGCGCCTGAGGGTTTGGCATACAGGATCGTATCATGGCGCAACTGCGCCCAGCTTCCCAGTGTGGTCGAGAGCCCCTTATCCAGCCATGCATCTGTCTGCATGAAGGTGGGGTAGCCCGAGTCCCAGGTTTCCAGTAGTGCCTGGAGGCTATATAGCCAGCCCCAGTACAGGTTGGACCACCATTTCTCCTCGGGATACGAGAAGAACTGTTCGCGCAGGCTGGCCATTTGCTCCTTGTAGTTCGGATACCGTCCCTGGTCGTACAAGTCTATGAGATGGTGGTATGCTCGCGCTGAGCCCAACACTGCTGTCACGTCGAGACCAAACGGCATATCACGGGCATCCTCAGGGTTCTCAGGCACTGGCCGCACCAGAGGCGACACCAGGCTTTGGAGCATGTAAGAGTCCGGTATGAAGCGCTGCCCCATGAAACGGAATTGGCGGCCCTGGACGCCTGGCTCACCTACAAGGTTGCCTTCTGCATCGGCACCATGGAAAAACGGGGCAATCTGGGGCTTGGACATGATGCGACGAGCAGTGGTGAGGAACTGTTCTAGCCGGGTCTGGTCAGTCAGCTGAGACAGCTCCAGGTCCTGGCCATAGAGTTCGCGTGCCAGGGGTACATACTGGCGGTAACCCAGATCATCGCTGCCACCGACGAAAAACTGAGTCGGTTCATATATCTTAGCCCACAGTTCGCGTGCCTGATGGTCACCTGCGAGTATCTTGGTCGTGAGCAAGGCCTGCAGTTGATGTCGGTTGACGATGGCAGGCGGGACATCAGATTCCAATTCCAATCCGACCGTTCCATACCAGATCATTGCACGGAAGTACTGCTCCAGCTCTGTCGTGCGCGTGTAGTGTCCCCGTGGCCGGAACTGGTCGTAGTGTATGGTGGTGCCCATCAGCAGCGACTCGGCGCGCCCTCCAGCATCCTGAATGGCTTCCATTTCGTGGTCGAAGACGGAGCGTTCATTCGCCTGGAGGAATTGCGTCATCGGCTGTCCAGTGGCCAGACTCCACGCAATGCTGAAGTACACCACGTTGGCCCTTGCAGCTTCTTTCAGTGCGCCCTCGGGGAGCGATTTTGAGAACTTATCGTTGTGGAACGCACAGGTCTTGCTGAGCTGTTCGCAGGCAGCTACCAGATATTCGCTCTCGATTTGTCGAAGACTGAAGCCGAAAAACAGGTGGTAGGCATGCAGGATCGAATCGACGGTGATGAAGTTGGGCACAGGACCGGCGTCGGAATCGTAGTCCGGATAGTCTTCGTATAGGTAAAACATCTGGATGGCTTCATCGGGTATGACCACGAAGCCGTTCTCCGTGAGCCGTGCCGTCTGAAGTGCTGTGAGGTTGGACACAGCCTCCGGATTGCCGATGGTGGCGACGTCGACAGGCAAAGCGTACTGGGGCGCAGAGGGCGTCCCAGTGTAGCGGTATGCCTCGGGTCTCTGAGCCTGGCCGGGTGCCGCAAACGCCAGCGCGGCCATGAGTGCGACATATGAACACATCTGAAGCTTGGCGCGTATCATCTGATTTGCCTCCTGCGGTAAAATCGGGGTAACAGGGAATCTCTGGCAGACCGGCTGCAGTAGCGACTACGGGAAACGCTTGCATGCGGGCAAGTCACGACGAAAGTTGGCCAACAAGCAACTACTTGTCGTCGCCGTCAATCCCAAGAAGGTCGTCAAGCAATTTGTTGTTATTGCCGTTCTTACGCCCGGTGCCGTTGGGCCTGGCCTGATCGGCAGGTGCAGACCCGTTTTTGGTGATTTCGGTGTCATCTTCCGGGGCGGTGGTGGCAGGCTTCTCTTCGGGCTGCCTGTGTTTAGGGGCGGTTGTAGGCGCTGAGGGGGGGGCGTCCATAGTAGGCGGTTCAGCAATCTCAAGTGGATCGTCGGTATGGTTTTCCATCGCGATAGTGTCGGCTCGTCGCGAGTGTCTGGCGCGACGCTGTGCGGGAGTATCGCGAGTATAGTCATAGTAATAGTAATAGTAGTAGTAGTAATCGCTGCTGCTCAGTCGCAGTTTGTTGAGCACTGCCCCGAGCACGCTTCCTCGGGCCTGTCGGATGAGACGTACCATTTCCTTGAAGGCGGAACGGCTCACATGATCGCATTCGGCGATCAGAAGCGTCTGGTCAACCTTGGCCGACAGCAGTACAGCGTCGGTAAGTACGATAGCCGGTGGAGAGTCGAGAAACACTATGTCAGCAAGTTCTGTTGCTCGCTGGATAGTCTGGCTCATCTGCTCGGAATCAAGTAGATCTGCCGGATTGGGGGGCAACGGTCCACTTGGGACCACGTACAATCCAGGAACCGCGTCAATTTCGGTCCACACTTCCTCCAGTGAACTCTCACCGATGAGCACGTTTGTGAGCCCGTAGTCACGGTCAATATCGAACAGACGCTGTTGGGATGGACGACGTAAGTCTGAGTCGATGAGTAGTACCTTTTGGCCGGACTGGGCGAATACTACTGCCAGGTTGGCCACTGTCATGCTCTTGCCCTCGCCTGCTCCTGCACTGGTGACCAGGAACGTATGTGCTGGATTGTCCACCTGGGCGAAATGCACGTTTGATCGCAGGGTGCGATATGCTTCCGCAGGCGGGCTCTTAGGGGCCGAGATAGTCACCAGCATGCCGTCATCCGTGGCTTCAGTCATGGGCACCATGCCTAGGAACGGCACATCGGTGTAGTGAGCAAGATCCTCCGCGCTGTGGAACGTATCGTCCAGCGCTTCGAGCAGCAGTGCAAACATAAGGCCACAAAACAGCCCGAGTGCAAATGCAAAAATCAACATGCGCCCTAGCCGTGGCTTGATCTCTTCAGCCTCCACAGCCCTGTCTATGACTGTGGCGCCGGCCTCCTTGATAGCTTCCCGCAGCTTGCTTTGCTCCAGCTGAGTCATGAACGACTGGTGTGTGTTGCGCGCAAGCTGGATCTGACTTTTCAACCGTTCGATGGTAGCCAGTTCAAGAGGGAGGTTGCCAGTTTCCGAAGTAACCTCGTCAACGATCCCTTGCAGACTGGCGATACGACGCTGGGCTTCGGCTATGGCCACCTCGGTTGCAGCAATCTCACTGTGCAGCGATTGCACCTGGGCATTGGGGTCAAATCGGGTGGTTTCCCGCGTAGTTGGCAGCATATCACGCCGCTCCGCCAAAGTGTCAATCCTACGACGGGCAGCGGTGACGGTCGGATGGTCTTCCTTGTATCTGGCAAGTAGTGTTGCTAGATTTGTCTGCTCCTGACGCAGCTGGGCTTCAAGCATCTCACGTTCAGGATGTGCCTCTTTGACCGGCACTGTCACAAGCTGCGGTTCCGCAGACAGTTGCTTATTCAGTGTTGCTTTGCGGGCCTGGAGCGTGTCCAGTTGCGTACGGGCGACGTGCAGCTCGTTGCGGTATTGCTGTAGCTGCGACATCGCTGCATTGGCTTCTACCTCAGGGACGACAATGCCTACCTGGTGTTGATAGCCGGCCAATTCGCGCTCGAGGCCGTCCAGACGCTGAGAGACCTCCTCAAGCTGCTGTTCGAGGAAAACCCGTGCTGCGGCTACGTCGGAGCGGCGCAACTCGGAGATGACGGTGACGAAGGTATCTGCAGTTTCGTTTGCAAACGCCACAGCCTTGGCACGATCTATATTGGTTGCCTGGATGAGCAGGCGGTCCGGCTCCTGCGTGAAGGTGGTAAGAGAACGCACGACTTCTTGCGTGTCTGTGATTATCTTTGTGCCCGATTCCGGTGCACTGAGTTTTTTGACGGTAATAGTGGCCGCATCGTAGCTGGTGGCAATACGCGCCTGGGTTTCAAGAGTCAACTCTTCACGCAAATCTTCGGGCTCGATGGCCTGTTGTTCGGTGAAGCGGATACGCTCTATGGGCTGTCGGCGAATCAATACGAGGGCCTGGCAGCGATAGGTAG
>LSQX01031942.1_pt1 | contig 16179 bp, 18 predicted proteins | sample 654561 | NCBI WGS metagenome assembly LSQX01 (sample SAMN04489861, study PRJNA283612) | anaerobic digester metagenome | isolation source: 4 biogas reactors fed with cattle manure at either 37C or 55C with and... | place: Denmark: Kongens Lyngby | collected 2014 | reverse complement strand
AAGAANNGTTCAAACCTGTGCCCATCGGGATCAAAATAGTATAATTTCCCCATGTTCTTAAAACGAACGCCAATAATCTCCGCCATGAATAACCTTTCCGTACCGTATCTCGTCGGCACTCTTTAAATATAATGTCAGCGTCCCGCAGCTTCGCGCAGACGACTGCATAGTAATGTCAGAAACAATGTGTGATTGATATTCATCCTCCGCGCGCGCTTCAGGGAATCCACCGAGCCAATCAGGGAAACAAGCTGCTCCCTTGTCAGGGTTTTGGAGAGTGTCTGCGCGGCTTGAGGGCTCGGCGACATGTCATCTGCCTGTCCGACCCGCCTAACAAGCGCATCGCGAAATATCAGGGATAGCGCGTTAAGCACACCGTCTGCCGTCTCCTTGTCCTTTTCCAGCCTGCCGGTCAGTCGGAGCAGGGTCAGCTCGTCGGGTGCGGCAACCGCCAACGCCATGTCGGGAGCAAGCTCCAGCACCCGACGGAAGGAACCGTCCGAAATTCCGGCAACCGCCTGTCCGATTATCCCGCCGAAAACCAGCGCCGCCTGTCTTGCGTCATCCTCGGTCGTTTTCGGAAGAATTCTCATGATAGCTTTCACCGCCGCGTCATGTTCGACGGCGCCGAGCGTCAGGGTTACGGTTCTCGACTGGATTGTGGACAAAAGCTGTGAGCGGCTCTCGCACGTAAGTATAAAAACCAGATGCTTAGGGGGCTCCTCAAGGATTTTCAGCAGGGCATTCTGCGCCTGTTCGGTCATCCCCTGGGCGCCGCTCAGTATAAACACCCTTCGTTCGGCCTCATTCGGCAATACATAAGCGTCGCCGCGTATCTGACGAACGACGTCAATATGAAACGAGCGGGACGCGCCTTCGCCCCCCGCCTCCGTAATATCCGGATGATTTCCGCCAGCAGCCTTGATACAGTGGGAGCAGCAACCGCAGGGCTTGGCGTCTGCCGAGGAGCATACGGCCGCCCTTGCCAGCAACCGGGCGAGGGTTCGCCTTCCGCTTCCCTGCGGACCCTCCATCACAAGGGCATGGGGAATCCGCCCTCCGTCGACATATGAGGAGAGCAGACGTTTTGTCTCGTCATTTCCCTCAAAACCATCAAAGCGCATTTATACCAACCATTCTCGCTCCGAACTCCGGAACGCATTTGAACTCGTTCGGCTTAAAGCCTTTCATATCGTTCGATGTTAAGGACAAATACCGTCGCCCCTCCAACCGTAACCTCGACCGGTATTGACGCATAAGCGGAATTCCCATAAGTTGTGCTGGGAATCATCTGGCTGCGCTTTTTTGAGTGCTTTTCAATGATTGCCAGAACCTCTTCCACACGGTTATCATCGATGCCAACCAGAAATGTAGTATTTCCGGACATCAAAAATCCTCCGGTGGTGGCAAGCTTGGTGACTGAAAAGCCTTCCTTTGTCAATGCCGAGGAAACCGTCCCGCTGTCGTCCTTGTTTACGATTGCGAGAACCAACTTCATTGTTATTCCTCCATTCGCTTAATCGAGCAAATAAACCGTATCTTAATTCTATCTTATGGCATAATCAGCGCATCTATTCTTTTTACATTCATTCCGATTACAAAGGTTTTAATGAGAATTTAATATCTCAACCACCCTCAACAGTTATATTATATCGCATCTTTTCACATGATACAAGAGAATTAACTGTTTTTACCGCTCCTGCCCTTCCAAAACGACAACCAGCTTATCAAATCCGCACTTTTTAAGATTTTCGGCAGCTTGGGCGGTGATAACCTCGCCGGGAACCACAGCCGCGATTCCGGGCGGGCAGGGACAGGCCGATCCGGCTGAGATTCGTCCAACCGCCTTGTACGTATCGACCGTTTCACAGCGGGACAGCAATGCCTGTCGAGGAGTCATGGCGGCAACCGGCTTATCAAACTCCTTATATGTGAAGGGTTGCTCCTTTTTACGCAGGAAGTATCCGCGGCGCAGTTTTACGGGCAGCTGATTGATGGCGTCACGCAGACGGTGCAGCTCCTCGGGTGTGTTGAACGGGGTTATAATAAACACCACGTACCTTGCATCGTCATATTCGGGCTCGCATCCGCTTGTGCGAAAATGCTCGGCGGCGGCGGTGCCGTCTATCCCGAGCACCGATGTGTCAAGCGTCAGCCGTGCGGGGTCTCGGTCCGTGCCGGAAGCGGCGCGGATTCCCGCTCCCCCTGCCGCTTCGGTCAGCTCCTCGACCGCTTCGGCGGTCATCCTGTACGCCTGAATCCCGACACGCTGCCACCAGTCGCGGGCAAGGTCGAGAGACGCCAGTACAGGAAACGAGGGGGAGGTCGAGCCGAACATAGCCATTGCCGCTTTTGCCTCTTTTTTATCAATCATATCGGCCGGACGCCCGATATGAAGCATTGCCCCCCCTGTGAGAACGGGCAGGGTTTTATGTGAGGAATCGGACGTCATGTCCGCGCCAAGGCTAAGCGGATGAAGCCCGAATGCCCCCAAATGGCTGCCGTGTGCATTATCTACCAGCAGGGGAATCCCCACCTTTTGGCATAGCGCGGAAACCCCCTTTATATCGGCAAGATTTCCGCAATAATCCGGACTTGTGATATAGACCGCCCGTATGCCGGGTTGGTTCAAGGCACCCTCAATGTCTTTTAGCTCAATCTGCCCGTTCTCGCCCGACGGCCACGCCCAGACAGGCTCGATACCCAACAGGGCGGCGGCGTGTACTGCGCTTCTGTGCGCGTTTCGTGCAAACACCACCCGACCGCCGCCGGCTCCGAGTGTCAGCATGGTCTGGATGCAAAGGGTACATCCTCCGGCGCTAAACAGTGTCATTGAGGCGCCAAAGGCGCCTGCCGCCATCTCCTCCGCCCGCTCAATTACATCGTCCCCGTCAAACAGGCTGGCAGTTTCGGGCAGTTCGGTAAGATCGTGCAGTCGCGCATCAATGCCCAAAATGGGCCCGGCACGCCCCTTGTGTCCCGGCGTGTGAAAGGATGCGCGGTTTTTGGAAAGATATCGCTGGATCATATCATAAATCGGCGCGCCTGTTTCTGGCATTTGATACTCACCACCTTGCTCTCCGTTTTGTATAATTACGAATTAATATTACTTATAGTAATAGATGGAATGTCTCTGTGTTTATGTCTATATTATATTGATTTAAGACGGCCTTGTCCAGTATTAGAAAATACATCACGGGAGGAACCCAACCCGGCTTCCTCCCGTGCGATACAGATTATCTCTGATAGTCCGATTTATATAATTTACCTATGCCGGAACCCTCCGTTACGCCCGTTGTCTCGACGGGGCGGACGAGGGGCGTCCGAAACAGTGTTCTCGGGCACAAGACCCTCAACCTCAATCAGAGCGTCGCGGCGCGAAAGGTTTATTCTTCCCTGCTCATCGATTTCAGTAACCTTTACAATCACCTCATCGCCGACAGCAACAACATCTTCCACCTTTTCGACCCGCTTGACATCAAGACGGCTGATATGCACCAGCCCCTCCTTGCCGGGGGCAATCTCAACAAATGCACCGAACGCCATCAGACGGGTTACGCGGCCTTTGTATATCGCCCCGATTTCCGGATCCTTTGCGATGGTTTCAATAATGGACAGGGCACGCTTGCCGTCCTCGATATTGAGCGCCGAGATGAATACGCTGCCGTCCTCTTCAATGTCGATTTTGCAGTTGCATTCTGCCTGAATTTTCTGAATAACAGAACCGCCCTTGCCGATAACCTCTCGGATTTTGTCAAGATCGATCTTTGTGCTGAGCATCTTGGGAGCATAGGGCGAAAGCTCATCGCGCGGTGCGCTGATTGTCTTTAGCATAATCTCATCGAGAATATAAATACGCGCTTTATAGGTCTTGTCCAGCGCCTCGCGGATAATCTCGGGAGTCAGGCCATGAACCTTGAGATCCATCTGGATGGCAGTTATGCCCTTGTGGGTACCGCCGACCTTAAAATCCATATCGCCGAAGAAATCCTCAAGCCCCTGGATATCAACCATGGTCATAAAGCGATCGCCCTCTGTGATTAGACCGCAGGAAATGCCCGCAACCGGCGCTTTGATAGGCACACCGGCATCCATAAGCGCAAGGGTTGAGCCGCATATCGCACCCTGTGACGTTGAGCCGTTGGACGATAGCACCTCGGACACAAGACGGATGGTGTATGGGAATTCCTCCATGGAGGGGATGACCGGCAACAGGGCACGCTCGGCGAGCGCCCCATGACCTATTTCACGGCGACCCGGACCGCGTGAAGGTTTTGTTTCACCGACAGAATAGGACGGGAAGTTATAATGGTGCATATACCGCTTGCTGTCTTCATCATCAATACCGTCAAGTAGCTGGGCATCACGGCTTGAACCCAGGGTAGCAACAGTGAGGACCTGTGTCTGACCGCGGGTGAACAGTCCGGAACCATGGGTTCTCGGAAGGATGCCGACCTCGGCGGCAAGGGGACGAATCTCGTCGATGCCGCGGCCGTCTACCCGCTTGCCGTCATCCAGCAGCCAGCGGCGCACCACGTATTTCTGGAGCTTGTACAGGCACTCGTCAATCTTTGTGCCCATTTCGGGATATTCGGGGTCAAATTTTTCATGGACCTCGGTATAGACAGGAATCAGCCGCTCGTCACGCACCCTCTTGTCATCGGTGTCCAGCGCATATCGGATTTTCTCGATTGCAAACTCCTTTATAGCCTCATACATGGCGGGATCGGGATCGTTTGATTCAAAAGCAAACTTGGACTTGCCGATCTGGGCAACAATATCGTTGATGAATTTCACGATATCCTGGTTTGCCGCATGACCCGCCATAATTCCGTTAAACATGGTTTCGTTATCGATTTCGTTTGCGCCCGCCTCAATCATGGCAACCAGATCGGCGGTAGACGCAACGGTTACATGCATCTGGGAATTGGCTTCCTGCTCGGCGGTTGGATTAATGACATATTCGCCGTCGACCAAGCCCACCACAACGCCGGAAATAGGGCCATCCCATGGGATGTCGGAAATCGAGATAGCTATGGAGGCTCCAATCATGGCAGTCGTCTCGGGCGGGCAGTCGGGATCAACGCTCAACACGGTGCAGACAATCGACACATCGTTGCGCATATCCTTCGGAAAAAGCGGGCGGACAGGACGGTCTATGACACGTGAGGCAAGTATAGCCTTTTCGCTCGGGCGACCTTCACGGCGTTGAAAGGAGCCGGGAATTTTACCGACCGAATAAAGCTTTTCTTCGTAATCAACTGAAAGCGGAAAAAAATCGACGCCTTCGCGCGGCTTTTCGGATGCGGTTGCGGTGCACAACACAGCCGTATTACCATAGCGGATGAGGCAAGAGCCATTTGCAAGCTGGGCAACCTTGCCGGTTTCCACAACAAGCGGACGACCCGCTAGGGTCGTCTGAAACACCTTGTAGTCTTCAAACATTTGAGTTCCTCCGTTTTATTATATTATATATTTCCAAACGGAGCCACATGGAGTTTAACAATAAAACCGCGGTTCACCATTGTTGCTTGCTGAGCCGTCGTTTCACTGCTAAACCCTCACAGCTCCGATATCGGACAGAATTACAGGAAAGCATCAGAGGCAGGAGGGCTTTCTCACCCGCCTGCCTCCGCTTGCATTATTTGCGGATGCCTAATTTTTCAATGATGGCACGGTAACGCATAACATCCTTCTTCATCAAATAGTTAAGAAGATTACGGCGATGTCCGACCATTTTGAGAAGCCCACGGCGCGAGTGATGGTCCTTCTTATGGACCTTCAGATGCTCGGTCAGATCGTTAATCCTCTTTGTAAGAATGGCAATCTGAACCTCGGGAGAGCCTGTGTCACCCTCATGGGTCGCATACTCCTTCATAAGAGCAGTCTTTTCCTCTTGCAGCATAATTATTCACCCCTTTTAAATTTTTTCCGAAAACCCAGCGCGGGGAAACGATGATTCCCGGGGAAGTCCCCATTTTTGGGCATACTCCGCCGGCCGGGAAGTGGACTTGCACAAGAAAGCAAAAGCTTTCTATAAAGCGCCAAAACATTCTAACATAGTTTTACCAAATTGTAAACCCTTTATTTACAGAGGCTTTATCTCGTTTGTTATCCGATTCATTTTTTCTGACCCCCGTAAAACTAAGGAGCGCACTCGGCGCTTCTAATCTGGTGTTATTGCCTTACCTAATAACCGTGCCCATCATGCCATATTTGACCCCCGCGGCATTGGATTCGTCTGTGTCGATATGCATGGCAAGCGCGAATTTATCGCTGACACGCACTACAACATCGCCGAACACCAGAGAGCGGCCCTCCGAGTCGATTTTAACGCTGACAACATCCTTGTCCTTAACCCCAAACTCAGTAGCATCCTCGGGCGTCATGTGGATATGGCGCTTTGCGACAATCACTCCCTGCTTCAGCTCAATCTCTCCTTTGGGCCCGACCAGCTTGCATCCGGCAGAGCCCTCGATATCACCCGATTCACGGACAGGGGCGTCCAACCCGATGGAACGCGCATCGGTCATCGACAGCTCAATCTGGGTTGTCTTCCTCAGCGGCCCCAGTACCGTTACTCCTTCCAAGGTTCTTTTGGGCCCGACAACGTCGACCCGCTCGGCACAGGCAAACTGACCGGGCTGTGACAAGTCCTTTTTATTGGTAAGCGAATACCCCTCCCCGAAAAGCATGTCCAAATCCTTTTGCGACAAATGAAGATGACGGGCAGAAGTCTCGACTAAAACCTGATTTTTCATGCTTGTAACATTCCTTCCATAATATTAAACCGACAGTCTACATTTAATTGTACCCCCGCAGGACTATTATTTCAAGTAAAAGTGTGATAATATATAATAAAATTAAGATGTAACAAAAATCCGGAAAGGCTTTGGTGCTATGGAAAATCCGAACTGGGACGCCCTTATAAAGCAATGTATGAACTGCACCGGCTGCAAGCTGGCCGAAACCCGCAACAATGTGGTTGTCGGCACAGGTAATCCGCAATCCGAGATAATGTTTATCGGCGAAGGGCCGGGCGAGCAGGAGGATTTAAAAGGCGAGCCCTTTGTCGGGCGGGCAGGTCAGCTATTGGATAAAATGCTGGCGGCGGTCGGGCTCTCCCGTAAACATAACATATATATTGCAAACATCGTAAAATGCAGACCTCCGAACAACAGAGACCCCTTGCCCGAGGAGCAGGATGCGTGCATCCCCTGGCTGCGGGAACAGGTTTCCCTGATACGTCCCAAAATAATTGTATGTCTGGGCAGGGTTGCGGCACACCGTATTATTTCTCCGGATTTCAAGGTTACCCTCCAGCACGGAGAGTTTATAAATAAGGGCGGAATACTGATGATGGGAACATTTCATCCGGCGGCCATCCTGCGAAACCCCAACCAAAAGCCTGCAGCATTTGCTGATTTTCTCGCCCTGCGCGATAAAATCGAGGAGATATGCAAGCATACCCAGCTGATATACTAAAAAGGAACGGGTGCAGACCCGTTCCAAAATCCGTTTTACTTATTTTGCTCCATATCGACCGGCAGGATTTTTTGAAAAACCGAAATCAGGCTTTTGCTCATGATTTTGTCGGTATGAAGAGAACCGAAAAACCAGCGGTTATATTTTACCTCACTTTCGACAAAACCGAGGTAGGCGTTCACCCCGTTTTGGCGTCGATCCTTATCGTGATAGCTGCCCGATTTTCCCGGATATTCGTGCGTGAGGATGTAATCCACCTGGTTTCCGTTTTCTTTGAGGCGGCGAAGTCCCTCCAACATCTCCTCTTCGGACGGCATCTCCTGCTCCCACCATGTCTTGGCTTCCGCCCTGATGTCATGGTCGAGGCTTTCTCCCCCGCCGAACACGAAATATTTTTGGTTTTCTATGGTATATATCTCGCCTCTTAGCAGATGCATGACATTTTCATGGACGACCTGAACCCGTCCGCCGTTCCACTCGGTTATCGGGAGCTGGTTCAACATGTCATAGTTTTCATGCGGACCGTCCAGAAACAACACTGCGAATCTGAGTCTTGACATTTTCTTAAGAATTTTTTTCTCTTTTTTGCTCCCGTCCCATAAGAAGCCGAAATCACCCAATACAATCAGGGTGTCTCCCTTTCGGAGTCGGCGGGCCGCCGCGCCGGTGAAACGGGAAAAATCTCCATGGGTGTCTCCGGTTATATATACCATATAAAATCATGCCTTTCTGCGTTGTTACAGCCCTATTATTTATAGCATATTTTATAAAAAATGGAATGGAATCTCTGATATCCATTTCCATGCGGTTTTTACAAATTGATTTTTACTCGGCTTTTGTGCCTGTGAAAGGACTGTGCAATCCATGCAAAAACAAAGAAAAGGATTCTGTATCCGTATAATATCTCTTCTGTCAGGACTCTTTCTTGCTTTTATACAATTTGCGGCGCCTGTATCGGCCGAATCGCCTTATGATCTCCCCCCCGACACCACCATAAGCGCGGGGGCGGCTTTGCTTGTCAGTTTGGGCGCCACCCCAGACGAAGACACCGTCCTTTATGAACTCAAGGCGGATTCAAAACGCTCCCCCGCCGCCCTAGTCCGTCTTATGGTCGGAATCACGGCTATTAATATTATACGTGAAAAGGGAATAGATATTGAAAAGGTTACGGGGAAATACACCCCCACGGCGTATAAAGAAATTGCCGGTTTCGGCCTTGGTACGGTTATGTCATACGACGAAGAATGGACGGTAAAGGACCTGCTTTCAATCTCGTCCATCCAGACGGCGGCGGATGCTTGCGTAACGCTTGCTATAACCCTTTCCGGCTCACATGCCGGGTTTGTATCCGAGATGAACGCGCTGACAAAAGAAATAGGATGCGAAAACACTTCATTTATCAATGTAAGCGGGGCCGACAGTCCGAGCCAGTATACAACCGCAAGGGATTTGTACAAAATTATCCGATATGCTATGGATTATCCCGAATTTGAACCGCTTTTCTCCGCCTCGCAGTACACCGTAAAGCCCGTCAGCGGAGGAAAGGAGCGGTCGTATGCAAACACCAATGATATGCTTCGTCCCACCACACCGTATTACTATTCACCCATGGCGTTCGGCAAAACCGGATATACCCCTTCTGCCGGACGCTGCCTTGCATCGGTGGCAAAAGACAGCGGATACGACTATCTCTGCATTGTGATGGGGGTGCCCAACACCGACGCCGACGGAAATACCGGGGTTTATTTCCGGGATACCCGCACACTCTATAAGTGGGCATTTAATAATTTCACCTATAAGACCCTGCTCGATAAAAACTGGCCGATTACACAGATACCGGTAAGGCTGTCGTGGGACAAGGATCGCGTCACCCTGTATCCCGAGAAAACCTGTACGGCAATAGTAATCAACGCCCTCGACCTCAAAACAATAGATCGAAAAATTACAACATTGGCAGACAGTGTGGATGCGCCGATTAAAAAAGGTCAGGTTCTCGGAAAGGTCGAGCTGTATATCAAAACCGACCAGAAAATCGGTGAGGTCAATCTTGTCGCCGGCGAATCAATAGAAAAAAGCCAGCTTCTCGCGGTCTGGGCGCAGGTGCAATCCTTTCTGAAATCCCCGTGGTTTTATGCCGCGCTTGGCCTGATTGCCGTTCTGTTGGTTGGATATATCATCCTGAATATCGTTCACAACTATAAGCTCAGGCGCAACCGGATGAAAAGATTTAACAGGTTTAGGTGATTTAATTAATACCCGTTTTCCCCGTTAAGCGATTCGTCATTTTCAATCCAGTCCTGCACATAAACGGCGGTGAAATGGTCGTTGGTGTTTCGTATAATCGCGCGGGTAATGCCCGCGTTTATAATAAGTCTTTTACACATCGCACAGGAGCTGGCATCTTCCACAAGCTTGTTAGTCTTCTTGTCCACCCCGACCAGATACAGGGTTGAGCCGATCATATCGTTGCGGGAGGCGTTGATAATAGCGTTTGCCTCGGCGTGAACCGAACGGCAGAGCTCATATCTCTCTCCTCTCGGAATATTCAGCTTTTCCCTGAGACAGGCACCAAGGTCGGAACAGTTCTTGCGTCCCCGGGGCGCGCCGGTGTATCCGGTTGCAATTATCTGGTCGTTCTTAACAATAATTGCTCCGAAATTCCTGCGCAGGCAGGTTCCGCGCTCCGATACCGCCTGTGCAATATCAAGATAGTAATTTTCCTTGTCGCGTCTGCTCACTATTACCACATGCCTTTCCGATTGTTTTCAGCCTGTTTTATGTAAAATATAATATAATAATAACTCAAATCTCAAGGATGTGCAACCGAATACTTATTTGTAGTCCGCACCGGTTGTGATTCGGCTTGTTTCTGAAAGGAATGAACGCTATGCCATTATCCAAAGCTGATATGGATTCACTGGTCAGGCGGGCTCAGGCGGCAAGGGTCAACTCCTACAGCCCTTATTCGGGTTTTGCTGTCGGGGCGGCCATTCTGGCGGATTCCGGCGTTGTTTACGAAGGAACGAACTGCGAAAGCGCCTCGTTCGGGGCAACCGTCTGTGCCGAACGCGCTGCGCTGACCGCCGCAATTACTGCCGGGGAGCGCAGCTTTGTCGCTCTTGCTGTTGCGGCGGGAGATAAGCCGGTCATGCCCTGCGGGATATGCCGCCAGCTCCTTGCCGAGTTCGGAGATATGACAATCCTGTGCGCCGCGGGACAGGGGGATTATTATAAAACCGCCGCCCTGTCCGCACTTCTGCCCGACGCGTTTATAGAATTTTAATAAGACTTAGATTGGATGAAAATATGCAGAAATTAACCGACATATCGGCTGTGCGCGAGCTTCTTGACCGCCATGGGTTCAGGTTTTCAAAATCACTGGGGCAGAATTTTCTCATTAATCCGTCGGTATGCCCCAGAATGGCCGAGGCTTGCGGCGCGGATAAAACCACCGGCGTGCTTGAAATAGGCTCGGGAATCGGGGTCTTGACAAGAGAGCTTGCCCTGCGCGCCGCCCGGGTTGCCGCTGTTGAAATCGATAACCGTCTGCTTCCCGTGCTGGGTGAAACCCTTGCAGATTTGACCAATATCCATGTAATCCACGGAGACGCCATGGAGATTGATTTGCACAATCTGATAAAGGACGAGTTCGGCAATCTAAAGGTGGCGGTATGCGCCAACCTTCCCTATTATATAACATCCCCTTTGCTTATGCGGCTTCTTGAAAGCCGCCTGCCTGTCGACAGCATAACCGTGATGGTTCAAAAGGAGGCTGCCCGCCGGCTGTGCGCCAGACCCGGCACGCGCGAATGCGGTGCGGTCACCCTTGCCGTGTGGTATTACTCTGTACCTCAAATGCTGTTTTCGGTATCCCGCGGCAGCTTTATGCCCGCACCCAATGTCGACAGCGCGGTAATCAGGCTTAACATCCGTTCGGCTCCTCCTTGTGAGGTCAAAAACGAGCAAACCATGTTTCGTATCATAAAGGCCGCCTTTGGCCAGCGGCGCAAGACCCTTCATAACGCCCTTACCGGTGTCGGAATTTCAAAGGAAGAGGCAGCATTGTTGCTGGACGCCGCCGGAATCCCCCGTCAGGCACGCGCGGAGGAGCTTTCATTGGAGCAGTTCGCCATGTTGGCAAACACAATGAAATGAACACAAAAAAGGCACCTGCATATTGCAAGTGCTTTTTTGTGTTGGCATTTACCTATTTTCCCGGGCCGCTTCCAGCCAAGTATCTTCAGCGCAAATGAGCTTAACTGCCGTGTTCGGAATGGGAACGGGTGTACCCTCACCGCCATCAACACCAACTATATGGTTCCGCGCGGATACGCGGGACTTTTTAAAATAATCCTGCGGCAAGCGGTATGCCCACCGCAGGTGTGGGACCGACACTCAAAATGGAACCGGTCCAAAACCTTTGATTTTACCGGGTTGGGGCCCGGATTTCTTTTTCTGATATAATTATAGCATAAAAAGGGCCTTTTTGCAAGAAAAAATTGCAAAAAGCTTATTTTTTATGTGTAGGATTACAATTGCTTTTCAAAGTCATCCGTTCCAGGCATAGCACAGAATTGACTGCTCACTTCCCATCTGCCGGCTTCCTGAATAATTGAATAATCGTGTTCTGAAAACTCAACATCCGGAAACTGAACCGAAACTTCTTCGTTTGTTGCAAACTCATAGGTTAAAGCCTGATGCATTTCACTGGTGCTTCCCGTAAGGAACTCTTTAACCTTGGAAACAATCGGATGCTCCAATATGCTTTTATCTGTAAAGCATATAGAGTGTTTTTTCACATCCATACTCGGTTTCTTTCTCTGTGTCCACGTAACCTCTCTATCATCTCTACCACCATAGGGGTATCTGAAGTTAGCGTCATACAAAATGAAACCCTCATCAGATATGATAAATCTTGACATTTCCGACAGATTCACATATTGTCCCTTCTCCGGTTTCTCTTCAACACACCAATAAAAATCCTGCATCACAACATACTCATCAACAAGATGAACGTATCGACAGTTGCCCTTAAACTTGGACCGATACGAATCATTTTGAAAGCTTCTTACATTATGGTTGCAGCATTTGAGACACACAATATTGTCCCCGATAATTTCTCCGTGCGAACCGCACCTCAGGCAGTAATAAACGCCCGATTTTTCTTCGTCGATCTTATGTTCAGGCGAATACAGTAGCATCCCGTCATTTGCTTTCTCAAGCATTTTGTCAATAACAGGCTGCGGAAGTCCCCCAAGCTTTGGAAAGACCTCAGTCATAATCTTTTTACTTCTTAACAAATTAAAAGCCTCCTTCTTCATTTTTAATAGGGCATTAAAAACGTGAAGGAGGCATTTTTGCCATTTCAAGAAAACATTAACTTAAAGAAAAAGAGTGCCACCGAAGTGACACTCAAGGTTTTATTTTTCAAAAACTACTGTTTCTTTATTAAGATCCACATCTACGGTTTTATATCCAACACACATCCAGCTTAAAGCAATCGAATGCGATGTTGTGTTTGCCCAAAAAGCACGGTGCTCTTTAGCCGAAGACGGTAGCGGAAAACCAATTGCCTTTTCTATATCTGAAAAAGTAAGTGAAACCGGTCTTCCATCTGCAGCAACTAACATCTCGGTTAATCTTCTATATTTTTTACTAGACTTCATTTCGTCATTACCATTGCTTTCAGTTGCTTTGCCATTTTTCAAGGCGGCCACCTCATCTTCTAAGGTTTTAATTCGATCAAGCATCTCAAGTATAATTCTATCGTAATCCATTATTATCCTCCCATTTTTATATTGGTTTTATTGCTATGCCTTTCGGATTAAGGTTAATAAAGCAAAAGGAACAGCAAGGAAACAAATGCATATTATCCAAAACATTATTTTAAATATCCAAAGCCCACAAACATAATAAAGGAATTTCCATATATTCATGTCTTCACTTCCTTCCTGTTCTTATTATAAATCCGCAAAAAGTATTTGTCAACACTTTTTAGTATTTTTCTTGACTTTTTTTGACTTCTGTCTTAAACAAAAAGAGTGCCACCGAAGTGACACTCGTAGTTGTATTATTCTGTTCGACATATTGGGATTTTTTTAGAAATTTAATTGTATTCAAAAAAATCTATCGAGTATGTTTCTCCGGGGATGACATCATAAATCACTATTGAATCATCTTTAAACTTATCGCCACTGGAAAGTGAAGAGAGATAGAAAATACCATCTTCTACTACGAACTTTTTACTATCGTAGATTTTGTATTTAATCATATCATACGAAGAAGAACTTCCATATGTCTTCGTTCCAGAAACCGTGATTTTTAATTGCGAAGTAAATTCCTTTTCATAAATGTATGTCACGGACTCTACTTTTATTTTAGATTCAATTTTTCCATCATAACCCTTGATGACAACTTCTTTGGGCAAACTTGATGCGTTAATTTGCACATCCTTGATCGGCAAGCAATATAAGGCTTCACAATTAACCTCATCAAAACGCAATGATTCGTCTTTGTAAATGGTTATATATACTTTTCCGTTGGCAGAAGTTCCTGCCATAATATCAGAGGCAGGTTTTTTGAGATTTGCCAAGTATTGTTCGCCGGCCGCTTGACTCGAATAATATCCAAAGTCATTTTTGCTAACCGAATGAGTTCCTTTATATACTTCTTCTCCGTTTTCATTAACGATTCGAATGTCTGCATCTACATCAGCAGAAACATATCGTTCCGTATCAGTTAATAGAGCAAAGAATACGCTGTAATCATTTGTCCCTTCATTATATTGAAATGACCAACTTTTTAGTGTTTCAATGCTTGAGATGTTTGTTCCAACTGGAAGTATTGAGCAACCACACAAATTGAGCAATAACAGCAAAACCAACGATATAGCAATTTTTTTCATTTCTTTTTCCCGCCCATCACCATTTTTGTCATTTCTCTTTTTAATTGACCAAGTTCTTTTTTGGGGCGCAAACAAGAAATGCGATTACACTGCTCTCCAAGATAGCATGTTTCACAGAATATATCATTAACTGCTTGTTCTGCTAGTTCTTTATCTGTTGGAAGTTTGTAATTCTCTATCTTTTCAATTTTTCGGGGTTCTCTTAACGAATAGTCGATCTGTTTTCCGTTGCTTGTTTTCACATAGCGATAAACATCTGCGAAGAATGAGACACTATCACCAATCTCATATTCTTCAAAGCCTTTTAAGCTCATCCAAACATGTTCCTCTTTTCCGTCAAAGCATAAACCATCCGGATACATTCCTTCAACAAAGATGCGTTCAAAGCATATATTGTCTTTGGTCTTTCTCTCAATAGTTCCCTTGAATGAGAGAGGTATGTTGTAAAAGCAAGTTGCAAACCAACCTCTTGTTTTATGGAAAGATCTGATTTGCACATCAATGTAGTCATCATAGGTGAATTTTTCTGCACCTACAACATCGGCATATCCGTTTGGATTAAAATCTATGTTTCCATCGTAAGTTTGAACCAAAACCTTCTCACCATAACATGATGCAAACAACTCTTTGTGTTCGGGATATTTTTGGATCAATTTGGCTGCACGCTTAATTCTTTCAGCACGCTCTGCTTTGTACCGTTCTTCTTCAAGACGCTTTTCCTTTTTCTCTTGGTCTTCAATGTATTCAATTTCGCTTGCGGTTAATAAAGGCGTTATATTATCCTTGTCATCATATTTTCCACTTGACATTGAATCTTTGAATCGCTTAAGAATGGATTTAAGCATATCCGCAGACAAATACTTAGCTTTCTCAATGGAACAACTATGATAACAACCAGTATGAATATTACCTCGGCCATTTCCATACATCACGGCAGTATTCCAAGGACACAAGTAATGCTCTTTTTGAACTAACCTGCCGCGCTTCAGTCCTTCTTCAAATTCGGGAAAGATTTTTGGGTTTCCACAACCCTCATAGTCATCCACCCAAAAACCAGAAGGGCCTTTGTCTGCGTGTTGAATCATTATGTCCAACACTTCAATTGTTTTTTTCTTTTTGGTTTTCATTATCTTAACCTCCGTTAATAAGTGCCGCCGTCTGGCGACCTGACATGTTAACAGCGGTTTTCGAGGTAAATATTAAATTGGTAATTATTATAACATATTCTGTGCGAAAAATCAATGAAATGAAAAAGTGTCGAAATCCTGTTATTATATTTTCTAACAGTTCGAAATATTCTTATTTATCAACCTGTTGTGTCGGTATTCCAAGCTTTATCTCTTTGGCCTTGATTGACACATAACCGTTCGTGCAATTAAAGACTAGTTCACCATCTTCGAGCGTTACTTCATTAAGGAACCAAGTAAATGCACAATCACAATCGATTAAATGTACCTTTATATCTGTTTCTCCTGTTCTGATGACGCCTCTATTAATCTTTTTTTCCATTTTTAGCTCCTTTCCGGGCATTCCGGTAAGGAAAAAGACCGGATCCCCGTTACAAATCGTTTTTTGTAAAGAAAATCCGGTCTTTTTTGTGCTTTTTATATCTTTTGAACCTTTGGTATCGCGTACAACTCCGTCAAGACCTTACGAAAGATAAAAACGGTTCCAAAATTACGCAAGATTCATTTTTCTCCATAAAAAGCTAAAAACCCTTGAAAAATCAAGGGTTTTTAGTGCCTGTTCCATTAAAGGTAGGCATTGTGGCTCCCCCTGTTGGACTCGAA
>LSQX01375948.1_pt4 | contig 16181 bp, 13 predicted proteins | sample 654561 | NCBI WGS metagenome assembly LSQX01 (sample SAMN04489861, study PRJNA283612) | anaerobic digester metagenome | isolation source: 4 biogas reactors fed with cattle manure at either 37C or 55C with and... | place: Denmark: Kongens Lyngby | collected 2014 | reverse complement strand
ACCGTCCGCGACATGCTGCTGGGCAACTATCCGGTGACCTGGACCCAGCATCCCATGTACATCCACCTGACCATCTCGGCCGGATTGCTGACCATGCTGGTCGCACGCTACATGCATCGCCTCCACGCCATCTTCCTGGTACTGGATGCCATGGGCCTGATTGCTTTCACCGTGATTGGCTGCAACGTGGCGCTGGAGCTGGGCTACACCACCACGGTGGTGATCATGGCCGGCATGACCACGGGGATCTTCGGCGGCATCCTGCGCGACATCCTCTGTAACCGCACCCCCATGGTACTGCGCAAGGAGCTGTACGCCAGCGTGTCGCTGCTGGTGGCCATTCTCTATCTGACGCTGCGCTCCCTGGACGTCAACCACGATCTGAACCTGCTCGCCTCCTTTGTCTTCGGCCTGACGATTCGCCTGGCGGCCATCCGCTGGAGCTGGTCATTGCCGGTATTTTCCTATGCTCCGGGGCGCTGGAGCGACTAGCGCGACTTATCCAGTCCCAGCCGACGGCGCCAGCGGGCCAGACGCTTGCGCCACTTCAGGCGCAGGCGCGAAACCCAGATCGGTCGTTCCAGCTTAGCTAGCACAGCCCCATGGCAGCGCGGCGACCGAGGGCCTGGCCTGGGCCTGCGACGCCATCAGTCCTCTGCCGCCACCAGCGCCTGCAACCGCTGGCGATCTGTTTCGCAGTCCATTGCCTGCAGGCTGCGCTCCAGAGCCAGCGCCGCCTGCACGGCAGCGGCCTGTCGAAAATCTGACCTGCCCAGACGCTGCAATGCAGCCAGGGATTTCTGCAAGCGCAGCTGTACCTCGATCAGCCGTGCACCATCCCGGGCCATGAGCATGAAGGCATCCTCGAACAGATCGGCATCGCTCAATGGGTGCAGGTGCAGTTGCGGATAACGCACCGGAATGTCCGCGCGACCTTCTGCCCAGTGCGCCAGCAGCCGGGTGAGTCGGCCGATCACATCGATTGCCGTACCCGGATCATTGGTTGCCGGGGACAGCGCCCGGGAGCCGATTTCAGCCATGACTGCCAGACCGAACCGCGGATCCTGATCGAAGCTGCGATTGGTCGCGATAATGAAATGGCCCGCCACCCTGCCCATCAGCCCGGAAGCCAGCCCATCGGGAGCATCCAGCCAGGCCAGCACGGTATCCTCGAATACGAAGGTGCCGGGATTGAGCGGCAGATAGGCTTCGCACCCCGCCTCCTCGCACAGATGGGCAATGGCCTGGATATCGATGAACTGGATGTAGCCGATCGTTCGGGCGTGGACCGGCGTGGCGCCGACCGGCAGAGTCGACAGGTCAAACCAGGGATTGGCACCCAGATAGGGCTGCTCCTGCCGCTCGGTCAGTGCTGCGCTGGTGGCCGCCTCGACCCGATCTATGGTGGTGCCGACCCGGCCGAGGGAAATCAGATGGTTGATCCAGCGCAGCAGCTGAATCACCACCAGAGCGATCACCACTATGGTGATGAGGAACAGCACCGCCCGGCCGCGCTCCCCGTAGGAGCCGGTCTTGAGCACTATGATGCCCACTATGCTGAACAGGAAGGCACCGATGAAGGTCGACAGCACGTTGTTGGTAAGATCGTCTTCCATCAGCAGCCGCGTCGCCCGGGGTGTGACGTTGGTGGTAGCGGCGCTGAAGGCGGCGGTCATGACGCCGAGGGAAAAGGTGGTCACCGCCAGCATGCTGGATGCGATGATGTTGAGCAGGCTGTCGACTGCATCCGGCGTCAGATTGAACGGGATTTCCCAGGGGAAGATCCTTTCGGCCACCAGCGCCAGAACAGCCGTGAGCATGCCAGCGATACCGTAGGCCACCGCGCGCCACCAGAGTTGACGCCTGACCCGTTCATAGATCCAGTGCCAGTAGTTCACCTCAGCCCTCCTTTCCCTGTTCTGCGAAGCCTAGCACCGGTTCTCCAGGACTGCGCTCCGGGCTGCCTCAATCTGCCAGGTCATCACGCTCGGCACTGGCATCCTCGCGACTCCGCGCCCGCGGCAGACCACCGGCAGTGACCGCCGGGAACCGGGCGGAAGCAAAGCGCACCACCAGGATGGCCAGCGCCAGCAGCAGTATGGCGCCCGAGACCATGACCACGCCCCAACCCGGCTGGTGATGATGGGAGATGTCGGAGATCAGCAGGCGCGTAAGCGCCGTGATGGCCACATAGATCATGAAGCGGATCGGCATGTGGTTGGTCTTGAAATAGATGCCGACCATGGCCGCCAGCTCGAGATAGATGAACAGCAGCAGGATGTCATCTATGGAGATATGGCCCTTGTCCAGCATGCCGATGAAGGCCAGGGTGCCGCCCCAGGCGGTGACCACGCCGATGGCGAACAGCGCCAGGTAATGGAAGGCCTCCACCAGCATGTTGCCCAGTGAATCCGCCACGCTGTGCATGCCAGCGCGCATACGCTCGATCCTGCTCATGTCCCTGTCTCCCTCTGGTCCGCTGGGCCAGCCTCAGTATGCCACCGGTGCCAGCCACCGGCGAGGCGGCAATCGCATCAGATCTGCAGTTTAATCTGCCGACCCGCTCTCAGCTGCCCGCGCAGCCCCTCTGGACCTGACGCGCCAGACCGATATACTGTATATGCACACAGTAAAAGGTGGCCCATGACTTCCGTTATCGACAAGCTCTCCATCCTCGCCGATGCGGCCAAGTACGATGCCTCCTGCTCATCCGGCGGTAGCCGGCAAGCGAACAGGAACACGGGGCCTGACAACTCCATCAGCACCCGACGCTTCCAGCACATTATCCGGGAAACCCTGAAGAATCTCGGCGTCGCCACCCGCCGGGCGCGCCATTTAATCAGCCGTCCCGGTGTTGCGGCAGCTCCTGACCGGAATCCGCCGCANNGCCTGTTCGGGTAGCCATGGCCATCTATCTGACTGACGGGAGCTTCGAAGCTCTCCTGTGCGCGGTCTACGCGACCTATCGCAGCCCGGCGCCTGTGGCCATCGTCGACCGGTCGGCCTATCAGGCCAGCCTGCTGGATGACACGGTAGAGGTAACGACCGACCCGGGCATCGCCCGGCGGGTGCTGGAGGGTATCGATAACGTCAGCGATGGTCAGGCCGGACGGCTGTGCCTGATGATCTTCCTCTCGGAGTTCGCCGACGCCCCGCTGCTGGTCTGCCGTCTGATCCGCAAGCTGATGCGGGTCAGGCAGGCAGACTATCTGAAGAACTACGCCGACAGCGATGTTCTGCGCGCCGCCCAGATCCGCAAGATGATGGACCGGGAAATCCACCGCATGCACGCCTTCGTCCGCTTCCAGCAAGGGCAGGACGGCTTCTGGTATGCCCTTGTCGATCCCGACTTCGATGTACTGCCCCTGCTCGATGATCACTTCGTACGCCGCTTCGCAGACATGGGCTGGCGGATCTTCGATGTGCGCAGAGGTTATGGTATCGCCTACGACGGCGAGCAGGTGCGCCTGATCGATTCGCTGGGCGCGGTGCTGGATCCCCTGCGGGCGCAGCTCGACGAAGCCCGGCTGGACGGGCAGGAGACGGCCTTCCAGGAAATGTGGAAAGCCTACTTCACGGCGGTCAACATCCCGGCCCGGGGAAATCGGCGCCAACACCTGCGGCAGTTACCGCCACGTTACTGGAAATACCTGTCGGAAAAGCAGCTGCAGCGCCCCGAGCGTCCCACGGACCTCAACCTGCGCGACCGCTGACCTGGAGCAGCTCAGCCGCGGCGCCGGGTTCTTCCGTTTCGGTGAGGCAGGATGCTATTGTGTGCCATCCTCCAGACAACAAGAAATACTGCCATGCTCAACACCCATTCCCGCTTTGCGCCCCTCCTTCGGCTGGGTCTCGCCTGCCTGCTGCTGACTACCATGGCCCACGCCGATACCGGCAGCATTGCGGCCGAACGCTTCCAGCAGCTGGATCAGGCCCTGCAGGCCGAGGTCGATCAGGGTCGTCTGGCCGGCATCGACGTACTGATCGAGGAGAACGGCAAGCTGCTGCATCGCAGCCGCCACGGCTATCAGGACATCGAAGGCCAGGTCCCTCTGGCGGATGACAGCCTGTACAAGATCTTTTCCCTGACCAAGCCCGTCACCAGCGTTGCCATGCTCATGCTGCAGGAGCAGGGCAAGCTGTCGCTGGATGATCCACTGGAAAAGTATCTGCCGGAATTTGCCGATCTGCGGGTCGCCATTGCCGAGGGTCCCGACGGTGTGCCGGAGACAACCGTACCCCGCCATCCGCCAACCCTGCGCGAGCTGATGAACCAGACGGCCGGATTCAGCTACGGCGTATTCAGCCAGTCCCAGGTCGACACCCTGTATCTGCAGGCCGACCTGTTCAATACCGGACAGACCCTGGAGCAGATGGTCGCCAAGCTGGCGCAGCTGCCCCTGCTCAACCAGCCGGGCACCGTCTGGAACTACAGCCTGTCAGTGGATATCCAGGCGCGGGTAGTGGAAGTGGTCAGCGGCCAGCCCTATGACCGGTTCCTCGCCGAGCATATTTTCCAACCGCTGGGCATGAAGGAAACCGGTTACCACGTCAGCGCCGAACAGGCGCCGCGCCTGGCGGTCTCCTACAAGCCCGGTGAGAATGGACTGGAGCCGCAGGACAACAGCCAGTATCTGCACAAGCCGACCCTGACTCAGGGTGGCAGCGGGCTGATCTCCAGCATGAATGACTATCTGCGCTTTGCCCGCATGCTGCTCAATGGCGGCGAGCTGGACGGGGTGCGCCTGCTGTCCCCCGAGTCCGTCGCCGAAATGGCCCGCGACCAGCTGCCGCCGGAGGTCGCCGGCCCCTCCTGGGCGCCGGGCAACCGCTTCGGTCTGAATGTGGCGGTGGTCGAGGACAGCGATGCCGCCGGGCATCTGCCGGTCGGCACCTACTGGTGGTGGGGCATCCAGGGTCCCTGGATGTGGGTCGACCCGAACAGCGGGCGGATAGTCCTGGGCATGCTGCAGAATACCGACTACCGCCATTCACGGGTGGTTCACGGCACCGTCAGCAGCATACTGTTCGGCGAGCGCTGAGGCACGCAGGCGGGGCCGACTCAATCGGCGTCGGTGCGCTCGCTCTGCACCACGCCGGCCTCGAACCGGGGCAGGTCGTCGCCGACTGTCCACCAGCTGGCGGCCGAACCGACGTAGATATGCATGCCCGGACGCGCCGCCAGCGGTTCGTTGATCAACCCCGCACGGACGCGCAGGACCCCGGGCTTGGCCTCGGTGCGACTGAATATCGGTGACCCGCACCGGCTGCAGAAGAAGCGGTGCTTGCCCGGGGACGACTCGAAGGAGCGCAGCAGCTGCGCGCCGGTCAGCTCGAAGGCGTCCTCGGCCACCGGCAGGTTGCTGGCGAATGGCGTGCCCTGGGCCCGTCGGCATTGAGAGCAGTGGCACAGCTGGATCGCGGCCAGCTCCCCCCGGATTCGAAAGCGGACGCCGCCGCATTGACAGTGGCCCGTATGCACTCCATTACCTCGATCAGTCGTTGTTGGCTGGGGGCTGACACCCTAGCAGTTTCAGCGTCTGCCCGTCCCGTTCACTGGCGAAGAAGTGCTGCAGCGCTTCGCCAAATAGCGACTCCTGCGGATCGGCCAGGGCGAACAGGGTCAGGCATGACCTGAACTTCAGCGCATCCAGCGGCCCGAGCACCGCCTCCGCGTTGGGCACCCCGAGCTCCAGCATGGCGCTGACTGATTCACGCAGCCGCCCGCCCAGTACCGGGTCGGCCAGATAGGCGCGCGCCTCCGCCAGCCCGGACAGGCCGTAGCGCGCTGCCGTGGCACTGCGACCCAGCCCTTTCAGCTGGGGAAAGACGAACCAGATCCAGTGTGAGCGCTTGCGACCGCCACGGATCTCATCCAGCGCCGCGGCATACTGGTGCTGCTGCGCGGCATGAAAGCGCTCGAGGTCGAAAGAGTCCTGCATGGCGTCCACTCCCCGTTGCATCAACAGGTGTCGGACTATAGCCCAGCCACGGCGTCTGAACCGGCATTCTGCCGCGCGGACAATCTCTGAAACGACCGGCTTTGGACAACCAATTCTTTATTGCTGTATCCTTTTGCCCGTCCCGACCAGACTGTCGGCTGCAACAGACGAACCCGTCGCAGGCACCTCCCGCCAGTAAACCGATTGATTATCGACGACCTTACGCGCACGTTCTTTCCTGCGCGCACGCCTGCCTCGGTTGAACACCGATCAGATATATGTGAACAGCTCTAACTATGAAGACACTTGATTCCGCTGTTGCGATCCACGAGATCACGCAACACACCGCTACCCCTGAACGCTTCCGCGTCTACACCGCCCGCCAGCTCGACCAGATACCCCAGCTGCGCCAGCTTTCCGAGCAGCAGCGTTTCGACATGCGCGTAGTCGCCAGCGTGCTGCCCTTCCGCGTCAACCAGTACGTCATCGACCAGTTGATCGACTGGTCAGCGGTCCCCGAGGACCCGATCTTCCAGCTGACCTTCCCCCAGCGCGGCATGCTGGCGCCGGAGCACTTCGAGCGGGTGGCCCGCGCCCTGCGCGAGGAGTGGCCGGCGGCCGAGTTCAATGCGCTGGTGGCCGAGGTTCGCCACGCCCTCAATCCGCACCCCGCCGGTCAGCTGGAGCACAACATCCCGCAGCTGGACGGCGAGCGGGTCGAAGGCATCCAGCACAAGTACCGGGAGACGGTGCTGTTTTTTCCCAGCTCCGGCCAGGTCTGCCACAGCTATTGCACCTTCTGCTTCCGCTGGGCCCAGTTCGTCGGCGACAAGGACCTGAGAATCGCCGCCAGGGAGTCGAGCCGGCTGTGTGACTACCTGCGCGCCCACCCTCAGGTCACCGATGTGCTGGTCACCGGCGGCGACCCGCTGGTAATGAAGACCCGCAACCTGCGCGCCTGCCTCGAGCCGCTGCTGGCGCCGGAGTTCGACCATGTGCGCACCATCCGCATCGGCACCAAGGCCCTGACATTCTGGCCCCAGCGCTTTGTCACCGACGAGGATGCCGATGATCTGCTGGCACTGTTCGAGGAGATCCAGGCCGCCGGCAAGCACCTGGCGATCATGGCGCATTACAACCACTGGCGTGAGCTGGAGCCAACCATCGCCCGCCAGGCCATTGCCCGCCTCCGCGCTACCGGCGCGCAGATCCGCGCCCAGGGCCCGCTGCTGGCGCACATCAACGATGATCCTGCAGTGTGGGCGCGGCTGTGGCAGACCCAGGTCGAGCTGGGCATCATCCCCTACTACATGTTCGTGGAGCGGGATACCGGCGCCCGGCACTACTTCGAGGTGCCACTGGTACGCGCCTGGGAAATCTACCGCGAGGCCATCCAGCGGGTGTCCGGCATCGCCCGCACCGCCCGCGGCCCGTCCATGAGTTCGGATCCGGGCAAGGTGGAGATCCAGGGCGTCACCGAGATCAACGGCGAGAAGGTACTGGCCCTGCGCATGATCCAGGGCCGCAATCCTGACTGGGTACAGCGCCCGTTCTTCGCCCGCTATGACGAGCAGGCGACCTGGCTGAACCATCTGCAACCGGCCTTCGGCGAGGAGCGCTTCTTCTTCGAGCAGGACTGACGCCGCGGCCTGAAACGAAAAAGCCCCCGATGCCTGCGCATCGGGGGCTTTTCCTTTACCGCCTGTACTCAGTTCTTGGCGGCGCGCTTGCGCTGGTTCTCGTCGAGCAGCTTCTTGCGGATGCGGATCGACTTGGGCGTTACTTCAACCAGCTCGTCGTCGTCGATGAACTCCAGCGCCTGCTCCAGGGTGAAGCGCACCGGCGGAGTCAGCTGCACGGTGTCGTCCTTGCCGGAGGCGCGCATGTTGTCCAGCTTCTTGGCCTTGGTCGGATTCACTACCAGGTCGTTATCCCGGCTGTGGATACCGATGACCTGACCTTCGTAGATCTCCTGACCCGGATCGAGGAACAGCTTGCCGCGCTCCTGCAGGGTTTCCAGAGAGTAGGTCAGTGCCTTGCCGGTGGCCATGGACACCAGTACGCCGTTCTGGCGGTGAGCGACATCGCCGCCCTTGATCGGACCATAGTGACTGAAGGTGGAGGCCAGGATGCCGGTACCCGAGGTCATGGTCAGGAAGTTGTTGCGGAAGCCGATCAGGCCGCGGGCCGGAATGGTGTATTCCAGGCGGATGCGGCCCTTGCCGTCCGGCGACATGTCGGTCAGATCACCCTTGCGCAGACCCATCTGCTCCATGAGTGCGCCCTGGTGCTGCTCCTCGATGTCGATGATGACGTTCTCGTAGGGCTCCTGCTTCTCGCCGTCGACCTCGCGGATGACCACTTCGGGGCGACCGATGGCCAGCTCGTAACCTTCGCGGCGCATGGTCTCGATCAGTACCGACAGGTGCAGTTCGCCACGGCCGGAGACCTTGAACTTGTCCGCCGAGTCGCCTTCTTCCACGCGCAGGGCCACGTTGTGCAGCAGTTCCTTTTCCAGACGCTCCTTGATGTTGCGGCTGGTGACGAACTTGCCTTCCTTGCCGGCGAACGGGGAGTCGTTGACCTGGAAGGTCATGGACACCGTGGGCTCGTCCACGGTCAGCGGCGGCAGGGCTTCGACGTGGTTCATGTCGCACAGGGTATCGGAGATGAACAGCTCGTCCATGCCGCTGACGCAGACGATGTCGCCGGCCTGGGCCTCTTCGACTTCAACACGCTGCAGACCGGAGTGGCCCATGATCTTGAGAATACGACCCTGGCGCTTCTTGCCGTCGGCACCGATGGCCACCACCGGGGTGTTGCTCTTGATCTTGCCGCGGGTGATACGGCCGACGCCGATCACGCCCAGGAAGCTGTTGTAGTCCAGCTGGGAAATCTGCATCTGGAAGGGACCATCCAGATCCACCTTCGGCGGCGGTACGTGGTCGACGATGGCCTGGAACAGCGCGTCCATGTTGTCGTCCAGCTTCTCGTGGTCGAGACCGGCAATACCGTTGAGGGCACTGGCATAGACGATCGGGAAGTCCAGCTGCTCCTCATTGGCACCCAGGTTGTCGAACAGGTCGAATACCTGATCCACCACCCAGTCCGGACGGGCGCCGGGGCGGTCGATCTTGTTGATCACCACGATGGGGTTGAGACCGGCCTGGAAAGCCTTCTGGGTCACGAACCGGGTCTGCGGCATGGGGCCATCGATAGAGTCGACCACCAGCAGTACGCAATCGACCATGCTCATCACCCGCTCCACTTCGCCACCGAAGTCGGCGTGGCCGGGGGTATCAACGATGTTGATATGGTAGTCGTTCCACTTCAGCGCGGTGTTCTTCGCCAGGATGGTGATGCCGCGTTCCTTTTCCTGGTCGTTGGAGTCCATCACCCGCTCGTTTTCCGCTTCTTTGCGGTCGAGGGTGCCGGACAGGCGCAGCAACATGTCTACCAGGGTGGTCTTCCCGTGGTCAACGTGAGCAATGATGGCGATATTACGGAGTTTTTCGATCACGGGGCATTCCTGCTAGGGGCGACAGGCAGGCCTGTCGGAAAAAAAGAGTCACGCATTATACAGACACTGAGCCCACAGTGCCTGCATTTTCGTACAGACGGTCGCGATTTGTCCCGAACTCAGCCCCTGGGAAGACGCAGCACCCGCACATTGTCGTGCCCGCGGTCGAGCAGATACTGGGCGTGCAGCCGGCTCATCACGCCCTTTTCGCAGTAAAGAAGATAGGCGCGGGCCGGGTCGAGTTCGGCAAAACGGCTGTTGAGCTGATAGAAGGGCACCTTGAGCACTTCAACGCCCTCCAGCTCCAGCGGCTTGAGTTCTTCCTCATCCGGATGGCGGATATCCAGCACCACCTGGCCGGCCAGCGCCTGCTCGACGGTCTCCACCTGGGAGCCCTCCAGCTCCAGCTCCAGATCACAGCAATCGGTGGAGGTGGCCTGCTCCACCGCCGCATCCAGCACACTGAAATCGAAGCCCGTCTCGGCCGCCTCGACCTTGCGCACATTGGTGTGGATGTCCGGGCTGACGGAGATCACGCCACAGTATTCGGGCATGCTGCTGGAAAACGCCTCGGTGCCGATGCGACGGGCGGTACGGATGATTTCGGTCTTGCTGGTGGTGATCAGCGGTCGCAGCACCAGCATGTCGCAGACCTGGTCGATGGCGGCGAGGTTGGGCAGCGTCTGGCTGGAGACCTGGGCGATGGCTTCGCCGGTCACCAGGGCATGATAGCCGTAGCGGTGGGCAATGCGACTTGCGGCGCGCAGCATCATGCGCTTGAGCACTACACCCATCTGGCTGTTGTCGACGTTCTGCAGGATTTCCGCGACCACCCCTTCAAAGGGCACGCTGATGAATCGCAGGCGATGACTGGCGGCGTACTTCTCCCACAAATAGTGCGCTACCTGGCGCACGCCCAGTTCGTGTGCACGACCACCGAGATTGAAGAAAACAAAATGGGGCAGCACGCCGCGCTGGAGCATCTGGTAGCTGGCCACCGTGGAATCGAAGCCGCCCGACATCAGGCTGAGCACCGGCTCCATGGTGCCCAGCGGAAAGCCGCCGAGCCCCTCGTGACGGGCCTGAATGAGGAACACCCGCTGCTGACGTATCTCCAGCTGCACCACCACCTGCGGGTCCCTGAGCGATACCCCGGCCGGCACACCGGTCAGCATCAGGCGTGAACCTATCTCGCGGTTGACGTCGTTGGAGGTAAAGGGATGGTGGCCCACGCGCTTGCAGCGCACGGCAAAGGTCTTGCCCGCCAGCTGGTCGGTAAAGCGCTCGACGCACAGCTCGGCCAGCTCGTCCAGAGTCCCCAGCGGGTACTCGCGCACCTCGTGGATGTGGTTGATGCCGGGGGTGTTGCGCAGCCGCGCGAGCAGCGCTGTCTGCAACGCCGGATCGTCGCCGGTGATGACCTCCAGGCTGTCCCAGTTGCCGCTGATTCGCACATCCGGATCGATCGCCTTGAGCAGCACCTTCAGGTTCTTGCGCAGCTGGCTGACGAAGCGCTTGCGCACCTGGGGTGACTTGATGGTGACTTCAGCGAAGAACTTGATAATGAGTTTCATAGGTAATATTCAGCGGTCGGCGGTGCGAAAGCGGCGCATTATACCTGCGCCACCCGGATGCTGCGCAAAATACCGACAGATGCGCCAATATGGTGCGCAAGTCTGTTCCACGCACCGATCAAGTGCGCGATAATGGCGCCCAATTGCAGCGTTGCACCGCGGATGGCGCTGCGACAGGGGTTTCGGCAGCCAGGCAAAGATGGCACAGCTTTTGCTGTCCTTGATAGGTGAATAACGAACCGGCGGGAGCCTTGCATTCCGCACCATTTCCAGGTCACGGCTGAACCCGTATCTGGGTAACGATTCCTTCTGGAGAACAGCATGTCGAAAGCGATCCAACTGATCAAAGAATTTGACGTGAAGTGGGTTGACCTGCGCTTCACCGATACCAAGGGCAAACAGCAGCACGTGAGCATGCCCGCCCGTGATGTCAACGAAGACTTCTTCGAGGAGGGCAAGATGTTCGACGGCTCCTCCATCGCGGGATGGAAGGGCATCGAAGCCTCCGACATGATCCTCATGCCCGACGACAGCACTGCGGTACTGGATCCCTTCACCGAAGAGCCGACCCTGATTCTGGTGTGCGACATCATCGAACCCTCTACCATGCAGCGCTATGAGCGCGATCCGCGCAGCATCGCCCGGCTGGCCGAGGAATACCTGAAGTCCACCGGCATCGGCGACACCGCCTTCTTCGGTCCGGAGCCGGAGTTCTTCATCTTCGACGAAGTGAAGTTCAAGTCCGACATCTCCGGCTCCATGTTCAAGATCTACTCCGAACAGGCCTCCTGGAACACCGACGCCGCCTTCGAGACCGGCAACAAGGGTCACCGTCCGGGCGTCAAGGGCGGTTACTTCCCGGTGCCGCCGGTCGACCATGACCACGAGATCCGTACCGCCATGTGCAACGCACTGGAAGAAATGGGTCAGACCGTCGAGGTTCATCACCATGAGGTGGCCACTGCAGGACAGAACGAGATCGGCGTCCAGTTCAACACCCTGGTAGCCAAGGCCGACGAGGTGCAGAACCTGAAGTACGTGGTTCACAATGTGGCCGATGCCTACGGCAAGACCGCTACCTTCATGCCCAAGCCGCTGTACGGTGACAATGGTTCCGGCATGCACGTACACATGTCCATCAGCAAGGACGGCAAGAACACCTTCGCCGGTGAAGGTTATGCCGGTCTGAGCGACACCGCCCTGTACTTCATCGGCGGTATCATCAAGCATGGCAAGGCGCTGAACGCCTTCACCAACCCCTCGACCAACTCCTACAAGCGTCTGGTGCCCGGTTTCGAGGCTCCGGTCATGCTGGCCTACTCCGCGCGCAACCGCTCGGCGTCGATCCGCATCCCCTATGTGACCAGCCCCAAAGCCCGGCGCATCGAGGCTCGCTTCCCGGACCCGTCAGCCAACCCCTATCTGGCCTTCGCTGCCCTGCTGATGGCCGGCCTGGACGGCATCCAGAACAAGATCCACCCCGGCGATGCGGCTGACAAGAACCTCTATGACCTGCCCCCGGAAGAGGCCAAGGAAATCCCGCAGGTTTGCGGCAGCCTGAAGGAAGCGCTGGAAGCACTGGATGCCGACCGTGGCTTCCTGACCAAGGGCGGCGTGTTCTCCGACGCCTTCATCGATGCCTTCATCGAGCTGAAAGCCGCCGAGGAGATCAAGGTTCGCACCTTCGTTCACCCGCTGGAATACGACCTGTACTACAGCGTGTAATCCCGGCAACACCCTGAACAAAGGCGCTCTTCGGAGCGCCTTTTTCGTTTGCCTGCGCGCCCTCCGACGACCGGTGCCGCCGGCAGTGCGAACGGCGTCGCACCATCCACCACGGCACTTGCCACACGGGCAATTGGGTGCAACCCTTGGGACAGTCTACAAGGGAGTGAATGGCATGCCGCGTTTGTTACTGCCCCTGCTTTGCCTGTGCCTGCTGCTGGCCGGTCCGGCCGGCGCCCAGATCTATTCCTGGACCGATGCCGACGGCAATCGGGTGTACTCCGACCAGCCCCGCCCGGGTGCCAGCACCATAGAACTCAAACCCACCAATGTGGTGGAGCCCACTCCGGCGCCCCCGGTATCGAGCCGTGGCAATACGCAAGGTGACCGGCCCAGCGGCCCGGTCTACCAGCGCCTGATGATCACCAACCCGGCCCACGACACTGCGCTGCGCAGTAACGAGGGTGATCTCACCCTGACCGTGGTCACCGAACCACCGCTCAGCGGCAGCCATCTGCTGAAGGTATCCATCGACGGGCAGCTCAGCCAGACCGGCGTGCCCGGTTCCGGTGCCGAGGTACATCAGTTGACGGTGCACAACATTGACCGGGGCAGCCATGAGGTCGCTGCGGTGGTAGTCGATGCCCGCGGTCAGGAGGTCCAGCGCACCGCCCCCATCACGGTGCACCTGCAACGCACCTCGCTGAATCAGCCGGCCCGCGGGGGTGCCAATCAGGCACCGCGCGCGCCGGCAGCTCCCCGCGCACCGAATGTGCCCCGTCCAGGCAGCGGCAGCTGACCAACCTCCGACATGTGCACCAACATGGTGCACATGCACTTTTTTCGTGCCATAGTTCAGTCACCACTACCTCTCTTCTGCTTCCCGGCGGCGCAGGCGCCTGTCCGCCGGGGCGCAGCGGCGCGGGCTGCTCCGATTCCGTGCGCTCCCTGCATGGCCTGCGGAATCTGGTTTGATTCTTGCAAAGAACAATCGCCCCCGTCACAACGGGAACAATCACCCGGGATAACGCCCTATGCTGCCTGAGCACCTTCTTCGCCAGATACTGGATAACCTCACCACTGCGGTGGTGCTGCTGGATGGCAGTCTGCGGGTCAGCTACATGAATCCGGCGGCGGAAATGCTTCTCGAGGTCAGCGGCCAGCGGGTACAGGGCCAACGGATCTCCAGCCTGTTCAGCGATGCGGTCGAATCCATGGAGTCGCTGCGCAACTCGATCAGCAACGGCCACCCCTTCACCAAGCGCGAGGCCCAGCTGAATCTGAGCAACGGTCAATGCCTGATGGTGGATTACTCGGTGACGCCGGTGCAGGCCTCCGAGCGCAACTGGGTGCTGCTGGAGCTGCTGCCCCGGGACCGCCTGCTGCGCATCACCAAGGAAGAGGCCCAGCTGTCCAAGCAGGAGGTCACCCGGGTGCTGGTACGCGGGCTGGCCCACGAGATCAAGAACCCCCTGGGGGGCATCCGCGGAGCAGCCCAGCTGCTGGCCCGGGAGCTGGTCGAGCCCTCCCTGCAGGACTACACCGACGTGATCATCCAGGAGGCCGACCGCCTGCGCAATCTGGTCGATCGCATGCTCGGCCCCTACCAGCCGCCGCGCCTGGCGCCGATCAACATCCACGAGATCACCGAGCACGTGTGCAGCCTGATCCAGGCCGAGACCCAGGGCAACATGGACATCCTGCGCGATTACGACCCGAGCATTCCCGACCTGCTGGGGGATCGCGAACAGCTGATCCAGGCGGTGCTCAATATAGTGCGCAACGCCATGCAGGCGATCATGGCCGAAGCCGATGGCCGGCGCGGCCAGATCATTCTGCGCACCCGCACCCTGCGCCAGTTCACCATAGGCTCCAAGCGCCACCGCCTGGTCTGCCGCCTGGAGATCACCGACAACGGCCCGGGCATTGCCCCGGGCATCCTCGACAGCATCTTCTATCCCATGGTCAGCGGCCGCGCCGACGGCACCGGCCTGGGACTGTCGATCACCCAGAACATAGTCACCCGGCACCAGGGTCTCATCGAATGCGACAGCGTGCCGGGCCACACCACCTTTACCCTGTTTCTACCGCTTCCCGGGGAGGATGAATGAGCCAAGCCGCCAATATCTGGATCGTCGATGACGACCGCTCCATCCGCTGGGTTCTGGAGAAGGCCCTGCAACAGGACGGCATGGAACCGACCTGCTTCGACAGCGCCGACAGCGCCCTGCTGCGCCTGCACCGGCAGCAGCGGCCCGATGTTCTGATCAGCGATATCCGCATGCCCGGCAGCAGCGGCCTGGAGCTGCTGTCGAATGTCCGCGAGCTGCACCCGGGTCTGCCGGTGATCATCATGACCGCGCACTCGGACCTGGACAGTGCGGTCGCCTCCTATCAGGGCGGCGCCTTCGAGTATCTGCCCAAGCCCTTTGACGTCGATGAGGCCGTGGCGCTGGTGCGCCGCGCGCTGGCCCACAGCAATGAACAGGACACGGTGCACGCCGGCCAGTCCACCCACACACCGGAAATCATCGGCGAGGCGCCGGCGATGCAGGAGGTGTTCCGCGCCATCGGCCGGCTGTCCCACTCCAACATCACCGTACTGATCAACGGCGAGTCGGGCACCGGCAAGGAGCTGGTGGCCCGGGCACTGCACCGCCACAGCCCGCGCTCGCGCAGCCCCTTCATTGCTCTGAACATGGCAGCCATTCCCCGGGAGCTGATGGAGTCCGAACTCTTCGGCCACGAGAAGGGTGCCTTCACCGGCGCCGCCGTGCAGCGCCGCGGGCGTTTCGAGCAGGCCGACGGCGGCACCCTGTTCCTCGACGAGATCGGCGACATGCCCGCCGAGACCCAGACCCGACTGCTGCGGGTGCTGGCCGATGGCGAGTTCTACCGGGTGGGCGGGCATGCCCCGATCAAGGTGGATGTGCGCATCATCGCCGCCACCCACCAGAATCTGGAGGAGCTGGTGCAGGCGGGCAAATTCCGTGAGGATCTGTTCCACCGGCTGAACGTGATCCGCATCCATATTCCGACGCTGGCAGAACGGCGCGAGGATATCCCGACCCTGGCGCAGCATTTCCTGGCCCGCGCCGCCAAGGAGCTGGCGGTGGAGCCCAAGGTGCTCAAGCCCCAGACCCAGGAATACCTCAAGGCGCTGCCCTGGCCGGGCAACGTGCGCCAGCTGGAGAACACCTGCCGCTGGATCACGGTAATGGCCTCCGGCCGCGAGGTGCTGGTGGATGACCTGCCGCCGGAGCTGCTCAACCAGCCGCACACCGGCACCACCGACAACAACTGGGAGCAGAGTCTGCGCAACTGGGCCGACCAGCAGCTGACCCGCGGCGTCGGCAACCTGCTGGATCAGGCAGTGCCCATCTTCGAGCGGGTCATGATAGAAACCGCCCTCAAGCACAG
>LSQX01256777.1_pt1 | contig 16181 bp, 11 predicted proteins | sample 654561 | NCBI WGS metagenome assembly LSQX01 (sample SAMN04489861, study PRJNA283612) | anaerobic digester metagenome | isolation source: 4 biogas reactors fed with cattle manure at either 37C or 55C with and... | place: Denmark: Kongens Lyngby | collected 2014 | reverse complement strand
TATTCTGCCACAGCCCCTCCCAGACCTCCGCTTATTTGGTGATCTTCCACCACAAGCACCGCCCCGGTAGAAGCAGCACTGAGGATTGTAGCAGTATCAAGAGGCTTAACCGTATGCATATTTACCACTCTGGCGTTTATTCCCTCAGAGTCCAATTTCTCCGCCGCCAGCAAGGCTTCATTTAAGATTATTCCACAACCGATAATCGCCATATCCGATCCTTCTTTTAAAATTTTTGCCTTTCCAATCTCAAAAGTTTCCTCTAAATCTGTAATTACAGGAGATGGCGGACGGAAAACCCTCATATAAGCTGGAGCATCAAGAGCATAGAGTGCCTCGGTAGCGCGAAAAGCCTCGTTTGCATCGACAGGGACTACAACCTGCATTCCAGGAAGAACCCTCATCAGTGCTATATCTTCTAAAGATTGGGCAGTTCCACCATCTGGTCCCACGGTGAGACCGCCGTGAGATCCGACCAGTTTTACTGGTAGTTCATTATAGGCCACCGAAATTCTTATCTGGTCATATGCTCTATTTGTAAGGAAAGCAGCAAAGGAATTCGTAAATACTCGAAGACCCGATAGAGAAAGACCAGCGGCAAGACCTACCATGTTCTGCTCAGCTATCCCAACACTAAAAGATCTTTTCGGAAAGCGTTTCATAAACTCTTCTGCCCGGGTAGCATCCTCTAAATCAGCGGAAACAAGAGCAAGGTCATCATATTTCTCCCCAAGCTTCACGAGACCTTTTCCAAAGCCGTCTCTCGTAGGAACTAGGGTGCCTTTTTCAAACAAGCTCATCAAGTGCCACCTTTAAATCTTTTTCTCCAGGCGCCTTCCCATGCCAGGCGGGGTTATTTTCCATAAAAGATATCCCTTTGCCCTTTACAGTATGCGCTATTATAAAGAGGGGTTTCCCTGAGACTGTTGGAAAGCAATCAAAAGCCCTCTTTAAGTCAGTAAAATTATGTCCATCAGCCTCTACCACCTCCCAGTTAAAGGTTCTTAGTTTTTCTGCAAGTGGTTCCAAAGCAAGTATTTCACTAACAGGCCCGTTTTCTTGAATTTTATTGTAATCTAAAATTCCGCAAAGATTTCCCACCCTATAATGGCCCCCCGCCATAAGGGCCTCCCAAATACTTCCTTCCTGCATCTCTCCATCTCCCAGAATTGCAAAAACAGAATATTTTTCTCCTTGGAGTCTTCCTCCAAGAGCCAGACCTAAAGCTGCCGAAAGACCCTGCCCGAGCGAGCCAGTAGAAAACTCCACCCCAGGGACTTCTCGGTGAGCGTGCCCCTGAAGCATAGCCCCCAATTTTCTAAAACGCTCCAGCTCAGTAGAAGGAAAATATCCGGCTTCAGCCAGAACTGTATAAAGCGCAGGGCTGGCATGCCCCTTTGAAAAAATGAGACGGTCCCTTGAAGGATCAGAAGGAAGGTGGGGATTGTGGGTGAGCTTATAGAAGTATAAGATATTTAATATATCGATTACAGATAAGGACCCGCCAGGATGACCTGAGCCGGCCTTATGGATAGTCTTAAGTATCTGGCGACGCATCCCTAAAGAACGCCTCTTATATTCGGATTCTAAAAACTCCTTACTCTCTTCAATAGATTTCTTAGTCATTGTCTTTTAATTATACGAAAGACAAGAAATAGAGCAAGATAAACTGAGATTGCTTTTGCCGGTTGTAATTAATTAGCATAATTATTATTATAGCCTTGCTATGAAAACTGTAATTATCGGCTCAGGGTTTGCAGGTTTTAACGCTGCTAAAAAGCTATCATCTAGGTATCTGGATACCGATATCGTTATCTATGATAAAAACACATTTTTTTCTATGCTACCGGCCCTCCCAGAGTTGGCTTCGGGTCATATAGGAAAAAAAAGAGTTGTTGCTGATATTTTTGCCAAAGTTTCAGAAAACATTCTTTTTCTAAACAGAAGCGTAAAAAGCATCAATCTTGAAACAAAGCAGGTTATAGACGAGAATGGAGAATATCCCTACGACAAACTCATAATTGCAGCGGGATCCACGACAAACCATCACGGATTTACTAATCACCTCAATATGGTTCACCCCCTTTCATCAATCAACGATGCACTTAGCCTAAACTACTGCCTTAATCGATATTTTTCTATGAGAAAAAAAGCACATGTTGTCATAGCTGGCGGTGGCTATACTGGATTAGAGACTGCAGTAGCTATAAGGCAGTTTATAGGACAACCCACCCATTTTCTTTCAATAACAGTCCTTGAAGCTTCTCCACAAATTCTGCCTTTCCTCGACAACAAAGATCGGACTTTTATATCAAGGAAATTCTCTAAAATGCGTATCAACATAAGAACCGGAGAAAGAATAGAAAGATTTGACGGCCACAATATAATAACTTCTTCTGGACACAGAATAGATGACGCGCTTTTAATTTGGACAGCAGGAAGCAGGTTTCCCGACATTTCTATTACCGGAAATATTCCCAGACTTCCAGACGGTAGGATAGTAGTATCCGACGATATGAGCATTCCTGGATATAATCACATATTTGCCGTTGGGGATTCAGCAGCGATATTAAACAATAAAGTCCCGCTAAGAAAATCCGTTCACGCTGCAATCAAGTCCGGAAAATTGGCTGGTGAAAATATAATACGTGATCTTGATGGCAAGAAAAGACGGAATTTTTCATACAGAGACCCCGGCTGGATAATCCCAATGGGAGACGCCAGTATCGGCTATCTTTTCAATCGAATCCGTCTTAAAGGAAAAAAAGCCCACAGACTTCATTATTTCATGACAGGACTAAGGAACTATAATTTTTCAAATTTCCTTTTCTTTACCGGCAAGGCACTTTCCCCTTGGAAAAAGACTAAATTAAGAAGCTAAACTTTTTCAGCCTACCTCTCAGTTAAAATAAATCTTCATAATTCTATAACTTACAGCATAAGCATAGACATATTTTGCAATCTAATCGATTATTTTATACAAATATATATAATAGAATTAATATAGAAAATATCCAGTAAAAATTATAAACAAAATAAAATTAGGAGGTTATAACTATGGATTGGGAAACGCCGCGCGAAGAAAAATTAGTTACGATAAACTGTTCTCATATGAAACTTGTAGGAAAAATACACTGTATACCAGGAACCAGAGTATCAGACCTTCTAAACAAAAGGGACACCATCTTTATTCCAGTAACTGATGCTGAAGTAAAAAAAGTTGAAATAGATGGCTACCGAACAGAGTTCAAATGTGACTTTATCACACTGAACAAATTCAACATCATCTCAGTAGAGGAAGCAGAAAGAACCTAAATAAATTTAGACAGTTTTTTCCATTCAACACAAACTAAACCCTTACATAGGATGCTGAAGCGAGAAAGCTTACCTAAACCCTTTAGCATTGAGATAGCTAAATGGAGAGCTGGCAAGAGCCCACCAAATTAAAAAATTAAAGCAGTTTGTAGCTGCTTTAAAAGTAGAACTAGACCAGCTATTAGAGAGGAGCTGAAAATATGGTAAATGAAGAAGAAATAATTGATTACTTCAGAAAGCATTATAGGGATGAATGAATATATCCTGAATCCACTGATGATATACCAACGGAAAAACAATTAGTTTATATCTTAACCTATGAAGAGGATCCGATAGTTTTGGGACGGGGGAAAAAAATCAGAGCAAGAGTAATATTCGATGATACTAAAACCATTACTAAGCCACATAAAAAAGCCTTGCTCGTACGACTCTATTGGCTTTATGGAGATAAAACTAAATTCAAAAGATATATTCTTGATACAACTGATCCCGCTAAGGTAGAAAAAGAATTACATGCGAAATTTGGTGGCAATAAGAATGATATACCGCAAGAATTTAAGAATAAGCTATTTGACGGAGTAGAAGAAGGAAGTAGGTTAGAGCTTATTCTGCAGCAAGCATTCTTTTCTTCATATGATGGTTTAGCAGATATCAGGAAATGGAACAGACATAAATTGCTTGACAAGAGTTTGCTCTCCCAAATTAAAACAAAACTTAAGCTGGTCGATTTAAAATAATTTTAAAGAATTTCTTCAGTTTTCTAGATACAAAGCTGGTATTTACTACATAAATATCAAGAGATAGCACTCCCAATGTAAATAGAATATATTGAAAACGGTAATTGTTGCTGGTCTGGAGGAATGAGATTTTTCTGGGGGGAGTATTACAGCAAGCAGTACCAAGAAACCGATACATATTTACTCACAAAGGAATTTTCGTTAATAACTCACTTCTAAAAAAATGGCGGAGAGGGTGGGATTCGAACCCACGGACCCATTAAGAGTCACACGCTTTCCAAGCGTGCTCCTTCAGCCACTCGGACACCTCTCCAGTAAGGATTGATTATACTTTAATACAAAGCTATTTCAAATAGACACTGACACCTTCAGGCTTGCCGTTTATCTGGAGCCTATAGCTGTTTCCATAGAGCTTAGGCACAAGATTGAAATCGAAATTCCCATCAAAACAATACTCGCCGTTTATGTTGCCTTCTAGAAAACCATCTTTGGCGGTAACTCTTTTAAGATGCAGTTTGTCTTTGTTTAGAAGAACACTAGCCTTTAGGTCACCAAGCTCGATGAGGGATAATCGCTCCCCAGTTGTTCGCTTGATAAAATTTTCAAGCGCTGTAAAGTTTTTAAGCGAAACCTCCGACGCTTCTATATCGATTTCCACAGTAGGATCAAAAATATTCCCAGAGAGTTCCGCGCGAAAATCTCCCTTGCCAGAGACCATATATTTTCTCCAGGGCGGAAAAAATGAAGATAAATTAGCAAAATCAATCTCATTTGCTATAAGGTTTAGTTTAGATTTTTTATCATCTCCTATATAGCCGGTACCCGAAAAAGCAGAAGCTCCTAGTTCTAAAACATACCAATCCAAAGATATTCCTCCGCCCCGCCTTAAAATCCCTCCACGCAAGAGCATCTTTGATCTGGTGGGTTTTTTGAAGATTTCAAAACATTCCACCCTTGATTTGGTCATATCAAGTGTATAATCCAGGCTTGTCCCCTCGGCATTTTTCTGAATCCGTCCCCTTAATTCCATTTCCCCCTTTAGATGGATTTCTTCAGGAAAAAGTTCTGTCGGCAGGCTCGTAATAGAATATCTACCTTCCAGGGAGGGTGCATCAGAAAAGTTATTAAGGCGCCCAGTAAGAGTCAGTTGACCGCCGTACGCTCTAAGTTCAAGCTCTCCTAAACTTATCCTGTCTCTAATAAAATCTATATTACCGGAAAACCTCAATAGAGAATCCGACTCACCGGATATCTGCCCGCCCCCAGAATATTCCGCAATATTTGTAGATTCAGCCCGCTCAAAAACAAAGAAGACATCCTCTAGAGAGAATAAATCCGAATCATTATTGCTATATGAGATAGCTCCGTTGGATAGTCTAAGGGACTTAATTTCAAAGTCATACCCTTCAATTGAAGAATAAATTTTAGAAGTGTCGACCCCTTCAAAATCTCCATTTCTTACAATTTCTGCGGAGGGTTTATCAAAATGAAGGGAATTAATTAGAAATTCCCCCTTAAGCGCGGGAAAAGTCCTGTAGCGCATGAAAATTCTGTGCACCCTGACACTTGCACTCATTCCATCCCCAGCCGGCAAATCCGCCGAAACATCGCTAAGAACAATGCTGCCCGGTCGGATATAAGCATTTGCTATTTCAATTTTGCCCCCGACAGTCTCCGCTGCCGCATTTTCAAAGGCTCTGATTAATCTATCTGGTGAAAAAATAACTTTCAAATATAAATATACTGATAATACTCCGAAGACCAGAAGAAGAGATAAAGTTAATATAATTTTTTTGTTGATTTTCATCTTGTTTTTAATAAATCGGGGACAATTAAGTTTCCATCGAAAGAATTTTTACATCATTTAAGAGGAAAAATCAATAAATAGCCACTATCTCACAAGCTAATTATTCCTTAAACTAATACCACTAATACTTGGCATTTTTAATTATTTTATCTACAATCAATCAGCACATGGCAAAGGTTTATCCATTCGCCTAACACTAACTATGCAAAAAAACATATCCAAAGATTACTTTAGAATTGGAATAGACGCCGGCTCAACAACCATTAAAATGGTTATCCTGCAACCGGACGGCGAAATACTTTTTAAAAAATATCTGCGCCACCTCTCAGATATCAATAATTCTCTTATATCGCTTTTTGAAGATGCTACCCCATATGTTACAGGCAAGAAAGTAGCAGTATCTGTTACAGGCTCCGCCGGACTTGGTCTATCTGAAAACCTCAGCCTTCCCTTCACTCAGGAAGTAATTGCCTGCACAAGAGCTATAAAAACACACATTCCCCATACCGATGTGGCTATTGAGCTGGGTGGAGAAGACGCAAAAATAATATATCTGGGACTCTATCCAGAACAGAGAATGAATGGAACTTGTGCTGGTGGAACCGGTGCTTTCATAGACCAGATGGCAGCCCTTCTAAATACAGATGCAGCGGGACTTAATAAAAATGCTAAAAACTATAAATGCATACATCCGGTAGCTTCACGCTGCGGCGTTTTTGCAAAAACTGATATCCAATCCCTTTTAAACGAGGGAGTCTCCAGGCAGGATATTGCAGCATCCGTTTTCCAGGCCGTAGTTAATCAGACTATTTCTGGTCTGGCTCAGGGAAAACCAATCCGCGGAAAAATAGCTTTTCTCGGAGGTCCCCTATCTTTTCTTCCCGAACTAAGGAGAAGATTCATAGAAACACTTTCACTAAAAGAAGATGATGTCGTATTTCCGGAAAACTCCAAGTACTATGTAGCTATCGGAGCTGCTCTATGTGCACCAACTTCCCAGATAGAAGAATTTGACGATATTCTGGAAAGGGCACCATCTATACTCTCAGCCAGAGTAAAAACAACCCAATCCGAAAAACCGCTCTTTGAAAATGATGAAGAATATCAAGAATTTCTAAAAAGGCATGAGAAGCATAAAATAGGTCGAGCAGACCTGGCCACCTATTCTGGGCCAGCCTTTCTAGGTATTGATGCTGGTTCAACTACTACAAAAGTAGCCCTCATCGATCCAGATGGAAACCTCCTATACTCTTTCTACGGAAGCAACCGTGGCAAACCTCTCTGGTCTACCATTGATGCCCTGAGAGATATGTCCTCTAAGATGACAGAGGACACATATATCGCAGGCTCAGCTGTCACTGGATACGGAGAACATCTTTTGAGAAATGCCATTATGGTAGATCATGGAGAAATTGAAACTATAGCTCACTACAAGGCTGCTAACTTCTTTTTGCCTGGAGTTGACTTCGTACTAGATATCGGCGGCCAGGACATGAAGAGCCTGCAAGTAAAAAATGGAGTCATTGATTCAATCATGCTCAATGAAGCCTGCTCTTCAGGCTGTGGTTCGTTTATAGAAAATTTTGGCCAGACCCTTAATTTGGATATTGAGGAATTTGCTGCAATCGGACTCACCTCCAAAGATCCAGTAGACCTAGGCACCCGCTGTACAGTCTTTATGAATTCAAAAGTAAAGCAGGCCCAGAGAGAAGGCGCCTCTCTGGCTGATATTTCCGCAGGCATTTCTCGTTCGGTAATCAGAAACGCCCTATTCAAAGTAATAAGAATGAAAAGTCCAGAAGATTTAGGAGACAAAATCGTTGTACAGGGAGGCACCTTTTATAACAATGCCGTCCTTCGATCACTTGAGCTGATTCTGGGCAAAGAAGTAGTTAGACCAGATATTGCTGGAATTATGGGAGCATTCGGAGCGGCCCTTATAGCCAGAGAAAGATCTTCGCCAGAAGATAGATCCACCATTATCTCTGGAGATGTGCTTGAGGGATTCAGCTTTTCCACCAAAAATTCGCGCTGTAAACTATGCGGAAACAGCTGTCGCCTAACTGTTCACAATTTTTCAGATGACCGGACCTATATTACTGGAAACAAATGTGAAAGAGGGGCTGGAGCCGAGAAGACGGTATCCGATATTCCAGATATTTATGCATATAAGCTTAAACGAGTTTTCAACTATCGACCTCTTTCTCCCTCAAGAGCAACAAGAGGAAACATCGGAATTCCAAGGGTTCTCAATATCTTTGAAGATTATCCATTTTGGTTTACACTTTTTACAGAACTTGGCTATAGGGTAATTCTCTCTGCACCATCATCCAAAAAAATATATGAAAAGGGGATGGAAACCATTCCATCTGACTCTGTCTGCTATCCAGCAAAACTTGCTCATGGACATATTTTTGATCTTCTCGAAAAAAATGTTGATAAAATATTCTATCCTTCAATACCCAGAAACATTAAGGAAGACCCCAACTCAGATGACTCTTTTAACTGTCCTATAGTTATCTCCTATCCTGAAAGTATCGCAGCTAACATCGACGAACTAAGAGACGACGGAGTCACCTTTCTAAACCCCTTCTTGCCGATTAGCAATAAAAAAAGAATGTATAAAAGGCTAAAGAAAGTACTGAAAGATGATGAGATAAAGCCAAAAGAACTGAAAAATGCACTCTCCAAGGCATACAAGGAACTTGATAATTATAAAAAAGACATTCGGAAATATGGTGAAGAAATACTCTCCATGCTGGATGAGACTGGAAGAAGAGGAATTCTTCTTACTGGACGCCCCTACCATGCTGATCCAGAAATACACAAAGGAATACCTGAACTGATACGCTCGCTTGGATTTGCCGTTTTATCAGAAGACTCAGTCGCACACCTCGGGAAAATCAAACGCCCCCTCAGGGTCGTTGACCAGTGGATGTACCATAGCAGGCTCTATGCTGCAGCCTCTTTTTGCGCTGAACGAGACAATTTGGAACTTATCCAGCTTAACTCATTCGGTTGTGGACTAGATGCCATTACTGCTGACCAAATAAAAGAAATCCTAGAAGAGAAAGGGAAAATCTATACAGCCCTTAAAATAGATGAAATAACAAATCTCGGAGCGGCACGAATAAGAATCCGCTCGCTCATAGCTGCTCTCAAGGAAAAAGAAAAGCAGGCTCAAGATGAGGCAAGAATAATTAAAAATCCACAACCAGCAGTATTTACGAAATCGATGAAAGAGTATCACACGATTCTGGCCCCTCAGATGTCACCGATTCATTTTCAGTTTCTCGAGCCGGGCCTTGCCAGAGGTGGCTATAAAGCTGAGGTACTTCAAAACGTGAGTCAAAATGCTATTGATATCGGCTTAAAGTATGTAAATAATGACGCCTGTTATCCGGCAATAATTGTCATTGGCCAAATAATCGAAGCCCTAAAATCCGGCAAATATGACCCTAATAAAACCTCCGTGGCCATTACTCAGACTGGAGGCGGTTGCCGGGCGACAAATTATATTTCCCTTCTGAGAAAGGCTGTAATTGATGCCGGATTCAGCCAGGTTCCTGTTATATCTGTATCTCTACAGGGCTTAGATAAAACAGGGAGCCTGAAACTCAATCCCCGAATGGTTCACACCCTTCTTATGGGACTTATGTTGGGCGACCTTTTAATGAGACTACTCTATCGGGTCCGTCCCTACGAAAAAGTAAAGGGCTCAGCAAATGCTATGGCAGAAAAATGGGGTGATAAGATACACGATGATCTCCTCCATAAGGGGTGGAGACAATTCAAGAGAAACACGCGCGATATGATCAAAGATTTTGAAAATCTAGAACTAGTAAACTTTAAAAGCAAGCCTCGAGTCGGGGTTGTGGGTGAAATACTTGTTAAATTTCATCCCACTGCAAATAACAGCCTAATTGACCTTTTAGAAAATGAAGGAGCTGAAGCTGTAGTCCCGGACCTTGCGGATTTTTTCCTATATTCTTTTTATAGCCAGCGATTTAACCGGCAGAAACTTTCGGGAACCCTCTTTAATGACCTCTTAGGGCGACTGATTATATCAGTTGTTGAGTTTTATAGAAAAGTAGTAATCCGTGAATTAAGAGGAAGCGAGAGATTCCTTCCGCCTCCAGGCATCAAAGAAATCGCATACGGAGCCGAAAACCTACTTTCTCTCGGGCACCTTACTGGAGAAGGTTGGTTTCTGACTGGAGAAATGATTGAACTAATTCATATGGGAGTGAAAAACATACTCTGCCTCCAGCCCTTCGGATGTCTGCCCAACCATATAATAGGAAAGGGAATGATGAAGGAAATCAGGAGAAGATATCCCGACGCCAATATAGCAGCCATAGATTATGACCCAGGGGCAAGCGAAATCAACCAGATTAACAGAATAAAGCTAATGCTAGCATCTGCATTTGAAGCAGAAGCAGGAAGCAAATACGCCAAGAAAGCCTCCTTGTCTTGATTTGCTTATTATTCTTAATATAGCTACCATAATCTCTTAGAATAAATCGATTGAACACTTTAAACTGAAAGGATAATAAATGAATACCCCTATTGAAAATAAGAAATTTTTTCTCTGTTATTTTGAGAGTACTAGAAACTGTAATATAAACTGCCGCTACTGTATGACCCAGTCAGCAGACCCAGAAAAAGAGATTAAGGGAGAAGAGCTAACCACTTCGGAAATTAAATCACTGGTAATAGATGAAGTAAAGAAATATACCCCCTTGTCAGCAATTGCATTCTCTGGAGGAGAGCACCTCACCAGAAGCGATGCCATGGAGCTTTTGGAATATACTGCAGATTCTGGTCTATGGTCCTTTATAAACACCAACGGAAGGCTCTTAAACAAAAAGAAAGTAAGAGAAATAAAAAAAATAACGGACGGAAAAGTTGTATTTGCCTTTTCCCTCAACTCCATCAGCAAAAAAATTCATAAATGGAGCCGGGATGACGCTCTCAGAACAGTCGTAAAAGCCGCAAAAGTCTGCGCATCTGAAAAAGCAAATTTTTTCTTTATTTTGACAGTTAGTAAAAGCAATCTTGAGACCCTCCAAGAAACAGTAGATTTTCTTAAGAAACACAAAATCCCAATTTTGAGATCTCCCTACGTCCTACGCGGTAAAGGAGCACTTTATCCAGAGCTTCGATTCGATAAAATTGATATGGAAACAATAATAAACCCCGTCTTGCGGGATTACAGCTTGAGCTATATTAGCTACACTCCTTTCTTTGCTTCACCGGAATTTCTTGAGGAAGAATGGAAAAAACTTGATCTTTCAATTGAGCAATTCGGCTGTCAGGCCGCAAAAGGTTTTGTAGGCATATCGGCCGAAGGTGAAGTTGCCCCCTGCGTCCACCTCCTTGATTCCGAGGTAAGCTGCGGGAATATTAGAGATACTCCACTTAGCGATATACTAAAAAATAACGAGGTCATACAAAACCTGCAAACCAGAGATAAACTAAAAGGAAAATGTGGGATTTGCCGTTATAAAATGACTTGTGGGGGATGTAGGGCCTTGGCATATTACGAAACAGGGGACTATCTTGCAGAAGATCCCTCCTGCTTCTTTGAGCCAGAAAATCAAGATACTAGGTCAGAGCACGAGGACATTCATAACAAAAACTCAGCGGAATTTATAAGATTCATAAAAGATCAGGAGCCCTGGAGCCTCCTATTCTGAGCCTATCCTCCGAATATAAAACAAATTCCTACACCTAAAAAGACTAGGCCAGAAAGACGTATGATTGTTCGGCTTTGAAGTTTTGCTGATAGAAGTTTTCCAAAGATTACAGCAGCGACCGATAAAAAAAACAAAGATAAGATTACTCCCATAAAAACATATATGGGCTGGTAGCTAGCTCCAAAAACTCCAGAAGCCAGCTGAGTCTTATCACCCATCTCCGCTAAAAGTATCATGACAAATCCCGTCATAAATGGGCGACGTAGCTCGCAGTCAGCTGACTCTTCTTTCTTACTAAGTAGCGTCAATACTCCAAAGATTATAAATATAAAACCTGAAATAAACCTGAGAAGATCAGGGGAAATCAAGCCCCCTATCAAACTTCCCAGAAAAATAGCCCCCCCGTCAATGATAATAAAAGCCAACATGACTCCCGCAAGGAGTCTGAAATGTCTTTTGGTTTTTGAAGCAAGGCATATTACAGCCAGCTGGGTCTTATCACCTAGCTCAGCCAAGCCGATAGCCATAAAAGGGATTAAAAAGTCTTTCAACATAAGAAAATCAACACACAATAAGTCATAAAGTCATAGCCTGGTACCAGAGGGAATTGGCGGAGGGGAGAGGATTCGAACCTCCGGTGTCATAAATGACACAACGGTTTTCGAGACCGCCGCCTTCAACCACTCGGCCACCCCTCCAACTGAATGAAAATATTACAATATTTTACTTTGAATGTGAAGTATTATCAGGAAGGCTTATAAGATATACTGCGACTTCCCCAAGCAGGTTTGAAAGTACCCTAACTCGTTTTCCACGACCGATTACATGTCTTTCATTAATAATGATATTTCTCTTTGCGCAGAAATCATCGAAGTCCTTTATGCTGAGAAAATGAAGGTTTGGAGTATCATACCATTCGTGAGGAAGAGAAGGGTTCACCGGTACCCGTCCAGTTAAGAGAAACTGAAGTCGGGAGCTTAAATAAAGGAAGTTGGGAAAAGATACTATGAGTTTTTTACCCACTCTGAGTGGGTCCATAATTATTTTTCCCGGTTTTTCCAGTTCCTGAAATGTCCGTTTCATAACTACATAATCAAAGGCATTGTCTCTGTATTCAGAAAGGCCTGCCTCGATATCACCATGGAGGACATTTAGGCCCCGCTCAACGCAGCGGAAAATTGCCTGGTTATTTATCTCTAGTCCCTGACCAAATATTTTTTTATCTCTGACAAGTCTCTCCAAGAGTTTTCCCTCTCCGCAACCTAGTACCAAAACCTTTGAGGAGGGTTCAATCAGATTGAAAATTATTTCGTCTTCAAGTAGGGCGTTCTTTTCTCTCATTTAATTTTGATTCCTTTAAGAAAATTTTTGATTAGATGGGTCTCTTCTTTTGCTTCAAGAAGAAAAGCGTCGTGGCCGTATGAAGATTCTATCTCACAATAAGTGACTCCCACTCCTGCATATTTACAGGCCTTTACTATTTCCTGAGATTGATAAGAAGGATAGAGCCAGTCAGATTGGAAGGCTATTACAAGAAACTTTGCATCTATTCCTTCAAATATTGTTTTAACCTGCCCATCTCCAAAGATATCAAAGTAGTCCAGGGCTTTTGTAATATAAAGATAGGAATTAGCGTCAAATCTTTTTACAAAACTTTCTCCCCTATATTTAAGATAACCCTCTACTTCAAAGTTGGGAGCAAATGTAAGACTTTCTTTAGCGGATTTCATTTTCCGTCCGAATTTTGAAATCATAGATTCATCACTCATATAGGTAATATGGGCAATCATCCTGGCCAATGATAGGCCTTTTGCGGGAACATCTTTTCCGTAGTAATTTCCTTGGTTCCAGACCGGATCTGACATAACCGCCTGCCGGCCAACCTCTCCCAGAGCAATCTGTTGGGGAGAATGCCTGCCTGCCGTAGCTATTGGTATGACGCTTTTTAGTAAATCGGGATAGAGAACTACCCAGGCCAAAGCCTGCATTCCTCCCATGGAGCCTCCCGCGACAGTTAAGAGGGTTTCTATTTCTAGATAATCAATAAGTCTCTTTTGGGCCAATACCATATCCCCTATGGAAATTGCCGGAAAATCAAGAGCATAAGGTTTTCCTGTATCAGGGTTTATGGAAGAAGGTCCGGTAGATCCGCTACATCCGCCTATGACATTGGAACAGATAATAAAATATTTATCAGTATCAAAGGCTTTTCCAGGACCTACCATATTTTCCCACCATCCATCAGCTTGTCCCAGATAGCCACCAGAAACATGGCTGTCTCCAGTAAGTGCATGACATATTAAAATGGCATTGGTTTTATCCTTGTTGAGTTCTCCGAAAGTTTCATAGGCTAGTTCAACTTCCTTCAGAGTCTCTCCGGACTCTAGGACCAAATCCTTGAATTTAAATATTAGAGGAAGGGAATTGTCAGTCGTCATTTTTTAGCTTAAGAATTCTCAAACAGCCAAGTAGAAAGATATCTTTCTCCTGAATCAGGAAGTATCACAACTATTTTTTTTCCCTTGTTTTCATCTCTAGAGGCAACTTTGATGGCAGCCCATAGGGCAGCACCGCTTGAAATTCCTGCAAGAATACCTTCTTTTCTGGCAAGCTCTCTAGCAGTCTCACCTGATTCTTTGTCTCCCACTGCGATTATCTCATCGATGATATCGGTATCTAAAACTTTTGGGATAAAGCCCGCTCCGATACCCTGTATTTTATGTATACCAGCCTTGCCTCCGCTTAAGACTGCGGAATTCTCAGGCTCAATACCAATAATCTGAATCTTTTGGTTTTTCTCTTTTAAGGCCTGGGCTGTTCCAGTAAGAGTACCACCGGTTCCGATACCTGCGACAAAAATATCAATTTCTCCACCGGTATCTTCCCAAATTTCTTGAGCTGTGGTATTTTGGTGGACTTTTGCATTTGCAGAATTATTGAATTGCTGAAGTATTATTGCACCAGGCGTAGATTCTGCTAACTCATCAGCTTTTTCTATAGCACCCTTCATTCCTAAATCTCCGTCAGTTAAAACAAGTTCCGCTCCGAATATTTTCAAAAGCTTCATTCTCTCTCCGCTCATGGTCTCGGGCATGGTCAGAATAAGCCTATAGTCTCTTACCGCGCAGATAAATGCTAGGGCAATTCCTGTGTTTCCACTTGTAGGCTCAATTATTACAGAATCTTTATTTATTAATCCTTTCTTTTCAGCCTCATCTATCATGGCAATTCCCAATCTATCTTTTACGCTGGATAGGGGATTGAAAGATTCTAATTTGACATATATCTCAGCCTTAAGTCCCTGAGTCATTTTGTTGATTTTTACCAGGGGGGTTTTTCCAATTGTTTCTGTTAAATCATTGTATATTTTATTCATTGTTCTACCTGTTTATTTATCTGGATTTTATGCTATCCAGTCCTGTTTTAATATCCCATAAGATATCTTCAATATCTTCTAAGCCTATAGATAGACGTATTAGATCCGGTGTTAAGCTTCCAGTAAGTTGCTGGTCTTCTGTCAGTTGGGAATGAGTAGTGCTTGCTGGATGCAGGGCCAATGATTTGGCATCTCCGACATTTGCTAGGTGTGAGAATAATTTAAGAGATTCAATAAATTTTCTTCCTGACTCTAGTCCTCCCTTTATTCCGAAAACCACCATACCACCAAAACCTTTATCCAGATATCGACTGGCAACTTTATAAGATGGATCATCAATAAGGCCAGGATACCTAACCCATTCTACCAAAGGATGGTCTTTAAGAAATTCAGCAACCTTTAAGGCATTTTCCGAATGTCTGGGCATTCTTAAGTGGAGGGTTTCTATTCCCTGTAGGAAAATCCAGGCATTGTCTGGAGTAATACAAGAACCAAGATTTCTTAAAGGGACATTTCTCAGTCTAAGTGCAAAGGCTATTTCTTTAAATTTTTCGGGAATGTCGTAGGCCCATCTTAGGCCCTGATAGCTGGGATCGGGTTCTGTGTAAAGCGGAAACTTTTCACTCTTCCAATTAAAATTACCGGAGTCGGTTACGATTCCTCCAATTGCGGCACCATGTCCGCCCAGCCATTTTGTCAGAGAATTGATTACTATGTGAGCGCCGTGTTCGATAGTTCTAAGTAGGTAGGGGCTTGTAAAAGTTCCGTCCACCACTAAGGGTAGGCCGAACTGGTTTGCTATTTCTGCAACAGCTGAAATATCGGTAAAGTTTAAAGAAGGATTTCCAATGGTTTCAATGAATATAAGTTTTGTCTTATCATTGATTGCTTTTCTAAAATTATCGGGATTGTCTGGATTTACAAATCTTACCTTGATTCCAAAATCTGGAAGAATCGTATCAAACATTGTATAGCTTCCACCATATAGGTTTGATGCCGATACAATTTCATCGCCTTTTCTTGCAATGTTAATTATTGTGTTGAAAATAGCGGCCGTACCTGAGGCAAATGCCACCGAGGCAGCACCTCCCTCTAGAGAAGTTACTCTTTTTTCCAATATATCATGGGTTGGATTCATTATTCTGCTATAGAGATTGCCCTCTTCTTCCAGGGCAAAAAGTCTTGCTGCATGTTTTGTATCCTTAAAAAGATAGGAAGTGGTCCTGTATACGGGAACTCCCCTGGAT
>LSQX01037175.1_pt1 | contig 16183 bp, 12 predicted proteins | sample 654561 | NCBI WGS metagenome assembly LSQX01 (sample SAMN04489861, study PRJNA283612) | anaerobic digester metagenome | isolation source: 4 biogas reactors fed with cattle manure at either 37C or 55C with and... | place: Denmark: Kongens Lyngby | collected 2014 | reverse complement strand
CGTCCGCAGTTCTACTTCCGTACCACTGACGTCACGGGTGTCATCACCTTGCCCGAGGGTACGGAAATGGTAATGCCCGGTGACAATGTCAACCTCCATGCGGAACTGATCACACCGATCGCCATGGAACAGGGCCTGCGCTTTGCTATCCGCGAAGGCGGTCGCACCGTAGGCGCCGGGGTCATTACCAAGATCATTAAGTAGTGGCACGAGGACGTACGGATCTTCCGCTCAATCGCGAGACAAGACTAGCTAACACTGCATAGCCTGTGCATGGTTGCGAAACCCTACAACGCAAACGCCCAAAACCTTATGTATTGCGTTGACAGCCTTAGGTGTGTGTGTTAGAGTCGGAAGGTAATGCCGTTGTGACCTGGAGGTGATCTGGGATGCGTGTAGGGATTACCCTCGAATGCACCCAGTGTAAGAATCGCAACTACCGAACCATCAAGAATCGCCGTAACGATCCCGATAGACTTGAGCTCAAAAAGTACTGCCCCAAGTGTCGCGCACACACGTCTCATCGTGAGACACGTTAAAGGATGTGAAGGCGATGGCAGTTTCACGGGGTGCTCAGCGACCGTTGCACGAGCGGTTAAAGCGCTACTTCAGGGAATCGAGAGCGGAAATACGTAAGGTTAGTTGGCCCAATCGCAAGGAGCTGACGACCTACACACTGGTAGTCATTGTGACTACCGTGGTGGTCTCCATCTTCGTTGCCCTGGCGGACCTTTTGTTTAGTCAACTGTACGCCTTACTTCGTCTTGTAGGGAGGTGAGGAGTGAGAACTGTCTGGTTCTCACTCCTAAGAGTGTGCTCAAGGATGATATGAGAGAAGACGCCGCGGAAGAGCGCATTGACATTGATGCGTTTTTGGATGCTGGCGGCGATATAGATAAACAGTGGTACGTAATCCATACCTACTCCGGCTATGAAAACAAGGTGAAAGCCAACCTTGAACGGCGCGTGGAGTCCATGGGTATGGAGGACAAGATATTCCGCGTCCTTGTGCCCACTGAAGAAGAGATAGCCTTCAAAGACGGTAAGAAGTGTATCGTCAAGAAGAAGGTCTTCCCGGGATATGTTTTGGTAGAGATGGTGATGAGCGACGATTCCTGGTATGTGGTACGAAATACACCCGGTGTTACCGGCTTTGTGGGCTCAGGTTCCAAACCGATCGCTTTAGAGCGCGAAGAAGTAAAAGCGATTCTTAAGCAGATGGGATTTGACGAAGGTCGTCCCCGGGTAGCCCTTAATGTGGGAGATGCAATTCGCGTGATCTCGGGTCCCTTCGCCAATTTCGACGGTGAGATCGAAGAAGTGAACATCGAACGCGGGAAAGTGCGAGTCGTCATCTCGATGTTCGGGCGTGACACGCCTATCGAGCTCGATTTTGAGCAAGTAGAGAAGTTGTCATGACACCATGACTGGCTTGCAGTGGGAGCGTGGGAGGGTCGACAGATCCGTTAGTACCACATTTTGAGGAGGATGCACGTGGCCAAGAAGATCATCGCGGTTGTGAAATTGCAATGCCCTGCCGGAAAGGCGACGCCCGCGCCTCCGGTGGGACCGGCGTTGGGTCAACACGGTTTGAATATCATGGAGTTCGTCAAGGCGTTTAACGAGCGAACCGCCAATCAAGCCGGTATGATTATCCCGGTGGAGATTACAATCTATGCCGATCGCTCGTTCACCTTTATCACTAAGACCCCGCCTGCATCTGTGCTGTTGAAAAAGGCGGCAGGCTTGGAGAAGGGCTCCGGGACACCGAACACAACCAAGGTGGGCAAGGTTACCCAAGAGCAGATACGGGAAATCGCTACTCTGAAGATGGCCGATCTGAATGCGACGAGTGTCGAAGCCGCGGCGCGTATGATCGCCGGAACCGCTCGAAGCATGGGCATCGTGGTCGAAGAGTAGTTGTCGTAGCAGATAAGTCGGTGGGAGGCGTCACACGCCGTTTGAACCACGAGGAGGAGAATCAATGGCCAAGCGCAGCAAAAGGTATAAGACTGTAAGTGAGCTTGTTGATCGCCAGAAGTACTACACTCCGGAGGAAGCAATCGACCTCGTCAAGAAGACTGCCTCGGCTAAGTTCGATGAGACGGTCGATGTGGCTATGAAACTGGGGGTAGACCCGCGTCATGCCGACCAACAAGTGCGGGGCACTGTTGTTTTGCCGCATGGGCTTGGCAAGAGCGTTCGTGTAGCCGTATTTGCCCAGGGTGAAAAGGCTCGTGAGGCTGAAGCTGCCGGTGCCGATCTGGTTGGCGGTGAAGATCTTGCCGCGCAAGTACAGCAAGGTCGGATAGACTTCGACGTCGCCATTGCTACACCCGATATGATGGGTATTGTCGGACGTCTGGGACGCATCCTGGGTCCTCGAGGCTTGATGCCCAACCCGCGGGCGGGCACGGTTACCAACGATATTGAACAAGCGGTTAAGGAGTTTAAGGCGGGCAAGCTTGAGTATCGGGTAAACCGCGATGCTGATATCCATGTTGTGATCGGTAAGGCTTCGTTTCCGTCTGAAGCGCTTATGGAGAATTTCACCGTCCTCATACACGCTATTTTGCGGGCCAGACCCGCTGCAGCTAAAGGCACCTATCTGCGCAAAGTTGCGATCTCGACCACTATGGGACCGGGAATTAAGATTGATCCGCATGCGCTGGTCGCGGCGAGAACGCGCTAGAGCGTAGTTGGTCTGCATGCAAACAATAGAATAACGAGCAACGTAATTAGGATTTGCGTAGCCATAGACAGCCGGTGCTGTAACAGCCTAAGGAGTCCACAAGGGCTCGCCTGCCGAGGCTTGTGAGAAATCCCCCGTTTGTGTTGTGTGGGATCTTTCGCGAGTAGAACGCGGGTGTACCCGTGCGTCTATGCTGCGGAGGATCCTTTTTCGTGCTCCGGTGAAGGGAGGGATTCAATGCCGACCCCTAAGAAAGAAGCGCTGGTCGAAGAGATTCAAGATCGCCTGTCTCGGGCTCAGTCAACCGTATTGGTCGAGTATAAGGGCCTCGATGTGCGTCAGATGACCGAATTGCGGCGTCGAAGCCGTGAGGCCGGAGTGGAGCTGAAGGTTCTCAAGAACACCTTAGTGAACATTGCTGCGGATCGGGTCGGGATCGAAGGGCTGGAGGCGTATCTTAGCGGTCCCAATGCCTATGCCTTTGGCTACGACGATCCCGTTGCTCCCGCCAAAGTGCTGTCGGAGTTCGCTAAGGAGAATCAGGCGCTGCTTATCAAAGCCGGTCTGCTCGACGGTCGGGTGATCGATGCCGCGGGTGTGAAAGAGCTGGCCGAGTTGCCGTCTCAGGAGATCTTGTTAGCTCAACTGTTGCAGGTGATGCAAAGTCCCATCAGTGGGCTGGTTAATGTATTGCAGGGTACGCTGCGTAACCTTGTTTACGTACTTGATGCGGTACGCCAGAAAAAAGAGCAAGAGGCAAATGCATAAGATATGAGGGGGTACAACAATGGCACATGAGGAACTGATTCAAGCCATTGAAAAGATGACCGTACTGGAGCTTTCTGAGCTCGTTAAGGCTTTGGAAGAGAAATTCGGTGTGACCGCTGCGGCTCCCGTAGCCATGATGGCTGCCCAAGGTCCGGCTGCCGCAGCCCCGGCCGAGGCTGAGCAGACCGAGTTTGACGTGATTCTGGCCGCCCACGGCGACAAGAAGATCCAGGTCATTAAGGTCGTGCGCGAGCTGACGGGACTTGGTCTCAAGGAAGCAAAAGATCTCGTGGACAATGCTCCGAAGCCGGTTAAAGAGGGCGTCGATAAAGAGACGGCTGAGGAAATCAAGGCTAAGCTTGAAGAGGCCGGAGCCACTGTTGAGATTAAGTAATGTCAGAGGAACAATGGCTCGCGGAGCAAGACTCTGCGAGCCATCGTTTGGTCGCGCCGATTGACAGAGCGCTGACCAAATGATAAACTACATGGGTGCTACGCCCGCGGCGGTTGATTGCTGTTTTTTTCCGTTCTTTCACTGGAAAAATGCATAAATGTGGCCAGGCAAGCGAAGGCTATGAGGTATGTACGGGGCGCCCCCAGGCATGGTGCTTTTCAGGTGCAGCAGTAAGGAGGGGTCCTTTTCTGTCTGTTGGGTATGCGGACAAAGCACTATTGCCGCTATGAGCAAGAAGCAATTTGAGGGGGGTCTCCTTGTATGACGCTATTCGCTGCTTATTGTCAGAACCCTGCTGCTCCGCAGAAGAACTGATGTCACGGTGAATGAAAGTGCTCGTGTGGATTGTGTAGCGTAGAAGGATTTACGAAGGAGTGGGGCATATTGGCAATAGCAACTCAGCTGGGGAAACGCCAGAGGATTTCATTTGGAAAGATTCACGAGATTCTCGAGATGCCCGATTTAATCGAGGTCCAGAGGAAGTCGTATGAGGCGTTTCTGCGCGAAGGTCTGACCGAGGTATTTGCCGATATTTCGCCAATCCAGGACTTCACAGGCAATCTTGTGCTCGAGTTTATTGACTACGAACTGGGGGAGCCGAAGTACGACATCGCGGAATGCAAAGATCGTGATGTAACCTACGCAGCTCCTCTGAGAGTTCGTGTTCGTCTCATCAACAAAGAGACGGGCGAAGTGAAAGAACAAGAAGTCTTCATGGGTGATTTCCCCCTGATGACTGACAACGGCACGTTTATCATCAACGGCGCGGAACGTGTGGTCGTCAGTCAGCTCGTCAGATCCTCCGGTGTTTATCTGGTCAAAGATCGTGACACGAGCGGGAAGGAGCTTTTCAAAGCCAGTATCATCCCCAACCGGGGGGCCTGGTTGGAGTTCGAGTGCTCCATCCATGATAATGTCATCTACGTACGTGTGGACCGTACCCGCAAGATTCCGGCGACGGTTTTGTTGCGCGCTTTGGGCTATGGGACCAACGCCAAGATAAATGATCTTTTCGGGGACATAGAGCCTATTCGCGCTACCCTTGAACGAGATAACACGGAAAGCGAAGCCGAAGCCCTCATTGAGATCTATAAGCGTCTGCGTCCCGGTGAGCCTCCCACGGAGGAGAGCGCGCGCTCGTTGTTTGAGACTCTGTTCTACGATCCGAAACGGTACGATCTAGCGGGAGTCGGTCGTTACAAGACCAATAAGAAGTTGCGCATCATGCCCCGTATAGTCGGACGTATTGCCGTGGAGCCCATCGTAAACCTCGACACGGGTGAAGTTCTCGTTGAAGCCGGTGAAAGAATCAACCGGCGTCAGGCGGAGCAGATAGAACGGGCGGGCATCTGGAGTGTGGTCATCGAAGGACGGGACGGTGTACCGGTCAAGGTTATAGGGAACGGATCACCCGATAAGGACGTTAAGACAATCGTTCCTGAAGACATAGTAGCCACCATAAACTACATCGTCTGTCTGTTATACGACATCGGCAACGTAGATGATATCGACCATTTGGGGAATCGTCGTCTCAAATCCGTCGGTGAGCTTCTGCAGAATCAGTTCCGCATCGGTCTGTCACGCATGGAGCGCGTCGTTCGGGAGCGAATGACGATTCAGGATGTCGATATCATCACCCCACAGGCCCTGATCAATATCAGGCCGGTGGTGGCTGCGATCAAAGAGTTTTTCGGTAGCTCTCAGCTATCTCAGTTTATGGATCAAACCAATCCCCTAGCCGAGTTGACTCACAAGCGGCGTCTTTCCGCGCTTGGGCCGGGTGGTCTATCGCGCGAACGAGCGGGCTTTGAAGTTCGTGACGTACACCATTCCCACTACGGGCGCATGTGTCCGATTGAAACCCCGGAGGGGCCGAACATTGGACTCATCGGTAGTCTGTGCACTTACGCCCGAATCAATGAGTACGGCTTTATCGAGACACCGTACAGGCGCGTGGAAGAAGGCCGCGTCACCGATGAAATCGTTTACTTGACAGCCGATGAAGAGGATAACTACGTCGTGGCCCAGGCCAACGAACCCTTTGATGAAAACGGTTGTTTCCTGAATGACAGGGTCTCAGCGCGCTATATGGACAAGATCGTTATCGTTCCGGCCAGCGAGATCGACTTTATCGACGTTTCACCGAAACAGTTGGTCTCTATCGCCACAGCGTTGATCCCATTCCTGGAGCATGACGACGCTTCCCGGGCCTTGATGGGATCGAACATGCAACGCCAGGCCGTACCTCTGCTCAGAAGCGAAGCACCCTACGTCGGCACAGGTATGGAGTATAAGGCCGCCGTGGACTCGGGAGTCGTGACTCTTGCCGATGAAGACGGGGTGATCGAGCGGGTAAGTGCCCGCGAGATTGTATTGCGCGGGGACTCGGGACGGGAGTATCGTTATCGCCTGACTAAGTTTGCGCGCTCAAATCAGGGCACTTGCATCAATCAAAGACCGATCTGCAAGCGGGGGCAGCGAGTGAGCAAAGGCGAGGTCTTGGCGGACGGTCCGTCCACGGATCACGGCGAGTTGGCTCTCGGTCGCAACGTTTTGGTTGCCTTTATGCCCTGGGAGGGCTATAACTACGAAGACGCCATCTTGATCAGCGAAAAACTCGTCAAAGAGGATATTTTCACGTCGATCCACATTGAAGAATACGAAGCCCAAGCCCGAGATACAAAGCTGGGCGCGGAAGAGATCACCCGTGACATTCCCAATGTCGGAGAAGACGTTCTTAAGGATCTCAATGAAGAAGGGATCATTCGCATCGGAGCCGAGGTGCGTCCCGGCGATATCCTAGTCGGCAAGGTGACGCCGAAAGGTGAGACCGAGCTTACCGCTGAAGAGCGGCTTCTGCGAGCCATCTTCGGGGAAAAGGCCCGCGAAGTGCGCGACACTTCTTTGAGAGTTCCCCATGGGGAAGGCGGCGTAGTCGTCGACGTGCGGGTCTTCTCCCGGGAGAACGGGGATGAGTTGCCGCCAGGCGTTAACCGTCTGGTGCGTGTCTATGTGGCCCAGAAGCGTAAGATTTCCGAAGGTGACAAGATGGCCGGCCGCCATGGCAACAAGGGTGTTGTCGCCCGTATCATGCCTGAAGAAGACATGCCATTCCTGCCTGATGGCACACCGGTCGAGATCGTTCTCAATCCCTTGGGAGTTCCTTCGCGCATGAATCTGGGACAGATCTTGGAAACCCACCTCGGATGGGCGGCCAAGAGCCTGGGAATTCATGTGGCTTCGCCGGTCTTTGACGGCGCAACGGAGGAAGAAACCACTGACCTCCTGCGCAAAGCGGGATTGCCCGAGGACGGCAAGACGATTTTGTATGACGGTCGCACCGGGGAACCCTTTGACAACCCCGTTACCGTAGGCTACATCTACATGTTGAAGCTTCTGCACCTGGTGGACGATAAGATCCATGCTCGCTCGACCGGCCCTTACTCCTTGGTTACCCAGCAGCCCCTGGGAGGCAAGGCTCAATTTGGCGGTCAGCGTTTCGGTGAGATGGAAGTCTGGGCCCTGGAGGCCTACGGCGCTGCCTATACGTTGCAGGAGCTGCTCACGGTGAAATCGGACGACGTTGTCGGACGCGTCAAGACCTATGAAGCGATTGTCAAGGGCGAAAACATACCTGAACCCGGAGTGCCGGAATCGTTCAAGGTACTGATTAAGGAACTTCAAAGCTTAGCCCTTGATGTACGTGTCCTGGCTGATGAGACCACCGAAATCGAGATTAGGGAAGAAGAAGAAGACATCAGCGAAATGGCTCGCGAGCTTGGTATTGACATCCATATTCGAGACGACGAAGAACAAGAAGACAAACCAAATCGCGCCCACCATAGGGAAACCGGCGCAAGAGCGGGCCTGATCCAGCATTTTGACGAAGACGAGGACGAAGAAGACGAACAGCCCGAACAAGAAGAGGAAGATATTGAAGACGATGATCAAGAGGATCTCGATGAGGATGATGAAATGGATGACGATCTTCTCAACATGGATGTGGAAGACGACGATATACCGCTTGCCGACGAGGAAGACGATGACTTTTTGCCTGACTTCGCCGATGACGATGATGAAGACGCCGAAGATTGAGCAGACGGCGCTTCCAGGCGTAACGTCCTAGGGTGATTAAGGAGGTTGACGCTTTTGCTCGACGTCAATAATTTCGACCGGATCAAAATCGGACTTGCAAGCCCGGAGCTGATCAGGGAGTGGTCCAGCGGCGAGGTCAAAAAGCCGGAGACTATCAACTATCGTACTTTGAAGCCAGAGCGGGAAGGATTGTTTTGTGAAAAGATTTTCGGTCCCTCTCGCGACTGGGAGTGTCATTGCGGCAAGTACAAGCGCGTACGTTACAAAGGTATCGTCTGTGATCGTTGCGGCGTTGAAGTAACCCGTGCCAAGGTGCGGCGTGAACGCATGGGGCATATAGAGTTGGCGGCGCCGGTCTCACACATCTGGTTCTTTAAGGGCATTCCCAGCCGCATGGGATTGCTGCTGGATATGTCACCGCGGACTCTGGAGCGAGTGTTGTATTTTGCCTCGTACATCGTGATCGATCCCGGTGATACGCCGCTCGCGAAAAAGCAGTTGCTGACGGAGAGCGAGTATCGGGAATACCGAGAGAAGTACCCCAATGCTTTCAAGGCCGGCATGGGCGCTGAGGCGATTAAAGTACTCCTCGATGAGCTGGATCTGGACGAGATGGCCGAAGAGTTGCGCCAAGAAATCAGCGATACTTCGGGTCAGCGTCGGATGCGTGCCATTCGCCGTCTTGAGGTGGTCGAGGCGTTCCGCAAGTCCGGTAATAAGCCCGGCTGGATGATACTGGAAGTCATTCCGGTCATTCCTCCGGAGTTGCGACCGATGGTACAACTTGACGGGGGTCGCTTTGCCACCTCCGACCTCAATGACCTGTACCGACGAGTCATCAACCGCAACAACCGACTTAAGCGATTGCTGGAGCTTGGAGCTCCGGATATCATCGTTCGAAACGAGAAGCGCATGCTTCAAGAAGCCGTCGATGCGTTGATAGATAACGGTCGCCGAGGCCGCCCCGTCACGGGTCCGGGCAATCGCCCCCTGAAGTCTTTGTCGGACATGCTCAAGGGCAAGCAGGGGCGCTTCCGGCAGAATTTATTGGGTAAGCGTGTCGACTACTCAGGGCGGTCAGTGATCGTGGTCGGACCTGAGCTGAAACTCCATCAATGCGGTCTGCCGCGGGAGATGGCTTTGGAGTTGTTTAAGCCCTTTGTGATGAAGCGCCTTGTGGACGAAGGGCATGCTCATAATATCAAGAGCGCCAAACGGATGGTCGAACGCGTCCGTCCGGAGGTTTGGGACGTCTTAGAGGAAGTCATCAAAGAGCATCCTGTCCTTTTAAACCGGGCTCCGACGCTTCACCGGCTTGGTATCCAGGCCTTCGAACCTGTACTGGTTGGGGGACGGGCGATTCAGATTCACCCTCTGGTCTGTGTGGCCTACAACGCTGACTTCGACGGTGACCAAATGGCGGTTCACGTGCCTCTGTCAGCCGAGGCACAGGCTGAGGCCCGTTTGTTGATGCTGTCGGCGCACAATATACTTCTGCCGTCAAGTGGGCGTCCGGTGACGACACCTCACCAAGATATGATCATCGGTTGCTTCTATCTCACTAAGGAGAAGAGCGGGGAAAAAGGTGAGGGGAAGGCGTTCATCAGCCCTGACGAGGTCAAGTTGGCGTATTACCACGGAGAAGTGTCACTCCACGCTCCCATCCAGGTCCGTATCAACGGTGAATTGGTGGAGACGACGGCAGGAAGGGTCATCTTCAATGAAGTGATTCCCGAGGAGATCGGTTTCATTAACGAGGTGATCGATCGTAAATCCCTCGGCCGTCTGGTCGACACCTTGTACCGTAGGCTTGGTGCCGCAGGCACTGCAGAAGTGTTGGACAAGATCAAGAAACTCGGCTTTACGTATGCGACGCGCTCGGGTACTACCGTCGGTATATCTGACATCCAGATCCCACCGGAGAAATATGAGCTCGTCCGAGAAGCCGAGCGTCTTGTGGAACAAGTGGAGCAACAGCATCGGCGCGGTCTGCTCACTTCCGATGAGCGCTATCAACGTATTTGTGACATCTGGGCTCAGGTCAAAGATGAAGTAACCAGAGCCATGGTGTCACATCTGGACGATTTCAACCCAGTGTGGATGATGGCCAATTCAGGGGCTCGCGGTAACGTTCCGCAGTTGTCTCAGCTGGCCGGTATGCGAGGCCTCGTAGCGGATCCGACCGGTCGGACCATTGAGATTCCCATTAAGGCCAACTTCCGGGAAGGGTTGACGGTGCTGGAGTACTTCATTTCGACACACGGTACGAGAAAGGGACTTGCCGATACCGCTTTGCGTACAGCTGACTCCGGATACCTGACGCGTCGTTTGGTGGACGTGGCACAAGACGTCATCGTCCGCGAAGAAGACTGTGGCACGGATCAGGGCATTCAAGTAGAGGCGATCAAAGAGGTCGCCGGCGGAGTTGAAGAGATCATCGAGCCTTTGCGAGACCGTCTCACCGGTCGAGTGACTGCAGAGCCCGTGATCCATCCGGCAACCGGGGAGGTCATGGTTGAAGAGAACCAGCTGATCAATGAAGAAATGGCCTCCGCTATTGAGGATGCCGGTATTGAAAGCGTCTGCATCCGTTCAGTACTCACCTGTCGTTCGCGGTGGGGAGTGTGTGCCCGTTGCTACGGTCGCAATCTGGCCACGGGTCAACTCGTGGAAGTCGGAGAAGCAGTGGGTATTATTGCAGCGCAATCGATCGGTGAGCCAGGAACACAGCTCACGATGCGCACCTTCCACACCGGCGGCGTAGCTGGAGTCGAAGACATCACGGCCGGTCTGCCGCGAGTGGAAGAACTGTTTGAGGCACGCAAACCCAAGGGCCAGGCTATTATCACGGAAATAGACGGCGTCGTGAGATTCGTCGAATCCAAAGGCGTGCGCAAAGCCGTGATCACGGGGGACAACAACGAGGAGAAAGTCTATACCATCCCCTACGGAGCCCGTCTGCGTGTACGGGACGGTCAAAGGGTTGAGGTCGGTGACAGATTGACTGAAGGTGCGGTCAATCCACACGACATTCTTCGCGTGAAGGGTGTCCGAGCGGTACAGACCTACCTTGTACAGGAAGTACAAGATGTCTATCGCTCTCAGGGTGTGGATATTAACGACAAGCACATCGAGGTCATCGTTCGTCAGATGCTTCGGAAAGTCAAAGTTGAGTCACCGGGAGACACGGATCTTTTGCCAGGTGGGCTTGTGGATCAGTTTGACTTCGAAGAGGAGAACGCCCGTGTGCTGCGTGAAGGTGGAGAGCCCGCTGTCGCAAAACCTGCGCTTCTTGGCATTACCAAGGCGTCCTTGGCTACAGAGAGCTTCTTGTCCGCCGCCTCCTTCCAGGAGACCACGCGAGTATTGACCGAAGCCGCCATCAAGGGCAAATCCGATCCTTTGCTCGGGTTGAAGGAGAACGTTATCATCGGAAAGCTGGTACCGGCGGGAACCGGAATGCCTCGCTATAGACAGGTTGTTCCGTTGTTGCCACCGGGGGTGGAAGAGCAAGAGGTATCAGATACTGATGGAGCGCGAAATGGTGCCTCAGAGCTATCGCTAACCCTCGGCGCCGATATCGTTGCCGATACTGAGGATTAGAGACTGCAACCGGCCGCATTTCAAGGTTCTTTTCGTTTGCGATTGACATGGGAAGCCACACCGTGTAGAATAGCGAAGTGTGCTGCCTTGAAATGCGGCTGGCCATTTAATGCCCTAAGGGGGTGTAGGCTTGCCGAGTCGTTTAAAAAAGGCGCGCCGGAGAGTTGTCGGTACGAACCAGACGCTTCGCGCACTGGAGAACGGATCCGCAATGGTCGTCTTTGTAGCCAATGATGCCGAATCCAGGGTGACCGCTCCGGTGCTGGAGCTGGCGGAACGTCAGGCGATAGAAATCGTCCGAGTAGAGACGATGACGGATTTGGGACAGCATTGCGGCATCGATGTAGGCACGGCTTGCGCTGCACTGCTGAAGGGATCCGTTTAACTGGCGTTCCATGTATAGATTTCAACGCGAGGGACATTCTCGTTTGTGCGGAAGGGAGGGGAATGTTTATGCCGACGATCAGCCAACTGGTACGCAAGGGACGGCAGGCAACGGAGAAACGCAGTGCCGCTCCGGCTCTCCATTATAGGTTTAACAGTAAGAGGGATCGCATTATCGAAGGTGAGGGGTCACCGCAAAAACGGGGCGTGTGTCTGCGTGTATACACCCACACTCCCAAGAAGCCTAACTCCGCCTTGCGCAAGGTTGCTCGTGTGAGGCTTACCAATCAAATCGAAGTGACTGCATACATCCCGGGTGAAGGGCACAATCTGCAAGAGCACTCGGTCGTTCTGATCCGAGGAGGCAGAGTGAGGGACCTTCCCGGTGTACGCTATCACATCGTGCGCGGTACACTCGATGCTGCGGGAGTCAGTGAGCGCAAGCAGAGCAGATCCAAATACGGTGCCAAGCGCGAGTCGTAACAGAGGGAAGGAGGGAGTACGGGTATGCCGCGTAGGGGACACGTAGCCAAACGTGAGATTCATCCTGATCCTGTCTACAACAGCAAACTCGCTACGCAGTTCATCAGTAAGCTCATGGTGGACGGCAAGAGAAGCCTGGCTGAGAGCATCTTTTACGAGGCCTTAGACATCGTTAGGGAAAAGACGGGGCAAGATCCGATTGAAGTACTGGAAGCAGCGATGAACAATGTCATGCCGGTACTCGAAGTCAAGCCTCGCCGTGTTGGCGGAGCTACCTATCAGGTGCCGGTCGAGGTTAGACCTGAACGCAGAGTCGCCCTTGCGATGCGTTGGTTGGTCCAGTACGCCCGTGAACGTTCCGAAAAACGCATGGCTGAGCGTTTAGCGGCGGAACTGATGGATGCGACAAACAATCAGGGCAACTCGGTAAAAAGACGCGAAGACACGCATCGCATGGCAGAAGCCAACAAGGCGTTTGCACATTATCGTTGGTAGGATTTGTATACCGTCTGCTGTCACCAAAGGCAGGGACGACGGCGGTTGTTTCAAGGGGGATTCAAACGAATGCCCAGAGCGCTACCTCTGGAGAACACAAGAAACATAGGCATCATGGCTCACATCGACGCCGGCAAGACTACGACGACCGAGCGCATCTTGTTCTACACGGGCCGTGTGCGCAAGATGGGTGAGGTACATGAAGGTGCGGCTACGATGGACTGGATGGTCCAGGAAAAAGAGCGTGGTATCACCATTACCTCTGCAGCCACCACGTGCCATTGGCGAGGTCATCGTATAAACATTATCGATACGCCCGGACACGTGGACTTCACGGTAGAGGTAGAGCGTAGTCTGCGCGTCTTGGATGGAGCCGTAGCTGTCTTTTGCTCGGTCGGAGGCGTAGAGCCTCAGTCCGAGACCGTATGGCGACAAGCCGACAAGTACGGAGTGCCGCGTATTGCCTATGTGAACAAAATGGACAGAGTCGGAGCCGATTTTCATCGGACTATCCGCATGATGGAGGAGCGGCTCGGGGTCGTGGCGGTGCCCGTTCAACTTCCCATTGGTGTGGAAGACGGTTTCCGTGGGATTGTAGACTTGATCGGACAACGGGCGTATTACTACCTGGATGATCTGGGTACCCGGTCCGACGTCACGGATGTCCCTGCGGACATGATCGACGAGGTCGAGCAAGCACGGGCGCGACTCATTGAAACCATCGCCGAGCACGATGAGCTCTTGATGGTGAAATACGTGGAGGGTGAAGAGATCACTCCGGAGGATCTGAAGGCCGCCATCCGTCGGGTATGCCTGGCGGTGAAGGTCATCCCGGTCTTGTGTGGTTCTTCATTCAAAAACAAGGGAGTCCAGCCGCTCTTAGACGCCATCGTGGACTATCTGCCTTCGCCGCTTGACATCGGTACCGTCCCGGGAGTTGACAAAAACGGCGAGCCACTCGAGCGGCGCATGGTCGATGATGAACCATTCTCGGCGCTGGCTTTCAAAGTGATGAGTGATCCCTATGTCGGGCGATTGACCTTCTTCCGAGTCTATTCAGGAGTACTGAAAGCGGGCTCTTACGTCTACAACGCGACGAAAGGTCAAAAGGAACGCATAGGTCGCATTCTGCAGATGCACGCCAATCATCGCGAAGAGATCGAGGAATGTTATGCGGGAGAGATTGCCGCAGCGGTTGGCTTGAGAATCACAAGCACGGGCGATAGCCTCTGCACGGAAGACAACGTGATTATGCTCGAGGTGCCGGTATTTCCTGAGCCTGTGATCGACCAGGCGGTAGAGCCCAAAACAAAAGCGGATCAGGATAAACTGGCACTGGCCCTGGCTCGTTTGGCTGAAGAAGATCCGACCTTTAGAGTGCACACCGATGAAGAAACTGGTCAGACCATCATATCAGGGATGGGTGAGCTGCACTTAGAGGTCATTGTGGATCGGCTGAAGCGCGAGTTCAAGGTCGAAGGAAATGTAGGAAAGCCGCAAGTGTCCTATCGTGAAACCATCCGCAAGGCGGCGTCCAGCGAAGGCAGGTTCGTCAGACAGACCGGTGGTCGCGGTCAGTATGGGCACGTGGTTCTCGAGATTGAGCCCGGCGAACCGGGCAGTGGATTTGAGTTTCACAATCGTATCGTCGGTGGCGTAATACCTAAGGAGTATATTCCGGCGGTCGAAGCGGGTATCAAAGAGGCCATGCAGACAGGTGTTTTAGCCGGATATCCCGTCGTGGATATCAAGGTAAGTCTCGTCGACGGTTCTTACCACGAAGTTGATTCATCTGAGATGGCCTTCAAAATCGCGGCTTCCATCGGATTTAAGGAAGCCATGCGGAAAGCCGATCCCGTATTGCTCGAACCGATCATGCGTGTCGAGATACTGACACCGGAGGAATTCCTTGGGGATGTGATGGGCGATCTCAATGCTCGCCGTGGGCGCATTGAGGGCATGGAAGCGCGAGGCAAGGCCCAGTTGGTGAAAGGCCTGGTTCCTCTCGTCTCCATGTTCGGTTACGCGACTGATTTGCGCTCTTCCACACAGGGACGGGCCTCGTATACGATGCGCTTTGAACGCTATGAGGAAGTACCGCCATCTCTTGCTGAGAAAATCATGCACCGAGAGTTCTAGGCAAGAGTGGGTCAATACAGTGCAAGAACTAGGTTCGGGAGGATTAAGATGGGCAAGCAAAAGTTCGAACGGACGAAGCCACACGTAAACGTGGGCACGATTGGCCACGTAGACCATGGTAAGACAACGCTGACGGCAGCCATCACGATGCTATTGGCGTCACAGGGTAAAGCGCAGGCCAAAAAGTACGCAGAGATCGATGCGGCACCTGAAGAGAAGGCCCGCGGAATCACGATTAACACCTCGCACGTGGAGTATGAGACTGATAATCGGCACTATGCTCACGTGGACTGCCCCGGTCACGCTGACTACATTAAGAACATGATCACGGGTGCGGCCCAGATGGACGGTGCGATTCTGGTGGTCTCGGCTGCCGACGGTCCCATGCCCCAGACGCGTGAGCACATTTTGTTGGCCCGTCAGGTAGGCGTACCGGCTATCGTAGTCTGGATGAACAAAGCCGACATGGTTGATGATCCTGAGTTGTTGGAACTCGTAGAGATGGAGGTTCGCGATCTTCTGAACCAGTATGAGTTCCCGGGTGATGACATACCTGTAGTGAGCGGTTCGGCATTGAAGGCTCTTGAGGAACTTGAAGCCGGACAGCCCGGCGAGTGGTGCGAGAAGGTCGCTGAACTGCTGGAGCAGGTAGACGCATATATTCCCACTCCTGATCGCGATGTAGACAAGCCGTTCTTGATGCCGATAGAAGACATTTTCACGATCACGGGTCGTGGAACGGTTGCCACCGGTCGCGTTGAGCGCGGTACCGTAAAAGTGGGCGACGAGGTAGAAATAGTTGGTATCACTCCGACGCGCAAGACGGTTGCCACCGGTGTGGAAATGTTCCGCAAGTTGCTCGATCAGGCCCAGGCCGGAGACAACGTAGGTGTCTTGCTGCGCGGTATTGAGCGCGACTCGATCCAGCGCGGTCAAGTCTTGGCCAAGCCCGGCTCGATTACTCCGCACACGACCTTCGAGGCCGAAGTGTACGTTTTGTCCAAAGAAGAGGGCGGTCGTCATACTCCGTTCTTCAGCGGATACCGTCCGCAGTTCTACTTCCGTACCAC
>LSQX01341872.1_pt1 | contig 16185 bp, 8 predicted proteins | sample 654561 | NCBI WGS metagenome assembly LSQX01 (sample SAMN04489861, study PRJNA283612) | anaerobic digester metagenome | isolation source: 4 biogas reactors fed with cattle manure at either 37C or 55C with and... | place: Denmark: Kongens Lyngby | collected 2014 | reverse complement strand
GCACACTCCTTCAATATATTAATGGCTGCTTCATCGCCTTTATCAGCGGCCTTAAACACAATTGGAGCAAGCGATGCAACATAATGCTTACCTCCGTCATATATATCAAGTATGGCATCAACAACCGATCTGCCCAGGTGTTCAGCAAAAAGTTCGCACATAACAGTGTAGGAAGCCCGTCCGTCAATTGCCTTCAGGACTCGGCGCAGACCCCTGCTTGCTATATCGTAACCGCTGCCCTCATCGCCGAATAAATGGCCCCAGCCGCCAACCTGATATACTTTTCCTTGACTGCGGGTATACACTGCCGAACCTGTTCCGGCTATCAATGCCATGCCGTCTTTTGTGCCGACACCTGAATTCAGGGCATTAATTGCATCATTTCCATTGCAGATATGTTTTACGTTAGGTAATAGATCTTTAATAAGCTTCCTGTACCTTTCGGTGTTGGCGCCGACACCTCCTCCGGCAATACCTGCAAATACAGAACAAATCGATGTATTCAGACCGCCGCATTCTGACAAAAGCTCCTCAAGCAAAGCCTGGAGAGTTTGAGCTGAACGCCTGAATCCTATTACCGAAGAGTTTGAAGGGCCTCCTATAGCCCGTTTTAATACTTTTCCGTCTTTTGAAAACAACACGGTATCAGTTTTTGTACCGCCGCCATCAATTGATATAAATAATTCCTGTTGTGCCATAGTTTCACTCCATAATTTTTTTACACAGCGTTATTATGGACAGGTTCTGGTTTTACATATAATAGCTCCACCTGGGGATCTCCCTTTTTCTGTCTAACCAGTTATTCTTCAAATATTCAATTGTCGGTTCCAGCCGCTTCCTCTCCCAGAGTTCCGTTATGCCTGCTGCCCTTACATCATCGGCAAATTTGTCAATTAAAACATTTCGAGCCGGATCATCCGGTGACATACGGCATATTGCCAGATATCGAACAGGCAGCCGTGCTATTTCCACTCGCGCTCTTTCTTCTTCATTTGAAACCAAATTAATTGCCCTGTCAAATAATTCAAATCCTTTTCTGATCAGTTCATCGGAATAATAGGGTGCATCAGGCCCGTCATAAATACGGGCATGATACGGGGCTGCTGCATCATGAACAAGCTTCAACCATTCTCCTATCGGCTGAGCTGCACCGCCGAAATAACCGTCCAGGAACTCATCAATAGCTCTCCTGGCACCATAATCCGGATTCCAAAGCAGTTTGGCCAGCACATAGGCACGCAGTTCATTCATTTCTCCGCCGCCGCCAAAAGAAAAATTCCCCTGTTCAAGCACGCCTTTGACGCCGTACCTGTGAAAGAGCTTGATATTGGCTTCCAGAACATTGAGGTTGGGAAAAGGCAGAAGGTAATGAGAAAAGTTGGTTACGTAATCCCATATATAAAGCCGGTCTGTAATGGCTGACCATTCCTTTAAATCCCTTAAGAATAAGTTGTCTCCATTATGCTCACCGCATTCTTCCAATGGATGAGAAAAACAGCATTCAATTGTACACAGCCTCACAATTACGTTCCTGCGGGGACGTACACTTCGAGGTGCTTTTCGTGTATACCTGTAGGCAAAAGTATGTATGAGCTTATCCGGATATCGTTTCTCAACCTCTTCGGCTATTTGGTTTACAAAATTAATCACAGTACCGGACTGGCTGCCCTCAGCTTCATCTATTGCTTTGCAGTTATCGCACTGACAGTAATTGCCCCAGTCATTCTGACCTACAGAAAAGACAGTGCACTCAGGGTTTTCGCGGATCCATTCCAGAACCTTTTCCGTACATATCCTGACCACATCGGGATTGGTAAGGCAAAACTGTGAACGCTCGCGCACCCGTTTCCCGTTTACCATTGAAAAATATTCAGGATGTTCATCAAAATAGTCTTTTTCATTGATCAGCTGATAAAAAGAATGATGGAAATTATACCATCTCATATGACCGCCGTAATCGGACGGAATAAAGCTTTTATTGGAATTCATACGGTTGCGCAGGCACCATGCAGGATCAAATGCATCCCGCATATACGGCTCACGATATTCAAATGCGGGCTTTTGCCTTTCTGATATTGCCGGCAGTTCAATGATTTCTCGCTTGGGTATACGGCTAACCCTGGAAGAAAACCATTTACAGCCCAGATAATCTTCCAGTAAAGTAAAAACACCGTAAACAACACCTCGAGGCAGGCCTCCTGATATGAATAATTGGTTGTTATCTTTTGTTTGCAAACAAAACTCTTCAGGCCCCAGATTTTGATCTTCGAATAATATAATGGAATTTTCCCAAACTCTGTTCTCGTCCTCTGCAGTTGCTTCTATTACAGGAATCCTGCAGCTCCCTATCTCAAACAAAAAGTGCTGTAATTGTGAAGCTGCGTAACGCACCTGCCTGCCGGCCTTATTAGCAATCACTATTTGGCATTTGCTTCGTCCGTTTTCTGATATTAACAACTCTACCCCTCCCATCATTCTGTTAAAGAAAAACTAATGGATTCAGGTGAATATTTCAGAACTTGAGTCAATTAAAATAATTATAAGGAGTCAAATCTTTTACACGAATTGTAAATTGCAGAGACTGATCAAGACCATGAATTTCCTTAAAATAAACTAAATATAGTTTACTATAGTTTTTGGATCTTTTCTACAGAAAGCAAACATTGTTTTCTTGATTTTGACAAATTATTTCTATATAATTGTGAACAGATTATATTCGGCTCTGAGGAGGCTTAAACATGTCTATTATTAAAAAATCCAGCAAACTGGACAATGTTCTTTATGATATCCGAGGCCCCGTAATGGATGAAGCCATCCGCATGGAAGAGGAAGGCTACAAAATAATTAAGTTGAATATAGGCAACCCGGCGCCTTTCGGCTTTGAAGCGCCGGATGAAATTATACATGATGTAATATACAATATCCGAAATGCACAAGGCTATACAGATTCAAAAGGCATATTCCCGGCCAGAAAAGCCATAATGCAGTATTGCCAGCAAAAAAATATCGAAGATGTTACCGTTAATGATATTTATCTGGGAAACGGTGTCAGCGAGTTAATTATGATGTCCATGCAGGCTCTGCTGGATCATGGTGACGAAATACTTGTACCGGCACCGGATTATCCCCTTTGGACCGCCTCCATAAATTTGGCCGGCGGTACCCCGGTTCATTATCTCTGTGACGAGAAGTCTGACTGGTATCCGGATATTGATGACATGAAGAGAAAAATTACCCCCAATACAAAGGGTATTGTGATTATAAACCCGAACAATCCAACCGGTGCTGTTTATCCCAAATCCGTATTAATGGACATAGTCAAGCTGGCTGAGGAACATGATCTAATCCTTTTTTCTGATGAAATCTACGATAAGATCCTTTATGATGATGAAAAACACTATTCCGCGGCTTCTCTTACCAAAGGTGTTCTGTGTGTAACCTTTAACGGCTTGTCCAAGTCTCACCGCATTGCCGGTTTCAGAGCAGGCTGGATGGTCTTAAGCGGCAAGAAATCAGATGCCAAAGACTATATTGAAGGACTTACCATGCTGGCCTCTATGCGGCTCTGCAGTAATGCTCTGGCTCAGTACACCATACAAACCGCATTAGGAGGATACCAGAGTATCAATGAATATATTGTGCCCGGAGGCAGGCTCAGGCAGCAGCGTGATCTAACCTACGAAATGTTAAACGACATTCCGGGAATTTCGTGCATTAAACCAAAGGGCGCTTTTTATGCCTTTCCTAAGATTGATGTAAAGAAATTTAACATTGAAGATGACATGATGTTTGTAAGGGATCTTTTGGTGGAAAAAAAGGTGTTGTTGGTTCAGGGTACAGGTTTTAACTGGCCCAATCCGGATCATTTCCGTTTGGTCTTCCTGCCTCCAAAAGAAGAATTGAAAAAGGCCATTCAGCTTATTGCTTCTTTCCTCTCCGAATATGACCAAAAGGCTTATAACAAAATGCGATAAAATATAAAAAAACCCTTGGGCATGATTACATACCCAGGGGTTTTTTAATACATGGTTGGAGCAGGTTCCTTGTCCGCCTCTTCCTGCATAACCTCACTTTTCACCAGATTGTTGATCCACTTCCTGGAACGGAAGCGTCTTAACCCAAGGGCAGCCTTAAATACTTCTTCCATCCCTACCAGCAGATAAACCCAGTAAACAGGAAGGCGGAGGTACAGTGCCCCGAACATGGCCAGGGGAATACTGATAAACCAGACTCCTATGGTATCTAGGAATAAGGAGTATTTTGTATCCCCGCCGCTTCTGAGCACGCCCACTATATTAATCAGGTTGAATATTCGAATAGGCATGAGAATACTGAATATCATAAGTATTCTTACAGAGTTTTGGTGAACATCAGCTGTTACCTTATAAAAGCTTACAAAGAAATCACTTGTCAGCATTAATAAGCTTCCCATGAAAACAGCAAAAACCGGGCCTAAAGTGAGCAGCCGTTTGGCATATAAATAGGCCTTGTCCTCGTCCCCTCCGCCGATCCGATTACCTATTATAATTCCGGACGCATTGCTCATGGCCTGGAAGAGTACCATTGCCAGGTTTATAACAGAGCCTGATATATTTACCGCTGCTACTGCATTGGTGCCTATACGGCCGTATATTACAGAGTATATTGATACTCCCAGGGACCAGATGGATTCATTGAGAATAACCGGGGTTGCAGTACGAAAGAAACGGGCAACGAAGTTTCGGGACAAATCGAACAATTCCCTGATGCGGGCTGCCGGCACATACTTGCCGGCATATACGAAAATTACCATAAGCGCCATCTCAAGCACCCTGGCAATCAAGGTTGCAAGAGCCGCACCTTCTACTCCCATGGCAGGGAAGCCCAGTTTCCCAAAAATCATTATATAATTTAAAACAGCATTGGTGATAAGGGCCACAATGCTCATTACCATGGGCAGCCTGGGTTGTTCTGTGCTTCTTAATACGGAAGCATAAGAAAAGCTGATGGCTGTAACGATGTAGCTCCATCCTATAATGCGCAGGTATCTGACTCCTGCATCAATAACGGCCGGATCCTTGGAGTAAATCCTCATTACCTGCGCAGGGAAAAACAAGGCCGGAATCATAAAAAGCACTGACACGATACCGGACGAAATCAGACTCAGGCCCAATACCCTTCTTATATTTTTTACATCTCTTACACCCCAATACTGGGCTGTAAAAATGGATGAGCCGCTGTTGACCCCAAACAGCATAAGAGCAAACAAAAAAAACAGCTGATTGGCCTGACCAACCGCTGCTATTTCAGTTTCCCCCAGTTGCCCGATCATGATGGTGTCAACCATATTGACGGTGGATGCTACAAAATTCTGTGCCGCGATTGGTATGGCCAATATCAGTAAGGTTCTATAAAATTTTCTATCCTGAAACAAGTATTTCAGCATGATAAATATCCCTCTATGATTTTCAAATATTTTAAAATGCAAAGTCTATTATATATGCCCTGAGAGAATAATACAACTGTATTTTCTCTATAGGAAACTTTGGCAATTTCCGATTTATTACTTGCATCATACAGGATTTTATCATGCTAGATTATTAGATATTATTTATTTCAGCTCAAACAAGGCTTCCACTTCTACGGGTATATTGCCGGGCAGAGCATTTGTACCCACTGCTGAACGGGAAGGAATTCCAACTTCCTCTCCAAATACGTCGATCAGTACCTGGCTGGCACCGTTTGCTACCTGCGGCTGCTGGTAGAAATCATCCGCCGATGCAACAAAAACCAGAATCTTTGCCACATTTTTCACCCTGTTCAAGTCCCCTATATGTTTTTCCAAAACAGCCAGCACATTCAGCATAGCGTTTCGAGCACAATTATATCCCTGCTCCAGTGTTAAGTCAGCGCCCAGCTTTCCGAGAGGAGTCTGCCCTTCGACAGCGGGTCCGCAGCCTGATATATAAACCAGGTTAGGCCCAAACTCCTTTGCCTGCGCGTAAAGTCCTGCTTTAGCGGGCGGCTCCGGCAGGGTGATACCTAAATCCTTCATTCTTGCATAAACGTCCATTTTTACCTTCCTTTCTCATTAAGGATATAATAGATTTAAATTATTACCGGTGATATGTCACTATGTTTATATATCACTATGATTATTTGTGACAATCATTCGCCGGTTACTTTAATTGCGCCTCCCTTATATGCCCGGGTCGGTCTTCCCTCATTCCAGGCAAGCCTTCCGTCCAGGAAGGTCATATCAAGCCCTTCAGCTTTCTGCCTCGGCCTTTTCCAGGTGGCCATATCCTTAAAGACCTGAGGATCAAATATATTTATATCGGCATAACTGCCAAGGGCTATTTCGCCCCTGCCCTTTATTCCAAAGGTTTCTGCCGGCATTTTCGTCATCTTCCTGATTACCGTCTCCAGAGGCAGAATTCTCCTGTTTATTGCATAATCACGGATAGCTTTGGGAAAAGCGCCGTACAATCTGGGATGAGGTGAGTCGGTATCATCATATAAGGCATCGGAAATGATTTTGGAATAGGGCAGTTTTGCAATGGTATCAACATCTTCCTGACTCATGCTCATCTGAATAACGCCTACTTTCCCTTCTTCTGACACCAGAAGTTCACGCATGACATCCGCCGGATCATCAATACCGTTGTCATCAGCTATTTCCTGCAGGGACATTCCCATGTATTCCTTGTTGGCCGGTTGATTCAGGGAGCTTATAATAATCCTGTCCCAGCCAATGTTTAATACCATATTGTCCCACCCGTCATGATCCTGATAGATTTCTTTTTTAAATCTGTCAAAACCTCTTTGGGAAGATAATTCATCAAGGGTATCCTTTACATTGGATTTTACCATATCAGGCGGAAGCATGCTCATTAATGTGGTAGCTCCTCCTGTATAGGGGTAAAAATCTACTGTTACCTCTTGTCCTGCTGCCCTGGCGTCTTCAATCTTTTCGATGGCTTTGTGAATGGCCTTATTCCAATTCTTAAGTCCAACAGACTTAAAGTGGCTGATATTTACAGGCATAGCGGCTTCCCGCCCTATTTGTATTGCCTCTTCTGTGGAAGAAACCAGACTGTCGCCTTCCCCCCTCATGTGGCAGGTGAGAATGCGGTTATATTTTGCTGCCTCCTTAGCCAGTTCCACCAGTTCCCGCCTGGATGAATAACACTCAGGGATATACATGATGCCCATGGAAATCCCAAAAGCACCTGCTTCCATAGCCTCTCTTATATAAGCCTTGGCCTTTTCCATCTCTTCAGGAGTATAAGGCCCTTTTTCATATCCCTTCACGGCCGTTCTCACAGAACCGGTTCCCAACATTGTCCCGGTATGAATTAAGGGATCAGCCTTCTCAAGTGCAGTGTAATAGGACTGGTAGTCAGAAAACCGGGTGCCTTTGGGAGCACTTCCTACAACAGGGGAAATATATGCCATCATTTGCTCTCCGTAAGCTTTAGTATAGGGATAAGGAGTCAGGCCGCAGTTTCCTCCCAAAGCAGTGGTAATACCCTGGGCAAGTTCCAATCTTCCGAAATCAGGATCAAAAACAGCCGCCAGATCCAAATGGCGGTGTATATCTATGAAACCGGGGGCTACAGCTTTCTGATCCGCATCTATAACAATATCCGCATCAAAGGATGCAATTTTCTCTTTGACAGCTTCTCTGGAAAGGGCTGTATCAATTTTTTCTATAAGGGCTATCCGGTCATCCTTTATCAGTAAATTGCCAAAATACGGCTTGCTGCCTGTTCCATCTATGATCTTTCCGTTCAGTATCAGTACCTTCATTTAATATCCAGCCTCTTTTCTCTGCTGTATTCTTTACTATATATAATTATCATTCAATACCATTTTCTAAATCAGGCTGCTTTTCGTCAAATACAGATAACAAAAACAAACAATGCATACTTATATAAATACCATATAGTGATGCTAAACCAGCATTCCCCTGGCATCCACCTTTTGCTCATACAAGGCGCCATTATCCAAAATATAAACCTGATTCTGCATATTAATTGCAGGACAAATATGTATGGGTATCAGTTTTATCTTTTGTCCTACTTTAAGTCCGGTATATCCTTTCCGGCTGGTAAGGATGCCGTGTTCTTCATTCATCCTTAAAAGCTGTAAGTCCTCATTGCCCTCTACAATGGCATAGGATGGATAATAATAGGGCGCTGTATTAAGGGGGATATCCATGGGAAAGGTTTTAGATCCGCCGTCAATCACCGCATAATCATCCCTGGGCGTGCTGACAACAGTGGCATAAAAGTGGGCGGCTATCTCGTCCAATTGAACCACGCCTTGCCTGTATAGCATATAATCATTGAAAATATATGTACCCGGACGGATTTCGTTTACCAAACCGGTTTGCGCAACTTGTTTGCCTGTAGGGGTCGAGCCTGCGCTGATATCCTTAATTGGAACACCGGCTGCCCTTATCTCCTCAGCAATTTCACTCAACAGCTGCCCTTCTTCCCGACCGGCTAGCTCAGGATCCGTGGCAGGCTTACCTTTATAGATCAAGCTTTTGAAAGTAAAAATGCCGGTTAAATTCAGATTGGACAGTCCGTGAATTTTTTTCGCCAAAGCAGCAGCTTCCTCCTTTATTACACCGGTACGCTTAGCCCCGGTATCAACTTCCAGGCGGACTTCAAAAGTCACACCTGCATTTTCTGCTGCCCGGTTAAGGGCCAAGGCCCCTTCAAAGCTGTCTACAGCTATGATCAGCCTCTTTACTTTTTCAGCCAGTTTAACCGCCCTTTTAAGCCGGAAATCCCCTACCAAAGGATAGGCAAGAAAGATATCATCCATTCCTCCTTCTGCCATTACCTCTGCTTCTGATATTTTGGCGCAGGTAATGCCTGCGGCACCGTATTCCAACTGCAGCTTTGCCAGAGATATCATCTTATGGGTTTTAATATGGGGCCTTAATTTACACTTACACTGATCCGCAAACGCCTGCATTTTACGTAAGTTGTTTTTTGCCTTTTCCAAATCAATAACTATGCAGGGGGTCTCAATCTGTTCAAGGAAAGACTTATTCATATGGCCGCCTCCTTAGCGTTTAGATATTTATAGATTTAATCCGCGATTGATATGCAGAAGGTACAAAATCTTCTCTTTTACAGGTCTGCCTGTAATCTGCTCCAAAGCCAGTGCATAAAGGTCCATCTGGGTTCGGTAGCGCTCTATTACCTGGCTCAGCTTTTCTTCAGAATCTATATAATCAGTTTTATAGTCAACCAGTACCCATTTGCCTTCTTCTTCAAAAATACAATCCATAACCCCTTGTATCAGAAGGGTATCCTCGCCGGAGGGCAGGCCTTCAAACATCTCATCGGCCCTGATGCTTAAGTTAAAAGGAACCTCCCGGCGTACATCTTCAGCCCTGCGTATGCGCTTGCCGATATCACTCTTCAGAAATCCCAGGATCTTTCCAAGATCGGCAGCTTCAGCCTCATCTTTTGTCAACAGTTCCCTGTCTGTCATTTCTTTTATCTGAATTAATATATCCTCTTCATTATCGGCTCTTTTAAGATCCATGTGCTGAAGAATAAAATGTATGATAGTGCCTTTCTCTGCAGCTGTAAACCTTTTGCTGCCCTCCAGGAATCTTGGGCGTGAAACCAGGGATGCGGAGTAAGCAGAAATATGGTTTGGAGTAAAACCGGCAGATTTGCCGAAGAAATCATCTTCCCGGGAAATCATGGAGGGGGCCGGTTCTTCGGCTTCTTTTAAGAAAGACACCCCTCTTAATCCCTGAAGCTTGCTGATCTCGGTAACTGTCATCTTGGAGGGAATATTGCTTGCATAACTGTAAGGGTACTTCCATGAAAAACGTCCTTCTATTATGCCGCGGAGCCTTTCAACTTCCAACTCAGCCTTATCCTCTTTTTCTTTCTTGTCTGCTACTCCAGCATAGTCATAAACTGTACTTTCTTCATCCACCTCATGTACCTTTTGATCTTGGCCTTTGCTCACCTTTTCTTCGGATAAACGGCGGATATGATCCTCAGGGTTTTTAAGCCAATCTATGAATTCGCGCTGATCGCATGCCTGTTCCCTCATATATGCTGCAGCATCTTCCCTTTTATGTATCATTACCTTCCAACTGGAATCATGGAGCCAAAAGTCCTGAGTAAACTCCTCATTCGACAGGGCTCTTAAAGTATCGCAGTCAGGATGCCGCATCAAGACCGGCCCTATCCAGTCCAGATAATTCTTTGCACCTGAAAGGGAATATGGACTAACGGGCTTTGTCCATTTTACAGCGGTTTTCCTCAGGTCCCGGGCAGAGCCTAAAAGAATCAAACGTTCCCTGGCACGGGTAAGGGCAACATAGAGAATCCGCATCTCTTCCGACAGGCTTTCCATCCGCATGACATGCTTCATGGAGATTTTTGCAAGGGTATCGCAGGTTTGCCTGGTTTCTGGGTTAACGTACCTGGGCCCCAAACCCAAATCTTTATGGAAAAGAACAGATCTCCTGATATCTGAGAGGTTAAACTTCTTCCCCAAGCCTGCCAGTATAACAACCGGAAATTCCAATCCCTTGCTTTTGTGAACACTCATGATGCGCAGAACATTTTCCTTCTCTCCCAGGGTTTTGGCCGCTCCCATATCTCCGTTGCTTCTCTGCAGCCTGTCGATAAAACGGATAAATTGAAAGAGCCCTTGTACGGAAGTCTGCTGGAACTGCCTGGCCCGCTCCAGGAGAATCCGCAGGTTGGCCTGCCTCTGGAAGCCTCCGGGCATTGCTCCGACATAATCAAGGTAGCCGGATTCCGTATACAATTTCCAGATAAAGTCCTCCATAGGCAGGTACCTGACTGCCTCCTGCCATTTTCTTATTTTTTCATAGAACCCTTTTAACCTAAGCGCCAGTTCATCGTCCTTTTTATCAGCGTATTCCATTGCTGCCTGATAAAAGGCCCTGGATGTGCCGGCGGTTCTGATGCGGATCATATCATCGGCATCAAACCCGCCTATGGGAGAGCGCATAACCGTAAGGAGGGGTATATCCTGAAATTTATTGTCAATGATTTTTAAAAGAGAAATGATTGTCTTCACTTCCTGGGCTTCAAAATAGCCGGTATTGCTGTCCACATATACCGGAATGCCCCTGGCAGTAAATACATCCTGGAAGACAGAAGCCCAATTCTTGGTCGTCCTCAGCAGCAGGACAATATCCCTGTACTCCAGCTCCCGATATCCTCCCTGCCGGAAATCCCGGCTTTCAGAGTCACTTCCGGGTGTTTTCATCTTTGGGTCATATATTTTGGTTCCAATTAACTGCTGTACCAGATCTGCCGCTATGGAAGCTTCTACCTCTATATCACTGAGATCGATTAATTCTTCTGTTTCTTCCATCTCCGAGTCTTCATCATCTTCGGTTTCCCGGGAATCGTTAAAGCTTGCGTCCCCAATTCCCATTTCTTCATTCTTTTCTATCAGGTGCAGCTCAATTGCATCATAGGCTTCATCCTCTGCCTCCGGCGGTTCCAGTCCGGGATACAAAGCGGCTTTTTCATCATATTCCATTTCTCCTAACTGGGCAGACATTATGTTCTCAAAGAGATAATTGACCCCGGATAATATATTAGGCCGGCTGCGGAAGTTGCGATTTAAATCAATCCGATAGTTTTCTGAGCCTGCTTTTGTGCTGTAAATTCCATATTTTTCAAGGAAAATAGATGGATCTGCCAGCCTGAATCGATAGATGCTCTGTTTCACATCCCCTACCATAAACATATTATTCCCTCTGGAAATATAACTGAGAATGGTTTCCTGTACCAAATTGCTGTCCTGATATTCATCAACGAAGATATAGTCATATTTCTCCTTGAGTTCTTCAGCCACGCTTTCATGCTGCAGAATTTCCAGAGCATAGTGCTCCTGATCATTATAATCGATTATGCCCTTTTCCTGTTTCTGCTTCTTATACTGCTTATCAAATTCTTTAACCAGGTCACAAAGATACTGCATATATGGATACAGTTCATTTAACTGTTTTATGTTTTGTTCAAGACCGCTTTTCAGAATTCCCCCGCCTAACCCCGCCAATGCCTTTTTGGCCCGTTCTCTCAAATCACGGACTTTTTTCTTTAAATTCTCATCAATACCGGCATCTTTCCTGCAGGTTTTCAGGCGGGAAAAGTTTATCTGTCCCCAAGCTGTTTGCAGAGCAGAAAGACCTTTCCTGGCGGCGGGCATTAAAACCCCGTTTATTTGCTGCAAGTCATCCAGGATGTTTTCCCGATAAGGCTCAGGGCCAAAGGGTTTTTCACAAAGGATTAAAGCTTCGCTTAGTAAATCAACTATCCCCTGAATTTCAATAATAACGGAAGATAAAAGAGTCTTAACCCATGGACTGTCATCCAGCTTATCCATTTCCAGGGCAAAGTTTTGAACCTGATCCTCCAGCCAGGCTTGAGGAAATGGTTTGCTTTGAGTAAAACTATGTAAATTTAAAACTAACTCCTGCAGGGCTGCATCCTGCCTGTTGTCACTGAACCTTTCTACCAGTCCAAGGAAATTCGGATTTCCCTTTTCATACTCCGATTCCAAAACCTCTTCCATCACTTCCAGCTTTAATAGATGGCATTCTGTTTCATCCCCGATACGAAAACCGGGATCCAGGTTGATGACATGGAAATATTTTCGAATAACCTGCATGCAGAAAGAGTGGATAGTGCTGATGGAAGCCTTGGGCAGCAAATTGAGCTGACGCCTTAAATGAGCGCTGTCTTCACCAATATCTTCATCAATAGCCTTTAAAAGCGCAGCACCAATTCTCTCCCGCATTTCCCCTGCTGCCGCATTGGTAAATGTTACTACCAGCAGTCTGTCTATGTCCACGCCGTCCTTTAATAAAAGCTGAGTAATCCTTTCCACCAATACTGCAGTTTTTCCTGAACCGGCGGCAGCGGCAACCAATAGATTACAGCCCCTGGCATCAATTGCTGCCTGTTGCTCCTTCGTCCAATTGGGCATCAGTTTTCCTCCCTTCGCAGGCGTATACGCTCTATGACTTCCTCGGTTTTCAAACTGGGTATCAGGCGGTATCTGTTATTTTCCAGCTGCAGATCAAACTGGCATATGCCGTCATAAGGGCAATACCTGCAAGCAGTCTCGTCACCTTTTTTAGTCGGAGATATATTAATATTTCCATTCAGCATCTCCGCACCCAGCTCCCTGATAAACTCTTTTATGTGCTTAATAAGCCATATAAAATCCTCTTCCTCCAGAACCGAGGAATTAGCATAGATGGAATCGTTCTTGTCAGAAACACCTACGGGAAGCACTTCCGAATAACCGCTGATTTTATTGTCCATGGAACGTATCAGATTTACGTCTTTCAGGACCAGGCCCTTAAGCTTGAGCTTTTTGCGGATTTCCTTCTCAATGGCTTCCCCCACGCTTTCCTTAGTGTTTATAAGGGGATCATCGATACGAAAATAGAATATTCCCCCCGGCCTGGCCTTGCCGTCGATCCTTCGCTGTTCCTGTTCCAACATAGCTTCCAGATATACCAGCAGCTGCAGCTTCAGTCCAAACCAGGCATCAGACAAATCAAAGCTTTCAGCACCTGATTTATAGTCGATAACATTTATGAATAAATCATTTTCCCTTTCATAGATATCACATCTGTCAATCCGGCCTTCCAGCAGCATCTTTTCTCCGTCAGCCAGTTCAATTTCAATAGGCGGATAGGTGCCCTTCAGACCAAAGCTGATCTCATGGCCGACGGGGTTAAACTTGCTCCGCCGAATGTGGTCCGTCAACAGCCAGACAGCTCGTTTTCCAATCCGCTTAAGCCTTTTGGAAAGATATTGATAACGGTGAGTGCTCTGTAAAATACCATGATTGTACTCGGGAAGAATCTCATCCATTACATCATCCAGCATGGATTCGCATTCATGGTCTTTAAGCTCACGCCAATCAAGCCCCTGTACAGCAATTCTTGCTGTAAACTTCTCAATTGAAAGATGGAATAACTCACCCAGGTCCGGTGCCGCTACAGTATATTCCTTCCTTTCAGCGGGTCTAAGGCCGTATCGTACAAAGTGGGCAAAGGGGCACTTCACATATTGCTCAAGCCTGGAAACGCTGGCTTTTACCGGCAAAGAATACAGGGCTACTGCCTTCTCTCTGCCGAGACTGGGTTCCTGATTCTGATGAAAAAGCCCCTCCGTCAGCATGCCTATTCTATGAGCCCACTCTTCATCAGGATGCCTTTTATACCAGTCGTAAACCAGCCACCAGAGTAAAGAGTCTTCCTTTCCGTCAGCAGCATTCCGCATATGGGCTGTCATATATTTATAAGCGGCCTTTGGAGTGGAAACCATCTCCAGATGTTCCTGTTCATCTGCCAGTAAATCACTGGAGAAATTAAGCCGCGGAAACAATCGTTTTAACCGGTCTATCAAGATGGAAGGACGAAGGGTCTCTCCCTTTGAATCAGCAAGAGCATAACTAATCCACAAAAAATCTGACGGCTTGCTGAAGGCAGTATAAATACCAAATTTCTCATCTGCAGCCAGAAGCTCAGTATAGCCNNCCCAGATCCAGGCCTTCACTTTGCAGCAAATCCCGCTCTTCGGCAGACAGCAGCCTGTCATCCTGGTTACCGGCCGGCAGAATACCGTCATTGCAGCCTACTACGAACAATGCTTTTACATCCTGACTCTTTGACCGCTGGATGCTCCCTATCAGCACCTGATCCAGGGTGGTGGGAATAATGCCGGCCTTAAGAGAAGCAAATCCTGACTCCAGAATACGGCAGAATTCATCTATACCGGCTTTCTGATCCCCCAAAATTTCTGCCAGTTGATCAAAGGTTTCCATAACAATGTTCCAGATTTGGGCGTTTTCATTCATCTGCTCCCAAAGGCCTTCCTGCCTTAGTTTTTCAATCCATTCCTCCAGCTGCTCCTGCAGCTTTATGTCTTCCAGGTAAAAATAAAGAGCAGTGACCATCTCCCGAATATTATTGCTTGTTTTAAGGGCTTCCTCCAGTTTAGTTAAGGGATCCATTATCAGTTTTCTGCAGTCATTCAGTACTTCCAGGGGATAGTCCTTCTCTCCCAGATGAAAGGGTTGCTTCCACTTCTTGCCCTTAATGCCGTACTCCAGGCAGTAGTTTTCCAACAGCTCAGTCTGATCTCTGGACAGCCCGCAAAAGCCGGTTTTCAACAGTTTAAAAACTTCCTCATACCGGTAACCCCTTCCCGTTACTCTCAGGCAGCTTAATACCAGATCTACAATCGGGTTTTGTATAACCGGTCTTTTTTCATCCAGAAAAAAAGGTATTCCATACTGGGTGAAAACGCGTTTAATAAGGCTGCCATAAACCGAAAGGTCACCGGATACCACGGTCATTTCCCTGTAACGCCAGCCCCTGGTTCGTGAAAGAGACAATATCCGCCCTGCCAGCCTCTCTATTTCCGATTCCGGGTTGCCGGCAGCAAATCCTTCTATGTGTATAACCTCTTCAGAATATTCCTGGTATGGATATTGATAAAGCTGCCTTTCCAGATGTGCCAGTTCCGGTACCCTGTGTAAATCTGCAGCGTTTTCCTTAGTTTCGTTGACATGACCTTCTTGAGGAAAATAAACAAACTCTTCATGAATCTTGTATTCTTTTGCTATTCTTCTTACTTTTTGAAGTGAAAGGGCATGGACTCTAAAAACATCCTGATCCCTGCTTTTCCCACGAGCATCCATGGTAAAAGTAATGGTCAGCTCACGGGCGGTCAGTGCCAGCTTCTCCAGGACCCTTACGGACTGAGGAGGAAAGTAGTCAAAACCGTCAAGCCAGATTCTGGCTCCATTTAATCCCTGATATTGTTCTATCCTGTCCACCAAAGCATTTATGGCATCTTCGGAATCCATGTATCGTTCTTCAAGATACTGCTGAAAAGCTTCATATATAAGAGCTGTATCCATTAATTTGCCCGAAAGCAGGGGTGAAGCCTGAAATTTTTCCGCCATACGGCGCAGCTGATCCGGTGTAATATCATGTTTTTTTAAGTCTGAGAGGAGTTGATTGGTTTTTTCTATAAAACCGCTTTGTCTGGATACCGACTTGTATACAGTTAAATGATCATTAAGCTTATCCAGCAAACGTCGTAAAATCATATGCCTTCCCTGTTCATTTATGTGGGTGCGGGTAAGGCC
>LSQX01097592.1_pt1 | contig 16185 bp, 21 predicted proteins | sample 654561 | NCBI WGS metagenome assembly LSQX01 (sample SAMN04489861, study PRJNA283612) | anaerobic digester metagenome | isolation source: 4 biogas reactors fed with cattle manure at either 37C or 55C with and... | place: Denmark: Kongens Lyngby | collected 2014 | reverse complement strand
CCCTCAGATATGTTTAACCACTGCCCTCAGAGCATAGGACTTGTGGAGCATCCTATGGTGACTATATATTCCCATATAACGGAGCCCGATAGGGTTAATACCCCCCTGGCTGAGGCTAATCAACTGAGCTTGTTAATCACAAGCTCCACCCTCTATAGGGTGGGGTAGTTGACATTACTTCTTACAATATATCTTAGTATTACGCCACTATCATATTTAATTTTTCTATTGCCTGATAAATCAACATAGCTGCTTCGGCTCGTGTAGCATATTCCTTAGGTTTAATTCGTTTTGTATCCAATCTATTATACCTTTGCTTTCTAGTGCTAGCTACCGCGTTTGAATTACAACCAACCAAAGCTATGCATATAACACTTATTATCGCTAGTGTTATTATAATTGCTCTAAGTACTTTTTCTTCATAACCGCCCTCTGCTATAATATAGACTATGGTGCCGGTGGAGGGATTCGAACCCTCACTTTACAGGTTCTAAGCCTGCCGCATCTGCCAATTGTGCTACACCGGCATGTATTCATATAAACTTATAATTTGACCTCGCCACATGGCGAGGTCTTTTCTAACATCGGTTTAATCCACCCCACCGAAAAGGGAGTTGTACATCAACTCACTGGAACGGTTTTACCTCCCACCGCCAAGTAATTACTATCTACCCGCTTCTACAAGCAGTTTTATTGCTGTCATAGACTCTCCCTGCACTTCCACGTCAACGAATGAAGGGATGCATCTCAAACTTATTCCCTGGGGTGCTACAAATCCTCTTGCGATTGCTATAGCCTTAATAGCCTGATTAACGGCGCCTGCTCCGATTGCTTGTATCTCTACTACTCCGTGCTGCTTTACTACGTTAGCTAACATCCCCGCAATTGAATTAGGATTAGATTTTGAAGATACTCTTATCATCTCCATGGGTATCATTCCTTCCTACCATACTAACTTATTAGCTTTGCACTACACCCCAATAAACCTTAAGATGTACTGCAAAGCTAGTAGAAACATTGCAAGTAGAACCATATCTCGCTTTCGCGATAGCACGTTCACTCGCCGACCAGCCCTGTAGTTACTGGATTTTAACGGCAGGCTACTTCGGTACTCAAAGTCATAGCACAGATAACATACGTGAACTACCGCCACTTATAGAAGTGGCAGCTTCGTGGTCAAGGTAGCTTCTGCTACCAGATTACCCACGCTCAAAGGGCTGTTCCATCCCCGAATTGCAGTACGCAATTCATCTCCCACCTATAGATGATGGGAGAATTCTTGCTATGTTTTAGTTAAACCCTAACTCTCCGCCGCCACGCGCCATATAAATCACTTTCTTCTCTACCCTACGCGAGCCCTTCAGTCTGCACGCTACCCAGCCATAGTCTGTGAACTAACCCTCACATGTGTTATTGCCACATGCCCTCTTGAGTTAGTTTTACCTTACACGCACAGCTTACTGCGCTACGCTACTTTCAAGAAGACGTCCTGCAATACCATATAAGGTAAAGCAGTCTATACACCTTACATGGGACTATTTAGAGTTGGGCGTCGATACCGCTCGGTACAACACGTCTATGCTAAGACTTGTTTTCCCTTAACACCAAACTTTCAGCCCCTTGCAATATTTCTACAGCTTTTGCGTAAGATGTGAGCGTTAACTAATGTGTAGTTATGTTCTCAATGTTCAAAATTTATGTTTAAAAACATCTAGGCCTTGCCATTCGACACATTTTTACTCTTATCACTTTAGTCCTTTATATACCTAGCTGTTGTACCCTTTTATGAAAGCCAGAAAGAGACATTCCAAGATATTCAGCCGCTTCTTTAAGCGTACCGAACGTATTAGCTGCTTCTATAATTTCTTCATCTGTCCAAATTGAATGTGTACTCATTCAATCACCTTAACTTAATCTATATAGTCTTTAAAGGTTATTTTTGAAGTGGTGCCAGGCACCGGATTCGAACCGGTAAGGCTATGTAGCCGTCAGATTTTAAGTCTGATGTGTTTGCCATGTTTCACCAGCCTGGCATATGTATTATACCCTTATTAGGGTGGAGGCTTTAAGGTTCACCCGCTCCCGCGGTCATGTTGTCAGCCTCCTGCTCTTTAGATTACCACGTCGAGTCATCATTAAGGGAACTCGATTGCGCCGTACTAAAGAGCTCCAGAAAGGAGGTGTCTATGCAGTTTGTACTGCAAGCAAATCCAGTACTCGTCCCTTGCTTTTTTCTCCGATCTAGGGATTTCGCCACCCCATAAGCCTCCTGACTCCATCTCCCTGTACGACTTCTACATCAGGTATGAAGTGACTCCATTCTCTGTAGCCTAAGGCACTAATGTCGATATCCCACTGATTTGGGATAGGCTGGCCCGCGCAATCTACAGTTTTCAAAGAACCGCACTAAGGATAGTGACATGTCTGGGTAGCCCTTTCACCAACGTACCTACCCTACAAACCCTGATAACTCACCACTGGGCTACCCAGACTTATAGAAGGATCACTTTCAATTATTTTCCCATTTCATTTTCCTTTTTATTTTCACTAATATATATATATTTCAACGTAGTTTTACAATTATAAATTTTTATAACTAGGCACAATTTCTGTGTCTCAAAAATCAAAATACTCGCAATTGTTATTATCTTGTATTAACTTTTGTATTAAGCCTATCGATAATAAAGTGCCTAATTTTTCTCCTTTATATGTTATATAAAATGATGCCTTAGCCTTACATTCTGGAACTTGTAATCCTTGAAATTTATACTTTACCGCATAATTATAGCTTATAGATATTATATGAAGGTCATAAAATGGATTTATCTCTTTTAGCTTCCATCGCAATAAATTTCTTAGCCTCTTCACCAGCTATTTGGCATGCAGTAAGAGGATCGTGCATTATACACAACATAGTCCTAGCAATACATTTAAAAGTTAATTTATTATATGTATAATTAATATTTAATATAACCCTGTTATGAACTCTGTACATACCTATACCTCCGCCTATAAACAAATAACCACAATGGTTGCGGTTATTTGTTATTACACGCCTCTAAACTTAAAATTGGAACTTCAGGTGCTCAGGCAGTTTAGCCTCGTCTCCGCCGTCGTGCAGTATAAAGAATACACATGCACTACTTGCTACAAGAGTAGCGACCATAGTCGTTATTGAAAGTATAGCCGCTACTATTGCCATATCTCTATATGGAATTCGTATATATTCTTGGGCGTATATTTCCAAACATTTAACTGGCTTTACTAACTTTGCATTTAGTCTTATTAATGTATTTCTAAGATCCTCTTTATTTAATGGCTTATGCAAATAATCAAAAGCACTTACTTTAAAAGCATTACCCATGTATTGGTTATGACCAGTGATAAATATAATTTTTATGCCTTTATCCATTTCATCTATTTTTTCTGCTATATCATTTAGCATATCTTCGAGTATATTGATTTCCTTTTCTTTATCTTCGAGTATTCCTATCTTTATAGCCTGCTTTCCCATAGGACTACCCTCGCTTTATCATAAAAATAGCATATACTGTGTATATGCTAAAATTTTTCACAGTATATAATTATAAATCTATCTATTTATCTCTTATTTGCCAGAACACGAATTTTTCATTATTGATTCCAACCCTTATTGGATATCGAGTAAACTCTATCCATTTGTTAAATATTTCCTTAGTATAGAGGTATTGAATATCTTGTAGAATTGCTTTCTTATCGAAGTTAACTGTTCCATAGAATTGAATATCTCTTAGCTTATCAGTTATATTACCTTCTGCTATGAAAATATTACCTCTTTTGTACATGTACCTTAAAGGCACTTTTTCTGTCGAAGCTTCTATTCTAAAATCGCCGTTTACTTTTAGTATAGCTACCGCATTATAATCTTGAATTTTATCATACTTTATTCCATCTGATATAATGAAGACAAAACCTTCTGATGCTAGTTGATTTAACTTATTTTCTAGTTGCTCATAATTATTAGTTGGTGTATCTTGCACTATAAATGGAAATTCGCTTTTACCTTCCCAGCCCTTCTCCCATTTTGTTACTCGGTCTGTCCTGATAGTAAACATCCCATAGTCTTTTGCAACTTTTAAAATTTCTTCAACTTTTTCACTTATAACAGTATTATGAATATTTAAGCCTTGATTTTTAATTTTTAAAATACTTGCTATTTTAGAATATCTGGAGTCGAACATTTCATACTCCTTTTATCATATTTCCTTAATACTTACTCCTTTATATATGCGAAAGTTGTCACATCTAAACTCTCCGTCAAACTCTTTCAGTTCTAACTTATTGCAACCTAGGCAATCTCTACATTTAACTCTCAATGGTAAATGTTGATATTCTCGCTCTTGCTCGTTCCTTTTTATATTGCTGCCTCTATATGAATTATTCATGACTCACCCAGAATTCCCATCAATAAAATCTTATGTCATATCCCTTATCTATACAGATTGTCATGAATGTTGCTATTGCATGTGCATACGCTCCTACCGCCCCACTAGAATTCTCCAATGCTTTGAATTTATCTCTTATCGGAGGAATATTTTTATTGTATAGCCACATCGAACCGCTAATAATATTGCTCTTTTCTATTGGGTATCCAGCCAACTCAAAAACTTTTCTTACTTCTTTTGTCATGTTGATTGCCGTATTTACTTTGTCTAAAAAGTTAACCCCTTTAAACTCCGTTGATTTGGCTATGTCGTAACCTCTCCCGAATTTTCTGCATGCATACATCTTCATTTATGTAATTGCCTCCTTATATTTATTTTTATAATCACCCCTTAATACATATTAGTTTAATTATATGAAATTTATTTATCATCTTTGCATAAGCTGTCAGTCTCCTGCAATATTTTGTTTATATAATTATCTATGGCCTGTTGTGGTATAGCTTCTATTACTGCTCCGTATAAATATCTATGCTTTGCATCTTTTGTTTCTTCCATTCTTACTATGGTTGCATATATACTGACTAATTGGTCTAGCAACACTTTAATATGAATTATATCGCCTATTTCATGCTTTTCATCAGATACAAAAGCTAACCCGAGTTTGCTTATATTCACTAGTAATTTCTTAATCTAGTTATAATTCTGCACCACAAATCGAAATTAGTATGCAAAATTTAATAATAAAAATACCACATAAAAGTGGTATTATTAATGATAATGTGTATTAATCCAAGCATTTAAGCTCTCGAATATGTAATTTCCTTAGTTCTGGATTGAAATTTGGATGATAATCCTCAGCCCTATCATCTTCACTCCATGCAAACCATAAGTCGTCTGTTACTTGAATTCCCCTATTCATATAAATTAATGTCATTATATCATATTTATCTAATCCCATAGATCTTAAAAACTCTGGACCTCTGTTAGGTGCTACCCGCCCTGTAAGAATTACCTCACACCTTTCTTGGTCCCAATACAAAGGATATAAAGGCCATGGAAATTTGGCTGGGTCGATAACCCACCCTTCCATTTTCCAATTATCAGAGATATTTATTTCTGCTACCGTATCATTACCATTTTTAACATATATTTTATTTAATTCAACTGGTCTATAAGTTATAAATCCTGTTTTTGGATTATGGTACACTTAAACCAACTCCTTTAACTTGTCTGATTGTCTACAGATAAACTTTGCCATCGCCTCTGCTCTTTCTGGGATTATTTGTTCATATCTATCTGAATTTTGTATTATATCTAGAACTACATTATAATTGATTTTGTCTAACTGTATAAAATTTGTAATTTTTGAATTACAAAGACATAGTGCGTATCTTAATGCTTCGTATACATGCTCTCCATTGCCCATTCTCCCAGAATAATTGCCCTTATTTAACCAATTTATTGCTGTGTCATCATCTCTCATTGAATATAAGGCTAATCCATTATCGTATAATTTATATAAATTTAAAGTGCCTTTTTTAGTTTGTGTAAAAGCTATATTTAATAAGTGTCTATCAATTTGACCAGTTAAGAAGTCAAAAGCTAATAATTGAATAGATTTATATAATATTTTAGATTTTTCTCCAAATAGTAATAGAGTAAGTTTTATATATTCTTCAGCCGACAACTCAATTGAATTATAAATCTCATTGGCATGTATTAATATTTTTTCTGATTTTATTTCAAATCTGGAAAATACACCTATCCCATACTCCGTTTTTCTGACTCTTGCATAAACACATGGTATTTGTAATAAATTAGCTAATCTATAGCATATTTCTTCAACTATATGGTCTTTACTACCAGAATTTAGTGGTAGCTTAAATATACCTTGTTCACCTTTCATTGTACATATAAACTTATTGTTGATGCCTTTATAATTTCTATTTTCTTGTATATTGTATAATTTATATATTTCCTTGTTTTGCATTTTGTCCTCCTGTTTAATTATAATAATTTACACCACTAAAATAATATCCTAAACTTATTCTATAATTATTTTCCCACTATTATTTTGATATACCTTTCTTTTCACTACTGTTTTAAAAGATAATAATGATGTTATAGTATACACGACCACTTCTTTTTGCTGAATTTTATCTTGTATAACAAATAGACTTGCTTCTGCCTTGCATTTTCCATATCTTAAATTAAATTTATAAATTGTATGAGGCGCATGAGTATCCCAACTCTTTATTGCTACATTCCTATATCGTTTAGCTATATCTTTATAAGCTGCAAGATAACAGTCTAATAAGGTGTCTCCACCAGAATATGTAAGTATAGCATATTTATTGCTTTTATCTATTCTATATTCTATGGATGTATAATCTAATTTTTTAATTGAAGTTAGTGCGCCCATTATTAGCCTCCACTTAGAATTATTCAATTGATATTTACAATTTTTAATGAAATTACTTTAATTAAAGCTATTCATTTATTTATATCTATAAATATTACGCCCATTTCCCTATTATATCTACTAAAAGTTAATTTGTAAGCCTGAAATTATAGATATTTGCATAAATAATAAAGCCCATTATAATTATAATGGGCTCTATTCTAATGCTTGAAAGAATTAAAATATCTAATATGACTATTATGGCTAATATTGCTATTATAGCTACCATTACTAATAGTTCCAATATAGTAAATCCTTTGCTTCTACACATACATTTTACCCCTCCCCCCTTTTTCATTTCGATTTATTTTATCAATTATCAGTATATCCACTAGGGTACAGAAATCTATAAAAATAAAAACTACATACGTAATGTATGTAGTTATGATATCATATCTAAATTTAAAAAGTTAGAAAAACTTTCTCAACTGTTTAAAAGGATCTATAGTTGTCCTATAATATATTCTATTATACATCGCTTTCTTAGGATTTGTTAACCAACCATATCCTCTTGGAGCTTTTAAACCTAAATTGTGCCTTACGTATCTCGCAACACTTGTTCTTGCTGCTATGCTTTTTCTTAAACTTGGTCTGCGAACTCTGAAAAGCATGTACCTCCCTCCTCATATCACATATTCTAATATAATATAAAATTCATGCTATATTACATGTATGACTCCAACAACCTTTTTAAATCTGTCGTATCAGAAGATGGTCTAAGCGTTACCATCGTTATATTATAGTCCTTGTCCTCGTCATATAAGCTGTTATCTTTAATGTTCTCTGGACAAAATACAAATACCTGCTTAACAGCTAGCTCATCCCTATCTACTCGTACTATACCTATCTTATAATCATTTAATTGCTCCATTACTGAAGGTCTGTCATAAGAACTTGCTTTCTTTTTATCCCAAACTCCCCTGGGGTCTTTATATTTAGCATCTATAACTATTGAATGTGTATAAGTACCACTTTTATAGATGTCTATTCGCATATCTGGTTTATTATGCTTCGTTCTTGACCAGACCCCGATACCTTCTTTAATTGCGTCACTACGTGCCTTAGGAATTTTAGCATTAAAATGCACTATCAAATACTCATTATCGTTTTTCTTCATTTGTATGCGTGTTTCATCATCTATTATATTGATTGTTCCTAATACATAGCTGATTTTAACTAAATCGTCTAAAGGCGTATATCCCATTTCCTTTAATACCTCAATCAATTTAATGAAACACCAATATTCATATAGCCTGTCTGTCGTTTTCCACTTAAGCACTATCTTAGCATCTTTTTGTAGATTAGCTTCTGTAATAAGACTTCTGTATAAACGATAGACGTAATTGTATCTTCTTTCTCTGGTTAGTATCATTGGTATCTCACGATTTCTTAATTCACTTATAGTACTAAACGTTTTATTCTGTAGTAATGATTTAAAATAGTTGATGTAGAATATACTATTGGCTTGAATCTCGATTAGTTTATCTAAGGTATATTGATACCTTTTAATCTTTGTCTCCACTTCATTATAAAATCGCATCTTTCTTATAGTCTCTCTATAATATGGTATAGTTTCACTAAGTTCTGTATTAGTATTATGCAACATTTGAATAAAATCATTTATCATATGTTTTACCCATTGGTTTGGAAGGATATTATGGTCAAGTACAGGAACAGGACAAAGCATCGTCCTGTTACCACTCCTAAGACGATGCTTTTGCCCCTGCTCTGACAAGAGCCAAGAAGATGATTTTGCATCCATATTATGAATCTTATGCTCAGACAATAGCTGATATTCTTTCTTAACTGTCGTTAATGGATTAGAAGCTATATCAGTCAGGTAGTATCTCAATTGATTAAAAGATGATTTTAAAGCACTGTACCTGTCAAGGTTTAATGGTACAATGTTTTTATCTTTAGCTAAAATAGTATGCACATTCGTAGTTGCGACTTCCTTAGCTAACCCATTTGATATAGCCTCTATCTCCGCACGAAGTTTATCTAAGTCATCCTGTTGAAGTCTTTTAGGCTCTACGTTTATATAAGAATAATATACTCTATCATCCGTATAAACCGCTATTTGGCATCTTCCAGGTACAAGAGGAAAATAAGTATTTCCATCTTGTATTGCGTACATTTTAAAGGGCTGATTGGCTCCGATAGTTGGCAATTCATCATTTCCTCTTGCCTTCATTAACATATCGAAGCCATCAACGTATAGTCTTGCAGTACTACCTTTAGGTGCCTTGAGTATCACTTCTACATAGCTATATTCCTTTATACTTACATTAGTATCTATATCCTCCTCCTCGGAGTCAGTGAAAAAATCTACACTACTCGATTCAACTCCACCACTATTACCTACATTAAATATTACGTTGAATGGAAGGTTATTACGATGTATAACCATGGCTCTGTAACTCCTTCTTCTTAGTATTAAGCATTTTCCTGCTTAATTCAAATTTGCTTATGCTACTATACCTATTGAATAACTCTTCCAACTTACTAGAATAGTTGCCTGTACCTATAAGTTCCTGAAGTTCTCCTATAGTTCCTCTGACTTTTGGCAATATTCTCTGCACTACCTGAAGATCAAGGGCGTATCCCCTATCAAAGAAACTTGTCAAAGCGAACACTGGTATATTCTTGATGTAACGGTCTATATAAGCTATTACCCTATATCCAATAGGTTTATTGATATATTCTGCCAGTAAACTGTTCATTTCGTCGAAGAATTTCAATTCTTTATCCTCAAGTTCTATAAATGGGTCTCTGTTAATCCACATATCGTATTGCTTCATTGAAATTTCATCTAATTTCTGCCTTGTATCTTTATGGAGCCATTCATCTTCCCACTTGTCCAGATTATTTTTCCAGCTTACAAAGGATAATACTCCCGTATGTATAAGATTTGCTCTGTCAAGTACTTTATCTGAAAATGCCTGCGTTGTTTCATCAGTATTAATTGTACCGATAAAGAAAACATTATCTCCCAAGGAGATTTCTGCTGGATATCTGGAACTATTATAAAGCGATGTTTCCCTATCCTTATTGTATAAAACTATTTTCCTATTTGTACCACTCATTTCCAAACGGCTTAGGAACTGACTGAAGTAATATTCAACCCTAGCCAAATTCATTTCATCAAAGCAGATGATGTATATCTTTTCAGGATTAAGCTCAGCTTCTCTAAGCGTATCGATTATACCACTTTCAGCTGGTCTATAAATATTATTAGCTACATCCATAAATCCTAAAACGTCACTATCATCGCTCCAATTCGGCTTAACCGATACCATTTTAAACTGACTGTCACTTAAACCAAGAGCTTCTTTATATATAGTTGCCAATTTAGTCTTACCGGTGCCTGATATTCCATTAAGAATGACCAAACCGCCTGTTTTCATAGCTGTATGGAAATTTATAAGTGTCCTATCGTCATAAAAGAGAAGGTTGTCTTTAGCCGTCTCCTGAAGCCTTTTTATAAATGATACTTCATCCTCAAAAGTTATACGTATTATAGTCTTTTTCTCATTAGTTTCAATTAGTGTATCTACAACTATATCTTTAACTTCCTTTGTCTCTGTATCGTCTGTTTTAGCAATAGCTTTTTCCACTACTTTATCATCTGTATTTATAGATGCTGATTTTAAGCTGTCTACTATTTCCTTTTCAATTGGAGTAAACAACTTAAATTCCTTGTCTCTACCTAACAACTGCTGACAACTATCTTCCATAAAGATGATTTTTTCATCCCAAACAAACGCTAATTTGTTTATGATTTTGTCAGATTCATCGGTAATGTCCCAAGCCAATCTCTTGACATCACTCCCCAACCACTTAAAAGTAACTGTCTGCAATTTTCCAAGTTCATTGCCTTCAAACTTTCCGTAAAGGTATCCATTATTATATACATAATTTATGCTGTCCAAATTAGGGAGTTCTTGTATTTCTATAAAGTTCATTGGGATCTGTCCGCCATTCAGAATCCTGCTCTGGAATTCAATATCGGACATATTGATGATTGGTATTATATTAAATTCCGACTTAAGATTTATTCCTTTTGGTTTATCTATCAACTTGATGCTGTCTTTCGCAATATTTAAATGTCCAGAATTAATTGATACCTTAAAAATTACCAACTTACTTTTCAAAAACTTCTTAAACTTTTCGGCTATTTCGTCAAGTGAATCTGACTTTGAATCCTTATGCTGAGCCCACTCTGCAACATTCGTCATGAAGCCATTAAAATAAATTGCATTAGTATCCCCTTTCCAAACATCATATACCGCCTTTGGAATAGGACTATGAGCTTTAATTCTAAACTGCACTTCATCTACCTTGTTTACAAAAACTGCTTCTGGCATTCCATAGTCTGCTTTCAACATTCCTATCATTGGAAAATTAACTTCTCTACCCATGTATGCTAGTTCTCCTTTCAGATAATATTTAATAAAGTTATTATTATTTCTTTCATAATATAAAAAAGCACCTATAAACGCTTATAGGTGCATTTTTAAAGCTATAAACTAGTGGATATTTGTTTACCCCATGTAGTTGCACAGAAGAGATTCTTTATTACAACTATAACTGATAAATCTCCTTAGTTAATCGCCATTATCTCTTGCACATAGCCATATCCGAATGTACTTCCATATCCTACGACTTTCATCTTCTCTGCCCCTTCAGGCACTACTAACTCGTACATTGCGTCTGCTCCATTGTATGCTTCGAACCATGTATTAGTCATATCCCTACTCTTGCAATAGGTTGGTATCTCTGCTCTTATTCAGGTGTTAACCTTCCATGCTTTCTTATCTGTTGATAATGTTTTCCACAATAACCACGAGATACTACTAGTCTATCACAGTTAGGGGCTTTGCATGTTTGCATTATATGTTCCTCCTATGTTTCCATCTTTTCAGAATTCTGTAACATATGATATATCCAATTCGCTCTCATGGCGAATTTTTCGTCTCGCTTTATGCACTCCTTTTGTTTTCGTTCTGCTCTCCTTTTCCATTTTAATTCTTCTTTCTTACGTAATTGCTCTTTACGAGCTTCTTCCTCTCTTCTACGCAGTTCTTCCTTTTGTCTTTCAGCTGCCCTCCTCTTTTCCTCTTGTTGTTTAATTATTTCCAATTGCCTGTTCAACTCTTTATTTATGTCGTCTAAACCTTTATCCCTTAACTTCTGACTAATCGCTTCTATTCTGTTTCTAGCTGCTTCTCTTTCTCCCTCTGTCTTTCCTTCTCTAGCTAACCTATATAAAGGTCCTAATATTCGTTCATATCGCTCTAATTTATTTAGCATATTCTAGTCTCCCAACATTTTTCTATTATCATATATTTGATATATTTGATATATTAATGCTATTATTTAAGCCATAAAGGCATAAAAATAATGTCAGCATAACTAGCTGACATTATTTTAATAATAATTATTTACTTTTTCTATTTCTTATATCATAAAGATTAATAATATGTATAATAACATAATAAGAGTCGCAAGCTCATGTAAACTTGCGACTTTTGTTTTATCTCACTATTGTCTTATATTGAATTATCCTATTATTCCAGCATATTTTAATGCCGCTGTCTTATTAATTTAATATTCTCGCAATTATATCTTTGTGTTCCTTTTCTTTTTCTTGTTTTTTCTTTCTTCAATCATCTTTCTTTTAAGTGCTAGTATTTCATCTAAATTTGCTACGTCATCCTTACCTTTAAATTCTCCCACTGAAAATGCTTTCATGTTTTCGTCTATTTCTTCTTGATTTATACCTATATATCTTAGTGTAACTTCAGGGTCGCTATGATTAAATATAGCCATTAATTGCCTTATGTCTTTGTATTTCTTATAATAAAAATATCCGAAAGTTTTTCTCATAGAGTGACAGCCTATATTCTTAGTTATTCCTACTGCTTTTGCTGCCTCCTTAAGGTTTAAGAAAAAGCCTACTCTAGTAAGCGCCTTTCCTCCAAATCTGGAAGGAAACATAGGTTCATCATCAGATTTATCTTCCATATATTCTAGAAGTAGCTTTTTTAAGTTTTCTGGAATTTCAAATCTTACGTCTTTTTCAGTTTTCTGCTGCGTTAAATACACATATCCCCTATTGCACATTTCCCTGAAATATCCTACTGTATAGTAATCCTTCTTGCCTGCCTTACGCATTTCTTCTCTAAGGTCAGGTGGCATCTCTAAAAAGTCTGATACCCTCAAACCTAAATTGACTCCTATTTTAAATATAATATAATCTCTATAATTAGTAACACGTAAATATTCTTCTAACTTTATGATATCTTCAGTTTCCATAATAGCATCAACTTTCATATATGATTACCTCCCCTTACTTATAAACTTAACTTTTTTGTTTAGTTTCTTAATTATGTACTCGAGATAGTTTAACTATATAAACAATTCTGCCTAACCTTATAATTATAATACGAAATTCTTTATATTCCCCATAAACTCAAAAGCTATTTTTGAGTCTCAAATTTTACCCTCTTTTCCAAATCTCAAATTATTCCGAAATTTTGTTAGCTTCGAGCATAAAAATGTTAGATTAACCTAAATCCTTAAAACCCTTATGGCTCTAAGGTTTAAGCCTCTAACTGACGGAAATTCCAATTCTGTTAGCTTTATATCTAAATATTTCCTAATTTCTGAATAAATAAATCATATACTTCTGCATCAGTTAAATACTTTTGACGTACTCTGCACGACTAAAGTCGGCAGATTCTTTCCTGTATTGCTACAGGCTACATTGCATATTCGGTTCATACCGAATACCAATGGGGGACGCCATAACCCCAACTACTTGGTTTTCACCAAGATACTTTTTACGTATATTTATAGCACCAACTGCATCTCTGTGATACTCAAATCCGCATTTACATTTATAATTCCTATTATTTGGTTTGTGCTTATTATTACACATAGGACAAGTTTGTGATGTATATTTTTCATCTTGTAATACTACTTTCATACCTAATCTTTCTGCTTTGTATTGTATCATTCGTCTTACTTTACCAAAAACCCATTGATGCAATCTTTGATTAGCAGTTGTGCCATAATCTATATTTTGCCTTATATTTCGCACATCACCAATTACAACTGTCTGAACACCCGATTTATATAGTGTTGAGACTAATTTAGTTGTTTGTTTGTGCAAAATATCGTTTATTTGATTCTGTATTTTAATTAGTTGTTTTTGTTTAGATTTTAATNNTACTTGATAATTTTGCTTTTAACTTATTTTGATATTGTCTCTTTGACCTTATTGACGCTCACACAGGGCAAGCCCTGTGGATTCTTGGGTAGTAGTTTCTATTGAAACTAAATTTACCAAGCTATCCCCGTACGCCCTACGGTTCTTATCTCTATTAGGCTATTAAACCTAATTCTTTCATACCTTGAATTTTTATATTCCTTGCTGCATTTATATCTCTGTCATGTATTACTCCACATTCAGGACATATCCATTCTCTATCTGATAGTTCTAAATCCTCTTTTATATAATTACATTCACTACATGTTTTACTACTTGGAAAGAATGTATCAATTTGATAATATGTCCTACTATACCATTGTGCTTTGTATTCTAATTGCCTGCAAAATTCACCCCATGAACAATCTGATATAGATTTCGCTAATTTATGATTTTTAATCATATTTTTAACTTGTAAGTTTTCTGAAATAATTACTTGGTTCTCGTTAATTATTTCAGTTGATAATTTATGCAAGAAATCTAATCTTATATTTGCTATGCGTTCATGAAGTTTTGCTAATTTTAATTTTGTCTTTCTCCAATTGTTACTACCAAGTTTTTGCCTACTCAATTTTCTTTGTATTTTTATCAATTTTTGTTCGTATTTTTGTAGCGTTTTTGGATTATCTATTTTATTTCCTTCACTATCTATTAAAAAATCCTTTATTCCTAAGTCTATTCCAATTATGTTATTATTACTTTCTTTATGCAATATCTCTACTTCTGTACAAATACTTATATTAAACTTACCCGAACATGTTTTGCTTATAGTTACGTTTAATATTTTTCCATCTATTTCTCTTGATTTATAAAATTTTACCCAACCTAATTTAGGTAATTGTATATATCTTCCTTTAATATTAATGTTTTGTGTTCCATTACTTCTCCTAAATAATACAGTTCTATATGATTGTACAGGATTCTTTTTACTTTTAAACTTAGGAAATCCAAATTCTTTATTACCTTTCCTTTGCTCTTCAAAATACCTTTTAATAGCTGTACTTAAATCCTTTAATTCTTGCTGTAGTGAAATGCTATCTACTTCGTTTAAGAAAACTTTTTCCTTTTTAAGTTCAGTTAACGTACTTGACATCTGGTTATAAGTTAATAATTTTTCTTTATTCTCAAATTTAGTTTTCTGTATTGCTAAAAAATAGTTCCATACAAACCTACAACAACCAATAGTTTTATTAATTAAATCTTTTTGTGATTGTTTAACATCTATTCTGTATTTAAAACCTTTTTGAACTATCATAGCATTTCACCACCTTTCTAATTTTATTATATAATTATATTAATATTTTGTCAAGGTTTACTTTTTTGTTCTTGTATATATCTTTTTAATGTTTCAGGGCTTGCATTACCTATGCTACATACAAAATATCCTTTACTCCAAAGCACACCACATTTGCTATAGAATTTCCTTAGCTTAGGAAATTCTTCAAATAATCTTCTTGCTGTAATTGATTTTAAAATTCTTACTATATCAGTAGGGGATATAGTAGGCTTACATGATATAAATAAGTGTACATGGTCTGGTATTACTTCCATTTCAATTATTTTAAAATCATATATATTAGCAATATTTGCCTTGCCTTGTTTAAGTAATAATCTGGCTATTACTGGCTGACAAGGCATTAATGGTTTTCCATCACAATTAATTACATAAACCACATAATCAGTCCTTCCTGATAAATACTTTACCTTACGGTAAGTTATGCGTATCTCTATACTATTACCATATAAAGAATCCGACTTCACTTCGACAATATTAGAATAGCTTACATGTATATCTCACTGTACCTTCCCTCAGTACTGTTTAAGGATATACGACAGAGCAACGGTCTAGTGCGTCAACCGTAGGTGTCTTAACTATTCTAATGTAGTATAGATTTCTCTATACTGAGTCTGGTGAACTTAGGCTTTTGAAGCCACGATGCCTTTAGGCTCGTGGTAGTTCACTCACAATTCGTCAACCTCACTTCCTATTATTATATTACTATTATATTTATATTTTGTCAATAGTG